>Ga0209648_10001620_pt1 | contig 18254 bp, 17 predicted proteins | sample GraSoi2013_115cm_FD_185830 | JGI IMG/M metagenome (GOLD analysis project Ga0209648, IMG submission 185830) | Grasslands soil microbial communities from the Angelo Coastal Reserve, California, USA - Sample 9_17_2013_115cm (SPAdes) (version 2) | ecosystem: Environmental > Terrestrial > Soil >...
GCCACACGACAAGACCGCGCCGTATCTCGCCAACACGCCGGAATGTCGGGATAATTTTTTCAGAGTCGGGCAGGCGCCAATGGAGACCAAAGTGGCTGGCTGGGGGACTAGGATTCGAACCTAGATTAACGGAGTCAGAGTCCGCTGTTCTACCATTGAACTATCCCCCAATCGGGAAGAGCTATTCTCGAGTGTAGCCTCGGGCCGGCCCATTCGGCTCGTTTCCTTGTCGGCGTCGGCGCGGGGCTCGAACGTCGACACATCTAGGACATCTTGCGCGCCTTTCCAAGCCGCAACAGCGCGGATGCCGCTCACGCCGTGCGTCGGCCCGACATGCCGAATGCCACGGTGGCGATCGCCACTAGCGCACAGGCGGCGACGTAGAGAAATACCCCGCGCGGGTACCCATGATCGAGGAACTGCGCGAAGATCAAGGGCGCCACCATGCCGCCGATATGAAAGCCGGTGGTGACGAAGCCGAACACCTTGCCGAACGAGCCCTGCGGGGTGACCGAGCGCACGATCATATCGCGCGACGGCATGGTCATGCCGCTGGCGAAACCGCTCAGCGACGCGATCAGGACCAAGAGCAGGGCGCCCGGATCGACCAACGCGATGAGCGTGCTGGCGCTGCCCGTCACAACCAATCCCGCGCACGCCACGAGGTTGTGCCGTGCGGTGCGCCCGGCGAGCGCTCCACCGAGCAAGACCCCCATCGCGCTCATGGCCAGAAGCCCGGTGAGCGCGGTATTGGCGAGTGCGGGCGGCGTTCCGTAGAGCGCGCCGAGCCCGACCACCAGATATTGGTTGAGGCCGCCGCCGACCATCGAGAGCACCACGAAGAACAGGAGGTTGAGCAGGATCGGCGGCGACAGCAGAAGCTGCCAGCTCGCCGGCTCTTCTCCGCGTGGCTTCGACGGATGTGCCGGATGGACGACCGGCGGCTCTCCCTGCACCGCCAGAACGAGGGCCGCGACGACGCCGAGCAGCGCCGAGCAGAGAAAAGCACCGCGCCATCCCACCGCGCTCTGCATGAATAGGAGGCTCACCGGCGCGATGGCCGAACCGATCATGCCGGAGCAGGTGTGGAACGAGAATACCTGGGTCATGCGTCGCGGCGAGACGCGCTCGGACAGCAGGGTGTAATCGGCGGGATGGTAGACCGTATTGGCGAGGCCCAAGACGGCGAACATGGCGATGAATACCCAGAACGATTCCACCGCTCCCGCGATCGCAATCGCGGCGGAGCCCAACAGCAGGCCGCCGATCAAGTTGATGCGCGCGCCGGTGCGGTCGATGAAGAAGCCGACCGGCGTCTGCGACACCGCAGAGACCACGTTGAAGGTGGTGAGCGCGAGGCTCAGCTCAGTATAGGTCACGCCGAAGTCCGCGCGTATGAACGCGAACAGCGGCGCCAGCATCAGCATGTAATAGTGGCTGACCAGGTGGGCGAAGCACACGCCGGCGACGAGCTTGGTCTCGCTCGCGCGGGCGGGGGTGAGAAGCTCGGCAGCTTGGGCCATTGTTCTTTTTGGTCGTGGCGGGGCCGATCAGGCCGCGTGCGCGGCGCGAGCGTCTTGGATGGCGCGCCAGACGCGGTACGGCGTCGCCGGCATGTCCATGTGGCGGATGCCGAATTCGGACAGCGCATGTACGATCGCATTCATGACCGAGGTGAGCGAGCCGGCGCAGCCGGCTTCGCCGCAGCCCTTGACGCCGAGCACGTTGGTTTTCGTCGGCACCGGATGATCGATGACGGTGACCTCGGGCGAATCGCTCGCGCGTGGGAGCGCATAGTCCATGAACGAGCCGGTCAGGAACTGACCATCGCCGTCGTAGACGGTCATCTCCATGAGCGCCTGCCCGATGCCCTGGATCACGCCGCCATGAAGCTGACCCTCGACGATCAGCGGATTGATGACGGTGCCGAAATCGTTGACCGAGACGTATTTCACCACCTCGATCACGCCGGTGTCGGGATCGAGCTCCACCTCGCAGACGTGGCATCCGTTGGGGTAGGTGGAGGCGCCGGGGCCATCGGTCACGTGGCGTACGTCGAGCGTCGACGGCACGCCTTCCGGCAGCTTCAGTCCGGCGCGCAGCCGCTCGGCGAGCTCCATGATCCCGATCGCGCGATCGGTGCCGGCGATGACGAAGCGCCCCTGCGCGAACTCGATGTCGGCGGCCGATGCTTCCAGAACGTGAGAGGCGATCTGCTTGCCCTGCTCGATCACCTTGGCGGATGCTTCCACGATCGCCGTGCCGCTGTGCATGATCGATTTCGAACCGCCGGTGCCGCCGCCGGCGAGCAGCTCGTGGCTGTCGCCCTGCAGCAGGCGGATGCGCTCGAACGGAACGCCGAGCTTTTCGCTCAGCACCTGCGCGAACGGTGCGGCGTGACCCTGGCCGTAGTCCAGCGTGCCCGTGATGATGGTGACGGTGCCGTCGGCTTCGAAACGGAGGCCGCCCATCTCCTTGCTCGGCGGCGCCGTGACTTCGAGAAAGCTGCCGACACCGAGCCCGCGCACCTTTCCGCGCTTGCGGCTCTCGCGTTTGCGGCGCGCGAAGCCCTTGGCGTCGGCGACCTCGAGCGCGTGCTTGAGCACGCTCGGAAAGTCGCCGCTGTCGTAGTTGCTTCCCGATGCCGTCTTGATCGGAAGTTCGCGCGGCTTGATCTGGTTGCGCCGGCGCAGGGCGAGGCGGTCGATCCCCATCTCGGCGGCCGCCGCGTCGACCAGCCGCTCCATGTAGTAGTTGCCCTCGGGCCGGCCGGCGCCGCGATAGGCGGAGACGTGCGAGGTGTTGGTAAATACGCACTTGGTTGAGACCTCGATCAACGGCGTGCGGTAGACGTTCTGCGCGTTCTTCACGATGTTGAGGGTCGACGGCATCGGCGCCACGTGCGAGAGGTACCCGCCCATATTGCCGAAATTGGTGATGCGCACCGCCAGGAAGGTGCCGTCGGCGTCGAGTGCGAGCTCGGCGGTGAGCTCGTGATCGCGGCCGTGACTGTCGGAGACGAAGCTCCCCGAGCGCTCGTCGGTCCATTTCACCGGGCGGCCGAGGGCACGCGCCGCGTGCAGCACGCAGACGTATTCGGGAAACGGCCCTGACTTCATGCCGAATGAGCCGCCGACATGGCCGGTCAACATGCGAAGCTGCTTGGGCTCGACTTTAAGAATATCGGCCATATGGCTGCGCAAGCCGAACACGCCTTGGGATGGGGCATGCAGCGTGAAGCCTCCGCTGGCGGCGTCGTAGACGCCGATCGCCGCGCGCGGCTCCATCGTGTTCACGACCACGCGGCTGTTCACGAGCTCGAGCCGTGTGACATGGCTGGCCTTGGCGAAGGCGGCCGCGACCTGCTCGGTGTCGCCATAATGATAATCGAGCGCGACATTGCCGGGCGCTTCGTCATGAAGGAGCGGCGCGCCGGGACGCGCGGCCTCCTCCGGCCGGATCACGGCGGGCAAGGACTCGATCTCGACCTCGACCGCCTCGGCGGCGTCTTTCGCCTGCAGCAGCGTCTCGGCGACGACGAAGGCTATGGGATCGCCGACGAAGCGCACCTTGTCGGTGGGTAGCGCCGGCCGGGGCGGTTGTTTCATGGGCGTGCCGTCGCGGTTCTTGAACGGCACGATGCACTTGAGCGTGCCGTAGCCGGCGAGATCGGCGCCGGTATAGACCCCGAGCACGCCGGGCATCTTGCGCGCGGCGGATGTGTCGATGCTCTTGATCACCCCATGGGGAACGCGGCTGCGGACCATCACCGCATAGGCCTCGCCCGCGAGCTTGACGTCGTCGGTGTAGCAGCCCTCGCCCCGCACCAGCATCGGGTCTTCGCTGCGCGGCACCGGCTGCCCGATGCCGAATTTCATCAGCGCCAAGCTTTGCGGGTCGTTTTGCAGATTCATCAATCAAAGCCTTGATCAATAGATCGCCTGCAAGCCGGTTGGCCGCAGGCGGTGGCTCCACGGATTATGCGCGCCCGTCGGCACGAGGGGGCCGGTCGGGCGGCGCGAATTTGAGATAAAGGACGCCGATCCCTTCGACAAGGACATCCGACCACGCCATGCGCTCAACGCGCACCTGTTGCGCGAGCCACCCCCGTGTTACACTCGTTGCGATCTGAGTTTGGGACACGGCCGCTGCCGTTGAGCCCGGAAGGCTTCGGCGCGGCGGGAAGGGTTTTGATGAAGGACGAGGGCCGGGCAGCCGGCGGCCTCGACCCTGTCCGTGACCGGGCGCAGCAGCAGCGGGCCCGGTGGGGTCGGCGCTCACCCTACGGGATTCCGCGTCATGACGGCGCTCAAGAGGGCGTCCATCGCTCCGCTCCGACCTATGCCGCGCTCGATCTGGGGACCAACAATTGCCGGCTCCTGGTCGCCCGCCCGATCGGTGACAGCTTCCGTGTCATCGATGCGTTCTCACGCATCATCCGCCTGGGCGAGGGCGTATCGACGTCCGGCCGCATCAGCGATGCGGCCGTCGATCGCGCGGTCGCAGCGCTCGCGATCTGCCGCGACAAGATGCGCAATCGCGGCGTCACGCGCGCGCGGCTGATCGCGACTGAGGCATGTCGCGCCGCGGCGAATGGGGCCGAATTTCGCGCCCGCGTCGCCGACGAGGTTGGCCTCGAGCTCGAAATCATCGACCGTGAGACCGAAGCGACGCTGGCGGCCACCGGCTGCACGCCGTTGATCGATCCGCAGGCCGACGGCGTGGTCCTGTTCGACATCGGCGGCGGCTCCTCGGAGCTCGTGTGCCTCGACCGCTCAGCCCCGAGCCGGCACGGGCCGCCACTGCCGAAGATCAGGGCCTGGGCGTCGCTGCCCGTTGGTGTGGTCACGCTCGCGGAGCGCCACGGCGGACACCAAGTCACGCGCGAAATCTATGCCGCGATGATTGCGGAGGTCGCGGCCTTGGTCGACGGTTTTGTGGCCGAGCATGGCGGGCTTGCCGACGGCCACATCCATCTGCTCGGCACCTCCGGCACGGTAACGACGATCGCCGGGGTCCATCTCGAACTGCGACGCTACGAGCGTCGCCGCGTCGACGGCTGCTGGATGGTCGATGATGAAGTCACGCGCGTGATCGAGCGTCTGCTGGCCTGGAGCTACCAAGATCGCGTGGCCAATGCTTGCATCGGCGCCGAGCGGGCCGACCTCGTGCTTGCCGGTTGCGCCATTCTCGACGCCATTCGCCGCGCCTTTCCCTGTCAGCGGCTGCGGGTGGCCGACCGCGGGCTGCGCGAGGGCATGCTGGTGCAGATGATGCGCGAGGATGGGGTGTGGGGCGGCGAGGGGCCGGCGCCCTGACTTGGCCGCTCTGGGCTATGGCGCCGTGTCCGAGCCGAAAGTCGGATCAAAATGAGTTCGAAGCCGAGCAAGCGCCCGCTCAAGGTCCGCATCAAATCGGGCGGTGGCCGGTCGCCGGCGTCGAAGCGCTGGCTCGAACGACAACTCAACGACCCTTACGTGGCGCGTGCCAAGCGCGAGGGTTTTTCCTCCCGCGCCGCCTTCAAACTGATCGAGATCGACGACAAGCACCATCTGCTCAAGCAAGGCGCGCGGGTGGTCGATCTCGGCGCCGCGCCCGGCGGCTGGAGCCAGGTCGCGGCGCAGCGCGTCGGCAGCGTGCAGGGGAGGGGGAAGGTCGTGGCGATCGATCGCCTCGAGATGGCGCCGATAGCGGGGGTCGAATTCATCCAGTGCGATTTTCTCGATCCGCGCGCACCGGATGAGATCAAGGCCCTGCTCGGCGCTCCTGCCGACGTCGTGCTCTCCGACATGGCGGCGAATGCGACCGGCCACCGCCGGACCGACCATCTCAAGATCATTGCGCTCGCGGAAGCCGCGGTCGACTTCGCGCGCGAAACGCTTGCCCACGGCGGCGCGTTTCTCTGCAAGGTGCTGCAAGGCGGCACCGAGGCGATGCTGCTCGCGACGCTCAAGCGCGATTTCTCCCATGTGAGGCACGTGAAGCCGGCCGCGAGCCGGTCGGATTCGGCGGAGCTTTATCTGCTGGCGACGGGATTTCGCGGCTAGTGTCCCGATTCCGAAGTTCGCAAGCCCTTGCAGCACACTCTCGTGCGAACTTCGGAATCTAAGGGACACTAGCAAACTTATGAGTCTAGTGTGGTTTTTGGATTTGAAGTTCCTATGTGAGCTCGCCGCATCTTCTTAGGAACTTCAAATCCACCACACTAGTGTCCCGATTCCGAAGTTCGCAAGCGCTTGCAGCACACTCTCGTGCGAACTTCGGAATCTAAGGGACACTAGCAAACTTATGAGTCTAGTGTGGTTTTTGGATTTGAAGTTCCTATGTGAGCTCGCCGCATCTTCTTAGGAACTTCAAATCCACCACACTAGTGTTCAAATCCACCACACCAGCGGCGATCCTTCATCCCATTCGTTGATCGGTGGCCTCGGTCGGGCCCGCCGCGGGTGCGGCGCTGCGGCGGGCCAGTTCCGCGCCGGCATCCGCCGGCATCCGTGCGAAAACGAAGCAGGCGCAGGCGGCGATCACGGCAATGGTGAGATAGGCGGGCTGAAAGTCGGCGGCCGTGATGGTGTCGCGTCCGCGCGCCCACAGCGTCAGATCGACCGCCAGCGCGCCGATGGCGACGCCGACCGAAATCGAGACCTGCTGGGCGACCGCGACCAGCGAGGTGGCGCGGCTCATGCGGCGATTGTCGACGTCGGCATAGGCGATGGTATTGAGACTGGTGAATTCGAGCGAACGAAAGAAGCCGCCGACGATCAGCACGCCGACGATCCACGCGAATGACACGCCCGGCGTGAAGGTCGCACAGGCCGCGACCAGCGCTGCGCTGATCAGCGCATTCACCACCAGCACCCGACGGAATCCGTAGCGGCGGAGAATGAACGGGATCACCGTCTTCATGCCCATGGCGCCGACGACGTTCGACAGCGTGATCAGCCCCGATTGGAAGGCTGTGAGATTGAAGCCGAGTTGAAGCAGGAGCGGAAGAAGGAACGGCATTGCCCCGATGCCGGAGCGATAGATAAAGCCGCCGACGACGGCGGCGCGCATGGTCGGGATCTCGAGCAGGGACAGATCGAGCACCGGCGCCGGCGTACGCCGTGCATGCAGCACGTAGGCATAGGCGGCGCCGGCGCCCACGACGATGAGCGCGAGCACCACGCTGGTCGGGAGGAAATTGAGCCCGAGCAAGGAGCCGCCGAAGGCGAGCCCGCCGATGCCCAGCCCGGCCAGCACCGCGCCGATCGGATCGAACGGGTCCGGCGTCTGCGCCCGCACGTCCTCGATGAAGATCGTCGCCAAGACGATGCCGGCAAGCCCGATCGGGATGTTGATCAGAAAAATCCAGTGCCAGGAAATGAAGGTGGTGATGAAGCCGCCGAGGGCCGGGCCGATCAGCGGGCCGATCAGCGCCGGCAGGGTCACCCAGACCATGGCGTTGATCAACTCGCGCCGGTCGACGCTGCGCACGAGAATGAGGCGCGCGACCGGCGTCATCATCGCCCCGCCCATGCCCTCGACGATGCGTGCGACCACGAATTCCGAGAGCGAGCCCGAGAGCGCGCAACCGATCGAGCCGAGCATGAACACGGCGATCGCGCCCCGAAATACCGTGCGCGCGCCGAAACGGTCGGCGGTCCAGCCACTCACCGGGATGAAGACCGCGAGCGAGAGCAAGTAGGAGGTGACCGCGAGCTTAAGCGTCAGTGGACTCGTGCCGATATCGGCGGCGATCGCCGGGAGCGAGGTGGCGATGACGGTCGAGTCCATGTTCTCCATGAACAGGGCGACCGCCACGATCAGCGGCACAATGCGTTTCGCCAGCATAAGTCAGCGCAGCGACCTGGGCGCGCTTGCGCAAGGGCGCAGGTGGAGGAAGCGCCGCGCGCGGGCGGTCATCGCGGCTGCAGGATGGTCGAATGCGGTGCGCAGGTCGGTCATGCCGCACGTTAGCAGAATCGGCGCTGCCCCGGACAAGCCGGGCATTGTCCTGCGGCGAGCGTGGCCCCACATAGTGGTGCATCAGGCTCAGGGGCTATGGCCAATGATCTACCTGCTCGCAGTCTTCATTCCGCCGCTTGCCCTCCTGCTGAACGGCCAACCGTTCTCGGCCATCTTCAGCGTCATCCTGATCGTGGCCTGCTTTCTCCTCGGGCTCATCTTCCCCGCCTTTTTCGTGGTTCCGTCCCTGCACGCCGTCATTGCGGTCCACATGAGGCGCGAGGATCGCAAGCACCGCGAGCTGGTGAACGCGATCGAACGGCATGGGCCGCCGCCGGGTTGGCGCCCCTGATTCGAGCCCAAGGAGGACGATGTGCCCAGGCGATCGCGGCGAGGACACCGCTTCTTTCGGTGAATTGCCGCCAAATCGCTAGGATTCGCGCCCGAGCCGTGCTATCGGCCAGCGCCAACCCAAAACGGGCCGTCACGTCGCGTGCGCGAGCGCCGGTTCGCCGCAAACGGGGCGCATCTCGGTCCGCCGACGGTGCCGTCGAGCAAGCCCGCAAGGCGGACCACTGGAGTTGGCAATGGAGCAGAAATCCGACGGAACCCTGCGCGAAGCACTGACTTTCGACGACGTCCTGCTCAAGCCCGGACTGTCCGAACTGCTGCCGTCCGACGCCGACATCCGTTCCCGCATCACCCGCGATATCCCGCTCAACATCCCGATCGTCGCTTCGGCCATGGACACCGTGACCGAAGCCAAGATGGCGATCGCCATGGCGCAGGCCGGGGGGCTGGGGGTGATCCACCGCAATCTCGAGCCCGAGGAGCAGGCCGCGCAGGTTCGCCAGGTCAAGAAGTTCGAGTCCGGCATGGTGGTCAATCCCGTCACCATCGATCCCGGCGCCACGCTCGCGGATGCGCTGGCTTTGATGCAGGACTACCGCATTTCAGGCATCCCGGTGGTGGAGGGCGGCGGCAACGGCCGCGCCGGCAAGCTCGTCGGCATTCTCACCAACCGCGACGTGCGATTCGCCACCGACCCGCGCCAGAAGGTTGCCGAGCTGATGACCAAGGAGCGGCTCGTCACCGTGCGCGAGGGCGTTGGACAGGCCGATGCCAAGCGCCTGCTCCATCAGCATCGGATCGAAAAGCTGCTCGTGGTCGACGACCAGTATCGCTGCGTCGGGCTGATCACGGTCAAGGACATCGAGAAGGCGGTGGCCAACCCGAACGCCTGCAAGGATGAACAAGCGCGCCTGCGCGTCGCCGCCGCGACCAGCGTCGGCGACAAGGGGTTCGATCGCACCTCCAAGCTGATCGCGGCGGGCGTTGATCTCGTGGTCGTGGACACCGCACACGGGCATTCGCGCTCCGTGCTCGACGCCGTCACACGCATCAAGCGTCTGTCGAACGCGGTACAGGTGGTGGCCGGCAACATCGCGACCAGCGAAGGCGCCAAGGCGCTGATCGACGCCGGCGCGGACGCGATCAAGGTCGGCATCGGTCCAGGCTCGATCTGCACCACGCGCGTGGTCGCCGGTGTCGGCGTACCCCAGCTCACCGCCATCATGGATGCGGTCGAGGTCGCGCGCCGGAGCGGCACGCCGGTCATCGCCGACGGCGGCATCAAATATTCCGGCGATCTCGCCAAGGCGCTCGCCGCCGGCGCCGACTGCGCCATGGTGGGATCGCTGCTTGCCGGCACCGACGAGACGCCGGGTGAGGTCTTTCTTTATCAAGGCCGCTCCTACAAGACCTATCGCGGCATGGGCTCGGTCGGCGCCATGGCGCGCGGCTCCGCCGACCGCTACTTCCAACAGGACATCAAGGACACGCTCAAGCTCGTGCCCGAGGGCGTCGAAGGCCAGGTGCCGTACAAAGGCGCCGCGGCGACCGTGCTGCACCAACTCAGCGGCGGCTTGCGCGCGGCCATGGGCTATGTGGGTGCGAAGAACTTGAAGGAGCTGCACGAGAAGGCCGAGTTCGTGCGCGTCTCGGGTGCGGGTATGCGCGAGAGCCACGTGCACGACGTCACCATCACGCGCGAGAGCCCGAATTACCCCTCGAGGGTGTGATCCTTCCCCACCGGGGAGGGACGGCACGCATGCCCGCGAAGAAATCGCCTGACCCGTTCGCCGAGGTGCGCACGCAGACCTTGCGACACCGCGCCCAACACGGTTGCGGTGCCTATCCGTTCGAGGACGGTGCCATCCTCGGTGTGATTGCCGCCGCCGTTGCAGCCAAGCGCGTGCTCGAGCTCGGTTGTGCGCTCGGCTATACGGCACTGTGGTTCGCCCATGGTGCCAAGGGCGCCAGCATCGACACGATTGAATTCGATCCGGTCCACGCGCGCCTCGCGCGCGAAAATTTCGCGGCGTTCGGCGTCGCCAATCGCATCAGCGTGCATCAGGGCGACTTCGTCGAGGTGCTGCCGACGCTGGCCCCCGGATACGATCTCGCTTTCTTCGATGGGTTCGCGCCCACGCCGGATTATTTGCGCACGTTCCAGAAACTCGTGCGCCCGCGCGGCGTGCTGATCAGCTCGAACCTGCACTTCCGCGATGCCGAGACGCGCGCCTACCGCGATTTGCTGTTTGCAGGCGGTGCCTGGCTCACGGCTGCGATCGCCGACGGCGACACCGCATTGAGCGTGCGGCTCTAACGCCGACAACCTTCATGGTTGCTTTCGCGGCTGCGGCCGGTCAAGTTACGCTTCCATCGGGAAGAAAGCACGCGATGTCGATCCAGGCCGTCCTGCTGCCGCTCTTCGTTGAGGTCGCGCTCACCTTCGTGCTGCTGTTCTGGATGGCGCGGCTGAACGTGGCGGCGGTTCGAGGCGGCACGGTGCGTTCGCAGGACATCGCGCTACGCGAGCCGAACTGGCCCGCGCGCAACCGCCAGATTCAAAACGCCTATCACAACCAGCTCGAACTGCCGACGCTGTTTTACGTGTTGACCATTCTCTCGATCGTGTTGCGGCACGCCGATCTGCTCTTCGTCCTTCTTGCCTGGGTGTTCGTGGCGCTGCGCTGTTTACAGGCTTTCGTCCATGTTACCGATAACGATGTGCCGCGGCGCGGGGCCTTGTTCCTCGCCGGCGCGTTGGTGCTCGCCGTGATGTGGGCGGTCTTCGCGCTACGCATTCTGCTCGGGATCTGATGACGCCCGGCGCCCGCCTCTCCGCCGCCATCGAGGTCATCGCCGATATCGAAGCGCGCCGGCGCCCGGCCGCCGATGCGCTCAAGGACTGGGGCTTGGTGCACCGCTTCGCCGGCTCAGGCGACCGCGCGGCGATCGCGGGGCTGGTTTACGATACGCTACGCCGGCGTGCCTCGAGCGCCCATATCATGGGTGACCAGCGTCCGCGCGCGACCGTGCTCGGCATGTTGCGGCTCGAGCGCAAGCTCGATTGCGATGCGATCGCCGCGCGTGCCGACGGTGGGCGCTTTGCGCCGTCGCCGTTGAGCGCGGAGGAGCGGGCGCGGCTCGGGACCGCCGATCTCACGGGCGCTCCGCCCTGGGTCGCGGGCGACTATCCGCAATGGCTCGATCCCCATCTCGCCCGCGTATTCGGTGACGAGCGCGTAGCCGAAGGTGTGGCGCTGGCGAGCCGCGCCCCGCTCGATCTGCGGGTCAATGGGCTCAAAGCCGAACCGGAGGCAGCAGCCGACGCGCTGGCCCACCTTAATCCCATCCCCACGCGCTGGTCGCCGGTCGGCTTGCGCATTGCGCTCGAGGCCGACGCCAAGAGTCCCGCGATCCATGCCGAGCCGGCCTTCATCAAGGGCACGGTGGAGGTGCAGGACGAGGGTTCGCAGCTTTCCGCATTGCTCGCCGGCGCCAAGCCCGGCCAGCAGGTGGTCGATCTGTGCGCCGGCGCCGGCGGCAAGACGCTCGCGCTTGCCGCCGTGATGGAAAATCGCGGACAACTGTACGCAACGGATTCTGACAAGCGACGGCTTGCCCCGATCCACGAGCGCCTTGACCGCGCGGGGGTTCACAACGTGCAGGTCCGAACGCCGCGTGGGCGGGAAAATTTGCTGACCGATGTCGAAAACCGCGCCGATCTCGTGCTCATCGACGCGCCCTGCACCGGTATCGGCACGTGGCGCCGCAATCCCGACGCCAAGTGGCGGGTGCGTCCCGGGGCGCTGTCGCAGCGACTTGAGGAACAAGCCGACGTGCTCGATCGGGCGGCAGCGCTCGTCAAGCCCGGCGGCCGCATCGCCTACGTCACCTGCTCGGTACTTGCCGAGGAGAACGGCGATCAGGTGCGCGCATTTCTCGCCCGCCAGCCGGATTTTGCGCTCGTACCGGCTGACGTTGCGAGCGCGCTCGGCGAGCGCGCCTACCTTTTCCGCCACGCCGTGTTGACGTCGGAGGAGGGACTGCTCATGACCCCGCGCCGCACCGACACCGACGGGTTCTACCTGGCGCTGCTGGTGCGGCGCGGTCGCACGACGTAAAGCGCTCGCACGACGTAACGCGGATGCCAGAGCGCGTCCGCGGACGCGACTAGACCATCCGGTGGGCTTCCTCTTCTGTCGGCAGCCGGCCGTCCGGCGTGAGTTGGTCGACGAAGCGCGGCAGATGTTGGCTCAGCCCGGACAGCAAATCCCCGCGGTTCATTCCGGTCTGCTCGGACAGCTCGTCGAGCGTGTCGGTTCCGAGCGCGTTCGCGAGGTCGCCTTGCGAGACCGTCTTGTTCGGGCCGCTGCCGACCCATGAACGCGCGGCGTCGCCTTGACCGCTCTCCTGAAGTTGCTTGAGCAGGCCGCCAAGCCCGCCGTTGAGCACCGTTCCGGCGGCGGCGCCGCCGAGAACTCCGCCCAATGTGCCACGCAGCAGGTCGCCAAGCCCGCCGCCGAGGGTGCCGCCTTGTGCGCCTGGCACGCCAGCGCTGACGTTACCGCCCGCGGGCCTACCCGGCTGCGTCGGTGGCGCGTCGGCCCGGCGCAGATTTTTCATCGCGTAGATCGCAAGTAGAGCAAGCAGCGCCTTGGCCGTCGGCGACATGCCTTGGCTCGGCGGCGCAGCTCGTGCGCGTGGATCATTGGAGACACCGCCGGCCGGAACGCTGTTGAGAATATCGAGCAAGCCCATGTCAGCCTCCTGACTTGCCCCAACCCGGGGCAGCATCGCGCGCGCGGGCGACGGTTGCAAGGCGGGTCACCGACGAAAGCATTGTTATGACTCAGAAGTACTGTTTGTTGAAGGTGATGCCTTCATGACAGCTCCTCCTTCAGCCGTTCATTCCGCCTGCAAATAGGCTTGCGGAGGAGGAGAGGAAGGGCAGAGGATGGCGTCGCCAACGACATCTACGGAGGCTTCCCATGACGATCGGCCAGATTGCAACGTGCGCAGGCTTCGTGGCGCTTGTGGGCGCGATGATTGTGACTTCCGAGCAACCCGCACAGGCGCTGACGATGAAGGAGTGCAGCGCCAAGTACCAGGCGGCCAAGTCCGCGGGCACGCTCAGCGGGCAGAATTGGCGCGATTTCCGCAAGGCCCAGTGTGGTCCCGATGCGACCGCCGCCGCTCCGGCCGCGGGCGCGCCGGCCCCCACCCCCGCGACAGCGTCCAAGGCGACCGGAAATGCCGTGTTCCCCACGGCGATCGCTCCGAAATATTCGAGCGAATCGGCGGGCAAGGCCCGGATGCACACCTGCCTCGATCAATACAACGCCAACAAGGCGACCAATGCCAACGGCGGTCTGAAATGGATCCAGAAAGGCGGCGGCTACTACAGCGAGTGCAACAAGCAGCTGAAAGGTTGAGGTGACCTGATCGGGCGGTCGGCGACGGGTCTTGGCGAATTGCGCGGCCTTGAAGGCGGCTTGACGACGAAAGGGCACGGTTCACGGCTGGCTTTTCCGGGCGGAAACACCGGCCTTGACCGGACGCGCCGCGCCCCGCACATAAGGTCGGGATGCCCGTCCTCGATTCCTCCCTCGTGCGCGGCGCCGATACCGATCGGCTCGCCGGCCACGACAAAATTCTCATCATCGATCTCGGTTCGCAGGTGACCCAGCTCATCGCGCGACGCGTGCGCGAAGAAAAAGTCTATTGCGAAATCGTGCCGTTCCAGAGGGCGGACGAGGCGTTCAGGACGATGCGGCCGAAAGGCGTGATCCTCTCCGGCGGGCCGGCCTCGGTGCTCGACCGGGACGCGCCGCTCGCTCCCGCCGCCATCTATGAGGCGGGCGTGCCGATCCTGGGCATTTGCTATGGCGAGCAGGCGATGGCGCAGCAGCTCGGCGGCAAGGTCGAGGGCGGGCACCATCGTGAGTTCGGCCGCGCCGAGGTGATGGTGACCGAGGATTCGCCGTTGTTCGAGGGCGTATGGCGCAAGGGCGAGCGCTATCCGGTGTGGATGAGCCACGGCGACCGCGTGACCCGCCTGCCCGCGGGCTTCCGGGTGGTCGGCACCTCGGCCAATGCGCCCATCGCCATGATCGCGGACGAGCAACGCCGGTTCTACGCCACCCAATTCCACCTCGAGGTCATGCATACGCCGCACGGCGCCGCGCTGTTGCGCAACTTCGTGCGCAAGATCGCGGGCTGCAAGGGCGACTGGACCATGCACGCGTTCAAGGCGGAGGCGATCGAGAAGATCCGCGCGCAGGTCGGCGGCGGCCGGGTTATCTGCGGGCTCTCCGGCGGCGTCGATTCGGCGGTCGCCGCGGTCTTGATCCACGAGGCGATCGGTGAGCAGCTTACCTGCGTTTTCGTCGACCATGGATTGCTGCGGCTCGCCGAGGCGCAGAAAGTGGTGGCGCTGTTTCGCGACAGCTACAACATCCCGCTCGTCCACGTCGAAGCGCAGGCGCTCTTCCTCGACGCGCTCGCCGGCGTCACCGATCCCGAGCTCAAGCGCAAGACGATCGGCAGGCTCTTCATCGATGTGTTCGAGGCGGAAGCGAAGAAGCTCGGCGGCGCCGATTTCCTGGCGCAGGGCACGCTCTATCCCGACGTGATCGAGAGCGTGTCGTTCACCGGAGGGCCGTCGGTCACGATCAAATCGCATCACAACGTCGGCGGCTTGCCCGAGCGCATGAACATGAAGCTGGTCGAGCCCTTGCGTGATCTGTTCAAGGACGAGGTGCGCGCGCTCGGCCGCGAGCTTGGCTTGCCGCAAGCCTTCGTCGGCCGGCATCCATTTCCGGGGCCGGGGCTGGCCATCCGTTGCCCCGGCGAGATCACGCGCGAAAAGCTCGACATTCTGCGGCGCGCCGACGACGTCTATATCGAGGAAATCCGTCGCGCCGGGCTCTACGACGACATCTGGCAGGCGTTCGCGGTGCTTCTGCCGGTGCGCACCGTCGGCGTCATGGGCGACTACCGCACCTACGATTACGTGGTGGGCCTGCGCGCGGTGACGTCGAGCGACGGCATGACCGCCGACTTCTATCCCTTCGATATGAAGTTCATCGCGCACGTGGCGACGCGCATCGTCAACGAGGTCAAGGGCGTCAACCGCGTGGTCTACGACGTGACCTCGAAGCCGCCCGGCACGATCGAGTGGGAGTGATGAAGATGGCCAAGGCCGTCACCATCTACGGCATCAAGAATTGCGACACGATGAAGAAGGCGCGTGCCTGGCTCGACAAGCGCGGCGTCACTTACGAATTCCACGACTACAAGAGTGCGGGGATCGAGCGCAGCATGCTCGAAGGCTGGGCGCGCCAAGCGGGCTGGGAGGCGCTCATCAATCGCGCCGGCCGCACGTTCCGCGCGTTGCCGGAGAAGGACCAGGTCGGGCTCACCGAGAAGAAGGCGATCGCGCTGATGGCCGCGCAGCCGTCGATGGTCAGGCGGCCGGTGCTCGACGTCGGCGGTAAGCTGCACGTGGGCTTCAAGCCGGAGCAGTACGAGAAGGAATTCGCCGCGCGGCGCTGACGTCCTTCAGCTGTGGGCTCTGTGCGTCGCCGCCGGTACGCAGCGATGGACTTCAGTCCCAGCGGTTGGCGTTCTTGGGGAAGCCGGGACGCTGTAGCCGTACGATGCAAAACCGTTGACCGGTAGGCGCCTGCATCACGACCCAGCGCTCCAGGCGGTCCACCACCTCCGCGCCGAGCTTCTCCAGGCGCGCCACTTCTGCCGGAATGTCGTCAGTCTCGATGTCGATGTGGACGCGGCTTTCGTGACTCACGCGCTGGATCTGCACGATGGGCTCGTCCGGTGGCGTCTCAAGCATGCGGTAGTTGCCGCGGCTGCCCGGATGCTTGAGATCCACCGGGCGGCCCAGCGCCTCGCCCCAGAAGCGAGCCGCCGCGTCGACATCGGACGTCCTGCAGTCGATCAGCACGGCGCATAAACGGGAATGGTGCATGGGAGGGCCTCTTAACGGCTTGGCGTGTCGGTCTTTGAACGCGTGCGGAGAGATTTGAGATGAAAAATCAGCGCGCTACCATGACCCAAAATCATTGAGTAGGAGTAAGCGCCAGCCTTACGGCGCGCGTTGAGGAGTTCGTGGGCGACCGGCTTGTCCGGACAGGCGTCGAAGCCGCATTCCATGAGCGTCGAAACCACGTTTCAGTGCGGTGAGCGCGATCACCAACCACACGGGGGTGCGCCCAAACGCCGCCCGGTTATGCTCGCGTTGTCCTCCCTTGCATTCGAACCCATTTAGGGTCTCCAGTCATCGACAAGGACGGTAAACCATGAAGATCGTCGTCATCGGCGGCACCGGCCTGATCGGCTCGAAGACCGTCGCCATTCTGCGGCAAGGCGGCCACGAGGTCGTCGCCGCCTCGCCCAATACCGGTGTCAACACCATCACCGGCGAGGGCCTCAAGGCGGCCATGGCCGGCACGCAGGTGGTGATCGACCTCGCCAACTCGCCGTCATTTGAAGACAAGGCGGTGCTGGAATTCTTCCAGACCTCCGGCCGCAACCTTCTCGCTGCGGAGGGCGCGGCGGGCGTCCGGCACCATGTCGCGCTATCCATCGTCGGAATCGACCGGAACGACAATGGCTATTTCCGCGCCAAGGTCGTCCAAGAGAAACTGATCGAGGCCTCCGGTACCCCCTACACCATCATCCGCTCGACCCAGTTCCTGGAATTCCTCAAGGGCATCGCCGATTCAAGTGCGGATGGAAACATGGTCAGGATTTCGCCCGGCCTGTTCCAGCCCATCGCGGCGGACGACGTTGCCGCCATCGTTGCCGATGTGGCGCTCGCGGCGCCGAGAAACGGCATCGTCGAGATCGCCGGCCCGCAACGAGCGCCGTTCAACGAAATCGTGGCCCGCTATCTGAAGGCGGTCGGCGACCCGCGTGAGGTCGTGCGCGACCCCGAGGCTCGATACTTCGGCGGCCGGGTCGAGGAGCGCTCGCTCGTGCCGTTGGGCGAGGCGCGCCTCGGCCGCATCGGTTTCGACGAATGGCTCCGCCGCTCACGGGCACGAGCCTGATTCCGCATCCGTCAACCGAAGGGTAGGGGTTCAATGAAACGCATCCTCTATTCACTGCTTGTCGCCACCCTGTCGTTCGGCAGCGTCCTCGCGGAGGCGCCGAAGTCGAAGAGCGCCAAGGTGACCCTCGTCTACCAGCATGAGCTGCCGAACGTCCCCGGCAAGAGCATCAAGGGTGTGCTCGTCGAATACGGCCCGGGCGGCTACTCACCTGGCCACACGCATCCCAAATCCGCCTTCATCTACGCGACCGTGCTTGCGGGGGCGATCCGCAGTCAGGTCAACGACGGACCGGTGACGACCTACAAGGCGGGAGAGAGCTGGTCCGAGGTGCCCGGCGACCGCCACAGTGTCAGCGCCAATGCCAGCAAGACCAAGCCGGCCAAGCTTCTCGCAGTGTTCGTGTTGGACACGAACGAGACGGAACTGGTGATCCCATTCGCGAACTGAGGTTTGAGACCTTTGGTGCGGAGATAATCGAGTGGGAGTGAGCGCGAGCCTCACGGCGCGCGTTTGAGCAGTTCGTAGCCGAGCGGGTTGTCCGGACACGCGCCGAAGCCGCATTCCAGCAGCGTCGAAACCACGTTCAGCGCGGTGAGCGCGATCACCAACCATGAGGCGGCGCGCGCGAACGCGCCGGCGGGCTGCGGCTTGCCGTCGTCTCTGAATTGTTCGTCGAACAGCAGCATGGCCGCGAGCGCAATGATGGCGACGGCAAAGCCGATGAACGCCCAGCTGTAATAATGGTAGCCGAGCAGCGCCGAGCCGTAGCCTAAATCTCCAGGCATGATGTGCAGCAATATCTGCCGCGTGGCGAAAGCCGCGCCGGCGGTGGCGGTGAACAGCGACACGGCATAGTGGCTGGGACGGGGCCCGAAGCGCAGG
>Ga0209648_10001621_pt1 | contig 18251 bp, 17 predicted proteins | sample GraSoi2013_115cm_FD_185830 | JGI IMG/M metagenome (GOLD analysis project Ga0209648, IMG submission 185830) | Grasslands soil microbial communities from the Angelo Coastal Reserve, California, USA - Sample 9_17_2013_115cm (SPAdes) (version 2) | ecosystem: Environmental > Terrestrial > Soil >...
TGTCCGATTGGTTGGGTGTGAGCCAGCTCGACTCGAATTTCGAGAATGCCGTCGGCCTGGCGATCAACGCCGGTCTCGACATGGTCATGGTGCCTTTCGAGTACGAGCGGTTCATCCGCGCTGTCAAGGTCGGAGTCGAAAGTGGGCTCATCCCTGCGCCGAGGATCGATGACGCGTGTCGTCGGATCCTGCAGGTCAAGGCGGCCCTAGGACTCTTCGAGCATCCTCACGGAGACAGAGCTTTGCTGGCGCGGATCGGATCTGAAGCGCACCGGGCCGTCGCAAGGGAGGCTGTGAGCAAGTCGCAGGTCCTGCTGAAAAACGAGGGCGGGGTTTTGCCTCTGTCGCCGGACGTTTCGAGACTTCTGATCGCCGGCGCCGCCGCAGACGATATCGGCCTTCAGTGCGGCGGCTGGACGATCGAATGGCAAGGTGCTCGAGGCGCGATTACTCGCGGCACCACGCTGCTCGAGGGCATCACCGAGACCGTTGCGGACGCAACGTCAATCACCTACCGGCCTGATGGGGAGTTTGACGGCATCCATGGAGATGTCGGAATTGTGGTGCTCAGCGAGCCGCCGTATGGCGAGGGCGAAGGCGACAGCGACGACCTCTCGTTGTCAGCTGACGAGATCGCCCTGGTGGCAGGCGTTCGGCGGCACTGCAACGTCCTCGTCCTCGTGATCTATTCGGGTCGACCTCTGATCATCGGCGACGTCCTCGAGTCATGCGACGCCATCGTCGCTTCATGGCTGCCAGGGACCGAAGCCCGCGGCATCGCCGACGTCTTGTTCGGAAAGGAGCCTTTCACCGGCCGCCTTCCTCACGCATGGCCCGCCTCCATGGAACAGGTCAGGTCACCGAATGTAGGTGCCCCTCTCTTCCCTCTCTCGTACGGCCTAACCACCGTGCGACGGGATGACGTCGATCCAGCGCACGAGGGTGTCGCCTGAGAGCCCCGTCAGCCGCACGACGTGGCGGCCGGGGGCCAGCTCTGCGGTCATGCCTCTCACGATTGCCGGTTCGGGATCTCCTGCGTCGATAGCGGCGCCATCGAGCGAGATCGCAAGGGTCTCATGCGCCGTCGCTCCGTCGGGTTTCAGCGCGACGACGATCTGAAATCGACCTGGCGACCGGACCACGATGTCGTAGGCGACCCAGTCCCCGGCGCGAAGATTCACAAGCAGCTCGTCCGCGGCCGCGCGCGCGATCCCGTCGGTGCGGTTCCAATCGAGCTCTCCGTACTCGACGCCGTTCGCGTGTCGGATGGTGACCAGGTCGTCGCTCCGGAAGCCAGGCAAGGGAACGGCGGCCCTGGTCTTGTAGGACTCGCCCGCTCCGCGGAAGCCAAACCCGAATGCCGGGATCTTCAGGGGCGGGCGCCGCAAGATGGAGGAGACGACCTCCGGGCGATACGTGCAGCGCGCGAGCACCATCGCGTCAAGCAGCTCGTCCAGTATCCGATGCGCGCGCTCGCAATCCGGCTTGGGCCCCTTGCCGGCGGCATAGTCCGTGATCTCGGCCCATCCGGAAGGGGCGTCCACGGAACATGGCGAGGTGAGGGTCTCGACCTTCTTCCACGTCCAGAAGTTCCACGAGATGGCGCTGTCGTCGAAAAGCTGGAAGGCGGCCTGGGTCCAGTCGAGGTTGTTCTCCCCCCCCTCCCCCATGTAGATGGGAAGGCCCAGGCGGCGCCCGGCATCGACGTACCGCTTGATGCTCGGCCGGTCGGGCGAGGACCAGTACTTGTGGAACTGGAGAATCGAATTGGAATCCCAGACCTCTGTGAAGACGTCCCAGTTGGTGGCCCAGTGGGTGCCTTCGTAGCTGATCATGTGGTTGCGATCGACCTCGCGAATCACCGCGGTGAGCTCGCGGTACAGGTCGCGGAGCTGGCCGGCGTACAGGTGCTGGTACACGTCGGGCAGCGGTTCGTTGAGCAGGTCGTAGGCGGCCACCACCTCCTCGTCGCGGTAACGCAACGCGAGCGCCCGCCAGAGCTCGAGGGTGAGCTCGCGATATCTCTCGTCCGTGAACAGCTCGGGAGAGTGATGAGGCGAATCGTCGATATTCGTGCCGGTCTGGCCGCCAGGTGCGCCATGGAGATCGAGCACGACCCACAGGTGATGCTTGCGACACCAATCGATGGCGCGGTCGATCAGCTCCAGGCCGGGTTCGATCAGCCCGCCGGTTTCGTCCATGACGACGCGCGAGTTGATGGGGAGGCGCACGTGGTTCATTCCCTCAGCGTGGATTCGCGCGATGTCGTCCTCGGTGACGAACTTGCTGTGGAAGCCCTGCCAGAACTCGGCGGCGAGACCCTGTCCGATAAGATCCACGATCAGGGCTTCGATCTGCCGAGGCGATTGCGTCAGCGGATGCTCGAATTTCCACATGTAGCCCTCGGGCAACAGCCAGTTGCCCAGCCCCACGCCGCGCAAGATCAGCGGTTCGCCATGGCCGTCGAGCAGGCGGCCGCCAGATGCGTGCACAAAACCTTCGAACATCACTCGAGGCCTATCTCAGGCCGGACATCGTGAATCCCTGCACGATGTATCGCTGAAAGATGACGAACACGATCACGATTGGAACCACCATCAGGGACGCGCCCGCCATCTGCAGCGGGGGATTGATCGTCAGCTGCTTGTTGAGCAGGGAGATGCCCACCGAGAGGGTGTAGTTCTGCTGGTCGTTGGCGATGATCAGCGGCCAGATGAAGCTGTTCCACCCGGTGATGAAGGTCAGCACGCTGCCCACGGCGAGGATCGGCTTCGAGAGCGGCAGCACCATCGACCACAAGATCCGCAGCTCTCCGGCGCCGTCCAGGCGCGCCGCCTCCAGAATGTCGTCGGGTATGGTCGACATGAACTGGCGGAAGAGAAAGATGTTGAACGCGCTGACCAGCGTCGGCAGCGCGATTCCGACCAGCGTGTTGGTCAGCTGCAGGCTGTTCAGGATGAGATAGGTCGGGATCATCGTCACCTGGATCGGGATCATCAGAGTCGACAGCACCAGCAGGAACAGGACGTTCTTGCCGCGGAACCGGAACTTTGCAAACCCATACCCGGCCATCGCCACGAAGAACATGCCCACAAAGCCGATGAGGACCACGACGATCGTGTTCACCAGGTACCGGCCGAAGTCGAAGTCTCGAAACAGCCTCAGGTAGCTGTCCAGCGTGATCGTCGAAGGCAGCACGGTCGGCGGATAGGTGTACGACTCGGCGATCGGCTTGAGCGACGTGGTCAGCATCCAGAAGAACGGGAACGCGGTCAGAAGCGCGCCCGCCGCGAGAAGGGCCCCGACGACCACCGGACTCGTGCGACGCCTCACCACGGGTAGAGCCGCCTAGCCATCGACGTCCTGCCTGGCGCGAAGTTGGATCACCGTGACGGCGGCGATGATCGCGAACAGCACGATCGAGGCCGCCGACGCGAAACCAAACTCGTTGTAGCGGAAGCCCTGCTGGTAGATGTAGAGCGACATCGACGTGGTCGCATGAACCGGTCCGCCCTGGGTCAGCACGTACGGTTCGTCGAAGAACTGCATCCAGTTGATCAAGGTGGTCACGGTCACGAAGAAAATCGCGAAGCGCATCAGCGGAACCGTGATCCGGAAGATCTTCTGCCACTCGCCGGCACCGTCCACGGCGGCGGCTTCGTAGTACTCCGGAGGAATGGCTTGCAGCGCGGCGAGGAAGATGATGATGTCGAGGCCCGATCCTCGCCAGATCGCCACCAGGGCGACCGACAACTTGGCGATCGTCGGATCCGTGAGCCACTGCACCGGGGCGATCCCGACCAGGGAGAGCAACCAGTTGAGGAGGCCGAACTGGCTGTTGTAAAGGTTGCCCCAGATCAACGAGATTGCGACGATCGCCGTGATGGCCGGCACGAAGTAGAAGGCCTTCAGCGCGCGAAAAAACCTCGATCGGCTGAAGTTCAGGGCGATGGCGATGGCGAGGGAGCCGATGACCAGGGTCGGAACGCCGACCGTAACGAAAAAAGCCGTGTTTCCTAGGGCCTCCCAGAAGGCGGGATCGCCGAACATGGCCTGGTAGTTGTGCAGCCCGATGAAGTGCACCTGGGTGTAGTCCGCGAGACCGCTGATATCCAGGTTGGTGAGACTGACCGCAGCGGCCACGAAGATCGAGAGCACGCTGAACGTGAGCAAGCACAGCAGGGCGGGACTGATCAGGACGTAGGGGACGAGCGTGCTGCTCCGCCACGGCACTCGCAAAGCGACCCTGCGCGCGGCAGCTTCGTGTTGGGCAGCGCTGGCTGTCATGAGGGCCTCCCGGTTCGTCCGCGCCGGCGCCGGCATGTCGACGCCGGCGCGGTGACCGGTAATGCTAGGACTGCAGGCTGGCGACTGTGGCGTTCAGGGACGCAAGCGTGGTCGCCTCGTCGCTGCCCTTGAGGACGATGCTGTTGAGGGAATCAAGCATCGCCTGGCTGATCTTGTCCCACTTCGGGACCAGTGGAAGCAGCTGGGCGTCCTGCAGCTGGTTGGTGTAGATCTTGACCATCGGATCGCTGGTCAGCGTGGAGTCGGCCAGCGCCGCTTTGGCCGTTGGCAGCTCGTTGGTCGACTTGAACCAGTTGAGCTGCGCGTTCGTCTGAGCGAGGTAGTCGAGCAGCCGGAGCGATGCGCCGACGTGCTTCGACTTGGCCCATACGCCCATGTTGGAGCCGGCGAACAGAGAGGTGCCCGCCTGGTCCTTCGGTAGGACGGCCACATTCCATTTCCCGTCCAGCTGCGGCGCTGTGCTCTTGATCCCGGCAGCCAGGTAAGGGCCGGAGATGATCATCGGGGCCGACCCTGAGATGAATCCCTGGGTCTGGTCGAAGTCCGACGCGGTCGGGACGAGCTTGTCCTTGTAGAAGCTGATGTAGAAATCCGCGGCCGCCTTGAACTGCGGGGTGTCAAACGTCACCTTGCCGTTCTGCATGAGGTTGCCACCGGCTTCCCACGTGAACTCGACAGGGAGAGCGCTGTCCCACTGCGGGATGTAGTAGCCGTACTTGCCCTTGCCTCGCTGCGCGAGCTTGGCGGCGTCGTCGTGGAACTGGGTCCACGTGGTCGGCGGAGATGAGATTCCCGCCGCGTTGAGGATGTCGGTGCGATAGAAGAGCACCCGCACGTCACTCACCCAGGGAACCGAAAGGACCTTGCCGGAGGGGTTGATCTTGTCGGCCGCGACGGCGCCGACGTAGCTCGAGCTCTGGAGGCCGGGGTGGTCCTTGACGTAGGGGCTGAGGTCGAGCAGCGCGCCGGCCGACTCGAAGGATGGCAGCAGAGAGAGGCCGACCTGCATCAGGTCGGGTCCGTTGCCCGAGGCGACCGCGGTGGTGAGCTTGTCGTTGACGTTGGACCAGGGGACCGCTTCGACCTGGACGGGGATGCCGGTTTGCCTGGTGAAGTCCTGCATCAGCGCGGTGAAGCTGGTGCTGTCCTCCATCGTCCAGACCTGGATCGGCCCTTTGTCGGTGTTGGCCGACGGCGTGGGCGTCGATCCGCCGCAGGCCGCGGTCCAGAACGCCACCGCGATCAGCGCCGTGGCCGTGATGTGCTTCCCGAATGCCCTGTTCATGGAGCCTCCTCCTCGGTTGTGCTCTCGTTTTGCCAGCTGCCGGCCTCGCGCCGTAACCGGTTACGGAACCGGTTACGGCGAATATAGTCCGGGACCGGCAAACCTGTCAAGAGGGGAATTGGGGACGCGGATGTCCGCTCGGCAATCCGCGCGGTTGGCGCCAGGCGTGCGGAATTTCCGAGTCGCAACCGCTCGGTTGGCGCCAAACGTGCGGAATCGGCAAGATTCAGCCGGCGGGGAAGATCGGAACGGCGACGCGCTGCCAGGTCGTCCCACCGTCCGAGGTGCTGAGGATGCCGTTGACGTTGTAGATGCCGGTGACATCGAGGGCGTAGCCGTGGGTGGGGTCGGCAAAGGACATCTGCAGGATTCGTGGAGCGGGCTTGGCCACTGTCCAGGTGAGGCCGCCGTCGGACGAGCGGGCCACGGCCGGGCCGGCCTGGACGTTGTCGCCCCCGCTCAGAGACAGGCTCGTCAGCCAGATATGCCGTGAGTCGAGGATTGAGATCGAGAGATCGTCTCCGAAGGGAGCAAAGCCCGCCGGCGCAGAACGTGGATCCCCCCACGTCGCGCCTCCGTCGTGCGACACGTAGAGGTAAATGTGGTTGGCGGTGGCGTTGTCCGGCCCCTTCGGGTCGTGATACGCGATCGGTAGAACCCCCTCTTGCCGGGTGAATGACGGCTGGCTGGGCGTGCTGGTCCAGCCCGCAACCGCCGCCGGCACCGTAAGAGTCAACGCGCGCCATGAGGCGCCCTTATCTGCGGTCATGAACAGCTGGGTGGCGCCCACGTACCAACCGAGCAAGGACACATCGGTCAGGCGGCTGAAGGTGACGCGGTAATTGCCGACGCCGTAGACGTAACCCATGGGCGACGCGTGAGGCAATGCACCGACTCGAGACCATGATGTGCCGCCATCGGTCGTCTCATACAGGACCTCGGCTCCGAGCCCCGATGTCGGTCCGCCGGAGTCGGCCCACCCATGGGTGGCGTCGAGGAAGAACACGTCCTCGACCGGGAAGGTGGTCACCGGGAGGGCCACCCAGGTTGACCCGCCGTCGGCGGTGCGATACGCGGTCACCGCGTCGCTCGGCCCCGTGCAGTTTCGCCCGGCACCGTCGCAGCCACGCATGGTCATATCGATCGTCCAGATGAACCCATCTGATCCAAACATCTGCATGCCGTCATAGACGCCGGGGAAATGAAGGCGGTCGGACCAGCTCCTTCCTTCGTCTCTCGATTGCAGCAGCACGTTGCCGGGCTGCCGGTTGCGTGCGGTGATGCCGCCCCGCTGGACGACGAAGACGGAGTCCCCGCTTACCGCCGCCAGCGAGTAGGCGGGGGCCTCCGGCGCGGTGATGCCGGGGAACTGCAGGTTGAGCTTGCTCAGGAGGGTTGGCGCGAGCAGAATCCCCACCGCCAGCAACGCAATGGCCGCGGCCACGGGGCCCGCCAGCCGCGGCATCGAGGATGCCGACTCGCTGGGCCGTTCCCAGGGAATCGCCGAGATCACCCGGTCCTCGAGACCTGGACTGGCCACGTATGAGCTGTCGAAGGCATCGCGAATCTCTACCGCCACGTGGTCTTGGCTCATGGGATCACCTCCATGGTGTTGAGACCGGGACGCAGGCGCCTGGTCACGCGGTGAAGTCGGGACTTGACAGCGCCCGCGCTGATGCCCATGACCTGGGCCACCTCGACCGCCGGCAGGTCGAGCACAAAGTAGAGGTGCAGAAGCAGGCGGTCCTGGTAGGGCAGGTGATCGAGCGCCTGGCGCAGGTCGACACCCGCTGCGAGGTCCTTCTCGCCCAAAGTCCGCTCCAGAGGTTCGGCAAACCGAAGGACCGACCACCAGCGGCCGCGCCGGGCCATCCGGCACTCGTTGGCGACGATGGCGAGGAACCAAGGCCTCGTAGTGCCGAGCTCGGGCCGGATGCGGGCGCGATGGCGCCAGGCCTTCAGCGCCATCTCCTGGACCGCGTCCTCCGCAGCCTCTCGCTCGTGAAGCATGGCGAGCGCGAGACGGTAAGCGGGCTGGACGAGGGGCCGCAGGATCTCCTCGAAAGCCTGGCGGTCGCCCTGCCGGGCGCGGCTCAAGACGCCTACGTCATCCACGCTGCCCATCAAATGCACCAGTGCCGGGGAAAGGTTCGATCCCAGCTGGTCAGGCTAGCGCCTACTGCAATTGAGGGATGTCAGGCGCGGCCCAGAGTGATATTTCCTTAGTTCACCAACAGGCCTGGCCGCCTGCGACTGAATTGGAGGGTGTGGTTTGAGAAAGAGGTACTCCGTGATGCGTCGTGCCTTCGCGCCCGCCGCCGCCGGCGCGCTTGCCATGGCTGCCATGGTTGCCCCGATCGGCGCCGCCCCGGGCCTGGCCGACACCGGGAACGTCGTGCTTACGAACAACGTGCTGCAGGGCCTTTCGACGCTGACTCCGCTCGGCGATACGTCGCCGGCCGCGGGAATCGGAATCGGTATCGGCCTGGAGGGGTCCAACTCCACTGCCGAGGCAACCTACCTCGCCGGCGAGTACGACCCGACTAGCCCGCTCTACGGTCAGTACCTCGACCCGGCGAGCTATGAGACGCAGTTCGGTGTGCCGACCGATCGCTACAGCAGCGCGGTCAGCTGGCTTGGCTCGACCGGGCTGCAGGTCCAGACCATCCCTGGGAGCAGCGAATACATCATCGCGACCGGTTCCGTCGCACAGGTCGAAGTCCTTCTCAACCTTCAAATCAAGAACTTCGTTTCCAACGGCCGCGCGTTCTACGCCAACGTGACTGCACCGACCGTGCCCGCCGCGCTGCGGGTGGTCGCGATAACCGGCCTCAACAACGTCGAGGGGCCGCGTCTCTACCCGCAGACTCACGCTCTGCCCGGGACGGTCGCAGCTCGGCCGTCGACGCTGAGCCCGTCGGCCGACATGAACCTGACCACCCCTCCAGCCCTCTGGTCGATCTACGACCAGCCTGGGAACAACAAGGGCGAAGGCCAGCAGATGGCGATCTTTGGCTGGGGCACCACTAACAACACGATCAATGACCTGCGCTCGTTCGAACGCGAGTACAGCCTTCCATCCGTGCCAGTGACGATTTCTTACTACGGCACCGAGACAGCGATCACCGACAGCGGCGGCGAGGGCGAGTGGAACATCGACACTCAGGCCTCGACTGGAATGGCGCCGAACGTCGTGGGCGAGCATCTCTATTTCGGGAAGGCCGGCACCGACGCCGACCTCGTGGCCGCGTACCACGCTTGGGCCGCGGACCGCAGCGGTCCGCTGCAGGGCAGCTCGTCGTTCGGCGGATGCGAGCAGGCACCGGGGACGAACGGCCTGTCCGGCAGCCCGGGCAGCCCCACCGGCGTGCTCATCGCGGGCAATCCGAACCAGGCGCTCTATGAGCGCGTGCTGCGGAAGATCGTCATGGAGGGCAGGACGATGTTCGCCTCGACGGGCGACACGGGCTCGGGATGCCCGGTGATCTCGCTCGTGCTGAACGGAGTCACCCTGGTGCCGACGCCGATGATGAACTACCCGGCCGTGAGCTCTTTCGTCACCGCTGTGGGTGGGACTGTCCTCTATTTCAACGACCCCACCGCGACAGCGCCAGCGTCGCGCGCGCTCGAGTATGGGTGGACGCATGGCGGCGGTGGTACCAGCGACTTCATCGCGGCCGGCGCGTACCAGCAGGGCATGTTCCCGCCGTTGCTGTTCCACTGCGCGACCGACTCGCAGGGCAATCCCTATCCGCTTCCGCCGCCCCTGTGCCGCGGGATTCCCGATGTTGCGGCGCAGTCCGGCGACGTCGTCTCCAACGGCTACACCGTGACGATGAGCGGCAACGACAACTCAGCAGGCGGCGGGACGAGCCTTTCGTCGCCGCTGTGGCTCGGCATGTGGACGCGGCTCCAGGCCGCGTCGGCACACTCCAAGGGCAATGGCTTTGCCGACGCGACCATCTACCGCATCGCGGGCGACTCGACAAAGTACGCGCGCGACTTCTTCGACATCGGTGGAGCATCCACCGACACGACGGTGTCGTGCGACGGCCCGAACCCCTACAACTGCTCGCACATCGGTTGGGATTACCTCACCGGATGGGGCACACCTGACGTCACCAACCTGATGCTCGACGTGGACGGCAAGACCACTCCGACGCACCTGACGACACCGAACCCGGTCCCGCCGCCGCCAGTCGATACCGGCACCAACGGAGGCACCACGTGTCCGGGTCCGCAGATCATCGATCCGTCGGGCGACGCGCCCAACAACTATCCGGGCGGCGATGGAACCAACATGGACAACCTCGACATTGTCAACGCGTCGTTTGCCTCACCCAGCGCGACGACGCTGCAGGTGACGCTGGCGATCAAGAACCTCGAGGCGCCGCCTCCCCCCGCCAACATGGTGTCCGCTTACTGGAGCGTGTACTGGACGTACAACGGCGTCGAGTACTACGCCCAGGCGACCAGCAACGGCTCGGGCGCGGCGGCTGTGTGGTCGTTCAGCGATGGGACCTTCAGCAGCGGCAAGTTCAATCCTGCGAACACGATCGCCGGAACCGCGAATGCGGGCGTCTACGCCGGAGGAACGGCGGGCACGCTGGTGATGCAGGTGCCGCTGGCCGGCGTGGGCAACCCGCCGGCAGCCGCTTCGCTGACCAACACGCTGGCCGACACCCATGGATCGTTCACGGTCAACGGCACCGGCCTCTACTACACAGCCGAGGGCGACCGCGCGCCCAACCAGGGCCACGGAGCCCCATGGACGGTCGGGACGGTGTGCTGATCAAGGCTGACGAAGGGCGGAGCTTCGGAGCTCCGCCCCGAGCGGCCACCGAATCTTTCCGAGCACATCCAGGGAATGAGCTATTGGACGCGTTCAAAGGTCGACGACAGCCGAGCCATGCGTAAATCCACCCGGTCGCCGCACATGGGTACGCCCTCTGCAACCAGCAGCGCGCGCTGCCGTCTACCCTTGGCGAGGGTCCCGTCGGCGCGGACGACGCGATGCCATGGGAGCTCATCGTGGATCGTGGCCAGCACCTGCCCGACGAGGCGAGGCGCGACGGGGTCGATGTCGCCGTAGGTACGGACGAACCCAACCGGGATCGCACGCACCCGCGCGACGATGCGATCGCGGCGCGGATCAAGGCTGGCAGGGTCTGGCTGACGCTGGGCGCGCGGACCGGGTCGGTATCGTCTGCTGGGCACTGGTTCCTTCTCATATGAATGGTGCATCCGCGTTAGCTTTGTCGCAGGTAGCGTCGGGGTCGGCGGCCGCCGTAGGCTAGGTGGATGATCCCTCCAAGGCTGTTTGCAGTGGTGTTAGTCGCCATCACGTTCACTCTTGCGTGTGGAACGGCAGCGGCGGCCAGTTATGACCAGAGTCGCACCGGCCCTCAGATCGTCGGTGATGCATCGAGCGCGCTGAGATCAATCCATTCTGCCCACGTGGCGATCCAGGGGAACTACCAAGGATCAGCGTCGGAATTCGACGGCGACATCGAGAATCAGAACATCAGCGGCACTATTACTCTGGGCACCGCAGGCAAGCTCAGGATGATGGTCGTGGCGGGCAAGTTCTACCTCTATGGTCCCGACTTGATTGCCTTTTCGCATGTGACCGATTCGTCGATCAGCGCGAAGGTGGGAGAAAAGTGGATCGTCATGCCGGACGGCCTCATCGCAGACCAGAAGAGCCTGGAGGCTTTTGGAGATTTCAGCGGCATGGCGGACTGCATCAAGAGCGGTGTCGGCTACACGAAGAAGGGAACCAGCACAATCTCTGGTCGGTCCGTGGTCGAGGTCCAGGACGCGGCCGGCAGTCAGGTCTTCGTCCAGATCTCCGCTCCGCACTATCCAATCCGGTTTGTGGTCGACACGAGTGAATGCTCCGCGGGGGGTCAGTCCCTGGGCGGAACGTTCGACCTGACTCGAATCGGCGACCACTTCGGGATTGCCCCGCCGGCAAACTCAACGGATCTTGCCTCGGTCGGACTCAGTGCAGGAGCCTGAGGTCGCGGCCACGGCCGAGTCGGCTGAGAAGAGGAAAGACGGGCAACAAAATACCCGCTAGCCAGGTTGATGGCCCCGCTTACCGAGTGATCTTGAGTATCGTGAGCAAGGCGAACACCGCCACCACTGCGACGAACGTACCCACGACCAGCAACGTCTTCTGCCACCAGTTGAGCCGGCTCACCCACCGTTCACGAAGTCCGGCCAAGGGGTCGTAAAGCGTCGAGTACGCGTCCGGCTGTGGGTCGTCGTCCTCGTCGTCGTCCTCGTCCTCGGCCATGCGAAGAAGACTACCGCCGCCCGCTCCTGAACCCCCTGTTCTCGCGGCAACGCGCTGGCTTACGGATCCGGGCGGCTTTCGGCTACAGAGATGAATGCCCAGAGCAGGACGAATTCGCGCCCGAGTTTGGCGGGGCATCGTTGGCGCTTTCCAACCATGGTTAGAGCGGACTAAGCGGGCCGAGATGTAATGAGGCCAAGGACGAGGAGCAGCAGCATGATGAAGATGCCAGCGCCTCCTGCTCCGACGGCCAAGACCGACATAAAACGCCATCTGCGATTTGCGCGCCAGGTCCAAACGGCAGCCGCGATCGAGGCAATTGGAAAGACTGCAAGCACGGTGGTGGAATTCAGGCCTCCGGACAGGGCCGTGGCGCGCAAAAGCTGAAGTCCGACTATGTTGCCACTTGCCAAGCTGAGTAATCCCAGGCATCCGAGTCCCCTATCCCAAGCCCAACTCGTCGAAAGAGCGGCGGATCGCGGTTGCTTCGCGTGAGCTGGGTCCAGGTGGTGCCGTCCCACCGCCATCGTCCATCCGCGGAAAAGGTGGGCGTCCATCGCTGGCCGTCCCAGTAGTGGTTTCCGTCCGGAGAAATTTGCCCTACATGCTCCATTTGGGAAACGAGCGTGAGCCTATTTCTAAGGCTTCGTCAAGCCCCTGGAGCACCTAAGCCTTAGCAGTTCGCGCAGGTCGGTCTAGCGGGGCTTCGGCTTCCTGCGGCGCCGTTCGTTTCTCTGGTGCTTTCGAAAGTCGCGTTCGATCCTCTCGGGCCAAGCCTGCGGTCCCACCGCTTTCATCCACTCCCACTCCGCCTTCGATAAGGAACGCATGTGGAAAAGGACCTCAATCACCTCGTCAAACACCTGGTGTGACCACCCGTACCAGGTGGCCGAGTACCTCAGAGCGCCGATCAAGCGTCGCTGCCGCAGAGGGGCGACCGCCAGCTGTGTGCGCGCAAATTCAGGGTCCTCCTGGAGACCGTCTTCAAGTTGTTGCTTGATCTCTGCGAGTGGTCGCAAGCGCTCAAACTGCATGCCGCTCGAAGTACCGCTCAGGGGATTGTCGAACTGAAAGCTCAAGCGGTCTCCGATGCTCTCAACATGAACCTTCCACCCATGTGGTCCCAACCTGGCCCGGAAGTCCTCGAGCAACCCGCGAATTCCCGGATCCAGGTCCTCGTTGGCAACCCTGATCGGCCTGACAGGCGTGAGCCCAGCCACTCTGGGTCCCTTTTGGGATCGCAATTCGGCTATCTAATTGGTCTCCAGGACGTCGCCGGCCATGATGGTCCCTGTCGCCGCGCTGATGACCACGACCGAGGTGTACCTCTTCCAGATGGCGTCAGCCGGCGCATTCAACTCGACAACCCATGCCGGCCCTGAAAATCCGGTCACGCGGTAGCTTCCCCGCACTACGTTGCTCGCCCAAGGTTCGAATGTGCGCTGCGCAACATGCCAGTGGGCTTGTGGTTGGTGTGAGATGGCGAAGCTGAGAGCAGTGGCATCTGCGGTGTCGTCAGCGTTGACAGGGCCCAGCGCAAGAGCTGCTGCTGCGCCCACAACCAGGATGGCGACAGGATTCGCATCGATTACCAGTCTCTTCTTCTCATGGACGGGTTTCAAGCCCCGTTCGGTCCGTGTGACCGGACGCGCGAGCGCGCCCCATCGCGAGGCTGGCGACGACCAGGGCGACGGACGTCACGATCAGGAGCACCGCGATCGAGTGCAGGCCGCCGGTCGACGCGCGCTGCTTGAAGACAGTGCCGAGCAGGGTCGAGGAGAGGATGGCGCCGACGTAGCGGAAGGTCTGGAACTGGCCGCCCGCCCATGACGTCCGCTCGGGCGGCGCGGCTTCGTAGAGCGCCGCCTGCAGTCCCATGTTGTTGAAGCCGTTGGGCACCCCCAGCACCACTCCGACCGCGACCAGGACGAGCACCGGCGTGGCCGGCCCGAAGGTCAGAAGCAGGGAGGAGCCGATCAGCATGAACACGGAACCGATGATCAGGGACGACCTGGTCCCCCTGCGGCTGACCAAAGCAGCGGCCAATGGAGTCACCAGCACGCCGAGACCGGTCACCGGGAGGATGAGGAGGCCGGCGGTCCGCGCGTCAAAGCCCCGAATCTCCTCCAGCCAGATGGGCAGCCCGAAGAAGAACGTGTAGAAGACGAACGTGGTAGCGGCGAACTGCAAGAAGACGCCGATCAACACCGGATTCGCAGCGAGCAGGCGCAGGTCGAAGAATGGAGACGAGCAGCGGAGCTCGCGGACCGCCAGCAGCGTGGCCAGGATCGGGACGGCTCCGAGCAGGACCCAGCCCTGCGTAGATCCAAGCGACAGCAGGCCTGCCAGGAGGCTGGTCAACGTGCCGGCGAACAGCAGAACCCCGGGCAGGTCCAGGGCGGCCAGGCCGGCACCCGCGTTTTCGGATGGAGGCGGCGCGGGCAACCATCTCCAGCCGAGCACGATGCCGAGCGCGGTGATCGGCACGTTGACGAGGAAGATTGCCTGCCAGCCGCCGACCGACAGTGCAAACCCGCCGATGGTCGGTCCGAGGGCGGCGCTGACCGAGGCGGCCACCGACATCGACGCCAGCGCCTGCGCGGGGATGCGGCCGCCGCCCGAGGCGGCGCGAATCATCCCGAGGCCGGCCGGGTATGCCGTTGAGGTGGCGAAGGCCTGGACGACGCGGGCCGCGACGAGCCACCCGAAGCTCGGCGAGAAGGGCGCAGCGATCGCGACCGCGAACGCCACCGTGAGGCCGGTCAGGAAAACGCGGCGCGCGCCGAGGAGATCTGCAAGCCGGCCCATCAGCGGCTGGCCGACAGCGCCGGCCAGGTAGAACCCGGAGATGAGCCAGGTCGATGTTCCGAGATCGACACGGAAATCGTGGTGAAGCGTGACGAGGGCGACCGCGATCATCGACGAGTTCAGAGGATTCAGCAGGGTGCCGAGCACGATCGCGAATACGACGCGGCGGGGCACGCGATTCATCGCCTAAATGATGGCGAGGATCAAGACGGCAGCTTGCGCGGGTCGCTACCTCATACGACCTTCCTGAATTTAGTGTTTGGCAGCCCGATCTCAGACCTTGGTTTGCGCCTGGCCAATCCCCAAGGTGGCTCGGAGCTCATCGAAAATGTCCTGATCCAGCCCCGGCTGGTGCCCGGCCCGTCGCTCGAAATCCAGCAGAAGGGCCTCAACCATCTCGCGCCCGTCTTTGGTCTTCATTGCCTGCTTCGGAGTCTTTCCACCGAGCGCGGGAACGTCCATGTCCACCCACTGCCGGTAATACGAGCGCAACTGCTCTTTGAGCATCGCCTTGACCTCAGGTAGATCGTTGATGTCCTCTCTGGGAGAATCGCCTTCCTGATCACGCTTGTGGTCTTCGATAGCTGCCGCGAGTGACTCCTGCAGCGTGGACAGATAACGGCTGCCGGCGGGCAGCGCTTTGTCGGCGATCTCTCGAAACCTCTTGGCCCTCTCCTCTGAGTTGACCTCGACTGTCATCTGGCGATCCTTGATCTGGATTCGGCCGAGGATCGTATTCTTCCAGTCCACTTTCGAGTTGCCTCTCCGCAGCCACGGAAGCTCGACCGTGTCCAGGTTGCCATTTACGTCATAGGTCGCCGAAGCCAGCAGCTCTGACTCGTCCTCTCCCACAGCCAGGTCCTTGAGGGCATCGAACGCCGCCCGTGCCGACGGCACGTCGTAGGTGACCGTGCAGAGCACCATCGTCTCGCCGTCGGTGTTCGTCAACTTGGGCAAGGTCGGATGGAGCAGCCGCTCGGCAGTCTGGAAATAGACGTCGATTACCTCAATCCCCGCCTCTCGCAGAATCTTTGGCGTCAGCTTGGTCGCTCTTTTGCGCAAGCGGTTCCGCAGATCGATCACGGCGCCTTTCTCGCCCGGCGGGAGCGATATCGGTGCGCAGCCGTCCAGGATGCTCACGCCATCCAAAGTGACAACGTTTCCGAAGATGATGTCTCCAACCTTCACGCTCTGCGAGGCAGTCTTCTCGGTGACGAATCCCCGCCAACCGGTAAGTGCGTCGCGCATCTCAATACCTGATCCAGGCTTCGCGTCGATTACGTCTAGGAAACTAAAAGCACTGTCGAGGCACGCTGTGAGATACCGCGTGGTGAAGCCGGGGACTCGTCGACCCTCATGGGCCAGGTAAGCCGCCGCCAGCGGGAACTCCGCAACCTGCTCGGGTGTGAGCTTCGTGTTGTGTGGATCGGGATTCCATTGGTAAAAGAACCACGGCATGAAGACCGGCAGATTGACTGAATCACGGTCGAAAATCTCTTCAGCGTCGCCTGTGAACTCGTTCCACGCCTCGTCGAGCACGATAGCCCCGTAGCGGTTGCGGGCGAACCTCACGAGCTCTGCGGGCAGCCGAAGTGTCACATCATGCAGGCTTCGCCAAGCGTCGTCGGCCGGAGAGGTTAGCGTCTCGCCCCGCAAGTGGCAGTTCTTGTACTTGAGCCCGCTGCCACACGGACACGGCTGGTTGCGACCGACTTTGGACAACTTGCCCATCCTACCCACCTTCCCGCACGGACTGTTTGGGATCGGGCGGCCCATCTTCCGTCAACTGGGCGGGTGCTTTTCCAAACCTGGTTTTCGCTTCTTCCGCTGAGGGCGCTGAGGCTCCAGCTCAGCCGCGACAGCGCTGAGCAGCTCATCAAGGTTCGTATCGATGATTTCCCAGACCAGCTGCAGGTTGAGTCCAGCGTATCCATGGGCGGCGACGTTCCTGAAACCGAAGACTTGTCGCCAGGGAACTTTCGGATGGCGTTGCCGCAGTTCATCCGAGAGGTGGTTGCGCGCGGCGTCCGAAATCGTCTGAAGCCGCCAGGTCACCATGTCTTGAAAGACCTCGTCCAGAAGGAAGGCATCCAACCCGGGCGGCTTGTGGCGCCGGATACGCAGAATGCTATCGCGGATGTAATTGAGGTACCGCTCTTCGCGGTCGGTCAAATGGGCACTGCATCTGCGGCTATCGCCGCCGCGGCGCGGCTTCCGTCATCGATCACGAGGTCTATCCGGCGCCCGAGCGCCTCTTCCAAGTCGGTGGCGAGCTCGGTCATGTCGCGGGCGCCACGTCCTGGCTCAATGTCCACCAGAAGGTCGATGTCGCTGTCGGGTCGCGAGTCGCCGCGAGCGGCGGAGCCGAATACCCGCGGGTTCTTAGCTCCATGCAACGCAACCAGTGGCACGATCGCATCGCGCCGTTCCCTTAGAGCACTCAGCGTGGGACGCGCAAATATCTCGGCGCGCCTCATATCCTTTGTCCGGCGGCGAATTTCAACAGAGCGTCTGTGCACAAGAAGTCGTCCACCCACGTGTGCGCCATCCAGTACGTTTGCCTTGACCAGCTGGTGGATCCGTGGCCTTGATATATGAAGCAGGTCCGCCGCTTCCTGGGCGCTGATCCAGTCCGGTCGCGTCGGCACAGGGCTTACTATACCGTAAGGCCCTCTCGGGGGACAGGTTGCAGCCGTCCGTCCCAGGTGGAGAATTGATGTCTGGGATGCTTCTGACCCATCCAGGGGTGAGCCACCGTGTTGAAGGCAAACTCAATGCGTAAGGGCGTCAGTCACCTCTATGCACTCGTCAAAACTGTTGAGTTCGACGTTGTGCTTGGTGACGATTCATTCGCCCTACGCGTAGAACTCTTCCAGGACAAGACTCGCAGGCAAACGTTCCGGGCGAACATCTGGCGGAACGAGCTCTACCGGATTCAATCGACCTTTCCCCAGAATCCCTCTACTGGCCGGCCGGAGCATCAGCCTTCGGATGAAGTAATCCTGATCGACTGGTCGTCCAATCTTCGTGGCAACTACTCGGTCTTCAAGGCGGCCAGTTCGGCAGCCGCGCTGAACATGGTGCTCAAGGCAATTCGAGCCGCTCTGGATCACGCCGCTGGCGGCAAGGTGGAATGGCGGCGTTGACACCCTGATGGCAGCCTTTGCTGGCTGGTCCGAATCGGCGCCGCGCGGAGATCAACCACGCCGCCGGGCCAGCAGCAGAGGGCTCCCGAAAAGGCCCATGCCAATGGCTAAGAACGAAGCCACCGCTCCAAGTCCCAGCGCGGCGAGGCCTTCCCCCCGATTGCCACCCAGCTCATTCGCGATTCCGTACACCATCAGCACCAGACCAGCCACGGCGAACGGCAGTGCGATCGCGAAGAAAACGGCGGTTTCGGCGAAGCTGGTGCTTCCATCCGTCCCGGGCTCGGGGAGACCGAGCCGCTGAGCCCGGCGCCTCTCGACCGTGAGTGCAACCACATATACCCCCACCGTATAGATGACCATGCCCGAACCGAATATCGTGGCCACCCAGGCAACGGTTGGG
>Ga0209648_10001623_pt1 | contig 18242 bp, 16 predicted proteins | sample GraSoi2013_115cm_FD_185830 | JGI IMG/M metagenome (GOLD analysis project Ga0209648, IMG submission 185830) | Grasslands soil microbial communities from the Angelo Coastal Reserve, California, USA - Sample 9_17_2013_115cm (SPAdes) (version 2) | ecosystem: Environmental > Terrestrial > Soil >...
GATGCGTCTGTATCCCGCGGTGTGGGGCATCGGCCGGAAAGCCGCGGAGGAGTGCGAGCTTGGGGGATACCGGGTGTCGGCCGGCTCAAACATATTCATTCTGCAGTGGCGCACGCAACGCGATCCTCGATTTTTCCCCGAGCCGGAACGATTCGACCCCGACCGCTGGAGGGATGACCCTGTTCGCTCAGGAAAGATTCCGCTCTTCGCGTATTTCCCCTTTGGAGGCGGGCCACGGGGTTGTGTCGGGGCAGCCTTCGCGATGATGGAAGCAACGTTGCTGCTGGCTATGATTCAGCAGAAATATCATCTCGAGGTTGTCCCTGAACATCCGATCGAAATCTTCCCGTCGGTTACGCTGCGTCCCAAACATGGCATTCGGGTGATCCCGCGGCGCCGCACGGCAGACACAAAGTGACCCCCCGGGTGTCTCTCCCCAGATACTCCGCTCAAGCGAATCGTACCGGAAGTGCGATGAAGGCCTACTTGCGGAAGAAATTGCGGACGAGGAAGCCGACGTTGGCGGGACGCTCGGCGAGACGCCTCATGAAATAAGGAAACCAGTCACGGCCAAAGGGGATGTAGATGCGAACCCGATAGCCATCCTTTACGAGCCGGCGCTGCAGGTCGGTGCGCACTCCGTATAACATCTGAAATTCAAAATCGTCCTTGGAGATCTGCTTCGCCGCGGCATGGCGGATGGTCGCCGCGATCATGCGCGGGTCGTGCGTGGCGATGCCGTGATAGAAACCGCTGGATAGCAGGAGCTGCATCAGCCGGACGAAATTGGCATCCACATCGGCTTTCTGCGGAAATGCAACTTCCTCTGATTCCTTGTACGCGCCCTTGCACAGACGGATGCGGCAACCATATGCCAACAGATCCGTGACGTCGGTTTCACTGCGGTAGAGATAGGACTGGATGACCGTGCCGACGGCGGGATTGCGTGCGCGAACGCGTTTGACGAGTTCGATGGTGCGCTGCGTGTAAAGAGACCCCTCCATGTCGATGCGCAGAAAATTATCGAAGCCCGCGGCGCGCTCCACGATGGAGCGAACCAATCCTTCGCAAAATTCAATATTGATGTCGAGGCCGAGTTGCGTGAGCTTGCCGGAAACGTTGGCGTGCAGCCCTTCCTGAGCGATGCGTTCAAAAACCTCGAGGTAGGCATCGCGGGAATGCTGTGCATCCGACGTGGTAGCAACATTTTCACCGAGGTAATCCAGGCTGACGAACATGCCAGCGTTGTTGCATTCACGAGCGGCGGCGACCGCTTCATCGAGTTTTTCGCCGGCGACGAACCGGCGCGCCATACGGCGGGTGGTGCCATTGGAAGTGACCCAATTAGCGAAGCTTTTACTTTCGGAAAGCTTGAGGAGCGTCGACCGGAGCATGCGGAATTATTATGGCAGCGTAGGCAGGGCGAAACTAGCCTTTGTGCTCTTCCAGAAACTTTTCGGCGTCCAAGGCGGCCATGCAACCGGAGCCTGCAGCGGTGACGGCCTGGCGGTAGCGGTGGTCTTGCACGTCACCGGCAATGAAAACGCCAGGAATCGAGGTGAGGCTGCCGTGCTTGGCGAGCAGGTAGCCGTTGGAATCCATTTCGAGTTTTCCCTTGAAGACGATCGTGTTCGGATCGTGGCCGATGGCAACGAATACGCCATCGAGCGCAATCTCGTGTGTTTCCTTGTTCTGTTGATTGCGCAGACTCACGCCCTCGACGTGGCCATTAGGTGCGAGAATCTCCTCCACGGCGAAAGGAGTGACGAATTCGACTTTCTCGTTGGCCTTGGCGCGGTCGATCATGATCTTGGAAGCGCGAAAGTCATTCCGGCGGTGAATCAGATGGACTTTGCTGGCGTAGCGCGAAAGAAAGTTGGCCTCTTCCATGGCCGAATCACCGCCGCCGACCACCGCGATGGGCTTGCCGCGGAAAAAATAGCCGTCGCAAGTCGCGCAGGTGGAAACGCCACGGCCGATCAGTTCCCTTTCACCCTTTAGGCCCAGCAGACGCGCTGAGGCGCCCGCGGCGACGATCAAAGATTGTGTTTCGTAGGTATCTTTTCCGGCGATGATTTTGAATGGGCGCTTGCTGACGTCGACTTCGTTTACGGCCCCGGCTTTGAACTCCGCCCCGAATTTCTGGGCCTGCTTGCGCATGTTCTCGATGAGCTCCGGCCCCATGATGCCGTCGGGGAACCCCGGATAATTCTCAACGTGGGTGGTGAGGGAAAGCTGTCCGCCAGGCTCGTGCCCGTCAAGAACCAGCGGCTTCAAATTCGCGCGCGCAGCGTAAATCGCGGCAGTTAGGCCGGCACAGCCGCTGCCGATGATGAGGATGTTGTACATTCAATCTTTCTCCATCTATTAGATTCAGGACTGCGCCTGCCAGATTCAACGCAATCCCATATTGTAGCATTCCCTCCCCGACGACTCGGAATGAGGGCGGCCATGAGGGCGGCCAAATTGGAAAGGCCTTTTCGCACGGGCGTCGTTGACTGAGACGAACGGCGGCCGCTATAGTCCAGAGAAATACCAGGTTGCCCAAGGAGAAAGTCACCATGGACCCGCGCTACCCCATTGGGAAATTTGAGATGCCTGCCCAAGTGACGCCGGCTCGGCGCCAGCAGGCAATCGACGAGATTGCGGCTACACCGGCAAAATTGCGCGCCGCCGTGAAAGGACTGAACGACGGGCGCCTCGACACACCGTACCGCGAAGGCGGCTGGACGGTGCGCCAGGTGGTGCATCACGTTCCGGACAGCCACCTCAATGCTTACGTCCGATTGAAACTGGCGCTCACCGAGGATAAGCCGACGATTAAGCCCTACAACGAAGCGGCCTGGGCCGAACTGGCCGACTCAAAGACGACGCCCATCGAAGTTTCACAAACACTGCTGGATTCGGTACACAACCGCTGGGACCGGCTGTGGCGCTCGTTGAAGCCCGAACATTTTGCAAGAGTCCTCGTCCACCCGGAGCATGGCGAGCGCACGGTTGACTGGCTGTTGTTCATTTACGAGTGGCACGGCAAGCATCACGCCGCGCACATCATGGAGCTCCGCAAACAAAAGGGATGGTAGAAAGGAAGAAGGGAGTCCTCGATCTTCCCTCGACTTTGTCACTCCTTCCGCTTAGAGACAAGCCTCGGCCGTAGTGATGTGGCGCGCCGCGCTCCGGCTCGTGTACGATGATCCGGTACAAAAGGAGATCGCATGAGCCGGCCGGCAGGAACCTACGCTATTTTTGAGACTTCACAGGGCAACATTGTGGTGCGCTTGCTCGAAAAGGAAGCGCCAAACACGGTTGCGAATTTCATCGGGCTCGCCGAAGGCACCAAGGAATTCACGAATGAAAAGACCGGACAGAAGGAAAAGAGACCTTTCTACGACGGGTTGATCTTCCATCGCGTGATTCCGCAATTCATGATTCAGGGCGGCTGCCCGCAGGGCAGTGGAATGGGCGGGCCCGGATACAAATTCGGCGATGAGTTTCATCCTTCGCTGAAGCATTCGAAGGCCGGAAAGCTCTCCATGGCCAACTCCGGGCCGGGAACCAACGGAAGCCAGTTCTTTCTCACCGTGGCGGCGACACCGTGGCTGGACAACAAGCACACCATCTTTGGCGAAATCGTCGAAGGGCAGGACGTGGCCAACCAGATTTCGAATGTGCCGCGCGATTCGAATGACCGCCCGCGAACACCTGTATCCATCTCGAAGCTTCGCATTGAACGCGTCGCGTAAGCGGACGCCATGGCAGTGCTCACGCCCGAGCGGCTATTCCGATTCACGATCGAATTGATCTTCGTCTTGCTCGGCTCTCTGGTGATCTGGCTGGGATTGGCACGGCGCATTTATGTGGACCGGCATAGCGCGGCCTGGTTGATTCTCAGCGTGGCGCTGATCTTGTGGGGCCTGCGCGCGCTGTACAAGCCTGGCCAGTGGTGGGCGCGCTGGCAGAACTGGACGCGCGGGCTCTCGTTGTCGCTTTTGGGCGTCCTCATGCTCGTGATTTCACGCGTACCGTTTCTCTGGGTTGGTCCGATGCTGGCGGCTGGGGGCGGCTTGCTCGTACTGCGCGGTTTGATAGCCGCGTTCTTGATCTTCCGGCCGCGCTAAAGAAGCATCTTCCAGAGGGGCGCGGCAGCAAATCCCAAGCTCGGCCGCCTTCTCGTCTTTCTTTCTCTTCTGCTTCGACTATAATCCCCGCAACAGACAGCCCTACCAGTGGGAATCGGCCCCGGGCCGTCGTTTGCCTTCATCAAAAGAACAAAGGAGGAAGACCGTGCTCAAGGAATTCAAAGAGTTTGCCATGCGGGGCAATATCGTGGATTTGGCGGTCGGCGTGATTATAGGCGTGGCCTTTGGAAAGATTGTCTCGTCGCTCGTGGAAGACGTGATCATGCCACCGATCGGCCGCTTGCTCGGCAACGTCGATTTTTCAGGTTTGTTCATCAACCTGAGCAGCACACATTTCGATTCGATTGCGGCGGCCAAGGCAGCGACCCCGCCACAGCCGACGCTGAACTACGGGATCTTCATCAATAACGTGATCACTTTTCTGATCGTGGCGTTTGCCGTGTTCCTGATGGTACAGGTGCTGAACCGCTGGACCAAGAAGCCGGAAGCCCCCACGACGAAAGATTGCCCGCAGTGCGCGATGACAATTCCGCTGGCGGCGAAGCGCTGCGGTCATTGCACGACGCAGCTCGCATGAGGTGGTGAATCGTGGTCAAGGACTGGTGATTGGTTCCCGGCCGGGAGAACTGTGGCGGGGACAAACGACATTCGACGCTCAAGAAAACACTAAGAACTAAGAACTAAATACAGGTTTGCTTCAGGTCTTCGGGGCTTTCTTCTTCTGGTTGGCTTCGAGATGCGCGCGCAAGCGGTTCACCACGATGTCTTCGTGCCCTTCCTCCATCTCCTTTTTCACTTCTTCCAGCGCGAAGTGCACGACGTCGTGATGGTGCATTTCCAGGGGCGCCACCGCGTCGCTGAAACGCAGCCACAGCCGGTGCAGAAGATTGACCTCGTTGGCGGTCAGATTTGGCGCGTGCGGCCCGAGGACTTTGTAAAGTTTATCCCCGTTGGGCAAGTGGATTTCCAGATTGAATTGCGGCTTCTGATCGCCAAGTTTTTCCCACGCTTCACCGATCTGCCGCGCTTGCTCCTCGTTCGATTCCTTTGTCGAACGCCCCACAACAATGGTGCTGGATTGCAGTGAAGTCGCGGCACGCAGGATGCCGTCCCACAAATCGTTTGCGGCGACGACGGCGAGGCGGATCGACTTGCCGCGTTTTTCGGCCATGGAAAGCGCTTGCGAGAAGAGTTGCTGCTCGATGCTGCCAAAAAGCTGATCGGCCTCGAGTTCGTTTTCGCCCGAAGCCGAGCGGCGCAAGAGCCGGACATGGAGCACGACAACATCGCGGCGACCGGGCTTAATGCGGTCCAGCACGTTTCCGAGATGATAGAGCGCGTAGTGGTTGCTGATCGGGACCAGAATGTTGCCGGGACGCGCACCCACGGCTTCGGGAGTCAATTCCGATTCCAACTCGAGATTGAACTGATCCATCTCGACGTGAGCTGCGCCGCCGCGCCTGCCCCGGCGCTCCGAAATCGTGAACACGATATAGAGCAAGACGGAGAAGGCTCCGCCAGCCATCGTGGCGACCGGCTTGGTGAACAGGTTTACGATGGCGATCAAGAACAGCGTTAAGGTGATCAACCCGAGTCCCACGGGAATCTGCACGCCACGGAACGTGAAATTCAGCGGAACTTGAAATTCCCGCTGGCCGGGACTGGTGTAGCGGAGAACGAGAACCGCGAGGCCGTTCATCGCGAAACTCCAGATCACGCCGAAAGCGTAAAGGTTCGCGAGAAAGGTGACGTTACCGCGACTGATGATGATGGTGAGGACCTGCAGCGCCACAACGATATTGATGATGCGATAGCTCGTGCCGAACCGAGGGTGCGGCTGCCGGAACCATGCGCTGAGCACGCCGTCTTCGGAAACGCGGTTCAGTACGCCGTTCGAGCCCACGATGGCCGTATTCACCGCGCCAGCCAGGATCAAGGTACCCACGACGACAACGAACCCGTGGAATATCAGGCGCGCGAAAAATGGCCCTTCCAGGTTCATCGCCAGCCCGCCGATCAGGTTTTCTAGGAAGTGCTGGCGGACGTCGTCCGGAATGATCATCACGGCGAAGAAGGAAACCAAGGAGGTAAAGACCAAACTATAGATAAAAATGACCGCGCCGGCCTTTTTCAGGTTGGGGAGCTTGGGGCTTTCGATTTCGCGATAGACCTGAGCAAGCGATTCCTCGCCGCTCATCGCCAGGACGGAGTGGCCGAGAGCGATAAGGATGGCGATGATTCCAAACATGTGAGGAAGGCTGCTGTGCGCGAGCCAACCGAGGGCGCTGCTGGTCAGCCTGAGGTTGCGCGGGTGCGGCCACGGAGGCAGCGCGGAATGACGCACCGCCACTGTGTAGGCGCACCAGGCGATGAGCACTACTACCATCACGGTGACCAGCTTCATGATGTGCAGAGCTTTTTCGCTGGACTCGGCAACGCCCTTGGTGTTCTGCCACCAGAAATAAAGCGTGACGACGATGGCAAAGCCCGCGGCAATGAAACTGGTTGTTCCCGAAGAGAGCGGGCCACTCACGTGAAAATACTGCAGGAGGTCGTTGATCAATCCCGCGAGATACTGCCCGGCCGCGACTCCGCTGATCGGCCCCGTGAGGATATAGTCAAACATCAGCGCGGAAACGCTGAATTTCGCAAGCGTGCCGCCGAGGGACATTTTCACGGCGCGATACACGCCGCCGCGCACGAACATGCTGCAGCTTTCCACGTAAACGGCGCGCACGGCGTACGAAAACAGCATGATGGCGAGGATGAACCACGGCGCAGTCTTGCCGATGTAGCCTTCGGCTTCGCCGCCGGCATAGTACGCCGAGGAGGCCAGGTCGTTCAGCACGATGGCCGCCGCCCGCCAGAACGAAATGAATGTCAGGAGAGCGGTAGTGGCGACGATGACACGCGGAATACCGTTGCCGCGGCTGCCTCTGGCAGCAGGGCTATGCGGAGTGCTGCTCATGTATGGGTTTCGCTAAATCGCAGATTGAAATGCTCGCATTTTTGAGGCGCTAAGTCTAGTTTATCACCGCGACGAGTCGTCGAAATGATTTAGCCCGCAGAAGCGCGGAAAGCTTTAGCGCATTCTGCGCAAGGGCAGATGTTGCGGAGATGGTCGTAGCCGTAGATGCCGGTGGAGTGTCCGTCCGTGAAGCTGATTTGAATGGCGTAACTGCCTACTTGCGTAGCGGCCTGGGCGCGCGGCTTGGGCTTGAACATAGGCAGCGCGGGAGATGATAAAAACGCCGGAGCGGCCTCGCCGAGCGATGCCTTCTTCTCTCGCGCGTCGTTGCAGGTGGCGCAGGGGCATTCCTCGCGCAAATAAGCAAATTCGTAGTGACTCGCGTGGCCGTCGGCCCAGGTGACATCCACGCCCGCGCCGCTCGAGACATGAATCTTGATGCTGGTTGGTTTTTTTCTTGGGTCGAGAGGGGTCGGCATGGTTCGGGCGTGCGATCAGGTCTTGGACTTGCCGTTGCAACACTCGCCCGGTGGAATGGGATTCCCGTGCGGGCAGGTCTTCGGATGTCCGAGGAACGTGCAGATACGCTGGTCCAGCTCCGGGCTGATGATGTGTTCGAATTTGCAGGCTTGCGTGTGTGCTTCGGAATCGTCGATGGAAAAAGTGTCCTTGAAGAGCCGCTCGGCCAGGCGGTGGCGGCGGACGACGTCGCGCGCACGCTGGCTGCCCACGGTCGTGAGTTGCACTTCCCCGTTTTGCATTTGCACCAGGCGCAGATCGGACATGCGCGACAGAACCCGCCCGGCGGGCTCGTGGGGTACCACCGGCAGGCGCCCCGATGGGCCGGTAGCGCGAAGGCGCTCCGCCTGCGCCGGCTTCCCTTCCTCGCCGCAGATCCAAATCTGCTCGAGGAGATGGTCGAAACGGATTTCGTCGTCGCTGGAAATGGGCGTGCAGCACTCCGCCGTGTCGGCGAGAGGACAAGCGAGCGGATGGCCCGGTCCATGCTGCGCGGTGTCGAAGTGCAGATGGCCGTGGGCCAGTTCGATGCGGCGGTCGGCCTGACGCGCGATGTCCGGGTCGTGCGTCACCATCAGGATGGTATGTCCGGCGTTGTGCAGTTCGCGGAAAATCTCGAGGACGACTGTTTCGTTGGCCTCGTCGAGATTTCCGGTGGGTTCGTCGGCAAGAATGATCTTCGGCTGATTGATCAGCGCGCGCGCAATGGCCACGCGCTGCTGCTCGCCGCCGGAGAGCTGCGCGGGGAGATGCGTCAGGCGGTCGCCGAGGCCCACGCGCTTCAGCGCTTCCTCGGCCTGCTTCTCGTCCGTGACGCTGTGGAAATACTGCGCGAGCATCACGTTTTCAAGCGCGGTAAGATACGGCACAAGGTGGAATTGCTGGAAGACGAAGCCGACTTTTTCCGCGCGGTAACGGACTAGCTCGTTTTCGCGAAGTTTCGAAAGATCGACGCCATCGACCACAACATGGCCTGATGTGAGCGTGTCCAGCCCGCCGAGAATATTGATCAGCGTGGTTTTCCCAGAGCCGGATGGCCCCATGAGCGCGACCCATTCGCCTTGATTCACGCCGAAACTGACGCCGCCGAGCGCGCGCAGGGTGCCGTACTGCTTGATCAAATCTTCGATGACCACTTGCTTCGCCGCGATTAGCGGCGGCGCCGCAATGACGGAACTCACGCTTCACCCCGGAAAACCGAAGCCGGGCGGATGCTGGCCAGCCGCCTCAGTGGATACGCGCTGAGGATCGCCACGATGATTGTCAACGCCACAGCTACAGGATACACAATCAGCCTCGGCCGCGCCGCCAAGCCAAAAACCGCTTTGCCCAAACCGATAGACAGAAAAATCCCCGCCGCCCCGCCAATCATTCCTCCTGCCAGGCCGAGCAACGCCGCCTCCGCAAGGAAAAGCCGCAGCACGCGGCGAACCGAGCCGCCGATGGCCTTCATCAAACCAACGTCGTTCTTCCGCTCCATCGCCACGTTGGTCATCGCCGCCATCACGCATAGCCCCGTGAGCGCCAGCACGATCGCCACTGTCGCCGTCAACAACCCGCTGATGCGGTTGTAGATCTTCGCTTCCCCTTCTGTAAATTGTCGAATCCCGTGTACATCGGCGTCAGGCATACTCTTCGCAAGTGTGGAGATGAAACGCTCGATGCTGCCTGGCGTACCCTCCGCACTGACCAGAATGAGACTAACGCGACTCGACAAGCTCGCGAGTTCCTGCGCTATCGCCATATCCGTGAAGATCTGATTGTCCTCTGGGCCTCCGGAAGTAATTACGCTGACGACATCACAGGAAGCCCTTTTGCCGGCATTGTCGAATGTCAGTTGAGCGCCGAGAATCGCTTTCAATCGCTCCGCAGCTCGAACTCCAACAGCACAGGTTGGACTCATAGAAGTGAGCAACTTTGGTGCGGACGCTCCGATGGCCGGAACCAGGGGTTCAAATCTCCAGCCAGCGCCTATTTGTGGAAGATGAGTGATGTCAGTACCCGCGAGCACCGCTTGGATGGAAGTTTGGGATGTGTCAGAACTTGCTTGTGCGACGAGATAAAGAAACGGCAGAGCAAGAATGGGGCGCCCTTCGAACTCGGTGGGAATCTTGTTCATCAATGATTCGGAGAGCAGTTGATTACCAGCGGCACTTGCGCTGATGTTCGGCGGAGCAATAATCACATTTGCCCCGAAGGCACGGAATTCGCTTGTTAGGCGCTGCTTGGCGTCCACTTGGAGATTGAGGAGGGCTGCGGTGACGGCGGCGCCTGAGCCAAGGGCCAACAACATTACAAAGAGCCGCCCACGGTTCGCGCCGAAAAGGCGGCGGATGATGCGCCAAAACATGGCTCGATTGGTTGCGCGACGGTCGGCCATCATTCGCCTCGCAGGATGGGCGCGGGCTCGTAACGCGAAGCGCGTCGCAGGGGGATGGCGCTGCCAAGAAGCGTGACACCCGTGGCAAGCGCGATAATCACCAGGAAAACGATCAGTGAAGGTTCAGGCACGGCGCCAAAGATTTTTTCGCCAAGAAGGCGCGCCAGAATAATCCCGATGGTGTAACCGGCCCCCCCGCCCACGAACGCGAGCAGAAGTTGTTCCGCTGCGAGCAGGAACCCCACCGTGCCGGAGCCTGCGCCGAGTGCTTTCATCAAGCCAATCTCCGTTCGCCGCTCGATCACCGAAGCCGCCGAAGACGCCCCCACAGCGAGTGCCGCCGCCAGCAGCGCCGCTCCCGTAACCAGCCACAGCAACATGCGCACCCGTGTAAGAATCTGCCCCTCGCCATCAGCTACACGGCGAACCACGCGAACGTCGGCCCCGGGCAAGACCTTCTTGATCGAATACGCAATCGAGGAGACGTAAGGACTGCAGGACCACCGCTCGAATTCACCGGCGTTCATCGTCTTCGGATCGCGCCGCGCAAAGTTGTCTTCGGGCTTCGTCAGCGCGCTGACATAAAGTTTGCGGTACTGGCCGGGCTTTCCAACGTATTGCTGCACTATCGAGAGCGAGGTAACCACCGCATTGTCCTCCGAGCCGCCGCTGGTGAAGATTCCCGTGACCTTAAGCGAGAGCCCGTCTGAGGAGGTAGTTGCGAGGTAGAGCGGACTGCCGATAATTACCCCATTCCTGTCCGCAAATGCCTTGCCCACAATACATTCGCCTGCACCATCCTGAAACCAAGAGCCTTCCACTCGCCACCAGGGACTGGTCTGTTGCGACCCGGTAATGAATTTTCCGCCGTCGGGCAGGGCAACGGGATGGTTTGACCATGTTCCGATCAAAACTGCGTCGCCATCGGCTGCGGACTTAACAAAAATAGCTGACGCCGGTGACCAGCGAGGAGTGGATGATGAAACCCTGACTTCGAGAAAGGGCGAAAAACCAATGACATTGTTGTGCCAGAAAATCGTTTTCAGTTTGGGCAGGTCAGCTTCAGGCAGATACGCCCCAGCATTCACGGGGCGATAGTCCACGCCGCCGATTTCGAGCGGCAACGAATCCGCTTGCGGCGTCACTAGAAGATTCGCGCCCAGGCTACGGAATTCCTTGGCGAGCCGGTCGCCCACATCCAGCGAAACGCTCAACGCCGCCGTGGCTACACCCATGCCGAGAGCAAGCGCCGCCCCGGTGAGGAGCTTGTGGCGCGGACGGCGTCCAAAAGAGTCGGCAACGATTCGCAGGAACATGGTTGTGCAAGAGCCTTCTGTTTTCAGTTCTCAGTATTCAGTTCTCAGTGCGCGATTTGTTGGTATTTTCCTCTTTTTCATTGAAAACTGATTACTGAGCACTGATAACCTTTCGTCACTCAGGCGCCATCTATCCAGCCACATGCCGCAACCTACTGCGGAATTTCTTTTGCAGCTTGCGTCAACGAAGAAATATCAATGACCAGATCTCCGCCATCCAGGTGCGACGGCACGCCGATGGGGTTGCAGCCTCCCTGATCGCCAATCGACGGAATGTAAATCGCTGAAGCGCAATGCCGGCAAATGACGTTCTGTCCATCCTGCCGGTAGCCTTCCGCGCCACAGATGCGGCAGGCATCCATCGCCACTCCCCATCCATTGGGCTTCTTGATGATCATGAACCGCAGCGACTGCACGCCCGCATTCACGGAGAAGAGATGCATGCTTCCATCCTGTACTTCGGCGACCGGCACGCGAACGATATTCCCGGCTGCTTCAATCGGCCGCGCTGCCGGGGGCGCCGAATTTGCCCGCGCATAAATGAAATCCGCCGTCAGCACCAGTATCACGGTGAGAGATGCGACTGCCGCGGCCATCATCCAACGCCGCTGCCGCCGGTTCTGCGATTCCAGAAGACGCTTCTCCGCGTCGTTCAGAGTTTCCCGAGCGTTCTTGTCGTGGGAAGCCGCCTGCCATTCGCGCAGGATCAGCAACGTGGCAGCTCCAAAAATAAAAACAAAAAAGAAGAGTTCATTACGAACGATGGGCCCCAGAATCGCCATCTCCGCCTTACTCGAAGGCAGCCAACGCGCCTCGCTCAGCTCATGCAAACCCGTGAGCGCCAGTTGAAACGCGACGAGCATCAAGATGACGCTAGTCGCTGCAAAGAAACGGTGCAGCGGAATGCGTAAGGTGCCCTTGAAGAAAAAAAGCCCCACCGCGACGGCCGCCGCGATGCCCACAATCGTTCCAATCCACGTTTGCAGCCCCTCGCTCGAAAGTTCCACGGCGCGCAGAATCAGCGCCAGCTCCGCCCCCTCGCGCAGGACCATTAGGAAAACGAAAAGGAATATGCCCCAGCCCGCCGCGCTCCCGGCGCGCTCGGCATAAGCCTCCACTTTTTCCTCGATCTCTTTTTTCAGGTGGCGCGCAACGCGGTTCATCCATACGATCATCGTAACAACGAAGACCGCCGCGATCAGGAGCATCAGCCCCTCGAAGCCGCCACTCCCAGACTGAGCGCGGCAGCGGCTGCCACCCCGTACCAGACGAAACGTGTCAGATGCCCGCGGCTTGTGCGGGAAAGATAGACGAGGATAATGCCGACGACGAGAGAAGCTTCGACGCCTTCACGAAGTGCAATTAGGAGAGCCGAGAGCACGAAAACTCCAGTTGTTAATGATTTGCAACTACAATTTAAGTGTACCGCACCGAGAAACTTCCGTCAACCGGACCAGACTGGTCCTATTTACTCTTCGGGGTTAGGTTATCCTGTCTGATGCTCATGCGCACCATACGCCTAAGCACCTCTTTGCTCTTGTGGTTACTGCTTTGCCCACAGGCTCCCGCGCAGGTACCCGCACCATCGCAGCTTCAAGCCCCAGTGATGCACCCTGATCCCAAGCGCGCACAGAAGGCTGCCGAACGGGGCGACAGAGCCGAAGCAGCAGGGCGCTTCGATGAAGCGCTGGGGGCTTACGAAGAGGCCGCGCGTTACGCCCCGCAGGATGCCGCTGTCGTCGAACGAGGTGTCGCGCTGCGCTCCAAGTTGGTTCGCGCGCACGTCGAGGCTGCAGAACGCGACGCGTTGGAGGGCCATCTGCACCAGGCCACCGAGGAATTGGGAGCAGCGCTCCAGGTCGATCCCGGAAACACCATCGTCGCGGAGCGTCTCACTCAACTCAAGACCATGGACGATGAGCCGCGCGCAGGGACTGCGGCCGCAATCTCCAGCCTTCCCCGGCTACAGCCGCAAGCCGGAAAACGCAACTTGGACCTGCGCGGCGATACCAAGACGGTCTACGAACAGTTGGCGGGCCTCTTCGGCATCAAAGTGACCTTTGATCCGGACATCAATGTTAGGAGCGTGCGCCTGCACGTCGATAACGTGGATTTCTACACCGGCTTGACCCTCATTGGCGCGCAATCGGGAACCTTTTGGCGCCCATTGAATCCCACCATGATGTTTGTCGCTCCAGACACGCAGGAGAAGCGGCGGCTGTACGCCATGGTCGCAGAGCAGACCTTCCCCCTCTCCGCAGCCGTCGGCCCGGAGGATGTTACCGAAATCCTGCGAGTCCTGCGCGACATCACAGGAGCAACGCGCATCGACCTCGACACCCGCAGCCGCACCATCACCATGCGCGACACTCCGGAGCGCCTCGCCCTTGCCGGTGAACTCATCCAGCAACTGGAAAGAGCTCGTGGTGAGGTTATGCTGGAAATCGAACTCCTCGAAGTCAACCGCAACAAAGCGCGCAGTCTTGGTATTACGCCTCCGGCTTCTGAGCAGCTCATCGGGCTGAATACCGCCGACCTGAACAAGCTCAAGTCTTCGACAACCCTCACGAATTTGCTCACCAACATCCAACAGGTTTTCGCGGCTAAGGGATTCTCCGGCATACCGGCTGTCGTTCCCATCGGCGGAGGCCTCTCTACTTTTCTACTCACACTTCCCAGCGGCGCGGCCAATTTCTCCGATTCTCTCTCGCTGGTGCAGAGCGGGCGCCAGGTGCTTCTGCGCGCGCAAGATGGAAAGCCAGCCAGCTTTTTCGTAGGCGATCGCTTTCCTATTACGCTTTCCTTGCTCTCCGGAAGCCTGGGGACTGGCGGCGCGTTGACGGGAGTGCCGGGCTCCACGATTTTCCCGGAGACCAGCTTCACCGTCGGCAAGAATCCCGTGGCGCTCGTCGCGGGCAATTTCAATGCGGGCACATTGCCTGAACTTGCCGTTGCCAATCGCAACGACAACACCATCACCGTCTTGCGGAATCAGGACAGCGGAAACTTTGTTGCCGAGGTCAACTCGCCATTCTCGTTGCCGGTAACAGCGATTGGTCCCACAGTACTCGCTGAGGGAATTCTTCGCAATAGGTCCAGTTCCGGAACGAATGCCAGCCAGACGCCGGATCTGGTGGTCGCGAATGCGGAGTCGAACAATGTCACGGTCCTGCTCAGCTCACTTGACAGCAGTGGAAATTTGCTGCTGAAAGAAGCGACCGGCTCTCCCTATCCCGTGGGAAACTCGCCGAGTTCCATTTTGCTGGCGGATTTTGACGGTGATGGCAACCTCGATTTTGTGGTAGCAAATGAAGGGGACAACACGATTTCCCTCTTCAAAGGCGACGGGACCGGTAGCTTCATCGAATTTCCCGGTTCTCCCATCGCACTCGGTGGCACACTGGCCATCGATTCGACTTCTCTTCCCGGCGCGACGCTGCAGGTACCCTATTCCGTTTCTTTGCGCGCTGCGGGAGGCGGCGGTGCGCGTACCTGGAGTGTTATTGCAGGAACCCTTCCGAGCGGGCTCTCTCTGAACCCAGCGACGGGAACAATTAGCGGCACGCCGACCACAGCAGGTAATTCAAATTTCACGGTGAGCGTCGCCGATTCCGGAACTCCTACGAAATCCGTGATGACCACACTGAGCATATCCGTCGCGGCGGTTGCCCCTCTTCTAGCCGTTGCGAGCTCCCTGCCGAACGGCAACATCGGAGGACCTTACGACGCAGTATTGACGGCGACCGGCGGAAAGGCTCCCTACACATGGACGGTTGCCGCCGGTGCGTTGCCCACAGGGCTGACCCTGGCGCCATCTACGGGCGCGATTACCGGAACCCCCACCGCGGGGAGCTTCACTTTCACAATGCAAGTCACGGACTCTAACGCCCCTGCCCTGACGGCGCAGCAGCAGTTCACGCTCTCGCCATTCACGGGTCCGGAACGCGGACCCGTAGCGCTGGTGACGTCCAATTTTCGAAACAGCACGCTGGCCAACGCGAATAACGCTCCCGCAGTGGACCTCGCACTGGTCAACGAGGCCTCCAATAATATTTCCATTCTGTTGGAAAGTGTGGACACCAACGGAAATGTGACTTTTACGGAAGCCACGAACTCACCGATTGCGGTGGGGACTTCTCCCGTTGCCATCGCCACGGGAGACTTGAATGCCGACGGGGTGCCGGACCTTGCCGTCGTAAACCAGGGCGATAATACTGTCTCGGTCTTGCTGGGAAGCAGCAATTTAGACGGCACGTTCACCGATGCTACTGGCTCCCCGCTGCCAACCGCGACGACTCCTGCCGGAATCGTGATCGCCAATTTTGCGAACGGCGCTGTGCCGGACATCGCCGTGACGAACAAGGGCTCGAGCACGCTTGGCGTTTATATTGGTCAAGGAATGGGCACCTTTGCCTCGCGCATCGAACTCAACACTCCTGTGGGGCCCTCCGCACTGATCGCCTCGACATTGACTACCAGCGGACTTCCCGATGCCGCTTTGGTGTCCCAGGATCCCGCCGCTGCCCAGGGCGTGGTGACGGTGATTCAGGATTCCTCGAACTTCGCCAACAGCACCGCCGGCGGCGCGGCGCAGACGCCCTATCCGGCCTCGGAATATGTCGATTTAGGTGTGAAGATAAAAGCAACTCCCACGCTTCATCCCAATAATGAAGTGACTCTGCTGCTCGAGTTCGAAATCCGCGCGCTGGAAGGCTCCAGCGTGAACGGGATTCCCGTCATCTCCAATCGTACGCTGACCCAAACCGTTCGCGTCAGAGAGGACGAACCTACCCTGATCGGTGGTATCACCGATGCGGAAGAAACCCACTCTATCACCGGCTTGCCGGGCTTCGCGGAAATCCCGGGCGTCGGATACGCGTTCGGCGGTCGGAAAAACTCGCTTCAGGATACGGAACTCCTGATCCTCGTCACCCCGCGGAAGCTGCGCCTGGCGGATCATCTCACGCGGACAATTTCCGCGGGTCGCGGCGGCGACACCGGAGGCCGCGGAACCCCCGCTCCAGGGACTCTGCAATCACCTGGAGCACAACCTCCACAGCCCTAAGTCCTAACTCCGTGAATGACGGAAGCCTTAGGGCTATTGCTCTGGCAATCTGAATCTTGCTCGGAAACCACTTTACGCTTTGGCGTGGACCACCTACGGCAGAGCTTCGAACACTACGATCGGCTGGTAAGTGCGCGGCACAACGGCTTCTGCAATGGCGATGAGTTTATCCTGCTGGCTGAATACACGCAGCCGCGGCGGCTTCGGTTCGCCGCCATCGAGCTGCGTCGTGGCGCCGGGAGGCGGCTCGGCGCGGCCCGGCTGAAGCTGCGCGAGCGTAATGTTGAACTTCGTGCCATGACGCACGCGTTTTTCGATCACCGGTAAAACGTTAACCCGCGGAAAATTAGCCAGCAGGTTTTCAACGGGGATCAGACGGTCCGCGAATTTCCCGGCCTGCTTGGCTTCGGCGAGTTCTTCGAGCGTGATGGCCTGTTCCGTCGAAAATTCTCCCACCGCCGTGCGCGTGATTTCCGCGAGGTGCGCGCCACACCCTAGCTTTTGCCCCATCTCATGCGCCAGCGAACGGATGTATGTGCCGGAGGAGCACTCGATGACAAAGCGCGCGATGCTGCCCTCAATCTTCCTGAGTTTGTATTCGTAAATCTCGACTTCGACGGCCTTCAGCTCGACGGCCTGTTTTTTTCGCGCCAGCTCGTACGCGGGACGCCCTTTCACTTTCTTCGCGGAAAAGGACGGCGGCATTTGTTCGAACCGCCCGATGCGTTCCGCCGCAAACTTTTCGACGGTCGTGGCATCCAGCGCCGGCGCGGCGTCTGGCCCCTGCGCTTCACCATCGGAATCGTACGTATCCGTCGCGAACCCGAACCGAAAGCCCGCCTCATATCGCTTGCGGCGTCCGGCGTAGAACTGCACCAGCCGCGTGGCCCGGCCGAGCAGCAGCACAAGAACACCCGTCGCCAGCGGATCGAGCGTGCCCAGATGTCCGATTTGCCGGAAGCCTGCCAAATGACGCACCGCATCGACCACGTCGTGCGACGTTTTCCCTTTCGGCTTGTTGATGACGAGCGCGCCGTCGATCGGCGCCGGCTGTGGTTGTCGTGGCATTTTTGGAGTGATCAGTAGTCCGTTCTCAGTTTTTCAGTTGTAGACAGTTATTGGCTTCAGTTTTGGTTCTTCGCTCGTTTTTCTTAGTTTTCTGTTTTTAGTTTTGACACTCAGACATGATCGAATTTAACTCGATTGCGTTCCTGCTCGTTCCTCCACCCGGGCTTCAGAGCGTAGGGACAGCAACCATCGAGGGTTCCCTTTTTTCTGAACTGAAAACTGACAACCGATCACTGAAAACTCTCAAGGCGCGGGCGGATTATCCTTTTTCATTTCCTTCAAGAGCCGCTCTATGCGCTCGAGGTGCTCTTGGGAAAGATCCAGCGTGAAATGCAATTCCGGCACGCGGCGAAGCTGCAGCCGCTCGACCAGCTCCCGCCGGATGTACCCAGAAGCATGTTCGAGCGCCTTGATCGCGTCGGATTGCTCCTTGTTGGTCCCCTTGACGCTGATGAACACGCGCGCGTGCTTCATGTCCGGCTGGACGCGCACTTCGCTGGCGACCACGCTTACTTCCAGCCGTGGATCTTTCAGTTCCCCAGCAAGCATGGCGTTGATTTCGTGGGCGATCTCCTCGCCCACGCGTTCGTGTCGGTGATTCGCTGGACTCATCGGCGTCCCTGAAACACTCTCTAAACAATCTCGACCGCTTGATTGATCAAAAATGAGCCGAGGATGCGGTCCGCCTCGTCCAGAACCTTTTGCAGCACTTCCCTCAAGTGCTTCTCTTCATTCGAAATCGTGACGATGCCGACGACCGACCTCTGCCACATGTCGTGATGCTCCA
>Ga0209648_10001625_pt1 | contig 18239 bp, 17 predicted proteins | sample GraSoi2013_115cm_FD_185830 | JGI IMG/M metagenome (GOLD analysis project Ga0209648, IMG submission 185830) | Grasslands soil microbial communities from the Angelo Coastal Reserve, California, USA - Sample 9_17_2013_115cm (SPAdes) (version 2) | ecosystem: Environmental > Terrestrial > Soil >...
ATTTCGGTGGCAGTCAGCCCGGCGTAACGCCGGAACCGGCGCCATCGTCGGGCAATAGCGTGCCCGGCGGCGGAATGGGTGGAGGTCTTGGCGATCTGCTCAAGGGCGGATTGGGCGGCCTGCTCGCAGGCGGCGCCGCGGGAAGCGTGATCAGCGGCGGGCTCGGCGATCTGCTCAGGCAATTCCAGCAAAATGGCCAAGGCGAGGTCGCCAATTCGTGGGTGGGTCCGGGACCGAACAAGCAGATTTCGCCGAACGACCTTGCCAGCGCCTTGGGCGCCGATCAGATCGATGCCATTTCTGCGCAAAGCGGCCTGTCGCGCGACGAATTGCTCTCTGGCCTCAGCCGGCATTTGCCTGATGTGATCGATCATTTGACGCCGGACGGACGGCTGCCGACCGAGAGCGAACTATCGGGCCGGATCTGATTTCGGCCGCTTCGCACAACGTCAGCTTTTTGAACTCTGCTTTTTTAAGAAAGGACGACAGACATGAGCGGCATTCTCTGGGTCATCCTCGTCGGCTTCGTTGCGGGAATTATCGCGCGGCTGCTTTCGCCGGGCCCGAACAATCCGAGCGGCTTCATCCTCACCACCGTGCTCGGCATTGCCGGCGCGTTTCTCGCGACCTTTGTCGGCCAGGCCATCGGCCATTACGGGCCGGATCAGGGCGCCGGCTTCATCACCGCGACCATCGGCGCGCTGGTGGTGCTGTTCATCTGGCACCGGCTGGTGGCGAACCACGTGATTTCCGATCCGGGCAACCGGTAGAAGTGGGCGGACCGAGAAGCAAAACGACGAAGCCGTAGGGTGGGCAAAGCGTAAGCGTGCCCACCGATGGGACCAACGTCACGTTCGATAGACAAATGGTGGGCACGGCGCAGGCGCGCCTTTGCCCACCCTACTTTCTTAGGTGATGAGATGCGACCCGGCGTCCATCCGCACCAGTTCGCCGGTCATGTTGCTCGATTGCGCCGTGGCGAGAAAGCACACCAGTGCCGCGACGTCGTCCGCAGATGAAGCGAGCTTGAGCGGCACTTTCGCTATCTGGCTATCGCGCACCTGCTTGGCGGCAGCCTCGCCGCGGCCCTTGGTGAACCAGGGCGTGTCGATATAGCCGGGACAGACGGTGTTGACGCGGATCAATGGCGCCAGCGCGCGCGCCAGCGAATAGGTGATGGTGTTGAGCGCGCCCTTGCTCGCGGCATACGCAATCGAAGAGCCGCCGCCGCTGATGCCTGCGGCCGACGACACGTTGACGACCGCCGATGCGCGACCCGCCGCCTTGGCGCCGGCTTCCAGCAAGCTTCGCGCCGCCCTGATCATCTGGAACGGGCCTATGGTGTTGACGCCAAACAGTCGATGAAAATCCTCCGCCGACAATCCGTCCAGATTGCCGTGGGGCATGTGCTTGGTGGTGCCGGCATTGTTGATCAGCGCGTCGAGACGCCCCCAGGGGGCCGCGGCCGCGACGATCTTCCTGCAATCCTCGTCGCGGGACACATCGCCCTGCACCACCACCACTTCGGCGCCCGCCGCGCGGCAGAGATCGGCGGTCTGTTCAGCTTCCTTCTGGCTGGAAGAATAGTTGACGACGATGCGCGCGCCACCTTTGGCCAGAATGGCTGCGGTTGCAGCCCCCAGACCGGACGCCGAACCCGTTACGATCGCGCACAAACCATCCTTCGACATCGAACATTTCCTCTGATTGATTTTTGGCTAACCCGCTGGGATGTGCGATCTACCATATCGTGCAGCAAAATGCCTGCAAATCCGAGAAAGTCCATTAGGCGGAATTAGTTCTTTGGTTTGCGCCGCTCATGTCGGCTCCGCAGGCCGCCCTGCGGACATCAGCGCTTGTCATGGCAGTGGCTTTTCCTCATCATGCGGTGCAAGAAAAGACGGCAATCCATGCCCGGCGGAACATCCGGGCGAGATGTGCCAAAACGGGGAACGCTGTGGCGGAGAGTGAGAACATTGTCGCCGAGACCGCGGAGAAGATTTTCGCGGATCTTGCCGACGCGCAAACCATCAACCGCGACAAGAACGGGGCCTGGAAAGCGCCGCTGTGGCAAGCGCTGACCGAGGCCGGTCTGCCGTTGTCATGGGTGCCTGAGGATTGCGACGGCTCGGGCGCCAGTCTGGCCGAGGGTTTTAGCGTGTTGAGCGCGGCCGGGCGTTTCGCGATCGCGGTGCCGCTCGCCGAGACGATGCTGGCGGGATGGCTGCTGGCGCAGGCCATGATCAAATCGCCGGAAGGCGTGATGACGGTCGCCCCCGCGAGCCCGAAAGATCGAATCACGCTCAGCGCCGACGGCACCCTGTCCGGCCGCGCGCGCGGCGTTCCCTTCGCCAAGGCCGCCAAACATATTGCCGTGCTCGCAAGCGACGCGAGCGGCGTTTCGATTGCGCTGGTCGAGGCAGGCGCCTGCCGGATCGAGGCCGGGCTCAATCTCGCCAGCGACCCCAGCGACAACGTAACACTCACCAACGTCCAGCCGATCGCGATCAAGCCGGCGCCGAAAGGTTTTGATCAGAATACGCTGATGCTGATGGGCGGGGTAGCGCGAAGCCTGCAGATTGCCGGTGCGCTTGAATCGATGCTCGATATCAGCGTGCGCTACTCCAACGAGCGCGTCGCGTTCGAAAAGAAGATCTCGAAATTTCAGGCGGTGCAGCACAACCTGGCCAAACTCGCCGGCGAGTCGGCGGCGGCGCTGGCGGCGGCAACCTCGGCTGCGGACACCATCGCCAACAGCACATCGTTCGACGACGCGGCGTTTCTCGAAGCGGCATCGGCGAAAATCCGTTGTTCGGAAGCCGCCGAAAAGGGTGGCGCGATCGCCCATCAGGTTCACGGCGCGATCGGCTTTACCATCGAGCACATCCTGCATCGCTACACCCTGCGCGCGCTGGCCTGGCGTGACGATTTCGGTTCCGAGAGCCACTGGGCGGTGGAACTCGGCAAGATGGTCGCCGCACGCGGCGCCGACGAATTGTGGCCGCTGGTGGCGTCGCGCTGACACTTAAGATATTCGCCTGCACGAAAGTCGAGACTTGAAGAATGACCGCAGCCCTCCGTTTCGATCCGATCCGCCTGCCGCCCGAATGCGTAAAGCTGCGCCAGGAAGTGCGTGCCTTCCTCGCCGACGAAATCGCCGCGGGCACCTTCGATCCGCACAAGCCCAATCGCGAAGACACCGACGCGCCGGAATTTTCCCGCCGGGTCGGCGAGCGCGGTTGGCTCGGCATGACCTGGCCGAAGAAATATGGCGGTCACGAACGAACTTTCCTCGAGCGCTATGTGGTGACGGAGGAAATGCGCGTCGCCAACGCGCCGACGCGGCGTTTCTTCGTCGCCGACCGGCAGAGCGGCCCGGTGCTGCTGAAATACGCGCCCGAGCACGTCAAGATGGACATCCTGCCGCGCATCTGCCGCGGCGAGGTTTGTTTTGCGATCGGCATGAGCGAACCGAATTCCGGCTCCGACCTGTTCGCCGCCAAGACCAAGGCGACCAAGACCGACGGCGGCTTTTTGATCAACGGCACCAAGATATGGACGTCGTCGGCGCACATCGCCGATTACATGATCGCGATTTTCCGCACCTCGCCGCCGACCAAGGAAAATCGCCGCCACGGCCTGACGCAGTTTCTGGTCGATATGAAAACGCCGGGCATCAAGGTCAACCCGATCGGCCAGATCACCGGCCAATTCGAGTTCAACGAGGTGGTGTTCACCGACGCCTTCATGCCCGACGATCATGTGCTGGGCGAAATCGACGGCGCCTGGAAGCAGGCGACCAGTGAACTGGCCTATGAGCGCTCAGGTCCGGAACGCTTTCTGGAAACCTATTATGTGCTGACCGAACTGGTTCGCGCGGTCGGATCGAAGCCGGATACAAGGAGCGCCGAAGGCATCGGGCGGCTGGTGGCGCAGCTTCACACCATGCGGCGGATGTCGGTGTCGGTCGCGGGCATGCTGCAGGCCGGAAAGGAGCCGGTGGTGGAGGCCTCGATCGTCAAGGACATCGGCACGGTCTGGGAACAGCAACTGCCGCACCGGGTCCGCGATCTCGCGGCGTTCGTCGATGCCGACGCCTCGAACCACGAGACCCTGGAAAATCAACTGTCATTCGCCATCAAGACCGCGCCCAAGCTGACCATTCAAGGCGGCACCACCGAAGTGCTGCGCGGCATCATCGCGCGCGGGCTCGGGCTGCGCTAACTCAGATTCAATCGAGGGCCCTCCATGACCAAGTATACGGATATCGGCGTTGAGAAGCACGGCCACGTCGGCCTCATCGAAATCCGGCGGCCACCGCTGAATTTCTTCGACGTCTCGCTGATCAACCAGATTGCGGATGCGCTGGAGGAATTCGATCGCGATATCGAAATCCGCGCATCGGTGCTGGCCGCGCAAGGCAAGGCGTTCTGCGCCGGCGCCAATTTCGGCGATCCGGCGCGGCAGGAGGCCGAGGAGCGCGCCGAGACCGATCCGGCCTCGAACCTCCCGATCAATCATCTCTACGTCCAGGCCGTGCGCATCTTTCGCAACAAGAAGCCGATCGTCGCGGCCGTGCATGGCGCCGCCATCGGCGGCGGGCTGGGCTTGGCGGTCGCGGCGGATTTTCGCGTCACCTGCCCCGAGGCCCGCTTCGCCGCCAACTTTACAAAACTCGGATTCCATCCCGGCTTCGGGCTGACGGCGACGCTTCCCGAACTGGTGGGGAAAAATAACGCCGAGCTGATTTTCTATACCAGCCGCCGCGTGACCGGCGAAGAGGCCTACCGAATGGGGCTTGCCAACGAGTGCGTGCCGCAGGACCAGGTGCGATCGGCGGCCATGAAGCTGGCGCAGGAGATTGCCGAGTGCTCGCCGCTCGGCCTCATCTCGACCCGCGCCACCATGCGCGCCGGCCTCGCCGACCGGGTGCTGGCCGCCACCAACCACGAACTGGTCGAACAGAGCAAGCTGCGCGCGACAGAAGACTTCAAGGAAGGCGTCAAGGCCACCGCCGAGCGCCGCGTCGCGAATTTCAGGGGGCGGTGAACCCACCCACGTCATTCCGGGATGCGCCGCTTGGCGCAGGCCCGGAATCCATACTCCCGGCGGTGGTTATGGACTCCGGGCTCGCGCTTCGCGCGCCCCGGAATGACGAGTCATAAATCTACGTCGCCCGGCGTTCGCCGGGACGACTCGTTGAGAGGTTAGCGCGCCTTCGGCACCACCAGCGCATCGACGACGGTAATGCCCTGCCCTTCCGGATGCACCAGCACCGGATTGATCTCGATTTCGGAAATCTGGTTGCGAAAATCTGCGGCGAGCGTGGAGACTTGCGCGATCAGCTTTGCCAGCGCCGCAATATCCGCCTTCGCCGCGCCCCGAAAGCCGCTCAGCAATGGCGCGGCCTTGAGTTCGGCCAGCATGGCTGTGGCCTCGGCCGCGCTGACCGGCGCGGGCCGATAGATCACGTCCCGAAATAATTCGGTGGTGATGCCACCAAAACCGACCATGATCATCGGACCGAAGGTGGCATCCTGCATGGTGCCGATGATGATCTCGACGCCCTTTTTCGCCATCGGGCCGACGAGGACGCCCTGGATCGCAGCATCGGGCCGATGCTGCCGCGCGTTTTCGAGCAGCGCCTCGTACGCCAAAAACACCTCGCCCTTGGTCGCAATGTTGACGCGGACGCCGCCGACTTCGCTCTTGTGCGGGATGTCGTGCGACTGGATTTTCATCACCAGCGGAAAGCCCATGCGGGCGATCGCCGCGTCCAACGCGCTCTTTTCCGTCACCAGCACTTCGTCAGGCAAGACGATGCCGGCGTCGCGCAGCAGCGCTTTGCTGTCGGACTCGGAAAGCGTCGGAGATTTCAGATGCGCGGAGAGATCGCGCAAGGGTGACGCCGCGGCAGCGACCGGCGGCGCCAGCTTGAATCTGGCGCGCTGAACCATCTGGCGCAGGGCAACGCCGACATGCGTCAATCCCGACAGCACCACGGCGCCCGACGCCGCGAGTTCGTCGCGGGCGAAGCCGGATGGTAGCGTGTAGGAGTAAAACACGATCGGCTTGTTCTGAGCGTCGAGAACCGGTTTCAATTCCGCCTGCTTGAACGGCATCCTTGTCTCGACGCTCAGCGACAGCACCACCAGAATGGCGTCGACCTCGTCGGAGACGTCGAGCAGATCGATACTCTTCTGCAAGCCGCCGCTGTGCACGCCCTGTGCGGTGACATCGATCGGGTTGCGTGTCGCGCCATAGGACGGCAGTAGCTTGCTGATTTCCGCCTGGATCGGCGCCGATAATTCCGGCACCTGCAGGCCCAGCATGGAAACCGTGTCCGCGCCCCAGATGCCGGCGCCGCCCGACACCGTGAGCACCGCAACGCGATCGCCCTTGGGCATCGGGTTGGTGGTCAGGACGGCGGCGATAGCGACGGCTTCGTCGAGATCGTTGGAGACGATAAAACCGTATTTCGCAAATACCGCGTCGTAGGCCGCTGACCAGCCGGCCATGCTGGCGGTATGCGACGCCGCGGCGCGCTCGCCTGCGCCGGAACGGCCGACTTTTGTCACGATGACCGGCTTGCCGGTTTCGGCCGCACGGCGTGCGCCGCCGAGGAATTTATCGACGTCGCGAATGCCCTCGATAAACAACAGGATCACGTCGGTCGAGGCATCCTGCACCATATATTCGAAAAATTCGCCGGCGCCGAGATCGGATTCGTTGCCGGTGCTGATGACGTAGCTGAGCGCGATCCCGAGCGCCCTGGCGCGGTGGTAGATCGCAAAGCCGATGCCGCCGCTTTGCGCGACGATGCCAATCCGCCGCCTGGTCGCGATCAGCCGCGGCGCGTCGGGCTTGACGTCGACGGTCGGGCTGAAGGTGGCGGCGACGCGCTGGGCTTCGCTGTAAAATCCTTCCGCATTGGGACCGGAAATCCGCATCCCGGTTTTTTTGGCAAGCTCAGCGATAACATCCTGCATGGCGGCGCTGTCGCCGCCCTCTTCCGCAAATCCCGAGGAGATGATGACCGCGTTCCTGACGCCGGCGGCGGCGCATTGCTCGAGCGCGCCGAGCACCGCGCGCGCCGGAATGATGACGATGGCGAGATCGATCGGCTGCCCGACATCGGCGATCGACGGATAACATCTCAGCCCGTCGATATCGCCGTAATTGGGATTGATCGGATAGATCTTGCCCGGAAATTCGTTCTTGCGCAGCATCGACAACAGCCGGCCCGGAATCTTCTCCAGATCGCGCGAGGCGCCGATCAGCGCGATACTGGCGGGCGAGAAGAAGCTGTCGAGCAGGTGCGGCATTCGGGACAATCCTTTATTATTCTTGCCTAGCCCTTTGAGATCGTCATTGCCAGCCAACGGGTCGCGCGAATGCGCGCCCGATGACAGGCTCCGCGAAGCAATCCAGAGTGCGTGACAGTTCTGGATTGCTTCGTCGCTTCACTCCTCGCAATGACGGTAGAGTCGACCCCCCGTAGCCCGGATGGAGCGAAGCGCAATCCGGGATCAGTCCTTTCGCGGGGGAGACCATCCCCGGATTTCGCTTCGCTCCATCCGGGTTACGCTTTTTACTCACGCCGCGAGGCGGAACGTGACGCCGCCGAGCAGAAACGAATCGCCTGACACCGGTCGGCCTTTTGCCTTGGCGGCATCGCGCACTTTAGCGACGTCGCCGACCCGAAACGTCAGTCCGCTCACGATGTCGCTCGCGCCCTTGACGAAGGTAAAACTGCAATTGGGCAGCGCCAGTTCGGGCTCGCCGGCTTTGCTTTTACTTACGGGAATTCCGATGATCTTGCCCCAGTGCTCGGCAAGAACTTGCGGCTCCGGACTTTGCATCTCCACGCCGGTCAGCGCCTGCGTCACGTCCTTGCGGATCGATTTTGGCCAGTCCGGTCCCGCCGGCGGATAGGGACCTGAAATATCGTCGCTGCCGTCGGTGTGATTGAATTCGATGAACGCGGCGCGGCAATCGCGCGGATGCAGCTGCACGCCGTGATAGGGCGCATGATCGATCACGTTGGCGATGCGCACGCCCATTTGCCTGGCATGCTCCCCGCGCTGGTCGGGATCGTCGCAGCAAAAGATCGCCATGTAGCCGCCGTGGCCGCCGGTCTTGTCGAGAAAGCGCCCCGCCGCGGTGCCGGGTTGAAACGGCGCCACCACTTCCAGCAGAATGGTATCGACCGGCAGCAGCGCGTTCTCCAGCCCATATTTGGCGACGTTGCCGTCGCGATAGCAGACGCTCAACCCCATGATGCCGGCGATATCGTTGATGACGGGCTCGAGATGCGGCGCCACCAGGCAGATTTGCCGCAGCCTGATATAGCCGGCCATTGCTAATGGCCGTGGAAGACGGGTTTGCGCTTTTCGACGAACGCCTTGGCGGCTTCCTTGTGGTCGGCGGTCTCGCCCGAGCGCGAATGATGGATCGCTTCCGCATCGAAACAGGCTTCGAGCGACAGGTGCTCGGCGTTGTTGATGTTGCGCTTGATGTAGCCCAGCGTCACCGACGGTCCCTGCGCCAGCGACATCGCAAGCTCATGCGCCGCCGCCTCGACCTCGGCGTCGGGAACCACCCGCGTCACGATGCCGAGCGCGAGCGCTTCCTGCGCCGACAGCACCGGCGAGGTCAGATAAAGCTCGCGCGCTTTGGCGCTGCCGAGCAGATGGGTGAGGAAATAGGTGCCGCCGTAATCGCCCGACAAACCGACCTTGGCGAACGCCGTTGTGATCTTGACGGAGGCAGAGGCGACGCGGAGATCGCAGGCCAGCGCAATCGAAAGCCCGGCGCCCGCGGCCGCGCCGTCGACCTGCGCCACCACCGGCTTCGGCATGTCGTGGAGAATGCGCGAGACTTCCATGCCGCGGCGGAGATTGGCCATTTTGGCTTCGAACGGCAATGGCGCCCTTCCCTCCGCCATCGATTTCACATCGCCGCCGACACAGAACGTGCCGCCCGCCCCCTTGAGAAGAACGGCGCGGACCTCATGGTCCTCAGCCGCGCGCCGCGCCGCTTCGACCAGACCCCGCGTCATGTCCGGATTGAGCGCGTTGCGACGATCGGGACGGTTCATGGTGATGGTGAGCAGCCCCTGTTCGAGGCTTTGCAGGACGATTTCGTTGTTCATGAGATGTTGCCTTTGTTGTTTAGCGTCATTGCGAGCGAAGCGAAGCAATCCAAAGTCAACCCATCGGAAAGATGGATTGCTTCGTCGCTGCGCTCCTCGCAATGACGAAAGTAGCGGCTATTTCTTCACCAGCGGGCAGCGCGACAGTTCGAGCGACTGGAACGCCTCGTTGCCGGGGACGGTCGCCAGCAGCTTGTAGTCATCCCAGCGGCCCTTGGATTCCGACGGCTTCTTGACCTCGAACAGATACATGTCGTGCACCATGCGGCCGTCTTCGCGAATCTTGCCGTTCTTGGCGAACATGTCGTTGATCGGCGTGTCCTTCATGAGTTTGATGACGGCGGCTGCGTCGGTCGTGCCTGCGGCCTTCACCGCTTTCAGATAGTGCGTGACCGACGAGTAAACCCCGGCCTGCGCCGCGGTCGGTACCCGCTTGGTGCGCTCCATGAAGCGCTTGGAAAAAGCACGGGTGTCGTCGTTGAGGTCCCAATAGAACGCCTCGGCGAGCAACAGCCCCTGCGCCGTCTCAAGACCGACACTGTCGATGTCGGTCACGAACGCAAGCAGCGGCGACAGTTTCTGGCCGCCGCTCTTTGTCAGTCCGAATTCGGCCGCCTGCTTGATGGCGTTGATGGTGTCGCCGCCGGCGTTCGCCAGCCCCACCACCTTGGCCTTCGAGCTCTGCGCTTGCAAAAGGAATGATGAAAAGTCCGATGTGTTGAGCGGGTGCCTGACGCTACCCAGCACCTTGCCGCCCGACTTCAGCACGACGTTGGTGGTGTCTTTTTCGAGGTCCTGGCCGAACGCATAGTCGGCGGTCAGGAAGAACCAGGTGTCGAAGCCCGACTTGACGGTGGCAAGCCCCGTGACGTTCGCCTGCGAGAAGGTGTCATAGGCATAGTGCACCGTATAGGGACCGCAGGCCTCATTGCTCAGACGAATCGAGGCCGGACCGTTGAATATCACGATCTTGTTGCGCGCCTTGGCAATCTCGCCGGCGGCCAGCGCGGTCGCCGACGCCGCCACGTCGAAGATCATCTCGACGCCCTGATTGTCGAGCATGTCGCGGGCGATGCTCGCCGAAAGATCGGCCTTGTTGAGATGGTCGGCGGCGATGATCTCGATCTTGCGGCCCAGCACCTCGCCGCCGAAATCTTCCGCCGCCATCTTCGCGGCGGTCTCGCTGCCCGGCCCGGTAATGTCGGCGTAAAGCCCGGACATATCGAGGATGCCACCGAGTTTTAGCGGAGGCTTGCTTTGCGCACATGCCGCGGTGGCGCTAACCGCCAGCAGCGCGGCGAGAACGCCGGAAAGAGCTCGTTTCATTTGAAACCTCCCTGTCGACATGCCGCATTGCTTCGCAGCCTTGATTTCTGTTGCCGCGATCATGCCGCAAGCGGTTGGCAGCGGCAAGGAGCAGCGGACGCGGCAGTCATGCGGCCAGTCCTGCGATCAGCGCATTTTCCGTTAAACGGAATGATCGGCGGCGCGTTCGAATTCGCATTTCCGCTCAGGCCAGAAGCCCTTTCCCCGGAACGTGGTTGAGCTCCAGCCTTATGCCGTCGGGATCCTCGAACAGCAGCGAGTAATAGCCGGGCGCCCATTGGTCCTCGCGCGGGGCGCGAATGATCTTCACGTCGAGCGAGCACAGGAATCCGTACAGTTCATCGACGTCGGCGCGCTCGCGCGCACGAAAACACAGGTTGTGCAGGCCGACGCGATTTTGCTCGAATGCGGCGCCTGCGTGCTCGGGCGACGGCGCACTGATCCCGACCGCGGTGCGTCCTCCGACGCAGTAATAAGTTGTGTCGGTATCGATGACAGGCTTCAGCCCGAGAAACGGCAGCAGCTTGCGATAGAACGCGCGGGAGCGTTCGAAATTCGACGCGGTCAGAAAAACATGCGCGATGCCGTTGACTTCCATTGGCCTTCCCCCCGTCGCCACAACAATTTCGGATAGCAAGAGCCCTGTTTGGACGATTCCCGGTTGGCAAGAGAAAAAGGGCTGCGCGTTGCAGGATTGGTCGGTGCAATCATACTGGAGCTTGGCCGCCCGCCTGAAAATGAGCTCGCCGCGGCGAAAGCTCGTGAGCTTCCCCTTATTCCCTACCAGCGCCGTATACAGCGAAAAACATTGGAGAATTTCGAAATTGTGTTGCAGCGGGGACACGTCGCATAGACAAAATTGCAGGGCCCACCGTGCTCTTGTTGCAGATGCGAGCATGCGGGGGCTACGGTCGACCAGCGCAGCAATCGGGACGCCTTCGAGGAGGACCAATGAAGCCATATGGCGGCTACCGGGGATTTGTCGGCGGGCTTTCGTTCCTGTGTCGGCTGTCGTTGCGTCGGCTGCAAGCGACGGCGATGGCGCTCCTGCTGCTGATACTTCCGATCGGCGCCGGCACGGCGAACGCGGTGACGGCGCCCGCATCGGGAGCGTCGGTCGCACACGTCTATCTTCTCCGCGGCGTGCTCAATATCTTCTCCCTGGGCTTGGATGAAATCGCGGCCCAGCTGCAGCGGCAGGGCATCACCGTCACCGTAGCCAACTACCTCTCGTGGGCGTCACTCGCAGACGAGGCCGCGGCCGAATACAGGAGTGGGCGGGTGCGAACCATCATTCTGGTCGGGCACTCCTCGGGTGCGACGGCGCTGCCCGATATGGTGGCGCGCCTTGATCAACTGGGTGCCCCCGTTAAATTGGCGATCGGCCTGGATTCGGTCTTCCGCACCAGCCTGACGGGCCGCGTCGGGCGCTATATCAACTTCTACGTTGCCAACGGAGCCGGCACAGCTGTCGCGAAGACCACGCAATTCCACGGTGAGCTGGAGAATGTCGACGTCGGGAAATTGGGTATGGGGCACCTCACGATCGACAAGGACCAGATCATGCAGCAGAGGGTGATCAGCGCCATCGACGCCGCCGTGTTTAACCGGTCGACAACGCCGTCTGCGGCACAGAAGCCGCGGCAGCCTGTAGCAAGCGCGGTGAGGCACGGTTCAGGCGCCGCGACCGCGCGCAATTAAGCTCCCGTTCGGTCGCGCTGCGCAAAGTGCGCCGCAAATTCTGCCCAATTCCTCCGCAATAAACCTGTTGGCGCAGTGGTATTCATCCACTAGCGTCTATGGCCCGGCGTGCCTGTAGGTCGAACGGTGCAAGTGGAAAGCGCATGATCAGTCCGACGCGGGTTGCAACCATTGTGATCGGGGCGATGCTTTCGGCCTGCATCTTCTCGACCAGTTTGGATCCCGCGCTGGCGGGCCCGATCGCTACATCGAGCGATGCCGCCGCCGGAACGGCCGCGGCGGTTGCAGCGCCGGAGGTTGCGACGCAGCCGCGGGGGCGCGCCTACCTGTTCCGTGGCGCGCTCGGTCCAATCTTTTCGCGCGGGATGGATCGTCTGACCGAACGCCTCGAACAGGCTGGTATCAAGGCTGATGTCTACGAGTTCACGATTTGCCAGCTTGTTGCCGCGCAGGCCATTCGCGATTACCGCGACGATCCGGCTCCGATCACCCTCATCGGCCACTCGATGGGCGGGCTTTGTGCCCTGAAGTTCGCCGAGATGCTCCAGGACGAAGGCATTCCGGTAAACCTGGTTGTCACGATCGATCCAGCTCACGTCAGCCCAACCGTGCCGCTCAACGTCGAGCGCTATATCAACATTTTCCTGTCGAACAGCGTGTTGGGTGGCGGCGACGTGGTGGCGAAACAGGGCTATCAGGGTCACTACGCAAGCTTCGATCTCTCGGAGCACGATGAGATCACGCACATCAATATCGATAAGATGGATTCCATCCACGAACAATTGGTCACCGCGGTGGTACAGCTCGCCACCACACCCGCGAAGGCCGAAGGCGAGGCGGTACCGCTTCGCTATGTCGTTCCCCCCAACGCTCCAGTCGAGCTGTGGGATAGTGGCATGCCGCTGTTCGCCCGTTCGGGCGATACATTGCAGACGCTTGCGGCGCTTCACCATGTGCCGCTGTGGTCGCTCACCCAGATCAATCAGATGTCAGACAATGCAACGCTGACGGTTGGCCAGCGCGTGATCTTTCCACGCCATCTCGTACCGTTCGTCGCGATTTCCGCGCCGTCGCCGCCGAGGGCGGTAACCCGCAGCGTGTCGAAACGGCATTAGGCCGTGGACTCATTAGCGCGTAGCCAAATTCGGATTGATGCGAGCTTGATGAACGCCAGATAGTTGGCCGCGAGTTTGTCGTATCGGGTCGCGATGCGCCGACATTGCTTGATCTTGTTGAAGAACCGTTCGATCAGGTTGCGCGCGCGATACAGATACGGGCTGAAGCAGATCGGGTCTTTACGATTTTGTTTCGGAGAAATGTTCGCCCATGCTCCTTGCTCGCGGGCAAGCTCCCTGATCCAGTCCGCGTCGTATCCACGATCTGCGAGTAACATCGTTTGTGGAAGCAAGGCGCCGAGGAGAACCGAACACAGCCGATTGTCGTGCCATTCATAATCGCTGAGTTCGTAGCGCATGATTCGAGGCTCCAGTTTCGGAGCTTGAATCAGGTCCACGGCGGTAACATCAACCCGCAACAGCCTGTTGTGGACCCGCTAGTGCTCTGAATTTACTTCCGCTTTCGGCGGCATAGCGGACATGGTCGGACTTACTGCTTGCTCGGCCCGGTCGCGAATGACCCCTTTCGGACATCGCCAAGCTCCCGCTCCGCCCACTTCCAGACCACCCGATTGACCCCTACAATGCCTCCTCTTTCCACGTCGAGGCGACAATGAGACGACGCGGTGTTCTTAGATTGATGGCGACAACAGCCATTGGTTTTGCCATTTCGCCTAGGCGCACCTTGGCACAGGCCTCCGCCGCGGGGCCGGAGATGGTTGCGCTTTGCGAATATATGAGCGCAGCTCGAAGCCGCGGCCTTCCGGCCGAAGTCGCTGAGCAGGCCAAGCATCATATCTTGGATACCCTTTCGGCGATGATTTCCGGGTCGCGGTTGCCGCCCGGCCGCGCGGCGCAGCGCTATATCCAGGCTTCTGCCGGGAAAGGTACCGCCACGATCTGCGGCACCGCGCTCACGGCCGCGCCGGTCGAAGCCGCGCTCGCCAATGGCGTGATGGCGCACGCGGACGAAACCGACGATTCGAACAATGCCGGGCGCTGGCATCCGGGCTGCGCGGTTGTACCGGCGGCGCTCGCGACGGTCGAGGAGCTCGGGGCCGATGGCGCCAGCCTGCTCAACGCTGTGACGCTCGGCTACGACATCGGTACGCGCATCATCCTCGCGATGTTCGGCGAGAACGCGAAGGCGAGCTACGCGAGCAGCCTCGCGACCCACAGCATCGCGGGCACGTTCGGGGCGGCCGCCGCCGCCTGCTGCGTCGCCGGGTTCGACGCGCAGCAGATGCGCTGGGCGCTCGGCTACACGGCCCACCAGTCATCGGGCACCCGGGCCTGGCAGCGCGACACCGACCACATCGAGAAGGCGTTCGTTTTCGCGGGCATGCCGGCGCGCAACGGCGTGACGTCGGCGCTGCTGGTGAAGGCCGGCTGGACCGGAGTCGACGACATCTTCACGGGTGCGGACAACTTCTTCGCGACGTACGCGCCGAAGGCAGAGCCGGGACGGCTCGTCGAGAAGCTCGGCGAGCGCTACGATATCGCGCTCACTGACATCAAGAAGTGGACCGTCGGCTCGCCGATCCAGGCGCCGCTCGACGGCATCGAGGCGATCCGCGGCAAGCATCCGTTCGAGGCCGGCCAGGTCAAGCGCGTGACGGTACGGCTGGCGCCGCCCGTCGCCGCCGTGGTCGACAATCGCGACATTCCGGACATCTGCCTGCAACACATGGTCGCGGTGATGCTGCTCGATAAAACCGTCTCGTTCCAAGCCGCGCACGACACGGCGCGCATGCGCGACCCGGCGGCGCTGCGCGAACGACAGAAGGTAGATCTCGTGCGTGACGAGGAGCTCGCAAAATTCCTGCCGGTGCGCGTCACCCTGGTCGAGATCGAGCTCGCCGACGGGACACGCCTCACGGAACGCGTCACGGCGGTGCGCGGCACGCCGCGCAACCCGATGACGCGCGCCGAGGTGGTCGACAAGGCGCGGGACCTTATTGCGCCGGTCCTCGGCCGTGAGATTTCCGAACGGCTAATCGGGATGGTCTATGCAATCGAAGCCGTGCCGGATATTCGCAATCTAGGCGGACTGCTTCGGCGCGGCTGACGCACATCCGTGCCAGCACACAGCCGCGTCTCAGTGCAGCGGGAGTGGTCGCTTTCTGGCACATCGCGTCATTTCGCTGCGATGCGGAATTTGGTCGCTATCGGGGCATAGCGGACTCTGGCAAGCTGTCCGCCCGGCAGATTGATGGCTTCACGGCCTGGTTAGCGGGGCGGTAAAAACGGAATGAGCATTGGAACGCGCCGGCAATAAAGTCCATATGCGTCCGCGCCGAGCTCATTGGTGAGGAAACCTTCTTCCATGCGGGCCTTCTGCCACATGCCCAGCGAGATCAGCACCGCGCCGAGCATCGCCGTCACTGTTCCAACCGCAACACCCGTTGCCAGCATTCCTGCGATCAGCCCGGTATAGATCGGGTGGCGCACAAGCCCGTATGGACCGGTGTCAATGACCCGGTGACCTTCCTTGCGCGTGATCGCGTTCGACCAAAAACGTCCGAGGTGAATTCGCGCCCACCACGTGAACGAGATCCCCGCCAAGGTCAGGGCCGCAAGCACGTAGGTGCCGCCGTTGCCAAATTGCCAGAGCGGCTTCTCTCCCAACACCTGCGCGGTCCAGGGCGTAAATAGAATGGCGCCTACGAGAATGGGAATGCGGTAGGCCCGCGAGTCCCAGGTCATCACGTGTTTTTGCGTTCGACCGGACCAGAATGACGCCACGACCCAACTGATGATCCAAGCAATCCAGATAAGCGCCAGCAACTGGCTGGGCCACGTGGCGGTCCATCCACTCCAGACGAAAGCTAGCAATTGGCCGGGATCGTGAAGCATGTTGCGAATAATATTATGCGGTTACGTCAAATGCCATAGCCGCGACTCGACTGAGACGGTCGAAACGCTGGATTAGGGGCTGGACTAAATCCGTGGTGATTGGCGCTGGCACCAAGCAGATAAGCGATGGCCTCCCGCAACGCAGGCTCAACAGGCTGCGGTTCATAGCCCAGCTCGCGCTGCGCTTTTTCGATCGATAACGCCGTCGCCCGCAACGCAATTCGAACACCTTCGGCCGTGCCGGAGGGAGGTCGCCGCGTCACGTGATCGGCGATGAACTCCAACATTGTAGCGGCGGCTTCCGCCAGACGGCCGGGAACTGGAATGAGCGGAACGCGGCGGCCGCTGATCGCAGCCACAAGCCCAAGAACCTTCTTCAACGGGATACTTTCGCCGCCGAGAATGTAGCGATGTCCAACCTGCCCGCGTTCCATGACAAGGATCAGACCTGTTGCGACATCGCGCACATCGACGAGGTTCACGATGAAATCAAGATACAATTGAAGACGTCCGCCAAGAAAGTGCCGGAGCATTGCCGCTGGCGGCGTGAGATTGTGGTCATGAGGCCCGATGGGCATGGTGGGGCAGCCAACTACCACCGGAAAACCGGATGCCGCAGCCTGCATTGCGAGACGTTCCGCGAGCATCTTCGAGCGCGTATATGGACCCGGCATGTCGTCGGCCGGCAGCAGCGCATCAGCTGCAACGGTATCGTCTGATGGAGAGGAGCGGAAAAGAATGGATTCGGTGGAGCAGTGCAGGAACCGTGCAATGCCGCGCTCGCGCGCAGCCGCAATGACTACCTCTGTGCCGCAGTAGTTGACGGTGCGAAAGTCGTCTTTGCGCGGCATCCACATACCGGGCAGGCCGGCAAGATGATAAACCTGATCGACGCCGTCCAGGGCATCATCCACTAGACCGGGATCGAGCACCGAACCCTTGACATATTGCACTTCCGGCAAGGCGCAGGTCGGCGGCTTAAGATCGAGAACCCGCACCTGTCGATCGCGCGCGACCAGCGCCGAAACCAGGTGCTGTCCAATGAAGCCGCTTCCGCCAGTGACAAGTACCCGTGTCATGCGTGTGGGCGCGGCTCGGCCCGGCGTTTCTCGGCGTATAGCGACGAGTTGGGCGGCGCGGTTTGCGGAACTTGTTGGATAACAACGGCAAGATCGTGCCGAAAGCCAAGCGCGATGAACAGCTTCGCCATCACAAACATCGGTCCGAGCAGCAGGTGAGCAGGATTGTCCATCAGCGCCGGCTGTCGACGTTCGAACACCTGGTGCCCGACGACTTGCGACGCGACGCCGATGACGATCAACACGGCCGTGATCGACCACATCCCGGCAAAAGTCGTATAATTCACGATCATCGCCGCGGCTGAAAGCAGCAAGACAGCGGCGCCAAGGATCGCGGTTCCAAGGGCAGCGTCGAGCACGAACCAGTAGATCAGCACGGGCACAACCGCGATGGTTGCCGCGCTGGTTCGGGCACCGAATGCGGCGACGGACCACGAACTGAGGGGGAGAACCGCGGCGAGGAACAAAAATACGATGCCAAGTACGTGCATCGCGCAATTCCAAGGATCACGATGATATTCGACGTAATCCGTAAGCTGCCGCCGGAAATATGAGTTCATGCAGCGCTCGCTGCCGCTCTCGCGTACGGCAACGCCTCGGAGCCGATGCTCGCAAAAGTCAGGCACTCCCACTTCATCACCTAGCCCCCGATAGAGACACGGTGCTACTTAGACTTGGGATCAGGCCGAAGTCAAAGGGCGGCCGGGTGTTGAACTTTGCAGACCGAGTGCAGCAGGATGTCGCCAACATACTGGAAGTCAACCGGATATCCGGACATAGAGCAGCGCGATGAAATCGGTGATAAGTACGGCAGGGCATCGCGGCAGATTTTTTGGCGCGGTGTTGCCGTGCGGCCTCATGTTTGTTGTTGGAGCAGCCGGCCCGGCTGACGCCGCGGGATGCGCCTTCGAACCGCAAGGCGAGGGCCGCGTCGTCGAGATCCTCGACGCACGAACGTTTCGCTTGGCTGATGGCCGCGAGGTCCGCCTCGCCGGCATCGAGCCGGTT
>Ga0209648_10001626_pt1 | contig 18231 bp, 15 predicted proteins | sample GraSoi2013_115cm_FD_185830 | JGI IMG/M metagenome (GOLD analysis project Ga0209648, IMG submission 185830) | Grasslands soil microbial communities from the Angelo Coastal Reserve, California, USA - Sample 9_17_2013_115cm (SPAdes) (version 2) | ecosystem: Environmental > Terrestrial > Soil >...
GCAAGGGCAAACGATGATCAGCAGTCGCGCCCGTGACGCTAGGCGTCGGCTCGACCACGTAAAGCCGGTTCATCGTGTCATCCGGGCCATTCAGTTTGCGGCGGCGCGAGAATTCTCTCGCGTAGCGAATATGTCCAGGGCCGCTGCCCAGGAAATCGGAATCGAGCGAAAGAATGACGTCAGCATTCTCCGGGCGATAAACCGTATTGACGTAGCTTCCAAAGGCGAGCTTCGCGCCATCGCGCGTGCCGTCGCCGACAGCTGGCTCCCACTGGTGCCACTTGGCTTTCGGAAACAGCGTCAGGAGCGACTGAATCTGCGCGGCGAGCGTGGGTGAAGTGATAATTCCGGTCAGGATGCGGAAACCCGCGCCGTTCGTGGCTCTCATCCCGGCCGCAATTGCTTGCGCGCTCTCCACAAACAACGACCCCGTCTGGATTTCGCCGTACTTCGTCACCGTCTGCGCGCGATCCGGGTCGTAGAGATTCAGTATCGAAGCCTGCGCAAAGACGTTCGTCGCGCCAAGGCTGGACGGATGATCGGGGTTCCCTTCGATTTTCGTCGGGCGCCCCTCGTGGCTTTCCACGAGCAGCCCGATGGCGTCTGCACCAAGCGGCATCGCGGTGGCATAAAATTGCGGCTTGCCGAGAGTCAATCCATCGGGCTGCTTGACGTACGGCACGACGTACTGTTCCGGCGTGCGGCCGCAGCCGGAGAGGCCCGCGAAAGCAAGAGATGCCGCCATCAACTTCAAGAAATCGCGCCGGTCGACGCTGTCGTCCCATTCCGAAGGGGCTTGGCGGGGGAATTCGCGGTGCAGCAACTCTGCAAACTCCGGATCGCCCGCAAGCTCCTCGAGCGTCCGCCAGTATTGCTTGCCCGTTTTCGATTGGAGCTTGGCGCGGACAGCAGCCAAATCCATCGGGCCTTTGTGCAACTTCACATCTGCGGCCGGATCGTTGTGCTGGCCGTCCAAGTGTTCGTGTTGTTCGTGCTCGCGCATAACGTCCATTAGCGATGGCAAGTCGAGCAGCTTATCAGCTCGGCCGTGGTCCGAATTTTGTACTCTTCCCTCAGCTTGGCGCCGACTTCCGCCTGATTATCCGGGGCCTTCCAGTCCATATTGAAGACCTGATCTTTCGGGCGAAGCACCTGCTCGGGATTGCGATGGCACTCCACACACCACTGCATTAGCAACGTATTGGCCTGAAACACGAGCGGCATTTGGTTGACCTGCCCGTGGCACGACGAACAGCCCACGCCCTTGTTGATATGAATGCTGTGATTGAAATATACGAAATCGGCCAAACGATGAACTTTAACCCATTCGATAGATTTATCAGTCCGATAGCTTTCGCGAACGGGCTCGAGGTAGGCGGAAGTACTGAAAAGAACCGAATGGCAATTCATGCAGGTCTTTGTCGGCGGGATTCCGGCAACCGCGGAAGTTTCCACGCCGGTATGACAATAACGGCAGTCAATGCCGTCATCGCCGACGTGATGTTTATGGCTGAATTGCACCGGCTGCTCGCGGGAAATGTTTTGCCGACTCATATAGGGCGAGCGCGCGACCGCGAGGACGGCTACGAGCGCCACTCCGACCAAAAAAAGGGCCGAAAACACACTGAATCGCGCGATGAAATTCGTACTGCGATGAAAAATCTGGGCCATGTCTTTTCAGCACTATACGGGGGAACGCTCCGGAAGGGAGCTATGGTCAGAGCGTCCCACGAGTTAACCGGATAGTGCAAACCCGGGCCGTGCTTGACGCGATAGTGTCCAACAAAACATTCTGGATTGCAACTTTCGCGCCTGGTTGTTTTCAAACACTTTCTGGCAACTTCCTCTACAGAACTTGTGGCACCTTGAAAAGTTTCAAACAGTTTCTCCGCTTGCTTGCTTGAGCCGGAACGGTGAACGAAGTAAAGGCGAAATATATCGCTCGTACTTACTTCTCCTCCCGCACCCGTCTACCATCGGAGAGTGTGATGCTTAGGCAAATGGAGAAGTTCAAAAAAATTTTCACTTCATTTTTGACCTGGGCATCTGCCAAGGGCAGGGTCGTGATATCTTAGAGATACCCTCCGCCACTCTTCATCACGGCGGAGCCTACTCTCTTCAGCGTGGCTCCGGCCAGCCGGGGTCCGCCGCACGCCGCTGGGGCGTGGTCCAACTGGTAGGACACCTCACTGTTAATGAGGACGGTGAAGGTTCGAATCCTTCCGCCCCAGCCAAATTTCCTCTCTAGAATGATGGCATTGCGCTTGGGCAGCTTTTAATAGCGATTGCGCGCCTCGATCTCAGATGACTTGATTGCGCCGGTGCTGGGGGTGCGGCCAGTGATCGAAAAGGTTCAAGAGGGTCTTCATCGTTAACCAACCTCCAGCATGCGCTCTTCGATTTTCTCCCCACTGTAGAGTACCCATGGGAGTATCATTCAGAAGCGGACATGTTCCTCGTGTGTTCGAAGACATTCTTGGCCGGCCTTCCATGTTTCAGGCCGGCGGTAGTTGCAAAGGCGATTTGATGAAGCGTCTCTCTCTATTGTTCGCCTTGCTGGCATCCTTACTCCTTCTGCCTTGGCCTTCTTGGTCTCAGGGAATGCCATCTGGGGCGCGTTCCAGCGCGAATGCGGAAATTGTCGTCCAGGTGCGCAATCCTGACGGGACCGCAGCATCTACAGGTATCCATCTGCGCCTGGAAGTTGGAGGAGGCGCTTCCGTCGTCGACTGCACGACGGACGGAGCGGGACGATGCCGATTTGTGCCGGGCGGGGCAGGAAAATATACCGTTCGGGTAAAGCAGTTTGGCTACAGGGAATCTTCACTTGACATCGATTTTGTCGACACCATGCAAGCATATGCGACCCTGGAATTGAAACCCGACAGCGGAACAACTGTCCCTGACGCCCATCCAGGAATTCCCGTCGTCTCTGCTGCTGATCTTGCGGTTCCGGAAAATGCCCACGCGGAGTTCGAAAAGGGCCAAACTGCCCTAAAGGAGAACAAACCGGACGAGAGTGTTTCTCATCTTCGCAAGGCGATTAAATTCTACGAGGCATTTCCTCAGGCTTACACTCTGCTGGGTACCGCTTACATCCAGCAAGAAAATTGGAAGGAAGCGGAAAAGGCGTTGCAGAGGGCCACTCAGCTCGATAACAGAGCTTCGGACGCGTACCTGTCGTTGGGCGCTGTTCTTAACGAAACCAAGGTGTATCCCCAGGCCGAAACGGTCCTGCTCCGTGGCCTCGAATTGAAGCCCGATGCCCCTGCGGGCCATTATGAACTTGCCAAAACCTACTGGTTCCTGGGCCGCTGGAAGGAAGCGGATCCCCATGCCCGCAAAGCCGTGTCTGCTATGCCGGACGCCGCTTCGCCTCACGCCTTGTTGGGAAATATCCTGCTGCGCGAGCAGGATGCTCAGGGCGCTCTCGACGAGTATCATGAATACCTACGTCTCGAGCCATTTGGCTCAATGGCCCCTGCTGTGCGTACAGTCGTCGAAAAACTCGAGAAGGCTCTGCACTCTCAACCTTAGCGAGGTTGGGCTGCGGGGTCATGTTCTCTTTGCTGAGAAATCAATCTTTTGCCGTCGGCAGACCCGCTTCGAGCCAGCCCTTCCAACCGCCGTCCATCGATTCGACGTTGTTGTAGCCCATCTTCTGCAGATTTTCAGCCACAAGCGCGGAGCGAAATCCGCCGCCGCAATACAAAATGAGCTTCGCGTTCGTGTCCGGAACCCGTTGCTCGACGTCGCGTTCGATAATGCCCCTGCCCAGGTGAATGGCGCCGGGAACATGCCCGTTGGCCCATTCGCTGTCCTCGCGCACATCCACGAGCAAAAACTTCTCCCCCGCGTCCCCGCGGCGCTTCACATCGGCAACGTTGGTTTCCTTGATTTTCTTTTTCGCTTCGTTCACCAGCTTTAGGAATTGCGGCGCGTGGGCCATTGGAAAACTCCTTTTGGGAATGATTCAAGGCGAGCATACCACAGAGCCAATGGCCTTTAATCTGGCCGGTGGCCATGCTGGCTCCAATTCCTGTTCGAAAAGAGTCGGACGGAAGTTGACTGCAGCTAATTCGGCGGTGTCTCCGCTTTTTGTTTGTCCCCGGCTTCTTTCTTGGCAAACGAGCGCACTAGGTTTACAAAATTCCAGCGTACTCTTTCCTTCGTTCGATCGCCTTCGCCCGGCATCTTTCCCTTACCGTTGCTGATCACCCAAAAAAGCTCTCCGTCGGTCAGTTTTTCCATCGAAGAAGCGTCGCGCCAATCACGGAGCTCCAGCTTCATGTCCGCAGCAAGATCACCCTTACCGTCGCCACTCTTGCCGTGGCACATGGCACAATTGTAGCCAAATAGTTTGCGCACTTCCGCCAATCCTTCCGGGGTTGGCGAGACAGGATTCTTCTTGGCGGCGTCTTCCGGCTTCATTTGCGGCTCTGAAGATCCCGGCTTTTCCTGAGTGGAATTCATAGCGTATGAAATCCCGAAACACGCAAGCAGAATCGCACCCAGGACGAGAACTGACCTGCGCATAATTTCCTCCTGACGGGATGTGCCGGGCCGAATCACTGAGTTCGGCTTGGTTTTAAGCGGATTCTACGCCCGTGGAAAGAAGATTGAAAGAATCAAGAAAATAAATCTTGGATTCCGCCGCGCAGCGGAGAAGGGTTATTCCAGGTCACGCCAGTTAGGCCCAGAGCCGATTTCAACCACGATGGGCACAGTAAGTTTATGGACGCCTTCCATCTCTTCCTTCACTAACTTTGTCAGCTTCGTGCGTTCTTTTGGGGGAGCTTCGAAGAGCAGCTCGTCGTGCACCTGCAAGATCATTTTGGCGTCGAACTTTTCTTCCGCCAACCGTCTGTCGATGCGGATCATCGCCAGCTTGATCAAATCGGCGGCAGTGCCCTGTAGCGGCGAATTGAGGGCGGTGCGTTCCGCGAAGTTGCGGAGCTGCATTTGCGGTGAATTGATTTCAGGGATTGGACGGATTCTTCCGAACAACGTCTTCGCCACGCCGGTTTTGCGCGTTTCGGCAAGAATATTGTCCAGATACTCCTTCACGCCGCGATAGCGCGTGAAATAGGCGTTGATGAATTTCGCGGCTTCTTTCTGTTCGATGCCCAATTGCTGCGCCAGCCCGAAAGGCGAAAGGCCGTAAATGATGCCGAAATTGATGGCCTTTGCGGCGCGGCGGTGCTCCGCGGTTTGCGCCATCGGCCCCACGCCGAAGACTTCTTGCGCAGTCCGCGCGTGGATGTCTTCACCGTTGCGGAAGGCTTCGACGAGCACGGGGTCCTTCGAAAAATGCGCCATGATGCGAAGCTCGATCTGTGAGTAATCCGCGGATAGCAGAATCTTTCCTTTCTCCGCCACGAACGCGGCGCGAATCTCGCGTCCCAGCTCGGTACGGATCGGAATATTCTGCAAATTAGGATCGCTCGAACTGAGCCGGCCCGTGGCGGTCCCGGTCTGCGAAAAACTCGTGTGCAGGCGCCCGGTTTCGGGGTGAATCAGTTTCGGCAGCGCGTCAACGTAAGTCGATTTAAGCTTCGCAATTTCCCGGTACTCGATGATCTTCGCCGGGAGAGGATGTTGCGCGGCTAATTCTTCAAGAATATCCGCGGCCGTTGACCGCGCCTTTGCCTTTCCGCGCCGCGCGTTGGGCTGAAGATTCAGTTTGTCAAAAAGGATTTCCGCCAACTGTGTCGGCGAGTTGACGTTGAACTCCAAGCCCGCCAGCTTCCAAATCTCCTTTTCCAAGCGGCGAACTTCCTTTTCCATCAACCGCGACATCTTCTCGAGTTCTTTAGAGTCAACGCGAACGCCAGTCCGCTCAATATCCGCGAGCACCGGTGCAAGCGGCAGGTCTATTTTTTCGTAGACGTCTTCAAGCTTTTGTTCCTGAACCTGCGCGTGGAGCGCAGGCGCCAGCCGCTGCAAATAATCGGCGCGCTCGCCGGGCCCGCCACCTATCAACGCGTTGAATTGCCGCATCACCACGTCGGTGAAATTGTGATTCGCCGTCGTAGGCCGCAGAAGGTAGGAATAAATCTGCGTCGCGTGGCGAACATTCGCCGCCCGGCCCGCCAGCAATTGGAAGAGTTTGGGGTCGTGAACAATCTTGGGGCGTTTTGAATCGGCAAGCAGTGGCGCGAGCGCCTTCAACGCTTCGCCCTGCTCGTCCATCCAAACCGCGCGCCCCTCGCCGGCCTTCGAGGAAACTTCGATTGAAGCGATGCGCGTTCCAAATCCCTCCGATTCGCGCTCTCCAGCCTCGAGGTTCAGCCAGACCGCCAAGGGCTGTCTTGCAGCGAGTTTGGCCAGATACTCGCGGAACTCGGCGACGTCGCCAAGCTGTGCGTAATCCGCCTGCACAGCCGGTTCCGAATCTGCGGGCACGGAGGGCGCAGCTGCTTCCGCCCCCAGATCTTTTAACAGCGAGCTGAAGCCCAGTTCACGATAGAGCGTAGCGAGAGCACTGACATCTGGCTCCCGGAGCGCCAGCGCAGAAAGATTAATCTCAAAAGGGATATCTGTGCTTATTTTGGCGAGTTCTTTGCTCAAAAGGACAAACTTGCCGTATTTTTGAAGAGCCTCGCGATAGTTTGCTCTTTTGACTTCTCCCGCTCTTCGCAATGTCTCTTCAACGGACCCGAATTGCCGTATTAACTCTCGAGCACCAACTTCCCCAATACCAGGCTTTCGTCGCTCCCCTTCGGCTAGCCGTTCATTTGGATCTTTCGCGCCCGGAATGTTGTCCACGGTGTCGCCCATCAACGCCATGACGTCGATTACCTTCTCCGGCGGTACCCCCAGAATCTCTATCACCTTCTCCTTATCCACAATGACATCCGACTTTGCTCCGCCCGAACCGGTTCGCAAGATGCGCACGCCGCCATTGACGAGCTGCATCATGTCTTTGTCGTTTGAAATGATCAGCACTTCGACATTTTGCTTGGCCGCCTGCGCGGCTATCGCCCCAATTACGTCGTCGGCCTCGTATCCTTGAAGCTCCAGAACCGGCAGGCGCATCGCCTCGCACAAACGGCGAACGAGGGGCAGTTGCACGCGCATTTCGTCCGGCATGGGCTGCCGCTGCGCTTTGTATTTCTCGAAAAGCTTGTCACGGAAAGTTGCTCCCGGAGGATCAAAAACAATTCCGATGTAGTCCGGCTGGTAGTCCTTGATCAGCCGCTTCAGGATGTTTCCAAATAGAAAGGGAATGTTTGTAGGGATGCCGCCGGGACCGGTGAGCCGCTGAGGCATGGGCGCAAAAAACGCGCGATAAACATGCGCCATCGCATCGACAAGAAAGAGTTTTTTTGGACTGGAAGGCATGCGGGCGAGTATAGCAAAGGATGAAGAAGGGACTGGAAGCCGGTGAACCTCGCAGATGTCAGCTTGCTGCATGAGATTCTTGTTGAATCTCGTTAAAGAGTTGACGCCCAAATTGGTCGTTGAGTTCCGCTTATGGGAAAGCGACCATAGACGAGAGAATTTTGCTTATGCCTGACTGCAAATCACTGCTTCGCAGATACTACTCCGAGCTTTGGAATGCGTGGAGCGCAGCGGCGCTCGAAGAACTCATCTCGCCTAACATCGTCTTCCGCGGCTCGATCGGTACTGCCGTGCATGGCATCGAAGAATTCAAACGATACGTGAACGGAATCCGCGCCGCGTTTCCCGATTTTCACAATCATATTGAAGAAATCATCAGCGAGGGTGACAAAGTCGTCGCCCGACTTACGTACACCGGTACTCACCGGGGAGAATTATTCGGATTTTGCGGCACCGGAACTAGAGTCACCTATCAAGGCATTGCTATATTTCATTTTCGAGAAGGTAAGATCGATTCCGGATTTGTGCTCGGCGACACGGAAAGCTTGAAGCGCCAAATTGCTCAGTCATAAAAAGATGTCGCGCGGGGAGTTTGAGTCCCCGCGCGGCCTATTCAAGACACTCGGCAGCTACGGTTGCTCGGGTTGGCTGGTTCTCGGTTTCGGCTCGGACTTTGGTTCCGGCTTGCTCGCCGCGGGCTGTTTGGATTCACCCTGCGAGCCAGCCTGGGCCTGCGAAACCAGCAGCATCCGCGTGCCACTGTCCAGGTGAACGTTCTTCCCCGTAGACGTAATCACCGAACCTTGCGTGGCATTAGAGGCCGCCGCGTTCAGGTTCAGACCGTTCAGGCCAAACACGCCTTGGCTGTTTGAAGTGAGCTGACCGACGGCGTTCAATCCGCCGACGGCTCCCTTCGAGGCACCTGCGACACTTCCGCCTGCGTTTCCGGCCGTGTTCACTGCTCCGCCGGCCACTCCGCCGACATTAGCTGCGGTGTTCGTCACGGCGCCCACTGCTCCGCCCGCTGCCGAAGTCACTCCACCAAGCGCACCGCGCCCGCCGGCCGCGCCTGATCCCGCAGCCGAAGCGCCCGCGCCGCCAAACGCATCAATGTCCGTTCCCGCAGCCGAGGCACTGCTTTGTGCTGCGGCAAGGGCTTGGATCCCCGCGCTCAAGGGGATCTCCTGGCCATTTTTCAGGATCGCGCGATCAAACACGATGCCCAACGCTGATTCCGCTTCGCCTTTGGCACGCGCCGAAGCCTGCGTCACGTGCCCCACCAGCTTCGCACCCTTGGGAATCACGGTCTTTCCTTCGGACTTCACGGCTTCCGTGGTGTGCGCATTCACCGCATCACCCGGCTTGCACTTCTTCGAGTCGATTGGCGAACTCAGCGCAGCGTTGAACGCCGTGCCACTCGCCAGTGAACCATTTGCCTGGCCGTTCGGCGCCGACGCCGCGGTCGATGCCGATGCGCCGCCCGATGCCTGCGTCTGGCCGGCTTGCACCGATGTCTGGCTGCTGCTCTGCGCACCTGCCTGAGCACCCGTCTGCGCCTGTGCCGCAGCGCTAAAGCAGAAAAACGTCCCCACAACAATTGCCATCCCTATGCGATTCATGATCGTAATTCCTCCTCCAGACTGCATCTATAGAAAGACTGGGTTTGCTTTCAACTATAAGGGCATCCAAGAACCAATTAGATAGTGGCAAGGGCCATGCCGTGCGTAAAGGCATTGGTTTCTGTAAGTTAACGGAATAACCGGGGTCCCCGCACCGCGGAAAAATGACGTGTGCTAGGCAGGATTTACAGGGTGACCAGGCCCTCAGGGCGCAGCCTAGATGATTCCGAGCGGCTTTGCCACTTCGGCCAAAATGTCCGCCGCGCGCAGCAACTGTTCCCGCTTATGCGTCGCGCTGACAATCGCACGCAGCCGCGCTTTTCCTTCCGCAACGGTCGGATATCCGACTGCAGGCGCAAAGACGCCCGCGTCAAAAAGCTTCTTCGAGAATTCGAAGGCCTTCGCCGCGTCTCCCACGTGAATGGGAATAATCGGCGTCTCGCTCACCTCGAACTGAAACCCGCGCTTCTTCAATTCGCGCTTGAACATTTTCATGTTGGCCCAGAGTTTCTTCACCAACTTTTCGCCTTCCGGCGAATCAAGAAGCGCGAACGCTGCCTGGCAAGCTGCCGCTGTTGCCGGAGGATGCGAAGTCGAAAAAAGAAATGGCCGCGCCCGCAAATACAGAAAATCGATCAGGTCCCGCGAGCCGCAAACGTACCCGCCCATCGCCCCAATCGCTTTGCTGAGCGTCCCCACTTGGATGTGCACGCGCCCGTGGCACCGGTGATGGTCCACCGACCCGCGGCCTCCGCGTCCGAGCACGCCCGAAGCGTGCGCGTCGTCCACCATCATGATGCAGTTGTATTTCTCGGCGAGGTCGCAAAGCTGCGGCAGCGGGGCGATATCGCCGTCCATCGAAAACACGCCGTCCGTTATAATTAGCTTCTTCCCCGGAAAATTCGCGTTCTCCTGAAGAATCCGCTCGCAGTCCTGAACGTCCTTGTGCTTGAAGACTTTGATGGTCGCTTTCGAAAGCCGCGCTCCGTCAATGATCGAAGCGTGGTTCAGCTCGTCCGAGATGATCAGGTCTTCTTTGCCGAGAACGGCGGATACCGTTCCCGCGTTGGCGGTGAACCCCGACTGAAACACCACGCAGGCTTCCACGTTTTTGAACGCCGCGATTTGCTCCTCCAGCTCCATGTGTATTTTCATCGTGCCGGCGATGGTTCGTACCGCCCCCGCTCCCGCGCCATATCGTTTCACTGCGTCCAGCGCGGCCTTGCGCAGCGCCTTGTGCGTCGTCAACCCGAGATAATTGTTTGACGCCAGATTGATCACTTCCCGCCCGTCGAAAATGCAAACAGGCCTCTGTTCGCCTTCGAGCACGCGCAGTTTCGGCGCCACGCCCTTCGCGCGCAATTCCTTCAAGTCGTCGGTAACATATTGCAGAGGATTTTGTTTCAATGTTTGAGTTGCTGTTTCACTCATTGCATGACTCCTGACATTGGGAGTAACGCCGGGCGGGGATTACGTCGAGACGCGCAATCTATCCTCGCCGGAAGCGCCGGTCATGGCAAGAAAAAAAACAATCGCGTCTCCTTCGCGCTTAGCGTGGGATTCCGTTTGGGTACAGCAAAATCTTTCCTGCCAAGCCATTCTGCAGCAATGTGAAGGCATTCTCGAATCTGTCCAGCGAAGCCCGCTCGCCAAACAACGGCTCCAGATTCAAACGTCCCGCCTTCAGTAGCGCCGTCATTTGCACCCACGTCTCATACATCCGCCGTCCGTAGATGCCTTGCACCGTCGCGCCCTTGAAAATCACGTCTTTCACCAGATCCAGCGGCACATTCTCCGTTGGAATCCCCAGCAGCGAAGCGCGGCCTCCCGCTCGCAACGCTTTAAATCCCTGCTGAATTGCCGCGGGATTTCCGGACATTTCCAGCAGCGCGTCCACTCCCGCGCCGTTCGTCTCCGCCAGGATTTTTGCCACCGCATCTTCCGCCGCGGGATTCAACACCACGTCCGCGCCCATTTTCTTCGCCATCGCGCGCCGCTTTTCGTTCGTCTCCGTCGCAAACACCGTCGAGCTTCCGCAGGCTTTGGCCACCGCGATCGCCATCAAACCAATCGGTCCGCAGCCCGTCACTAAAACGGTCTGCCCCGCAATCGGCCCGGCCAGCACCGTGTGCACTGCATTCCCCAGCGGATCGAGAATCGCCCCGTAATGTTCGGGGATCGCTGCATCCAGCTTCCAGATATTCGGCGCGGGAATTTTCACAAATTCCGCGAACGCCCCATCCAGATCGATCCCAATAATGCGCAGGTTCTGGCAGATGTGCCCTTCTCCAAGCCGGCACTGGTGGCAATGCCCGCAGTTGACGTGCATCTCCGCGCTGACAAAATCCCCCGCCTTCACCGCGCGCACTTCGTCCCCCACGCGCTCCACGGTGCCGCAGAATTCGTGCCCCAGCGTCACCGGCGGCTTGATGCGCCCCTGCGACCAGCGGTCCCACCCATAAATGTGCAAATCCGTCCCGCAAATCGAAGCCGTCTTCACCCGCACCAGTACGTCCATCGGCCCAATCAAAGGCACCGCGACCGTATCCATTTGCAGGCCCTTCGCCGCCTGCAGCTTCCGCAACGCCTTCATCGCCGTCGCCATCTACCCGGACTCCCGTTCAATGCGCAATCTTCGATGCTAGCACACCGCTGTTCCGCACTACCCAGCTCGATTCGCTAATCCGTCCATTTCGAGCCCGCCGCGGCGGGAGAAATCTCTCTTCGATTTTGAATGGACATAATCACTTCACTTGTTCCACGACCCCAATCTTCTCCAGCGCCCTCAAATACTCCACTACCATCTCCAACGGCACCGGCCCATACTCCGCCGACACCGCGTGGGCGATATCCAAGGCGTTGCAGGAACCGTCAACAAAATTCAGCGTTTCGTATGCATATTCTTCGCCGCCGCCCCATAATCCTTCATAACTCAGGAGTTTCGGCGTCGCTACTCCCGCCGTCTTCGCATGGTCCGCGAAATAGTCATACCCAAACACCGCCAGTGGCCCTTTGGGCTCCGTTCCACGACCGAACACGAGGAGCGCGGCGGCCTCCTGCTTGCTTTCCGGAGGACAGTTGCCTGCTTGTCTGCGCGAGAGCTGCTCCAAGGGTGGCATTCCGGGCAGCAAGCGGTACGGGTATTTCAGCTTGAATTCGTATTTCGCTTGACCCTGGCGCAATACGCACACTTGGTCGCTCGAAACCTGTGTGGAACGCTCTTGCCACTCCGACTGTCGAATGGCATCTCCCACGAGAAGAGCGTCTGCTAGACGCCAGTATTCCTTTTGTGGCCCCGCTGCCAGATAATACCCGCTCGCCGCCCCAATAAACGCCGCCCTCTTCAACTTTGTGGGATCGATATTCGCCGCCGTATCGAAATTCGTATGAATGTACCGGTCCGGCCAATCATTCAAATAAATCGCCGATATCCCAAACGACGAATCCTGATACACATCGTGGTCGCTCCCCATCGTGTAGGCCGAATACTCAGCCCGCAGCGGCTCCTTCCCGCCTTCCGGCGCCACCATCGGATATTCCGCTTTTCCCGTCGCCGCAAACTTGTACGACTCCTCATTCACAAACTCCGCGAACGCCCACGCCACGTCATGCACAAAACTTGGCAAGCTCATCGGCCCGCGCGTCACGTGGAACACCGCCTTCGTCTCCGGCCCGCCCCCAACCATGTCCATGTGCACCACTGTCTTAATCCGCTTCGCAAATTCGGAGCCGGAAGCCGCGCCCACGGGGAGCTGATTCCCTGGTTGAACCGGCTGATTTCGTTCTGCTGTGCGCGCATGCTCATCCAGGTAAATCATAAATTGCGCCGCTCTCGCATTCAGCAGCGCCATCGTCCCTTCAATCTCCGGCGGAAAAATAAACCGAATCGTTCGCGCTGGCCGCGCCAGCTTCCCCTCATTGATCAACTTCTGCAGCGTTCGCGCCACCTCCAGAATCGTTGCACACCCGCTCGCATTGTCATTCGCCCCCGGCCGCTGATGATCCAGGTGGCACGAAAACGCAATCTCCTCCTCCTTCAACTTCGCATCCGCCCCCGGAATCGTCGCCGTCACCACTTCATAATTTCCCGGATGTTGTCCCGCCTTCACTACCGCATGTAGTCGAATCTTCTCTCCCTTCGCTAGCCTCTCCCGCATCCCCCGCGCGGTCTTCAACGACACCATGAACGCAAACGTTTTGTTCGCCGAAAATGTCTCCAGGTGTCCCCAGCGAATCAAATTCTCATCCTCGCCCCACCAAGCCGTCTTCTGGTTCTGCGCGTAGCTCACAATTCCCACTGCCCCAAATTTGCCCACTGCCAAACCCTGCACCGCCCCAGCCTGTGAACTCACCAGCACAATCTTCGCTTTCACGTCCTTTCCTGCGTAGTCGCTCTCTTTCGTCCCCTCCCCCACATCCACTAGATCCGCCATTACATCCGCGCTCTCGCTATCCTCTGCCAACACAATCGGCATCGCCTCGTAACTCGCTAGCGCGTTTACATTGAGACAAACCATCGCGACTCCAATTTTTCCTTCCGCGTGCAATTTGTCTACTTCCTCCCGCCATCCCTCCTGGCAGGGCCGCGAAGACTCTAACGATATCTGTGTCAACTCCCCAACATCCGCATCCCACGCTGGTCGCGACCTCTGGGTTCCGTAGAAAATCTTCCCATCCGCAAGAAACTGCAAAATTGCGACGTCGCTCAACCCATAAGCCCGCAAACGCTCCGCCACCAATTCCGCCGCTTCATGAAATCCCCGCGACCCGCGTTGCCGATGAAACCGCGCAATCCCCTCCAAATTCCTCTTCGCCGTCTCACCGCTCAACTCATTCGCCAGCGCAGCCACATCCTTCTCCGGCAGCAGCGGCGGCTTCTGCCCCTCCGCCATTGAAGCAAGCACGAGAAGCCAAGTGCAAATGGTCAACATGTAACGCATGTAGATCACCTCATTGATGTCGCGCATTTTAACGCGATAAACTCCAGTTCCTGTAGCTCAGATCGATCTTCAGGCGTGAGGCTTCTTTTTTCGGCTTCTCTCTTGCTCTCATCCGCTTCACTAACCCGCCCCGAAGCCAATTGCCCTCGGTACTGGCTCTCAGAATGGTCGACCAGTGATACACTGCGCGTATGGCTACCAAAAAGAAATCCCGAAAGAAGCAAAAGAAAAAGGCCGCAACTCCAAAAAGGAAGTCGGCGAAAAAGAAGGCCGCTCCCAAGAAGAAAGCCGTTGGAAAAGCCACGCGCGCCGTAAAGAAACGGGTTCGGGGCAAAAGCCAAACCATCGATACAGTGACATTTTCACCGGAGGGCCTGTCCGCACGCTCTGGCGGCCAATCCGGAGATTTGCAGGGATTGTCCAGCCGAGAAGGTGCGGATTCGGAGAGCGTGGACGAATTGCTCGAGGAAGGAAACGCCTTCGAGGCCGAAGTCGTGAAGGGCGTGCAAGACGCCGGGGATGCTGACGAAGGCGAAGTTCGCACGCACGAAGTTCCCCAGGACGACGTTCCCGGCGAGTATCGCGATAAGGAAGAGTGACTGAACCGTCGTTTCGCCACCGCTCCTTCCTCGCAATGATCCGAGGAAAGACCGCACCCGCCGACCGGCAGCATTTCACTCCAGCAAGATGCTTTCCACCTCGCCTTTGGCCATTCCGGCGGTCATGGCGCGGTAGTCTACTTTTGCCCGGCGATCTTTCCATTTGGAGCAGGGAAGCTGTGTGGCATCGGAAGACTTGGCGCCATCCTGTATCGAGATTTTCGCGATGTCCGCCACGTGCAGCAGCAAGGAATCTGCGCCTGTCGTAAGCGTCAGAAGCACCTCGGGCGGATGTCCGCAAAGCAGTTCCGTGATCTGTCCTTCGACGTGGGCTGGGCCTTCCGTTGATCCCGCCGCAGCTGCATCGCGGGCGGTGGGATCTGACTCCGCGGACTTGGCGCTGGCTCCCTCCTGCGGGTGATTCACTTTGTAATCGATCTGCTTCGTAAAGTTTGTGGCCATGTTGCGGTCGCCGGTCGTTGTGGCCACCTTGCGAGCGGTTTCGGCTACCTTTCTCGCATCGGGAATGCGGCCGGCGGCCAGCAGAGCCTTTCCAATATCAATAAAATAAGCCAGATTGCCAGGCTCGAGTTCAGAAGCGCGTCGCGCCGCTTTGAACGCCTTGTCAACGTCCTTGGCTGGCTCCTGGGCATAGGCGATGGAGAGGAAAGCATGCGCCGGTGCAAAATCGGGGCTCAAGCTCAGTACTTTTTCCAGCTCAACGCGGATTTTCGGCGTGGACTCCTGGGTGTAATTGTCCCGGCGCAAATACACGAACGCCATGTCGATGTGAGCGGAAATATCATTCGGATTTGCGGCAATCGCTGATTGCAGCTCCTTTTCCGCGTTGGCGAAGTCGGCTTTCGCCAAGTGGTAATGCCCGAGTTCGCTGTGATAGCCGCGGGTTGCGGCGTCCAGTTTTTCAACTTCGTGCAACTGTTCAAGTCCTTCAGGCAGGTGACTGCTGCGCAGCAAAAAGTCTGCAACTGCCTGGACGCCCTCCGCTGCGGAAAGCTTGCGCGCCGTGAAGTCTTTTTCCGAAAGGTTCGATTGCAGCCGCACGCGCTCGTACTTAAAGCTGAACTGGCGGATGTACACGTTGAGCTTGTCGGAAACTTTCTTGAGATCCCCAAACGATTGGTTCGCCGCTTCGATGGGGTCGTCGGTGGCGTGGAGGGCGCGGAGATACTTGTTGATCAGATCCTGTCCGCGCACGTCATCCGAAAGCATCAGGTAGTGAACCAGGGCCCAGGATTCCGCATAAAAAATGCCGGAGTGTTCGCGCGTGTTATAGAGCGGTGAAGTTCGGTCGATGGTGACAAGCTGATCGATGGGTAAGAACTGGTTTTCCTTTAGCGTCCGGATCTGATTTTCATTCGGGATGCCGACACCGGATTCCTTGCTGTCAATGCTCGTGTTTCCGTAGAACTCCGCCAGCCCCTCGTCAAGCCACAAAGGCAGCCCGCGGAAGTTGTAGCGGAAGAAGGCATGGGTGTATTCGTGGTAGAAAGTATGGAAGCCGAGCGGACCGGTGCCGCGAATGTCAGTGCGGATGACGGCGAAATTCTTGTCATAGGAGGGGTGATAGAAGCCGCCAAGGTGCATGCCTTTGCTGTTTTGCCCGTAAGACGGGATGAAAAGTTTCAGGGAATCCTCATTTTTGACTGCGAAAATAATCGTCGGCTTCCCGGAATCCACTCTTAGTGTTGGATAGAGATGCTGGAAGAGAGCGCGAATCTCTTCGAACTGCAGGGCTGCCTTGCGGCCCTCGTATTCGCCCGCGTTCGATAGCACCGTAAAGTGTGGAGCCTGGATTTCCAGCCAGTTCTCGCGAGGCTCACTGGGGGAAGGTCTTGGAGCGAAGAACGCGGCCAAGCCGGCACAGAAAAAGAGCGCGGCCCTCAGTGGGCTAGTCATAATGCTTCCGATGTAAAGAAAGAACGCGTGAAAGTCAAGCAGACATTCTGTTGCGCCTCCCGCTGGACGGTAGTATTTTGCGGAGTTTTAAGCGGGTCCTGCTTTTATCTCTTCGATTCCCTCCGCCCACGACACGGTCGTCTCCGCCAACTCCCTTAGCACCTCCGCGTCGCTTCTTCCTGACCTTTTCAGCATGTGAAACGAATGATCCGCCGTTTCAATGACGTGCAACGTCGCCCGCGGCCCTAACTTCGCGCACACCGGCCGCAGCAACTGGAGATCGGCAAGCGTATCCCGCGTTCCCTGCAGGAACAGCATCGGCACTGTAACTTTCGCCAGGTGGTCCGCTCGTTTCGTTCCCGGCTGCTTGGGCGGGTGCAGTGGAAAGCCAAAGAACACCAATCCCCGCACTCCATCCAGCTCATGCTGTGCCGCCGCCTGCGAGGTCATTCGCCCTCCCATGGACTTGCCCCCCGCCAACAACGGCAAGCCCGGAGCCGCTGCCGCTCGCACCGCAGCCACCACGGTCGCCATCAATACTGCGGGCCGGTCCGGAGCTCGCCGCCGTTCCTCCATGTACGGAAACTGGTATCGCAGCGTCGCCACTTCCACGCTTGCCAATTCGCCCGCGAGCTTCTCCATAAACGGATGACTCATCCCCGCTCCAGCTCCGTGCCCCAGCACCAGGAGCCGCCGTGCCTTCTCCGGCCGGCAGAGCAGCGCTGATACTTGGCCTCCGCCTTCCACGCCAAATCGCAATTGTTCGACCGCCGCCATTTCGCCGCGATTTTAGCAGAGTCCACCGAGCCCGTTGATGAATACGAGGGCATCGCGTCCCAAGCAGACCATCCTCCTCATCCCATGCTTTCTGCTACTCTCTCCTTGCCGTTTTCACGAACGTCGAAGTCGATGACAACCTCACGCAGTCTCAGGACGCGCCTCCTTCTCCGCAGCCTCTTCGCCGTCATTTTCGTCGCTGTGCTTCTTTTCATTCCCGCCGGTTCGCTCAGATATTGGCAGGGCTGGGTTTTCATCGCCATCTTGTTTCTCCCCATGCCGATTACCTCGGCTTATTTCCTGAAGCGCGATCCCCAGCTGGTCGAGCGCAGGCTGCGCACAGAGGAAAAGATCAGCGAGCAGAAAACCATCATTCGCTGGGCACAAGTGGTTGCTTTTGCGTCCGCGGCGATTCCCGGATTGGATTACCGTTTCGGCTGGTCTCGCGTCCCGCTTTGGCTGACGATTCTTTCCCAACTCGTCGTTTTCGCCGGCTATCTGATCACCCTTTGGGTCATGAAAGAGAACAGTTTCGCCTCTCGCACCGTCGAGATCGAAGAAGGGCAGAAAGTCATCTCCACCGGACCCTACCGGTTCGTCCGCCATCCCATGTACTTCGGCGCTGTTCTCATGCTGCTTTTTACGCCCTTTGCGCTGGGCTCCTGGTGGGCCCTCCCTTTCCTCGCCGTTATCCCCTTGATCGTCCTCCGTCTTCTTAACGAAGAAAAAATGCTCTGCCGCGACCTCCCCGGCTATTCCGACTACTGCCTCCGCACCCGCTCTCGCCTCCTCCCCCTCCTCTGGTAGCATCTTTTAAGAAAAGCGGTTTTTGACTCTTCCTTTTTTGACTTGGTGGCACGGCCAACGTCTTCTCAATCGCGCTACGTTTGCGCGATGAATCCTGGCTGTGTCAACTCCGGTTGAAAATTCCCCATTGTACCGGTCGAAAATTCCCCACCCCTGAACCTCATGAATGGGCCTCCTTGGCCTCGGACGGAGTGGAGCCCAGCGCCGTCTTTTGGCGCGCTTTGGGCG
>Ga0209648_10001628_pt1 | contig 18222 bp, 22 predicted proteins | sample GraSoi2013_115cm_FD_185830 | JGI IMG/M metagenome (GOLD analysis project Ga0209648, IMG submission 185830) | Grasslands soil microbial communities from the Angelo Coastal Reserve, California, USA - Sample 9_17_2013_115cm (SPAdes) (version 2) | ecosystem: Environmental > Terrestrial > Soil >...
AGAAATTACATAGGTCGAAACGAGCTGCTTGGCAGCGTCGGCCTGATCCGCGTTACGGAGCTGAACCACACTCTCGATTGGCTCGAAATGTACGAGCTCGCCGTACTTCATGCCTCTTCGTCCCATCCGCAGTTTGATCCGGTACCGTGCGCATTGGCCGCGATCAGCAGCAAGTCACGGACAGGGTATCGCCGATACTCAGGGTGGTTCGGGACGGCGTGAGTCAACTCCTGCCCCTCAATCGTTCCAAACCAACTGGCAACGATCGTTCGATTCCGGGAAAGGCCCTGTAACAGACGTAATGGGTCTTGCTGGAGCGCGGTTGCAAACAGAATTTCCGTATTGTCCAAGATCAAGAGCTCTTCCTCATGCAAAGAAGCAATTTCGTCGAGCAACTTCGGTAATTGAAGAATTCGCTGACGCTCGTTCAAGTCCAAAAGCGCTCGAGATACTTCCTCACCGATATTGATTATGGGATGTGGCCCGGCCGCGGCGAACTCACGTAGGGACGCTGTCTTTCCGCTTCCAGCCAACCCGACTATCAGGAGCAAGCGACTGTAAAGCTCAGAAACTCCAAGCAGTTGTTGCCTTATTTCTTGCACTATTCTGTCGTTGGTCATTCCTGGCGCAAACGAGAATCAAGGTCCGTACGTCTTGTGGGGCGGTCAAGGTCTGCGCCGACCCAGGAGATGAGGCCCAACCCCATCAGCGATGGCTCCTCGTTCACGTCCTCGATAGCGCATCCTATCATACAGGTTGTCTAGAGTCTGGCACGTTAGCCGAACGCACTGGCCAGACCCGTTTGGCGAAAAGTTGCGCTCTGCTCGCAAGACTTGTAGCCGCGTTCGACTCGACGTAATTACTCTTGATTGTGTTGAACCTGCGCTGAACTTAGGCGCAACTTGGGCGCAAAACTCCCCTTCTGCGCTATGAAATCAGGTTGCGTCGGCGAGTAAGGCCAACGGATTCAACGGGACTTATGGTAGGGGCGGTGGGGATCGAAAACACTACCGATGGGAATTTCAAGGGCTTGACGGAAATGCGAGAGAACTCGAAGTCATTGAAAAAGAACGCTAGGGAACTTGAAGGAATCCTTATTGGCACCCTAAAGGCCCCTCGTTTTTCTCGACGACCGAGATTCCGCCATTGTGTATTTCGCTCACTGTCAAAATCGCGTAGTCGGCTTCGGGCCCAAATCCCGCGGCACGGATGGCAAGCCGACACTCCCAGGGGAACCGATATGCAAAACAGGGCGGACGCCAACCCACCGAATTACCTTTCACCAGTCTTGCGGTCTATGGCGAGAATGTCTCCGCCGACATTCGGCAGCCGCGCTATCGTTGCTGGTGCCCTGTAGGTGGAGCGTACTAGCATCGCAGCGTAAGCTGTTCCGAGATGTGTCTCGCTCTCGAACTTTCCGTTAACGACGGCAGTGTCTGGAGAATCAGCAACCGGTTGCACCCACCACGTGTTTGTGTACGCGAAGAGGACAACTTTGCAGTCCTTGCAATCATCAGCGCCTTGTACTTTGCCCTTAATTGTTCCCAGCCGTTCAGGGCCGCCTTTCTCGTCGAATTGCGGCACCTGCGTAATGGTAATGGCCGGTTTGGCTGTTCGACTGTGGGCCGCGAAGGGTACAACGATCGCGACAAGAATGATGAAGGTCAGGCCTTTCACTACGACCGCGTACTGCCGATTCATGTTCATTAGTTTTATTCCTCCAATCAATTAATATACGAGCAAGAGTGATTTGAAGAGCTAGTTGGGTTTTTTCCCTTCCACAACGATGCTGGCGACAACGTTACCACCGGCGATCGGAACCGTCGGAAGTACGACGTCCGGCCTGTAATCTCTCGTAGGCTTCACTAGGAGGACGGCATAGTGCGTCCCGGTGTGGGTCCATGTGCCCCACGTGCAAGTACGCCACCTTGAAGTACGACCGAGCTGTGTAAGCGCAGCTTCTCCAGCCTCAGGCTGAACATACCACTGAGTTGTCAAAGCATAGACAACGACGCGGAGATTACTGCAATCGACTTCTCTTGCTTCACCGGCAATAAATGCATGGGTGGTGGCACCGCCCGCTGTGTCAAATGGCGGGAGCTCGGTTATCGACAGGCCGGAACGCGAAGCGGTGACAGACTGTGTTACCAGTAGGGTCGAAATAACGCAGACGGAAAGAGCGACGAGGATGCGTAGTCGCTTTAGGGCTATTTGTGACACAGGCCGATTCTCGAACAACCGAGAAAGACGGCGAATGACGCTCAAATGGCGCAAGCTTGGCGAACGATGCTGTGCTGTGGCATCTACCTCAGACGGCGGGCTCGAATCAAATCGCGGAATGACTGAACGCCAGAAGAGCCAAAGCACCAGCAAGAACACACCTATCCCGCCCGACGCCTGGAACCCACTTTTTTGGACCGTCATCGTCCCGGTGATGAAAGAAGCGGCAAACAGCCCCGAAAGCAGGGCGGAGAATAGACCGACGAGGCAAAACTTGACTGTGCCGATTGGTTCTCGCAAGAACACAAACACGCAAAGAAGGAATAGTAACAACAATGAACCAAACACCCAGGCCGGAAATGCGGCTGTGCCGACTTGAATCGGTATCATTTCTTCTCCTCCATTCTAGCTTCTCTGCATCATCAACTAAGTCAGTCTCGATCGAGAAGCAGGGCCCCGGTACGCAACCCCAAATGGCATGTGCATGGTCTTGCTCGAACGAGTACTAACAAAACACGGCTGGCCGTTCTTCCTGGATGATATTGTGCGAAGTTCGCAGCAAGTGACGTGCGAAGGTTTCTGGCGAGGAGCACCAAACATATAACTCGTCCTCGCCGAATGCTGCTTCAGAATACGCGCTTGCCGGTGAGGCTGGGATGTCGCCCCTGTTGGAGAACTGCCATGATGAAATAACCGAAGGTCGAGTCGATTTGAACAGGTCAAAGCTAAATGCCGGTGAATTGACCACAATGACCCAAGATGCAAACTGGAGAATTTGATGTGCGCGGAGGTCGAGCCCTTCTCCCGCTGAAATACCACTTGTGTGGCCCTTTGTCGGAACCAGGAGTACAACGACTCTTACGTCAGACGTGGGAGGAGCAGATGGTCTAAACGACTTCCTGCAGCTCTCAACTCCATCCGTAAGGACCGCCACGCGCAATGGTTTGGTGCTCCTTCTCACTCGATCCAAAACGTCCATAAGACTCGTGCATCGACCAGGCTTGTGTGGAATCGGTTTTGTGAGTGCCGCGTCAATGATTCCCCTTAACTCAGCTATTAACTTCTTATGATCATTGAAAGCAGCCATTCTTTGCGATTGGCATTGTTCTTTGGCGGCCTCGTCCTCTTTAAGAGCGGGCCCTCTGAAGAGCCTTGCTAGTTCGGTGAGCTTAATAGGAGGACACTCTGGATCTTTGAACGGCTCCGGCAACGCGGGTGTAGTACGAGTCGCCACGGCGTAAGCGCCGTCCTCGTAAAACGGGATTACCTCCCATTTGCATGCACCGGTGCCGGAAGGATCAGCCAAGATCAAATCGCGAAATTGGAGAATCGAAGAATCGATTTGACCTGGTAGGGGACTCGGGCTCACATCAATGAAAAGCTCTCCGGTTGGGAAATGATCACAGCCCGTCTGAGAGGGTTCTTGGGCGGCCAATCGTTCGGGCATCGTCGATAACAGGGTAGCAAGTGCAAAGACGACAATCGCGGCGGTTCCAACCTTCAACTGAGAGGGCGGAGATGAGGAATGCGTCGAAGGCGGGGGCCCACTGGCTCCTGTGAGGCGCGTCAAGTCGCTCTTGTCCAAGACCGCCAGGGATTGTTCGCACCTACTCTTGAAAGTTCCCAACTCTCTCTCTATCGAAGCGAGAGTCTCCCAATCATAGCTATGGTCCCAGGACCAAAACAGTAAACGCGCTAGTACGAAGGAAATGCCCGCTAGCACCGGTGTGCCGACTGCCAGGACGCTCGTGGCAATCCACCAGATAATGCTTAACAGAGGTGTTTCAGAGCTGGTGCCCCTCACCACGAAGAGGAGCCAAAGGAGAAACAATTCTGCCGTGCCGAGAATCAGCACACATCTCAGCGCCCAATGCAAGCCTGCCTTGGGTCGGTCGGAGTACTTTGCCAGTGCAAATGGAGCAAAAAGTCCCTTTGCAGGGACTGCTAGGAGCAGCGTGACTGCGATCCCCACCACAGCCGCAGTCAGTCGACCAGCGTTCAGAAACCAAATGCTCATCAGGGCGCTCAGCGCCCCATCAAGGCAAAGCAAGAACCAGGCACCAGCCTGCGCATAACGACCCGCTTGCGTTAGGAAATGATCCGCGAAAGGTTCTTGCTCATACGGAAGTGCTTCGCGGCCATGGTAACTCCGAAAAACCGACACAAAAGACGCTTGAACCTTAACCTTCTTTTCCCGAACCCAAGCGAGCTCAGCGGTGGTCCACTCAATAGCTGCTTCCAAGATTCCCCGCAATCGATCTGGCGCACCCCCGAAGTTGATCTCGATGTTCCACTTTTGAAGATTGCGTCGAATTTGCTTAACGTGACTTTGAATCTCCAGCCTCATGGCTCACCCCCAGAACCATAGCCTGACTCGGTACCTCTGCGCGTGAATTGTATGTAGCACACAATTATATGTCAAGAGCTTTTGCTAAATAACAAAAAGATACCGCATGTCTATATAATATGGTAGCTTATCAGCGCGAATCAACGGATATTATGGTACCTTGTAGTTTTTCAAGTCAGATGTTAATGTATCTACTTGCAAATGAATGGGGATAGCCCCTGGGGCAGCTTGACAGCGGAAGATGGGATGGCACACGGTTCGTTGTTGGTATTGCGCATGTGCGACGATTTCAGCAAGGAGTGTTAAGGCGGTTTTTCCAGTTCACCACGGCGGCGCGATCATGTTACATCAACGAGGCAGGGCCGCTCGCTGGATCTCTTGAGTCACGAAGGACAAAGAACAGGAGGAATGTAGCGTTGAAAGTTTCTACCCATTCAAACGATCCAACTGCAAAGGCAGACACTCCAAAGCAAACTTCATTTCGGCTCCCGCCTGATCTCTACCGTAGATTTCGAGTATCACTGGAGGACCGAGACCTCAAGATGACCTCCGTGATCCACGAATTGGTTGAAGAGTGGCTCGACAAGCCTTCGTCAATGAAGCGTGCTCAGTACGTACGCCCCTATCTCTCTTATTTGCCAGTGACTGCTGTAGTCAAAGATCCCTCTGGCCGAGTGTTGTTCGGAAATGGTGAATTCCTGAGGCTAATAGGGCTAGAGAAGGAAGGCATCGTGGGCAGCCTACCCGAGGACTATGTCGACGACCACGAGTCTGCCGATGTTATTACCAAGCTCGATGAGGCCGTCCGCAGCGAAGGAAGACCGATCCTGTGCATCGAGCACCTTAAGTTCAATGGCGAAACTCACCATAGAATGGCAATTCGATTTCCCATCCCTCCGGAAGGCGATTTGGAACTAACTGGAGTTCTTGGTTTCGACCTTGAGCAAGTCGAAGATGTCACCGCTTCTCTGCATCCGGAATCGAGCGGCAAGCGGCTGTGTCCATTTGCGACGTTGCCTAGCACGACGCCGGAGTCCCCGTTCCATTGCTTAAAGGATTTCCTTCATTCGCTGCCGGCAATCGCAACTGTCAAGGATCTTGATGGCAGACTTCTCTGTGTTAACACGGAATATACGAAGGTTTTGGGCAAGCACAGGGTTGAGGTTGAAAACCACCTTTCCACCGAAATATGGTCCAGATCGTTCGCAGATGTGATCATCGCCCACGACGACGTGGTTCGGCATACGTGCCAAACCTTTGCAAGCGTCGAGCATGTGCCTACGCGTCAGGGGCTTCGGCATCGGCTTAATATTCGCTTCCCCATATTTGACTCTTTCAAGTCCGATCACAAGCTTGTGATGACGGGCACACTCGGTTTCGACTACGAGCTGATGCGGCGAGGTATTGAGCGCCTCAAAGCACCTGAGCCAGCTGTGCGAGCTTATCTTTTCTTGCCGCCTGGTGAGCAGGACTCCCTCAAACTGGTTTATTCCACCAAGCAAAAGTCTCGAATGTTGGGTGACCACGTAACTCGCTCAAGTTCGTAAATGGACCTTTAGCCCCAGGCCTTTTCAAGCAGACCACTCCAATTGGTGCGAATACACCGAACGAACGTACCGTCTTCATAATTCTGGTAGAATCCCGCGCAGTTATCGGGAGGCATAGAACTAGGGCGGGAGGGCAGCATGAAGATCAAATCACTGAGGGAATCGACGGAGCGATATGCGAGGAATTTGACGCGTGCTTTCTTAGAGGGTACAAAGGACGCGAAATGGATTGTCGGGGTGCTGCGCAGTCAGGGCTAAGCAAGCAATACGACCGTCTGGCCAGCAAGAATCTGTTCCGTAAGGGCCTGGATCGCGTCCAGGAAGGCAGCAAGAAATATCGCCTTTCTTTGATGTGTGCAGAAAAGGACCCGCTGGAGTGTCATCGCACGATCTTGGTTGCGCGCCATCTCGAGGCGCTGGGCTTCAGCGTTGCACACATTCATACTGACGGTCACCTTGAGAGCCATACGGATGCTTTGGAGCGGTTGGTCACTCAGCTCAATTTACCGGCAACCGACATATTCCGCTCACATCAGGACGTCATAGCGAGCGCCTACCGCCTTCAAGAAGACCGAATCGCTTACGTCAGAGACGATAGCGATAGTGTCAGAGGCTCCTCAATCCGAAAAGCTACGGCATGAAAATCTTTACAATCGGGTTCACGAAGAAATCCGCCGAAACTTTCTTCACTCGACTGCAAAAGGCTCAAGTCAAGCGGCTCGTCGACATTCGCCTGAACAACGTTTCACAGCTTGCAGGATTCACAAAGAAAGACGATCTACGCTACTTCGTCAAGGAAATTTGCGGTATTGAGTACATACACCTACCGGCCCTTGCGCCAACTCAGGCTATGCTCGATCACTACAAGAAGCGAGGAGGCGACTGGTCTGTGTATGAACGCGAGTTTCTTGACCTCATGAAGTCACGCCGAATAGAGGAAAGTACATCCCGCGAAATCCTCGATGGCGGTTGTCTGCTCTGCAGTGAAGAAAAACCGATCCACTGCCATCGCCGGCTCGTCGCAGAGTATTTGATGGGCAAATGGGGCGACGTCCAGATAGAGCACCTCGCATAGAAATTTCCAAGCTTGAGAATCTCATCCTCGCAATAGGAGCGAATAAGTGAAGTTGTTAACAGAAGTTCGCACCCAACTTTTGAATGACTGACGCCAGCCGCGCCATCAGGAAAGTGCCAAGAGGCCCTGTTCGCTAGCGGCCCGAGAGCCCATTGCGCACCACGAATTACCGGCCGCGAGCGCCGATTCCTTCCGAGCGCGTGACCGGCGGTCGGGAAAATCCGCTCGCACAATACGCGGATATTCATCGTAGATTGCGCCGCGCAACTGCCTGCCTGCGCGCGCCTTCCGCACTCCTCCCCACTGTTTGAAGAAAAAAGGCACTTCCGCTTTTCTGCACTGGTGTAAAACCGACAAGACCCATTCTTCATTCATCGGTCGGGCGCCGTGTCCGCTTTCGCCACCCACGATTACCCAGTGAATACCACGCAGATCAATTTGGCCGAGGTCCTCAAGCAGGGGCTCAACCGACAGGAAGCGCACGGAGGCAGGTGTGGCCCGCAGATGATCAATCCGTGGTAAACCGTACTTGCGATTCTCGACACTGACTCCCCACCAGATATGTTCTTTCTCCGCAGCCCAATTCAATTCGCGCTTCAACAATCCACCGAGCCGCTCCGCTCGTTTTGTCAAAACCTGGTACACGTTCCACGGTGTTTCGCACATGACTTGGGCCACAGCTTCGATATAAGAGGTCGGGACCTTCTCATGGAACAAATCACTCATGGAGTTCACAAAAACGGTCTTTGGCTTTGACCACTTAAGCGGATCCAGAAGCCGTTCCGGAACGAGGCGGAGGTCGAACCCTTGTTCGTACGGATGCCCCGCCACGCCTCGGAATCGTTCCGCAAAGGTTTCTGCATAGCAATGCGTACAGCCTGGACTAATTTTCGTGCAGCCACGAATCGGATTCCAGGTGGCATCAGTCCATTCGATCTTTGACGTTTCCGACATTTCATACCACTTTACTGAGCTGCAGGGGCAGGGTCAAGGCTAATTTATTTATTGCAATTATTTAGACATCACGATAGGCTGGCTGATCCGATGAATCACCTTCCCGGAGATAAGGTACTGATCAAGAAGGGGAGCCATGCCGGTCGTCGCGGCGTCATTATTAAGGTTGTCGGCTCACAATCCCTCCTTCGCATGGTCGAGTCAGAACGAACCTGCGAAATTTGCACCGAGCACCTGTTGAATTATAGCCTCGCGGCTCGAAAAGCTTGGCTAAAGATGCCGACTAGAAAAGTCGGAAGGCCTTTTGGTACTCGCGTGTCCGATCGTGTTTCGGTCACGCTTCGGATCGATCGGGAACTTTGGAACGCGTTTCAGGACGCTGAGGAGCAAGGTTTGATCGACAATCGGACGGCCACGATCAACATGCTCCTGCAGAACTTTGTCGACCGAGTTCACCGCACAGGAAAAAAGGCTTCATGATTAAGAAAGCAACGCCAGCGCAGAAATTACGTGTCCTTGAGATGTTGGAAGAAGGAAGCGATCGTGAGGCCATCGCTTCTGCGGTCGGAATTACTCCAGCACAAGTCTCGGCCGTCGCCGCCCATAAGACGATGGGGACTTACTCCAAATCGAAGGTCATTCCCAATGAGTCCCTAAACCATCCGAGCTCCGCGCTTCCGGAAGAATTGGTTACCGCGGACGACTCTGAACGCAGGGAAAAAGCGGGCAGCAATGACGGCTCATATCCGAATTCCATCTGGCTCGGAACAGATTCACGGACCAACGACAGCGTTTTCTGGAATCCTGACCCTGACTATGGGTCCGCTAACCCGCACGTGCTCATTATCGGAGAAAGCGGCTTTGGCAAAACGTATACGACCGCCTGTCTCGTGAGCGAATTGGCGCAGCAGGATATCCCGTCAGTGATCTTTGATTACGGCCAAGGATTTGGCTCTTCCAGCGCTCCGCGACCGTTCCGCAAGTGGGCCAATGCCTCCGAATTCGAGCTCAACAAGGACGGAATCGCGATAAACCCCTTGGAGATTTTCTCCGTCGATTTGCACGGGCCGGCCACCGTCGCCCAAAGAGTTGCCGATACTTTTGAGCGCGTCTATCCCCGCCTTGGCGTGCAACAGCACGCCGTCATCAGACGGGCGGTCCTAGAACTCTTATCCGAGGGTGGAATTAGTCGATATGACAGAAACACGTGGACAATAAAGGTCCCTCATTTCAGAAACCTCGAACGGAAACTGGAACAGTATGTAGGTGACTCAGGCACGAGTCAGCGACGGGTTGCTCTTTCTGCCGCCTCCCACGTATCCAGTCTCTTCATCTTTGATACGTTTCGCTCTAACGGTCAGAAACTCAGCTGGAACGAGTTTCTCAACAATCGCAAGGAAGTCTGGGTTCTGCAGTTAGGCGGTTTGGAATCGTCAGTCGAGAGAGTGGTTACGGAATTCCTGCTATGGAACCTGATCCGATTTGTGGAGAGTCAGGGGCCGGGCCCTCTCCGTTGCCTTGTGGTATTGGACGAGGCCCACAAATTGTCCTTTAGTCCTGGTTCACCGGTAGAAAAACTCCTGCGGGAAGGGCGCAAGTTTGGTCTCGGCGTAATTCTTGCTTCGCAGCAACCGGAAGACTTCAGTCCAGTTGCATTCGCGAATACCGCCACAAAACTTGTCTTCCAGGTTGCCGATGAACGGGGGGCAGTGGCAAAGCGGTTGCATCGAAAAGATAAGACAATGACCCCGCTGGCAACCGTCGAGAACACGATTACCAAGCTGCCGAAGGGCTGGGCCTACGTCGTCACAGGAAACGTCGGCCGGGTTGTGAGAATCGCAAGTTTTGAAGACCGGATTCCCCATTGGCAACGGGCTCTTCAGTCACGAAAAGCGCTCATCGATTAAGGGAGGCGAAATGGCTTGGGAAGAAATCAAGGACCAGTTCTCGATTGAGGATATTGGTGCGCCCCTGCTCGCCAATCTAGCGAAAGGGATATACACGCCCGAAGCCGTACTCCGCGAATACGTGCAGAATTCCGCAGACGCATACCTCGATGTCGAAGAACACCAAAAAAAGAAGCTGCTCGTCACTGAAAAACAGATCGACATCTATCTCCAAGACAACAACACGCTCGCCATTCAGGACAACGGCATCGGCATGGATGCTTTGGATATCAAGCACTACAAGCGAATCGCGCTGTCACCGAAACTTGGCAAAGATCGCGCTGGGTTTAGAGGGATCGGGATTTGGGCCGGATTTTCGGCTTGTGACCAGTTACAGGTCGAAACGACAAAACTTGGCGACGCGCACAAATACCGCCTGACGCTGAAATTCGGAGAAATGCGCCAACTCGTCAACCGCAACATCAACCTGAAGCAGCTCCTGGACAAGCGAATCGTAATCGAAGTCGCAAGTGCGCAGGCAGCGGACCACTATACGCAGGTGCGGCTCGTGAACTTGCACGACGAGTTCGTCGACCTCTTGAAAGAGGAAGAATTGGCACGAATCGTTCGCCAAATTCTCCCGTGCCGGATCGACACAAAATTCAAGTTCGCGCCCAAAATCACCGAAAAGCTGCAGGGGATCGATGGATATCAAGAATTTCTGGTCAATGTAAACGACGTAGAGATTTTCAGGCTATTTCCTGCCAACGTGACCGAGCCCGTTTTCGAGACCTTGAGTCATGACGGTAGGGAATATGCATTCGTCTGGTACTGCACAAGTCCCACTGTTCGAAGTTTCAAATCGACCGAAGCCAGTAATTTCAGACTGCGCGCGCGAAACATCGGGGTCGGTGGTCCCGGTATTTACAGCCAGGAGGATGGTTCCCACTGGGGAGTTCGCAATAGCGTTAACTCGCCGGAACTCTTGGACTGGTACATCGGCGAAATTCACATCCTGGATCCTGAAGTCAAGCCGAACACCCCACGCAGCGAACTAGAACTCGATGCCGATTCTCGCCGCGCGATCACTCTCATGCGGACTTTTTATGAAGAGCGAATTACCTACCGGCGGGCGAATTCCGATGTGAATAGCCATATCGCGAATGTGACGGAGGTCACCGGCAAAATTTCCCGGAATGAGCCGATTGAACCGGGAGATGGCTCACGGTTTCTCAAGGGCTTGAAGAAATACGAAACGCTGTCCAAGCCTGGAAAGACCAAGCTCGAGGGAATCGATGTGGAGAAACGCAAAATCCTCCGACAGCGTGAGGCAAGCGACTCGAGTATCGTGAAGAACCGCCGAGAGGCGATTGAGTATCTCGAACAGTTGGTGGGTGATCGTTCGGGACGCCCAGGAAGGCGCGGCAAGCCAGGGAAACCGGCGAAGGGTACTGCCGGTGAGGAAGAGTCAGGCGACCGGACGGGCAGTGCAGGCACGAGCCCGGCGTCCCTGACCGAATACGAAACACTCTTGAGCGAGATTCTGCTCATTATTGAAAAGCAACTCGGCGACCAGGAAGAGCTGGCCTCGAAGCTCAGTGAAGCGGTTGAGGGGATTTTTAAGCGACACGGATTGCTCGTGACCGTCTGAGCGTGAGCGCAGCCATTTGGTCCCGGTCCCGGACGCTTGGTGCTCGGAGCTCAAAGAGCAGATGCCTAAGAACCCATTTCCTGACAGTCTCGAAAAGCAGGCTCTTCGGCTGCGAGACGCTCTCCTCCTGGAAGAATTTAAGTCCAGGACGGGAGTGTCCGGTCTGCGTTATTGCGGCCTGACGAGCGCAGAATTCCGCGATATCCAAGTCTGGCGTCCCCATCTCGCAAGCGTAGTCGCCCTCGAAAACAAGGCCGCCGTCCGCAACGACATGGCGATCAACTGGCGCCTGCTCAAGTTCGGGATTCCCCTACGGATCGTTCCAGGGGATATCTTAGATTACCTCCGGGCATCGGATACCCCCTGCTGCGACGTCTACAATCTGGACTTTTATGGGGGGTTCACCAACCCTACGCGGGACGGCAGCTCGCGCTGCCGGGAGGCAATTCGCACGCTCGCTTCCCGACATCGAGAGCACCAAGCGTCGTTCGCACTGACGGCAACGTTCAATGTTCGTGACCGCGGGGTCGAGCAATATGATGCCTTCATCGTCGAGGTCCAATCGCTGCTACAAGGCTTGAAGAATGTCACCAGTAATCTAGCAGCGCATGGAAAGACGCACGCCACGAAAATAAAACTCTGTTACACCTTCACCTGCTGGGAAGCCGGAACTGCCAATGATTTCGAGGTCGAATTTGAGACCCCGTTTGTCTACACCAGCTCGGCTTCGACACTGGTCCACTTTTATGCGGAATTCATCTACCGGCCAAAACCTCTTGGGACGCCGCAGGCGAACCAGGATGCCCTCATTGCCATATGCAACCTCCTGCTCAAGCGAATGGATGGGAGAATCCCACGGATCGAGCTGAAGCCGGACGCGGTTTCCCGGCTCTAGTCCCCTACAAGCGCCGCAGGATCTTGTCGATCAACAGTTTGGCCGAAGCTTCATTGCCAGAGTTGGCGTAGATGAGATCGAAAACCCTTTGGACGATCTTTCGTTGTTTTACACGCAACCGCATTAGATTTCTGTGCGAGCCGTTTGACTTGCAGGTCTTCACGAGTTGCGAGTCGAGGCGCTTAAGACGAACGCGGTAGCTTTGCTGGACATCCGGATCAAGCAGAGCCGAAGAGGAGATTTTCTCCAGTTTCGGAACGCGCTCCTGAATTTCCTCAATCAGCTTATTTCGCCGGATCTTGGTTGCTGCCCCTTGGCGCAAGATCGCGACGCGGTCGGTTACCGCCGCCAAGTCCTGCTCGAACTGCCGCATGCGATTGCGCTTCAGGGAGCTCACCCGGCACCGCCGCACCAGCTCTCTCGCGATGGGTGAAAGCTGACTGACGATGTTTCTGAAATGAATGTTCTGTTCGAAATGGTCTCGTCGACCGTTCGGCAAGACCCGCGTGTCGATGATATGAATTTCTCCGACCACCCAGGAATTGAACCGAGCTTCGGGAAATAAGTCGTCGAGAAGATTCGGCTCTCCGATTTGCATATTCCCCGTACGCAAGCGAAGACCCGATATCCGGGAGCCGCTCGGTATGGTCCCCCCGTAGCCATGATGCAGAACCCACCCGACCGCGGCCGTATTTCCATCGGAATTTTGAATCGAAACCGCTTCCAGTTCCCGGAAACTGTCTGCGACTCCCCTGCGGACTTCGAAGTCATTCCGATGGGGCCGATAGACGGGCTCTGGCCTGCCATCGATGTGAATCTCAAGGTTGCCCAAGCCGATCCTCGGAGAGAGAATGGAATCGATTTGATCTCTCCATCGGAACTCCGGCGCAAAAGGAACTGGCGCAACCTGGGAAAGGTACCCTTCGATGCTCCTCTCATCGATGAGCACATCGTTCCCATGACGGATGATGCCAGCGAGTTCCACCTCAAAGAAGTGCTTTGGGAAGCCGGCACTCTTCAGCGTCCGAGTCGCGACGATCTCGCGCACGAGGGTTCCGAGATCATCAGAAAACTCCTGTGTTCGAAGCAGCTTCTTCAGTTGACGGCAGTCCCATCGCAGTTCGCTTACATGCTCGTCCTCCAGGGTTTTCGAACGAAATACTAGCTCCTGGCAATATCCCAGCCCGGCGAGCCTCCCGACGCCACGAAAGCCCCGCGCGCGGGAGCCCCGCTTTTTGCTGGCTCCAAATGCGATCAATCGTTCAATAAAGCTGCCGCGGTTCAATCCAATCCCGTTGTCCCGAATCTTTACCGTGCGGCTCGAGGGATCGAGCGAGATATCGACACGACCCACGGCAGCGTCGGCAAGGGCGTGGCTCCGGCGCGCGTCGTCGATCGCATCCGCAGCGTTTTGGATGTACTCGCGGTAGATCGCGAGCGGATTGATGTACATCGACGTGCTGAGAAGCTCGAGAACATCTTTTCCAATGATTGGGTTTGCCGCCAGCGGATGCCATTCCACGGGAGCACGCGGGACTGGGTTTGACGTTAGGACAGTTAAGTTGAGGCTCACAGGGACGCCACCTGCACACAAGTCTTTCGAGCGCCCCGTTCATCATCGTTATCGTCGGCGAGCCCTGCGTCCTCCACCCGTTCGTCCTCAGGCACCGCTGATACACTTGCTACACGGGATTTCTGGCGCGCCCAGATGGCAGCTTCTTCCGCCTTAGAGAGCGGGATGTGGTATTGCAGCACATTTTTCAGCTGCAAATCCTTCGTCTGAGCAGGCAGCCGCTGAAATTCCCGAGGGTCGCAAGATGAGAGAAGTTCTAGAAGATGACCTTTCTGTTCAGCACCGAGACCCGCGAGCTCTGATTGATATTCATCAAACTCCGCGAGCCCGCCGAGATTTTCGTACCACTCGCGGTTAAAAATGAAATGGTGCGGACGAAGCAGCAGGGCCTCGAATTCCCTCACAGAACTCCCGAATGCCCTCCGGAAAAAACTGGGGTGGCCGCTTACCACACCATGTGTCGCCTGGAGAATCAATTGCAACGAGCGCAGTTGGTAACGCGTCCAGTTTGCACCGATATGGGAACGGTCCGGGAGGTCCGTTGGCTGGTAGCGCATCGGGAAGGACCAAATCCGGATTCCGAGCTCCTCGTTCAATGAGACGTTTAGTTCCATTCGAGCGTACAAGTCCGGAGGGCTGTCGTGGAAGTTATACAGCATGTAGTTGGATAACTCGGTCAGCCCGAAGTTACACGCAAAGCGCACGGCCTGTTCGTAGGGCTTTTTCAAGCCGAGATGATCGAAAGCGATGCGCAGCGGTTTAATGCAGATCGATGATAGTTCACGGAGATAAACAGGGTCTTTGCACAGAATACGGGCGTCCACTCCCTGGTTGAAATCAACCCGACGTTGCACGGCAACCCGTCCTCGCTTCAGCTTGGCGTCCCGAGCAAAGCCCAAGTCGCGAATCTCCGCAACGATTTCCTTAAACCGAGGAGCGGCAACAACGTTGTTGTCCATCAAAATCAGGTCTTTTTTCGTCCCGTAAAGCTCATCGATTTTCTTCACGATCGCGGTGATCGGGGCAATGTCGCGTTGCGGCCCCTCCAACTTCGGGACGCCACAAAAGCCGCACGTTCGGATACACCCGCGCGAGGCATAGGCAAAATACGCATCGCGGACCGGGTAGGCATATTCGACCTGATCCAGAATGCTGTAATCGGGGGTCAAATCCTCAATTGGATTCCCCTGCCGGTCGTCAGCGTAGAGTTCCTCCGAGAAGTCGTCCAACTGCAACGAAATTGCCGGCGCCTCCCCCAAGAGTCCTTTGATGAACCGGATGCCCCGCCAGCGGGGCTCCCGAACAAAGCGCTCATGCATAAGCGAGGCCGCAATCCCGCCGACAAATACCTTGTCAGCCTGCCAGCTAGCGGCTTCCAGTGCGAAGTCGATGCTTTGCGAAATTCGGTCGAATTCGAATGAGAATAGTGTGGTGACGTAAATCCGGTCCCAGGACTCCGATAGGACAGAAGGGTCATCACCTTTGATGAATCGAACGCGGTCCCTCTTTCCGAGCGGACCATGATACTGAGCAATCTTCATCAAACCGAGAGGCGGATATTTGTTTTTGTATCCGGGCTCGATTAGGAGAATGTTCTTGTTAGCCATCCCGCTCCACAAAATCTCGTGACGCCTCGAATACCTGCCGCTGACTGACAATGATAGCCCAATCCTCCTACGGATTGTCGTAGACGTCGCACAGTACCGCAAAACTGCCGAGCGCTATCCCGATGCTCAATACCCAAAGGTAGGCAGCAAACAGCAAAGTTCTCGCGAGCAGCAGGCTTTTCAGGGTCCAGAGCTTGCGAATCTGCTCCTCGTGAAATCCCATGTTCTCCAACATTTGCCAGTCGCTTTTTCCCGCGAGTTCTCTGTTTGCAAATTCGGTGCGCTCCAATCCCACGCTGACAGCCACGGCTTTCTTTTCGGTCGGAATAGACACTTCGCGAACAATTACTTGCACGGCAACGAAGTAGCCGATGACCCCCAATAATTCGAGCGCTCCCAGCAGAATAAAAGCCCTCACGCGTTTGTCATGCTGGGCAACGTAGGACGAACCTTGGGCGAAGTAGTAGACAAGCAGGATTACGAACGCAGCGACAGCCACGGACAGAATCACCCAAAACAGCTGATATGTCCCAAGAGGTGGAAACGCATAGTCCCCCGCCTTGCCCGGCAACACTTCCGACAGCAACGGTAGCGCCGCCAGCGCACCGGTCAAAGCCCCGATTACGCTCTTAAAGCGCTCAAGATATGTCTTCAAGTTCACAGGAGGCGACCTACTTCACAAGCGTGAAGTGCAGCACGTGATTCGGTTCGCGGAACGGGTTGTGCTGCTTCTCTTGCGGTTGATACCCCGCCTTGACCACTCGGACGGTCCATACTGCGTACTCCAAATTCTGGATGGTCGTGTCTGTTGGCTTCGAGTACGGCGTGTACGGCTCGCCGGTTCGTTTGTAGGACACATCCCCGTCCTGCGGGACACTGTCCACTTCCAGATCGAACGTCAACGACTCGGACCCAGCAACGGCCTTGAACACGGACGCAGTACTGTTCAGGGCAACAAACGTAGCCTCGCTTGCTGTGGAAAACTTCTCCATGCTGTACCGTTTAACAACTTCATCCGCCGCATCGATGTTTTTCGTCACGCCGGCAAAGAAACCGTCGGCGGCCAAACGCTGATCTTCGGAATCTTCTTTGGACCTAAGCCCTTCGAATTCCCGTTTCGCCGATTCTACGGTCGCTCTGCCGCGAGATAACCCGCCATACAAAACCTTCGTCGCCTCGGCCACATTCCCCTTGCCTGCCAAGCTCTCGGCTTCGGTTCGCGTGCTGGCCGCAAGGCCTTCAAAGATTCCTGCCCGCTCGTTGAACAATCGAACCTGCGCGAAATTAATCCGAACCCGAGTCGCAAACTGCCCCGGCGTTCGGACCTCCCGCTGCGGTGCCGCACTCATGGCGGCCACGCAAGCAAGAGATCCGACTACCATGACCATGTGGCGCAGTTTCATAGTCTCAGTCCTATCGGGTATCGTGATTCCAAGATGCGCCATTATACACACGATCAAGGGGCCAGGACGGCAAATGGGGCGCGGAGTGCCCTAAGCACTCCGTCTTTTAAAATCATTACAGGGAATTGTCAGGAAGCTCCGGCCGACTCACCGCCCCGCACCTCTGGCAGACAAACGAACGCTCCCACTGATCGTAGGCTCGTGGATAAACCAACTGATTGTGCCGCCAGATCACGGCCACCGGTGCGAGGAGCACTTCAGATCCGAAGTGTGGCAATTCGGACAACGTGGGTCCATCGGATGGCCTCGGGGAGGCCGAGGTGAATGAAAACAAGCCTCCCTTTGTATTGCGTATTCAAGCGAATGTTTGTACCGGCTCAGCTTCGCGGCTATTTGGGCTTCACGCACCGCCTTTCCGAAGAGGAGCGCAGCATTCCTCGCAGCTTTAGTCTTCTTTCCTGGATGCGCCATCAGAATGACTCCGAATCTGTTTCATTGGAGGCAAACGTCCTGGTGTGATCAAACTCGCCCCGCTTCCAATCGCTCAGATCGGCTTCCTTGATGGTCAGATGAGCAGCCAGCCGCCAGCAGACCTCGGTCTTGTCCATGAACCGGACGTGGATATAGAGCATGCCCTCACCCCAACCGTGATCGACAAAACCGACAACCTTGCCATGCACTCCGGGATACTGCTTCCCTCGCTGTAGCGGCTTGAACGCTGCTTTTGTCTTTGACTTGCTCATTGCTCGGTCTTCCTTTCGCCGAATGCGATTCGCATTATAGGTCGTGCCACGCAGTCAGGAAGACAGAGGAGAATCAGGCCGAGGAAAATCAGGTAGGCCGTCATGAAACATACGAATGCAAATATGGGATCTGCCGGGGGAAGCGGTTCAGCACATGGTGGGACTGGGACTCCGTCGAATAGGAAGTGCAACATCGCTGCGTCCTTCGCTGGAAATTTGCGGGACGCGCAGCCTTGCCCTGATTGGTGTGTTACAGCACAATGCGTCTTAGCCATTGGGCCTCGTTTCGGCGAGCCTGTGGTTAGGGGCGCGTTGGTGTTT
>Ga0209648_10001629_pt1 | contig 18202 bp, 23 predicted proteins | sample GraSoi2013_115cm_FD_185830 | JGI IMG/M metagenome (GOLD analysis project Ga0209648, IMG submission 185830) | Grasslands soil microbial communities from the Angelo Coastal Reserve, California, USA - Sample 9_17_2013_115cm (SPAdes) (version 2) | ecosystem: Environmental > Terrestrial > Soil >...
TCTCGTCGGCTTCGAACCATCGAAGGGGCTGACATGGCGGTAATCCTTCTGCCGGGCTACGGGAAGGTCATACCGCGAACTTAAGTATAAGTCAAGTAATAATTTAGCAGATCTTTAGATCGAGACGATGCCGGATGGGAATAAGTAAGCACCATTGAGGGGGTAAACGATTTTCCCCAAATTCCGAAAAAACCGACCGATCGCGAAGGCGGGGGCATCACACGATGTGTCCGCGCCTTAGCGTATGACGGGGGAGGTATGACCGCCTTAGGCAGCCTTGGACGGCGGCAGCAGCTCCAGACGGCCGGAATTCGCCGATTGCACGGCCGAAGAGACTTGCCGGAAGCAGTATTCGGCGAGCTTCTTGCGATCGCCCAGCCGGTCAATGTCGACCGGCGGGAAGAAGGTGACCACCGCCTCGGTCTCGCCGAGGCAGACCATCTGCCAGAGATGGGGCACCAGATCGAGGTCGCCGAACCAGGCAAACAGCGGCCGCCAGTAGCGGCCCAGCGGAATGCCGTCGAGCCGCGTGTAGGAGATCGCCACCGGCTGCACGGTGATCGGCTTGTCGTTGCGGCGAAGCTGGGCCACGCCGAACAACGCGCTGCGAAAGGGCAGCACGCGCGTGCCGTCGCTGCTGGTGCCTTCGGGAAACAACATGAGATTGTCGCCCGTGTTCAGTCGGCTCACCATCTCGTCGCGGCTTTTGCTGGTCTTGCCGCTGCGCCGTTCGATGAAGATGGTGCGCTGCGCCTTGGCGAGCGTGCGGAAGAACGGCCAGGTCGCGACTTCGGCCTTGGCCACGAAGCTGCCGGGGATCAGTCCACCCAGCACCTCGATGTCGAGGTAGGAGACATGGTTGCAGACGTAGAGCGTTGGAATGACGTCCGAGCGCTGGCCATGCACACGCACCCTGATGCCCAAGATGACGCAGACGACGCGATGATAGACGACCGGCATCCAGCGCACGATCGGCTGGATGCCGAGCGCCCGGGCCAAAAGATAGAAGGGCAGCAGGACAAGCGTCAGCAGCAGGTAGCTCACCAGCCGAAACCCACCGCGCAAAGGAGAACCGATCCACATTGTCGCGACGGGTGCGTCAATCGTCCTGTTCGTTCATCCCGCGTTCGTAGTGGCGGATGTACTTCTCGGTGATGATTTCCGTCTTGACGATGATGAAGACGTCGGTGGTGTTGAATTCAGGATCGATCACCGCGCCGTCGCCGACGAAGCCGCCCAGCCGCAGATATCCCTTGATGAGCGGCGGCACCCGCGCCATCGCCTTGCGCGGCTCGTAGCTGCCGGGCGGCAGCACATCCATCTTCACGTAGCGGCTGGCCAGCGCGTGCACGCGGATCTCGGGCGGCGCCAGGTGGTGATGATAGAGGTAGCTCATCGCCTGGGCGTGCTGCGACGGATCGGTGCCCGGCAGGCTGGGGCAGCCGAACATGACCTGAATATTGTAGTGGGACGAGTAGAGCGCGATGCCGCGCCACAGCATCTGCATGGTCGCGGTGTTGCGCGCATCCTTGGCGATGCACGAGCGGCCGAGTTCGAGGATTTCGCCCGGATAGTCGATCAGCGGCTGGATGTCGTACTCGGCGGACGAATAGAAGCGGCCGATCTTGGCCGCCGCCGCACGGCGCATCAGGCGATAGGTGCCGACGATGCCTTGCGGGCCCTCGCCGCGACGGCGATCGAGTACCAGGAGATGGTCGCAGACCTCGTCGAAGGCATCGAAGTCGCGCCGCCGCGCCGCCATCTCCGGCGTCGGATGCGCTGTCATCTCTTCGTAAAAAACCCGATAGCGAAGCGCCTGCGCGGCATCGATCTCTGCCGCACTCTCGGCCAACCGAACCTCGAAGTCGCCGGCAACGACCTTGACGATCTCCGCGCTCGACGAGGGAGCGCCCAGGAGTTCGGCTTCGCTGTCAGCGCGGTCTATGCGCATGTTTCATCCGCAAGGGGGCCGCCCCGATCATGCGCCCATTATCGGGGTGGCGATGGCCCCGTCCACTCATTTTTGTCGGTCGGTTTTCCCGTCCATCGGCACGCCGTATAATTCCAGGCGATGGCCGACCAGCCGATAGCCGGCTTTTTCCGCGATCCTGCGCTGCAGTTCCTCGATCTCGTCGTTGTGGAATTCCACGACCTTGCCGCTCTGGATGTCGATCAGGTGATCATGATGCTCGTCGGGCGTCTCCTCGTAGCGCGCGCGGCCGTCGCCGAAGTCGTGCTTGGCGAGAATGCCGGCCTCCTGGAAGAGTCTCACCGTCCGATAAACCGTGGCGATGGAAATATTGGGATCGATCGCCGTCGCGCGCCGATGCACCGCTTCTACATCGGGATGGTCGTGCGCTTCGGAGAGGACGCGCGCGATCACGCGCCGCTGGTCGGTCATCTTGAGGCCGCGCTCGGCGCACAACAGTTCGAGCTTTGACTTGCGATCAGGCATGCAACGACACCCTACACCGGCCGACGGTCGGGGTATAGTTGCTGGGTGATGACCATCCCTTCCGACCATGCCATCGACATTACCGGCGAGGTCTGTCCCATGACCTTCGTCCGCACCAAGCTCAAGCTCGAGCGCATGCAGCCGGGCGAGGTCCTGAGCGTTCGCCTCAGAGGCGAGGAGCCTTTGCGCAACGTGCCGCGCGCCGCGCGCGAGGAGGGCCACACCATTTTGGGGATCGAAGACGATGGCGAGGCCCATATCGTGACGATCCGGCGGGGGTGATTATTTGCTGATCAGTTGAGACTGAGACGCATGATGAGGGCATCCGCCGGCGGTCCGTCGCCGCGGCGGTAATAGGCCGGGCGCCTGCCGATCACCCGAAAGCCCATCGCCTCGTAGAGCGCCCGCGCCGGGGAATTATCCGCGCCAACTTCAAGGAATAGCGCCCGCGCCGCGGCCTCGCGCACATGATCGATCACCGCGGTCAGCAGCCGCCGGCCCAACCCACGCCGGCGCTCGGTCGGCCGCACCGCGATGGTCAACAGCTCCGACTCGTCGGCGGCGACGCGGCACAGCGCGATACCGGCATCGCGGCCTTCGGCCTGAAGCAACAGGCCCGTGACACCCGGCGCGGCCAGAAGCTCGGCCAGGTCCTGTCTCGTCCAGGCACGCTCGCCCAAGGGCACGAAGGACTCACCGTGCAATGCCGCGGCACGGTCGAGATCGAGTGCGCCCAAGCGGCACAAGACCAAGCCTGTGGCCATTCAATCGACCGTCCGCCGCGCGCCATCGGGCAGGGTGATGTTGACGCCGCGCAGATAGAGCGGGCGTGGCAGGCCCTCACGCGCATTGCGTGCGCGCCACGTTTCCACGCCGGCATCGGCGGCCAGGCGGGCGATGACGACGGGATCGGGCAAAGCCTCCTCGGCCACCGCGTCGATGCCGGCAGCCACGAGCTGCGGCACGAGCGTTTGCGCGCCTGACCCGATGACGAGGCACGGCCGGCTGCCCAGACGCAACGCAAGCTCGGGCGCCGCCGCGACGAATGGCGACGGCTCGCCGTCGCCCGCCCCCTCGCCGATAGCGCAGAACCAGTCGCCGAGGCGGCTGTCGATGGCGGCAACGACCGTTCGCCCGCGCGGCGTGGCTTGCGCCAGCAACACCCGCGTCGTGGCAAGGCCCGCCAGCGGCACGCCAAGCCCGACGGCAAGGCCGCGTGCCGCGGCGAGACCGACGCGCACGCCGGTAAAACTTCCCGGTCCGATGGTGACGGCAATCAGCGACAATTCGCGTCGGCCGACGCCGGCCTCGCCGAGGACCGCCGCGATGGCGGGCAGCAGCCGGGCCGCCTGGTCCCGCCCGTCTTCGGCGATACCGGCCAGCCGGGTGCCGTCGCCAACGATGGCGAAGCCAAGGCCGCTCACCGCGCAATCGAAGGCCAGGACCAGGCTCATGGCCGGCCGGCCTGCCGAGCGCTGGCGCCGACCCGGTGAGCTGGGCATTGTTGGATCATGAAACTCGACTTGGTTGCGATCGCCCCGCCCGACTTCGACGTCGACGTGACGCTGGCCTATGCGACCGACGCCAATCTAACGGGCCGGCCGGTCTATCGGAATGCCGAATGCTGGCTGCATCGCTCGGCGGCGGACAAGCTCGACGCGGCGGCAACGCTTGCCCGGCCGCTCGGGCTTCGGCTACGCATCTTCGATGCGCTACGCCCGGTGGAGGCGCAGTGGGCGCTGTGGAACGCCCGGCCCGACCCCGAATTCCTCGCCGACCCGCGCCGCGGCTCGCCCCATTCGCGCGGCGTCGCGGTCGATCTCACGCTGGTGGACGAAAGCGGGCGGGAACTCGACATGGGCACGCCGTTCGACGCTTTTACGCCGCTGTCGCACCACGGCCGCACCGACGTCCCAACCGAGGCGCAGCGCAACCGGCTCCTGCTGATGGGCCTGATGACGGCTGCAGGCTGGGACTTCTACCGCAACGAATGGTGGCACTATCAGCTGTTCGACGCGCGACACTATCCGCTGATCAGCGATGCCGACCTCGCGCGGCCGATGATGTAGCCTCAGAAGCTCGACAGACGCGCCCGGTCGAAATCGGTCAGCTCGTTCTCGCGCATGATCTGGCGCACGAACTTCACATAATTCTGGCCGAGCTCGGAATAGCGCAACAGAGAGCCGATCAGATTATAGCCGTCGAGACTCTCGCCGCGCTCGCGCAGCACCGCACGCGCGGCGCGGAAGCCGGCGTAGGCGGGATGAGTATTGAGGTTGGCGATGTAGGCGTCGGTCGCCTCGCCGACATTGGTGAAAGGCTGCGGCGAGCCGGCGCGAATCTGGCCGAACAGGGCGTTGCCGGTGCGGGCCGCGGCCGACGTGCCCCAGCCCGATTCCACCCCACCCTGGGCGATCGCCATCGAGGGCGGCACGACGTCGACCCGTCGCACCAGTTCGTCGATCCTGTCGACCGGCGTGCCATAGCGGTCGGCCAGATCCTCGAGCCAGATGCGCTCGATCGGCGACACACGCATCGGCTCGAAGGCCATCTTGTCGCGTAGATAGAGAAGCTGTTCGCGATCGGCGAGCACGCGTTGATTGACCTCGAGCACCACCGGCAGAAGGGCCGTGATGAACAGCGACTTGCGCTCGTTGCCGTCCTTGGTGACGAGGTCGGCGGGCACGCGCTCGACCTTGATCGGCGGAACGGCCTCGCCCTGGCGGATATCGGTCAGGATATAGGCGACGTCGCGGAAGAAGCCGGCGAGCTCGTCGGCGGTTCGCGGGCTGATCTGGCGAAGCTGGACCTGGCGGCGAATGGCGTTGCCGGGGGCCGCGAAGCGGCCATGGCCCCAGGACGGCTCGTGCAGCGGACGATGGAAGATGTCGTCGGGCTCGCTCGCATCGTGGCGCACGAAGGTGAGAGAGTCCGGGTCAGCGTTCAGCACGAGGAAGGCCGGCTGTTCCAGCGACGCGGCATTCGCCACGCCGATCGGTGCGAAGGACAGGTACGGCGCGACATCGAGCGACGGCAACGGCTCGCTGAGACCCACCCCTGTTGCGAATACGGCCACCCAAACGGCCGGAAACGCGTATTGGCGCCCGCACTCGACCGCGGGCCAAATCGACAACTGCATCCCACACCCTCGTTTCAGTTGGGTCGCGCAAACGACCCTCGCACACGGTCCCCCCGCGGACCGCGACGCTGCAACTACGCTGTACGCTTGATTGGCGGGCGGCTTACTGGGCCGCCTGCACTTCCAACACTTCTGGCACGTAATGCTTCAGAAGATTCTCGATCCCCATCTTCAGCGTGGCAGTCGAGCTCGGGCAACCCGAGCACGAGCCCTGCATGTGCAGGTAGACCACGCCATCGCGGAAGTCCTGGAATATGATATCGCCGCCGTCCTGCGCCACGGCCGGACGAACGCGCGTATCGAGCAGTTCCTTGATCTGGGCGACGACTTCGTCGTCGTCCGCCGCGGCGGCGCCCGCCTCGGCAGCGTCGGCGACGACGGGGTCGCCTGACGTGTAGTGTTCCATGATGCCGCCCAGGATCGACGGCTTGAGAACCTGCCAATCCCGGTCGGCCGCCTTGGTGACGGTGACGAAATCGGACCCGAAAAACACGCGCTCGACGCCTTCGACCGCAAACAGCCTTTTGGCCAGCGGCGACGGGACAGCAGCGTCCGCGGTCGCAAAATCCATCGTCCCTTTCTCCATGACCACGCGGCCGGGGAGAAATTTCAGGGTCGACGGATTGGGCGTCTGCTCGGTCTGGATAAACAAACCTACCTCCGTGTCGAATGCGTCGCGGTGGTCCGCTCGGCTTCGCTCAGGCTGGGGACGGGACGTCTCCACCCCCACTCGATGCCTATTGAGGTAGGAACCGGCGCAAGGGCGATCAAGTTGATTCTTGACAGCCTCTGAACAGATATTATGGCATATAATATTATTGCTGGTTAGTTATAAATACTTAGACAGTAATGCCACATTGGTGGCCAAATCTGCATAGCGGTCACAAAGCCAGATCGCCACATCGGCGCCGAAAAATCGTCGCATCAACTTCGCTCACGCCTCATGAGATTGCGTCGATCTCCGCTTCGGTAAGGACGCCTGGAACGATGGTCAGCGGGATTCGAAGCTGACTGCCGAGCTTGCCGGAAAACGCCGTGACCAGCGGCCCCGGCCCCTCGCTGCTCGATGAGCTTCCCAGCACAAGAACGGATATCGAGCGATCCTCGGTCAGCAATTTGATCAGCTCGTCGCGGCTCTTGCCTTCGCGGATATGGATGGCGGGCGGCTGCCCGGTCAACGACACGGCCGTGTCGGCGTGCCGGGCGATCACCTCCTCGGCCTGCTGGCGAGCCTCCTGGCGCATCAGGTCGACCACCCCGCCCCATTGCTGGCCCTCCGGTGGCTCCATGACATAGAGCAGGGCCACGCGGCCGCCGGTTCGCTTGGCACGCCGGCAGGCATAGCGAAGCGCTTTTTGCATCTCCGGGCTTTCGTCGACGACGACCAGGAAGACGCGCTCGTCGGTTCGGCCGGGCTGTTCGCTCATGATCCGTCCCCCTTCTGCCTCCGCCACGCCGCTCAGAGGCGCCGCATGATGGCGCCGCCCAGCCAGCCGGCCGTCAGCGCCAAAAGGATCGCGCCCAGACCGTAAAGCGGGCCCTCAGTGTCCGCCCAGCCGGCAAGCTGGGCGCTGAACCCCTCCTTGGCCACCGGCAGCGGCCGCGACACGGCCGCGACGATCTTGCCGTCGCGCAAAAGGTACGTCCTCACCTCGTAGATGCCCTCCGGCAGGCGGGAGGGGAACGGCAGATCGACACGGAACAGCCGGCCGGCCTGGATGGCGACCTGCCCGATGGCGGCGGGATAAAGACCTTCGCGCCGCTTTACCTCGACCAGACCGAGGCGGAATCTGATGAGATCCTGGTGCTCGCGCTGGCCGACCGAGCGCACGGACTGCAGCCGATCCTCCAGCGACAGGATCTCGCCGCCGGCGCCGCGCGCGAGCAGGCGCTGCAGGGGCTGGCTGGCGGCGATTGCGTAATAGGCGGGCACGTTGTCGAAGGCTTGGCGGCCGGTGTTGAGCCACAGGCCGAGGAAACGCTGCTTGCGCAGCACCGTCTCACGGCCGGCCGGCCCGGCCACGACCACGACGATCTCGCCCGGCGGGTCGAACATGCCGAACAGCAGGATGCTCTCGCCCTGGAACGCCGAGGTGATCGACACGCGGGCAAGCGACAGGTCGACGACCAGATCGGGCGTCGGCGCCTCGGCGGGCACCGAGGGCGGTACGGTAGAGTCGACCGGCCCGCCGATGGTCGGCCCGACAAGGGCGCCGGCCGGCGGCGGCTCCACACGCGGGCTCTGCGCCGCGGCACTCGAGGCGAGCAAGAGGGCAACCGCCAGGACAGGCATCAGGAGCGGCGCCAGGCGCGTCACGGCATCACCTCGCGTGTTCCCATCGAATACAGCGAGCTCGGCGTGCGCAGCAGCTCGGTCAAGAGCTCGGTCGCGACGGCCAGGATCAGGATCGACATCAGGCCGCGCAGGACCACACCCGGCAGCTTGGCGGCCAGCCGCGAGCCGATCGGCGCGCCGACCACGCCGCCCAGGATCAGCAGCAAGGCCAGCACGATATCGACCGTGCCGTTGGTCGCGGCCTGGAGGAAGGTGACGTTGGCCGCCACGAACAGGATCTGGAAATTCGACGTGCCGATCACCACCGCCGTCGGCATGCCGAGGATGTAGATCATGGCCGGCACCAGGACGAAGCCGCCGCCGACGCCCAGGATCGCCGACAGCACGCCGATGATGAAGCCGATGCCGATCGGCAGCAGGGCGCTGATGTAGAGCTTCGATTTGTAGAAGCGCAGCTTGAGCGGTAGGCGGTGCACCAGATAGTGGGTGTGCAGCTTGCCGCGCGGCGCTTGCGGATTGCGCCGGCGCTTGACGTAGGTGCGCAGGCTTTCGACCAGCATCAGCACGCCGATCGTCGACAGCATCACGACATAGGCGACGGCAATGACGAAGTCGACCTGGCCGATCCGTTTGAGGTAGGTGAACAGCCAGACCCCCGCCGTCGAGCCGAACAGGCCGCCCAGCAGCAGGATGAGTCCCATGCGAAAATCGACGTTGCCGCGGCGCCACTGGACCTGCAGCGACGACACCGAGTTGGCGACCACCTGATTGGCCTGGCTGGCGACCGCCACCGCGGGCGGTATGCCGACGAAAATCAGCAGCGGCGTGGCGAGGAAGCCGCCGCCGACGCCGAACATGCCGGCGAGCAGGCCGGCGGCGGCGCCCAGCCCCAGCAGCACGAACACGTTCATCGACTGCTCGGCGATGGGTAGATAGATCTCCACCGCGACGGCCTACTTCAGCAGGATGCTGGTGAGCTCGCGCAGCTGGGTGCGCGCCCGCAGCAGGTAGAAACCCTGCGCAGCGAGATGGTTGGGAATCAGCAACCCGTCGGGATAGCCGTTCCACACGATCCAGGGATCGAGCTGGGCGGCGGTGCGGAACGTCTCCACCGTGCCGTTCCAGGCATTCGTCAGTCCCTTTTCGCGAATGATGCCCTCGAAATCGGTGCCCAGATCGCGCATCAGCAGGTAGTTGGCGTAGAGCCGGCCCTTGTTGAAATAGAAGATGTCGTCGACCCTGGTGTCGAACAAATCTCCGGCTTGTTCGATGATGTGCTGGTCGATGACTGCCGAGTCTGAGCCGTGATCGTTGGCGATGCGGTCGAGCAGGGCCTGGAGGTTGTCGGCGCGGCGCTCGAACACCGCCTGGCCGGCGGCCAGCCGCTTGTTGTAGGCGAGCAGCCTGTCGCGGCCGGCGCGATACTTCTGCGCCGAGGTGGTCGACGGCCATATCGACACGCTGGGCTGCCAGATCCAGATGTTCGGCTGCTCGTTCAGGAAGCCACGTGCCTGCTCGAGATCGCGGTCGGTCTGGCTCGAGCCGCGGGTTCGGCCGACCTGGTCCATCAGCTCGGTGCTGAAGCGGCCCAGCGCCGCCATGATGCCGCGCTGGAAGTTGGGCATGTTGTCGAGGATGCCGGCCGGTGTGAAGAACGGCATCATCGGCGTCCAGGTATGGACGTCGACTTCACGGGTGACCAGGTCAGCGGCTGTGGCGACCGCCCGACTTTCGCCTGGCGTCACGTTGCGCGCTGCGAACTGCGGGTCGTCATCGATATTCTCGACGATCAGCGCGCCCATCGGATAGTAAAGCAGCACGACCAGCACGACGGCCCATGCCCCCCAGCGCCACAGCCGGCGCCGGCTGCTGGGCGGCGCGGCTGTCTTCGGTTGTCCCGGACGAGCCGATCGCACGCGCTCCCAAGCCCGACGCCACCAGGAAGGTGCCGCTGCGGACGACACGCCGTGGTCCGGTTCGAATGTCATGGCGCACCTTAGCATTCGTCTCGTGACGAAACAGGGGCACGGGCTGCTAGAGTGCGAGTCTGTCGGTGAATGGCGTTGAATGGAGCTGGAGGAATGGCACTCGATCCCGAATCGCAGCGATTGATCGACCTGATGGCGGCAGCCAACCGCCCGGCATGGAATACGCTCAGCCCCAAGGCGGCGCGCGAGCTCTATCTGTCGCTGCGCCCCGCTGCCCAGGGCCCGTTGCCGGCCGGCGTGACGGTGGTCGACCGCACCATTGCCGGTCCCGCCGGGCAGCTGTCGGTGCGGATCTATCAGCCGGCGTCGGCGGCGGCCGATGCCAAGCTGGCGGCCCTCGTGTACGCCCACGGCGGCGGCTGGGTGTTCGGCAATCTCGACAGTCACGACGTCCTCTGCGCCCAGCTCGCGCTGGAAGCCGGCATCGCCGTGTTTGCCATCGACTATCGCCTGGCGCCGGAGGCGCGCTTTCCCGGCGCCTTCGACGACGTCGTCGCGGGACTGAAATGGGTGGCGGCCAACGGCCCGTCGGTCGGCATCGATCCCGCCCGGCTCGCCGTCGGCGGCGACAGCGCCGGCGGCAACCTGGCCGCGGCGGTGTCGATCTGGGCGCGCGACAATGGCGGACCCAAGCTGCACCTGCAGCTTCTCGCCTATCCCGTGACCGATGCCGTGGCGCGCGCCGAGTCCTATCGCCGCTACGAGGATGGCTACGGACTGAATGCCGCCACCATGGAATGGTTCTTCGACCACTACACGCCGGACAGGGATGCGCGCGGCGACTGGCGCGTCTCACCGCTGCGCGCCACCTCGCTGGCCGGCCTGCCGCCTGCCCTCGTGGTCACCGCCGGCTACGATCCGCTGCGTGACGAGGGCCGCGCCTACGCCTTCCGCCTGCAACAGGAAGGCACCCTGGCCGATCTCGTGGAATTCGGCGGCATGCTGCATGGCTTCCTGAGCTCGCCGATGCTGCTGCACGGCGCCCGCCGCGGCACGACGCTTTGCGCCGGCGCGCTGCGCGAGGCCTTGGTGTTGCGCGCCCAATGAACGTCAACAAGTGAACGCCGACAAGTGACCACCGCCTCTCCCGGCGCCGTGCCCGTCGGCATGGCGCTCCCGGGCCTGGTCATCGCTTTCGGCATGATCGGCGACACGCTGCTCTATGCCGTGCTGCCGCTCTACCACGAGCAGTTCGGCCTGAGCCTCGCCATGGTCGGCGTGCTGCTGTCGCTCAACCGCTGGATCCGCCTGCTCGCCAATTCCGGCGTGGCGGCGATCGGCGAGAGGGTCGGGCCGCATACGCTGATGGTCGCGGCCGCCATCGGAGCGGCCGTCTCCACGACGGTCTACGGATTGATCGAGAACGCCGCCGTGCAGATCGCGGCCCGCATGCTGTGGGGCATTTCCTATGCCTCGCTCAATCTCGCGACCCTGGCCTATGCGGTGAGCGACCGGTCCAACGCCGGCAAGAGGGTCGGCGCGAGCCGGGCCGCGATCGGCATGGTGCAGGCGGCGTCCCTGGTGGGCGGCGCCTTGATCGTCCTGCAGCTCGGCCCGCGCTCGGTCTTCGTGATCTACGGCGGCTTGACGCTGGTCGCGCTCGGCGCCGCCATGCTGCTGCCCCGCCTGCCGCCGGAGCCGATGGCGAAGAAGGGCTTTCGTCTGCCGCTCCCGCATCGCCTGGAAGTCTGGGGCTTCGTCATGGGCTTCTCGGGCGATGGCGTGTTCCTGCTGACCCTGGCCTTCCTGATGAAGGACTCGATCACCTCGGTGGCGCCGGTGCTGGCGACGGCGATGCTTTTGGCGCTGCGCTGGCTGGTCGAGATCACCACCGGGCCGCTCGGCGGCTGGGTCGGCGATCGCTTCGGCGCAAGGCGCATCTCGATGGCGAATGGCGCCTTGCTGGTTGCAGGCTTCGGGCTGATCGCGATCGATCACGAAGTGATCGGCGCCCTGATGATCGTCATGACCCGCGGCATGTTCAACACGCTGATCCCCGTGCTGGTGATCGAGCGCGGGCATGCCAGCGTGCTGTCCTCGCAGGCGAGCTATTCGACCTGGCGCGATTTCGGCGCCGCCGTCGGGCCGCTCAGCGCGCCGTGGCTGTTCCTCAACGTGGCGCAAGGGCCGCTCTACGCGGCGCTGGCGGCCGCGCTCGGCCTCAGTGCTTATTTTTGCCTGGTCCGGCGCTGACTTAGCGCTCGATAGCTATCCACGCACCCTGTCATCCCGAGGCCGCAGGTCGAGGGACCTTTGAGGCCGCAGGAAAGGTCCCTCGCTGCGCTCGGGATGACAGTTATGGCGTGACGACTTCCGTTCGGGCCTTACCGGAACACGTCCTTCCGATGCCGCACCTCGGCGAACACCTTGACCGGATCGCCGCCCATCATGCCGACCGCGCGCTGCACGGCCGGCACGTCGGCACGCAGGAACGGGTTGGTGGCTTTCTCCTCGCCGAGCAGCGACGGCACCGTGGCCTCGCCGCGCGACCGCGCCGCGTCGACGGCGGCCGAACGGTCCAAAAGCGTCTTGTTGTCGGCCTCGATGGTGACGGCGAAGCGCGCGTTGGACTGGGTGTATTCGTGGGCGCAGTAGACCCGCATGCCGTCGGGCAGGGCGCGCAGGCGGGCAAGCGAGGACCAGAACTGCTGCGGCGTGCCCTCGAACATCTTGCCGCAGCCCAGGGCGAACAAGGTGTCGCCGCAGAACAGCGCCCTCTGCTCGCGGAAGGCGTAGGCGATGTGGCCGCTGGTATGGCCCGGCACGAAGAAGACCTCGGCCTCCGCTTCGCCGAAGCGATAGTGGTCGCCGTCGTCGACTTCGACATCGATGCCCGGAATGCGTGCCCGGTCGATCCGCGGGCCGACGATGGTGCAGTCGGTGGCCTTCTTGATCTCGAGGTTGCCGCCGACATGGTCGCCGTGGTGGTGCGTGTTCAGGATATGCGTGATCTTCCAGCGGCGCTTTGCCGCCTCGGCCAGCACCGGCCCGGCCACGGCCGGGTCGATGACGCCGACGGCGCCGCTCTGGGGTTCACGCATCAACCACACGTAATTGTCGTTGAGGACGGGATTCGGACGATGTCTAGGGTTGTGCTCATGATGCAACGCTAGCAAGGCTCCCTTGCGCCTGCCATGGCCGTGAAGGCGCAGTTTCTGCTATGATCGCCCTATGTGGACGGACGTCCTCGATCTCAACGACTTCTACAAGAGCACGCTCGGGCAGACGACCGTGCGCCTGCTGCGCGCCCGGCTGCGCGGGGTTTGGCCCAACGTGCGCGACGAAACCGTGCTCGGACTGGGCTATGCCACGCCGTTCCTGCGGCCTTTCATCGAGGAAGCCGAGCGGACCATGGCTTTCATGCCAGCCCAGCAGGGGGTCACGCGCTGGCCGAGAGAGGGCCGCAACCTCACTACCCTGGTCGACGAGATGGACCTGCCGCTACCCGACCGCTCGGTCGACCGGGTGCTGCTGATCCATGCCGTCGAATGCACGGAGCAGGTGCGGCCGATGCTGCGCGAGATCTGGCGGGTGATGGCCGATGGCGGCCGCCTGATCGTCGTGGCGCCGACGCGCGCCGGCCTGTGGTCGCAGATCGACCGCTCGCCCTTCTATCAGGGCCATCCCTACTCGCCCGGCCAGCTCGCTGCCCTGCTGCGCGCCAACATGTTCGCGCCGCTGCAGCAGACCCGCGCGCTCTTCATGCCGCCGACCCGCTCGCGGCTCATGATGCGCATGGCGCCGGCCGTCGAGCGCTTCGGCCAGCGTTGGCTCGGTCGCTTCGCCGGCGTCAGCGTCATCGAATCCGGCAAGCAGCTCTATGCCGGCGTCGCCGAGCGCAGCCAGTCGCCCGCGCTCGTCGCCGCGCGACCGAAGCTCCGCATCGCCAGCTCGCGCGACACCCATGCGGCGCGCAATGCCGGGGACGGCGAGGCGCCGGCCTCCTGAGCCTCCCCCTCTAGACCATCGAGAGCATTCGCATGTCGTTGTCTCCGCGCGTGATCGCGCTGCTGGGCTTTGGTGAGGCGGGATCGGCGATCGCGCGCGGGTTGGCCGCCGAGGGCGGCTGGCGCGGCCCACCCAGATCCAGTCCGCCGGGCCCCGGCGACAACGCCCCGCGCCGTCTGATCGCCATCGACACCGCCCTCGACATGGATGCGCGCGGCACGACGCTCGGCAAGCAAGCCAGGGCGCTCGATGTCGCGATCGACGGCCGCTACACCGAGGCGCTGAGACAGGCCGATCTTGTGATTTGCGCCGTCCAGGGAGAGCACGCGCGGGAAGCGGCCGAAGCCGCCGCGCCGCTCCTGAAGAAGGGCGCGCACTATCTCGATCTTTGCACCGTCACCGGCAAGATGTCGGACGAGGATCGCACGCCGATCGAGGCGGCAGGCGGCCGCTATATCGACATTGCGGTCATGGGCGGCTTCTTCAAGCAGGGCATCAAGGCACCGATGCTGGTGGCGGGCGAGGACGTCGAGACCGTCGCCGCCTGGATGAACGCCAACGGCTTCGACGCCAAGGTGCTGGGTCCCAGGCCCGGCAGCGCCTCGTCGGTGAAGATGCTGCGCAGCGTGCTGATCAAGGGGGTTGAGGCGCTGGGTGTCGAATCGCTGGTCACTGCCCAGCGCCAGGGTATCCTCGAGGAAGTGCTGGCCTGCTTGAGCGACGCCGACCGGATGCCATTCCGCGACTTCATCGGCATGCTGGTGCAGACCCACATCGTGCACGCCCATCGGCGCTGGGAGGAGATGGGCCTGGTCGCCAAGACGCTGCGCGAGACCGGCGTCGATCCGCTGATGACCGAGGCGATCGAGAAAAGCCACCGCCGCACCGTCGATGCCGACATCGCGCCGGCCGACGGCAAGGTGCCGAGCCTGGCCGATGCGCTTAAAATCCTGTCGGAGAAGGTCATCCGTGGCCGCTGAAATCTTCGATCAACTGGTCACGCTGTTGAATGACGCCAAGGCGAAGTTTCGCGTGATCGAGCACGAAGCCGAGGGTCGCTCGGAAGCGATCAGCGTCATCCGCGGCAACCGGCCGGATCAGGCGGCCAAGGCCATGGTGCTCGACCTGCGCGGCGGCGGTGGCGGCAGGCGCCACGTGCTGGCGATCCTGCCCGGCAGCCGCAAGCTCGACTTCGGCGCGGTGGCCAAGCTCTTCGAGGCGCGCAAATGCGGCTTCACCTCGCCCGACACGGCGCAGGAAATCACCGGCTGCGTCATGGGTTCGGTACCGCCGTTCGCGCTCAATCCGGCGCTCGCCCTCGTGGTCGACGAGAACCTGCTGGTCAACGACACGCTGTTCTTCAATGCCGGCCGGCTCGACCGCTCGATTGAGCTCGATACCAGGGACTGGCTGGCCGTCACCAAGCCACGCGTGGCCAGGATCGCGGCGAAGGCCTAGGCTGGGCAACCTGCACCGGAGATTCCGCCATGGACGACGGCTCATCGCCCTTTCGACAGCGCCTCATCGGTTGGGGTCGCCAACTGAAGCCGATGCTGCTTGCCCTTGGCTTCGTCCTGATCGTGCGAACCGTGGTCGCCGAACCCTACAGGGTGCCGTCGCCGTCGATGGTCCCGACGCTGCTCGTCGGCGATGAGCTGATTGCCAGCAAGTTCGCCTACGGTTACGGCAAATATTCTTCACCGATCGGCCTGATGCCGGATTTCTCCGGCCGCCTGTTTGGCGAAGCACCGGAGCGCGGCGACGTCATCGTCTTTCGCCTGCCGCGCGATCCATCGACAACCTATGTGAAGCGCCTGATCGGCCTGCCCGGCGACCGCATCCAAATGCAAAGCGGGCGGCTTTACATCAACGGCGTCATCGTTCCCCGCCGGGCCATCGGCACGTTCGCCAACGACGTCGGCGGAGGCAGCGTCACGTCGGTCCTCTATGTCGAGACGCTGCCAAACGGACGCGAGCACGAAATCGTGGAGATTTCCGATGCCGAGGAGCACGACGACACGCCGCCGTTCGTGGTGCCGCCGAAACACTACTTCATGATGGGCGACAATCGGGACAATTCCCTGGACAGCCGCATTGCCGCCGCCGACGGGGGCGTGGGCTTCGTCCCGGAGGACAATCTGGTCGCCCGCGCCGATCGGATCCTGCTGTCGCGCGATCCGGCCGTCGCGTGGTTCGACGTGGCGCAATGGCCGCATGCCTTCCGGCTCGCCCGGATGTTCGGCCGCATTAATTAGTCGCTCGATGCAGAGGCATGGCTGACATCTGTCGTTTCGGCCCGGTGAGCGAGGCCGACTTCGAGCCGCTGCTGGCGCTGCGCATCGATGTCATGCGCGAGCACCTGGAGAGGGTGTTCCGCTACAAACCCTCGCGCGCACGACGGATCTTCCGCGAGCATTTCGACGAGCCCGGCCTACGATTGATCCTGGTCAGCGACGAGGTCGCGGGTTGTGTCGGCTTCCGCAGCGGTGAAGCCGAGATCAAAATCGATTCATTCTATCTCGACCGGCGCTACCAGAACCGCGGACTCGGCACGACAATCCTGAAAGCGCTGCTGGCCGAAGCCGATGCGCTCGGCCTGCCGGTGCGGCTGGAGGTCCTGCGCGGCAGCCCGGCCGATCGTTTCTACGAACGCCACGGCTTCGTGAAGCTGGCCGAAGACGATATCGAGGCGGAGTACGAACGGCCGGTGGGCCGCGGACCGTCAGGCGCACATCGCGCAGCATGACTCAGCCGCCGATTCAACGCGCGAAATCAACGGCGGTGGTGTTGCCGCCGCTGACCAGGACGCCGACGCGTTCATCCGCCGCCGCCCGATAACGGCCCGAAATCAGTGCGGCAAAGGCCGCCGCGCCGCCGGGTTCGGCCACGACACGCAACGTCCGCCAGAGGGTCTCCTGCGCCCCGTGGATCTGCTGGTCGGAGACGAGGACGACGCTGCCGACATGGCGCGCCGCGATCCGGAAGACATGCTCGCCCACGCGACGCGGCGCGAGCGAGTCGGCTGCGATGCCGCCGGCGTCGGCATCGACGGGCCGGCCGGCGGCCAGTGCCTTGGTGAGGGTCGGCGCGAGTTCGGGTTCGACGCCCACGACCCGGATCCGCCCGGCATACCAGGCCGCGATGCCGCCGATCAGTCCGCCGCCGCCCACCGGCACCAGCAGGGTATCGAGAGCCGCCCCCTGCTTGTCGAGTTCGAGGCCGATCGTGCCTTGTCCGAGCAGTGTTTCGGGCTGGTCGAATGCATGGACCACCAGCGCGCCGGTTTGCGTGGCCCAGGCCTGGCTTGCCGCGAAGGCATCGGCATAGCGGTCTCCGCCGACGACAAGGTCGGCGCCATACTCGCGAATCCGCTGGATTTTGGTTGGCGAGGAAATCGTCGGCACGAAGATCTTGGCCGGCACCCCCAACCGCATCGCCGCATAGGCAACGGCGGCCCCGTGATTGCCACCCGACGCCGCCACCACCCCGGCACGCGGAACTTCGCGGGTGAGCAGGTTCACGAAGGCGCCGCGCGCCTTGAACGAGCCGGAATGCTGCAGCTGCTCGAGCTTCAGGAGTACTTCGCCGCAGGTGAGCCTGACGTCGCCGCCGTCGATCCTGACCACCGGTGTCTGGCGGATATGGGACACGATCCTGCGGTAGGCGGCGGTGATACTCCCGTCGTCGATCTCTTGATCAGTCACAATCGTCATTTTCCCCAACCATGTCGCCGCATCACATTGACATTACTTGTAAAAATAGCAAATTAGCAATATGCCTATTTCCTCCGCGTTCAAGGCCCTGGCCAGCGAGCGGCGCCTGAAAATCCTTGAATGGCTGAAGGACCCCGAACGCCATTTCCGCCCGCAAGTCGACGGTGACCTGGTCAAGGATGGGGTTTGCGGCGTGCTGATCGCCGAGAAGCTCGGCGTCAGCCAGCCGACCGTCAGCGAGCACCTTAAGGTGCTGACCCAAGCCGGCCTGCTGCGCTCCAAGCGCATCAAGCAGTGGACGTTCTACAAACGCGACGAACAGTCGATTCGCGGCATCAAAAGCGCGATTCGGGCGAAGCTATGAGTTCCACTCGGCGGGGCGAAGCGGCTCAGCGCCGCCCCATCATGTCGCCATTGCCACGCCACACCATGCGACGCTGAGCCGGCGCGCCCAGGCCTTCATCCGCGCCTGCCATGAGGTATTCGAGGGCCGTAGCCTGAGCCTGCGATTTCAGGTTGTCGTCTAGTCCCGCGCAGCATGAACACCGTGGCCATTGACAGCCACATACGGCAAGAACTTTCTGGTATCGCAAATCTTCAAGAGAAGGATCCGGGTCATGGAAATTGTCATTCCCAGCGCCTCGAATATCGGCCTGTTCCTCG
>Ga0209648_10001630_pt1 | contig 18199 bp, 14 predicted proteins | sample GraSoi2013_115cm_FD_185830 | JGI IMG/M metagenome (GOLD analysis project Ga0209648, IMG submission 185830) | Grasslands soil microbial communities from the Angelo Coastal Reserve, California, USA - Sample 9_17_2013_115cm (SPAdes) (version 2) | ecosystem: Environmental > Terrestrial > Soil >...
CTTTTTCCGTCAGGACCGGAATCCCCACGGCTTTGACTTCCACCACCGGTTCGTTGACCAGCGCCAGCAAAATGTCCAGATCGTGAATCATCACATCGTAGATTACGTCGACGTCGAGGCTGCGCGGAGTAAAAACGCCCAATCGATGCACTTCGAAAAACAGCGGCCGGTTCAGGATCGGCTCAACCGCAATCACGGCAGGATTGAATCGTTCGACGTGGCCCACCTGCAGAATCCGTCCGTTTTTCTTTGCTGCATGGAGCAGCGCATCGGCCTCCGCGAGATTCACGGCCATGGGCTTCTCAACAAGAACGTCGAGTCCCATTTCCAGAAGCCGGCAACCCACCTCCGCATGCGCGACCGTCGGAACGGCGACGCTCGCGGCATCCGCGCGTCCGCGCAATTCATCGAGACTCTTCAAGACTTGGGTCTGAAATTCCGCCGCAACGGCTGCGGCGCATTCTTGATTCTGGTCGAATACTCCGACGAGCTCCGCGCCTTCAAGCTCACGGTACACACGTGCGTGGTTGCGCCCGAACTCGCCCGTGCCCACCACGGCGGCACGAATCCTCTTCGACTCTCCCGCCGCCCCGTTCATTTCTTGTTTATTCCCTTCGAAGCGTCATTTGGTTCCGGCACGGCAAGCGGAGGGAATGCCTGCATCGCGATTCCCGCGCCATCCGCTGATTCAATCAGATTTGTCCGGTCAAAAAGAAGCGTCCGTCCGGCGTCCATCGCAAGAGCGGTCGCGCCCACAGCCTTCATCTGTTCGATGGTGGGCAAACCAACCACGGGTACATCAAAGCGCATATCCTGGCCCGGCTTGCTGACCTTTACGACAACCAGCGGCTTGCCGCCGGTGATGCGCGCGGCGCGCGCGATGGTTTCGTCGGTGCCTTCCATCGCTTCCACCGCCACGCAAGCGCGATCCGCGATCACCACGGTTTGTCCGATGTCCATGCTTGCGATTTGCCGGGCTACGCCTAGCCCATAAGCAATATCCTCCGCTTCGTGCTCGTTCGGGGCGCGCCGCGTGAGCACGCCCGGATCAGGCACCAGCGGCTTCAGGAACAGCGTCGAATCCACTAGACGGATGCCTTCGTCTTCCAACACGCGAGCGACGGCCCCGATCAGCGCATCCGTATTTTTCTGCGGCAGCGAGAGCAGCAGCTTCGCCAGTTTCCAGTCCGGCCGGATGGCGCTAAAAATCTTGTTGTGCTTGACCTGGCCGGCCATGACCGCCTGCTTCACGCCTTCCTGATGCATCAAGTCGATGGTCTTGCTCAACTCGCCGAGGCTCACCCAGTGCAGCCGTTTGGCAATCTTCTCCAACTCAGGTGAGGCTTCCTCCTTCAACGCGATGACCGCCATGTCGATTCCCTGGCTGCGCGCGCCTTCCAGCACCAGAAACGGAAATCGCCCGTTTCCTGCGATGAGTCCCCAGCCTGTCGTGTTGGCATTCGCGTCCGGCATGAAATCGGCAATCAGATGCTACTTCACGATGCCGCGCTCGGCACTTTCGATGAATTTGATCAATTCCTGCACGTCGGCGGACTCGCCCAGCGATTTCCGCATTTCGGCAAGCGCCTGCGAGGTATTCAGCTTCGAGCGCAGGAGCAAGCGATAAGCGCGCTTCAATGCCTGCAACCGTTCCGGCGAAAATCCTTTGCGCTCCAGGCCAATCGCGTTAATGCCAAAGCTTTTTGTTTCGCGTTCGGTGACGATTTTCGAAAACGGCGGCACATCCTGCGTAATCACCGTCGATGCGCCGATGTAGGCGTAGCGGCCAATCCGGCAAAACTGATGCACCGGCGAAAACGCGCCAATCGTGGCGAAATCTTCCACCGTGACGTGTCCCGCGAGGGTAGCGCCGTTCACAAACAGGGTGTTGCTGCCGATCGAGCAATCGTGCCCGATATGCGAATATGCCAGGAGAAAATTACTGTTGCCCAACAAAGTCTTACCGCCGCCCTTTTGCGTGCCACGGCTCACGGTGACGTACTCACGGAAAATATTGCCGTCGCCGGCAACCAATTCGGCGCGCTCACCGCGATAGGTATAATCTTGCGGGTCGCCGCCGATCACGCAGAACGAATAAAACGTATTTTTCTTGCCGAACTTCGAGGGCCCTTCCACCACCGCGTGCGCGTGCAACACGCAGCCGTCGCCCAATTCCACGCCCTCGCCAACCACCGCATACGCGCCGATCTTTACCCCTTCGCCAATCTTCGCGCTCGCCGCCACAACGGCCTGCGGATGAATTTCACGCATGGTCATTTTGCGGATTCTTGGGCCTTCGCCAGCTCGTCGCGGTCCACCATCTTGCACATCAGCGTCGCTTCCGCCGCCAGTTTTCCGTCCACCGTCGCCTGTCCTTCCAGCTTGCAGAAGTCACCGCGCCACGAAATCACCTTCATCTCCACTTTCAACTGATCGCCGGGCACGACCGGCCGGCGAAATCGTGCGCCATCCACGGCCACAAAATAGAGCAGCTTCTTTTCGCGGTCTGGAACTTCCGTGAGCAGCAAGAGTCCGCCGGTTTGCGCCATGGATTCGATAATCAGCACTCCCGGCATGACCGGCGCGCCCGGAAAATGCCCCTGGAAGTGCGACTCGTTGATGCTGACGTTCTTGACGCCTACGATGCGCTTCAGCCGCTCCATTTCCAGGATGCCATCCACCATCAGAAAGGGATATCGGTGCGGCAGAATCTTCTGAATTTCCACGACATCCATTAGCATCCGCGCTCTCCATCTCGCCGCACACCTCTTCAGCGGCATTTGGCACTTCTCCTGCAAACTTCTGATTATATGCGAACCCCTGCCATCCGCGATACGCGCGTGCTCGCGCTGCGACACGCGCCCTAACGGTCTCAGGGCAGACGCTCGTCAGGCCTGCGATCCAAGGTTGCTGCATTTTCGCGCCATTGTTAGCATGTCCGCACCATGCCGGATTCCCATCTCCCCAAGAAGCTTCTGCGCTTCCTGAAGCCGCGTCTGCCGCAGATGCTCGCGACGCTGTGCCGATTCGTGACTGCGGAATCGTCCAGCCTGGAAAAAGCCACCGCCGATCGTTGCTGCGGCGTCATCGCCCAAGAATGGAATAAATTCGACGTGCGCGTGGATCGAATCGCACAGAAACATCGCGGCGATCTTCTCCACATTACTCATGCGCCGGGTAAATCTCGCTCTTCCGGCCAACTCCTCGTCCTCGGCCATTACGATACGGTGTACTCGACCGGGACCCTCGCAAAGATGCCTTTCCGACTGGAAGGCGGCAAAGCTTACGGCCCGGGAACCTTTGACATGAAGGCGGGAATCGTTCAGGCACTTTTCGCGCTGCAAGCGCTTCACCACGCGGATATGCCGCTTCGCAAACGCGTCGTCTTCCTCTGGACTTCCGACGAGGAGATCGGCAGCGAATCTTCGCGCAGAATTCTTGAAACCGAAGCGCGCCGCAGCGATGCGGTCTTCGTCCTCGAGCCTTCCTTCGGCCCGCGCGGCCTTCTGAAGACGGCCCGCAAGGGTGCCGGTGAAGCTGAATTGATCGTGCATGGCCGCGCCTCGCATGCGGGTCTTGCGCCGCAGGAAGGGATCAACGCTATCCACGAGCTGGCGCGGCAACTCGCGCGCATCGAAGGATGGAATGATCTTCGCCGCGGCGTCACCATCAACGCCGGCGTCATCGAAGGCGGCACGCGGACCAACGTCATCCCGGAACGCGCGCGCGCTGTACTCGATCTGCGCGCCCTTCGCGTCTCCGACATGCGCAACTTGGAGCGCCGACTGCACGCTCTGCGGCCATTTAATAGGGGAGCTCGCCTTGAAATCACCGGCGGTTTCGACCGTCCTCCGCTCGAACGCAAAATGAGCGCGGCTCTCTTCGCCCGCGCGAAGGCGCTCGCGAAACAAATGAATCTTTCCTTGGGCGAATGCACCGTCGGTGGCGGCTCGGACGGAAATTTCACCGCCGCGCTGGGCATTCCAACTCTCGACGGCCTCGGCGCAGTGGGCGACGGTGCGCATTCTTCTCACGAACATGTCTTCATCAACACGATGCCCGCCCGCTCCGCTCTATTGGCCGCTCTACTTGCTACTGTTTAGCGCCGCGGAACCGCGGATTACGACAATGATGGTGAGGCGATTGGAATGAATATCCCCCACGAAATCGATCAGCGCCCGTAGTTCTTCTTCAAATACTCCGCCGTGGATTGCATCAGATCGCTGTAGTCGCTGTGCAGCACTTCACGCAGCGCTGCCTCGGTGGCCATGCCCGCCCCGATACGATCAAGGATTCGTTCGATATCGCCCATTCCGCCGGCTTGCACGATGTACTCAATGTTCGCCAGCGACCAAGCATACGCATAGCGCGCCGTATCACCGCTCATGTTCAGCCACGAGCCTTCGAGGCGGCTGAGCGGGATAGCTTGGCCAGCGCTGTAAATCTGCAGCAGAACCGGGGCATCCTCTCCGCTGCGCTGGCCCTCCATCCATTGCGCCAATCCTTCTTGAATCCAAGTCGGCGCGTGGAACGCGCAGCTGGCTGCCAGCCCGATACAAGCGCTGCGCGTCTTCTGCGCAATGAAGCTGTGCGTCAGTTCATGTTTCAGAACGCGCGATAATTCCGCGTCCACGCCCGTCAGCCCTTGCACCGGCACGCGGATTCGTCCATCGTTCACGGCTCCGGCCCACGCCGGCGCCCTGGTAATATCGCTGAAGGCGTCTTGGGTATACAGGATCACCCCGATCGATTCCGGCGGCGTAAAGTTCAGCTCCGATTCGATCGCCCCAAAATGCCTCTCCAGCGTTCGCAATACGTCCCGCGCCAGCGCCGGTGCGGCTGAGCCGTTGTAGCGCAGTTTGAAATGGATGCTCTCGTTTTCCTTGTAACTTTCTTCCTCCCTCTTATCTGCCAGGGCTTTGTCCAGCGCCGCCTGGACTTCTTTGTCCGGCCGCAGCGCTTGCGCGCGCTGCCATTCGGCGACTGCCTGGTCCAATTTGTTCAAGCCGTAGTAGGCCCATCCCTCCAGCTTTGGCACATCGGCGTTGTCCGGCGCCGAACGCCGCGCACGCTCCAGGTATTCCAGGGACTCCTTAAACTCGCTCCGCCGGAGAAGAAGGTAGCCAACATTCATGAGCAACACCGGATCTTCCGGCGCATAGGTCAATGCCGTTCGCTCGTCGATGAGCGCGTGCTCCATGTCGCCGTGGGAGAGTTCGAAATTCGCCGCCACATGATGCCCCAGCGCCGCGTTCTGATTGGCCTGCAGCCCGCCAGAGCGAGCAGCGCTCTCCAGTCTTGCAATGTATTCCCTGTCGATCGCCCCGTCGTGAACCGCGCCGAATCCGACCTCGGCGATCGCTCCACTCGGTTCGGTAGCTGGCGGAGCGATCGCGAGATTCGCCGCATTGGCTCCTGGCAGGCCGGCCAGCGCTCCCGCGCCGCCTCTTTCAATATGATCGACAATGGATTTCGGCAGGCTCAATTCGCCGGCGGAGGTCAAATATTTTACCTTCGCGCCTTCTTCGAAAGCGCTCAGCGCGACGATGCGCCGGCCGTTCTTGAGTACAATCGTATCCGCCGCGGCCCGGCCGCTCAGGGAAAGAAGCGCGGCGCCCAGCAAGACGGTGCGAATTCGGGAAGCTAGAATCATACAAGATATCTTCTCATTTTAATTCACGGCCGCGAGTCTACGCCGTACGTCTTGTTCCCTCATGCCGAAAATGACTACACTCTTTGTATGAGGGTGGGGGGGATTTTTTTCGCGGCGTGGTGTACCTTGGCGCCGGCCGTCTTTCCAGCCACGGAGAGATCACCGCATGAATTGTATGATGCCATCAAGGCGCTGCGCGCTGATCCTTCCAATGTTTATCGCATCGTTCCCGCCAGTCACATCCAACTGCGCCGCGGCGACGCCGTCCTCTCCTTTGAGGAAGGGACGCTCACCTTTTTCTCCCCACTCGATGGGCAGATTACGGGCGCCGTCTTTTCCGGGCGCGGTCACGTTCTGGCGGTCCCGCGAGATCCGGTCGAAAAGCAGCAGATGGGGCGTTTTCTTGGCGCTCCGGTCCTCGACCAGGAATTCATCAATGGTTATCTCCGCTTCACGGACGACACCGCGGAAGAACTCCTTCGCCAATTTCGCGCCGCGAATCTTGCCGCTCAGACGGATACTTCCGTCGGAGCGCAATGGGACACCGCCGTAACTCAGCTCAATCCCAGCTACACCCTCCGCATTCTCTTTGATCGGCTGTCGTCCAATCCGAAGCCCTGTTTTTACGCCGGACTGGAAGGCGTGGCCACCGGCCCGTTCGATGTGGTGCTTGAAGCGCAGCGTGACGAACAATTCCTCCTCGGCCAAACTCACAAAGGCGGCGGCAGATCCTTCTACGATGTCTGGACCTCGCATCGAGTCCCGGACTCTCCTGTTTTTCCCGCTGCCTTTCGCGCTTTGCACTACTCCATTGAGACTACAATTTCCAACAACAACTCGCTGGATACCTCCGCCACCGTGCATTTGCGCGCGGAAACCGGAACGGAGCGCGTTCTTGCTTTCCAGCTTTCTCGGGCGCTGGCGGTCGACAGCGTCACCGGTGAGCACGGTGAATCCCTCGATTTTTTTCAAAACGAGGGTATGAACCTTCAGGAGCGCAGCGCGCGCGGCAACGACTTCTTGAATGTCGTTCTTCCGCAAACTCCCCGCCGTCATCAGGAGTTCGCGCTTCATTTTCATTATCGCGGCGAGGTTATCCAGGACGCCGGAAACGGCGTCTTGTTTGTCGGCGCGAGAGAAAGCTGGTATCCGCACCTGGGAGATAGCGCGGAATTCTCTGACTATGATCTTCTCTTGCGCTGGCCGCGCAAGCTCCGCTTGATCGCCACCGGCTCCAAACTCGAAGAGCACGAGGAAGGAGAATTCCGTGCCGGGCGCTGGAAGTCGGGCAAGCCGATGTCCGTGGCGGGGTTCAATCTCGGCGAATATGCCTCGGCCTCCGTCGCCTCTGAGGCTCACTCCATAGAGGTCTACGCCAATCGTGAACTCGAGGAAAATCTTCGAAAACGCCTGTCCTCACAAGATGCGGGCGACCTGGCTCTGCGTCCCAGGCTATTCGGTTCCGCCTCTACGGGACACCCGGTTGTGCCGCCTCTACCTTCTCCCAGCCCGGCCGATGCGCTCAAGCAACTTGGCAAAGAGATTGATTCCTCGATCCGCTTTTACGAAACATTCAGTGGTCCCTTTCCTTTTCGCAACCTCAGCGTCTCGCAGATTCCCGGAATGTTCGGGCAGGGCTGGCCCGGCCTTCTCTACGTTTCCACCTATTCTTTCTTGCCTTCCGAAGCCCAGGAGCGCGCGGGGCTGAGCACCGCCACCCGGGAGCACTTCACGGAGCTGGTTCCTTATCACGAAGTCGCGCATCAATGGTGGGGCAACGTCGTCGCATGGTCCAGTTACCGTGACCAGTGGATTGACGAAGCCATAGCGAACTATCTCGCGGTGCTCTTCGCTGACACCAAGAAAAATCCGGACCACACCCTGCACGTCTGGCTGGCGCGCTATCGCCGGCAGCTCGTTGAAAAATTACCAGGCGCCACCGAAGCACCGGGAGACATCGGCGCGCTTACTCTGGGCGCGCGCCTCAATTCCTCGAAGTCCCCCGCTGCCTTCGAAGAGATCATCTACAGCAAGGGTACCTGGATCATTCATATGCTGCGAGAAATGCTGCGCCAGCCCGGCGTCAAGAATCCCGATGCGCGCTTCACCGCCCTCCTGCAAACGCTGGTAACTAAGTACGCTTACCGCGCCCTCTCCACCGATGACTTGCGCAACGAAGTGGAAGCCGTCATGACCCCGGGCATGGACCTCGAAGGCGGGCGGTCGATGGAATGGTTCTTCGAGGAGTGGGTGCGCGGGACAGGGATTCCGCACTACCGCGTGGAATTCAAGGCCCGCCAGACTGAATTGGGCTATCAGATTCGTGGGAAGCTTTTTCAAACCGGCGTGCCGCGCTCGTTCATCGCCAGGGTTCCGCTCTATGCCGGCGGCGCCGGACACGACGCGCTCCTCGGCACGGTCGTAGCCGCCGGGCCGGAAACATCGTTTCATTTCGTCGCTCCGGCTTCTCCGCGCAAAATCGCCGTAGATCCCCATATGACGCTGCTCTGCACCTCTGAATAACCGACTCGGTTATCAATTTGGAGTGCATCGGCGAATCCTCTCCTGCGGTCCTCCCGGTTTTCGGATTCGAATTTCGAGCCGGACTCTGGAGCAAAAGAGTGGGATCTGCGGGCGCGGCTCACTTGATACGACCGAGCAGCAGCTGTTGTTCGAGGAGCGGGCTCTCCAGATTGAGCTCCGCCTTTCCGTCCGCGCCGAAAACATAGGCAAAACCGAGGGGATCGCCGGGAATTCCGCGGAGCATAGCGGCCTGAACCAATTCGCTCATGCGCACCGGCCGCTTGCCGAACCGTTTCGCAAATTCATCGGCAAGCGCATCGAGCCGCTTGCAGTCTTCTTTCACTTGGAGCATCTGCAAGTGCAGCAGCGCATTCTGTTTGATCATGGCATCGGACGTCGAATCGTAAATGTCCTTCCACAAAAACATCGAGGCCGCGAAGGACTCTCCTTCCGCGGCAATCTTGGCAGCCATCACTTTCATCCACACCTGCGCGCCTGGTATTTTGCTCCCTTCCAGAAACGCCTCCGCGGCTTTCGGGTAATCCTGCAGATCGGCGTAGTAGACGAATCCCAGGTCTTCGTAGAGCCGCCAGTAATTCGGATTCGCTTGGATGCCTCGCCGGATCAGTTGCACTGCCAGGTCCGGTCTGCCCGCTCCCGCCGGCGCGGGCTGGCTGAGAAAGACCGCGCCGAACCGGTAGGAAACCAGCAGATTCGGATCGAGCGTCGTGGTGATATCAAGGAGCGGCCAGAGCAACTCGTGATTCGCCTGGTGTCTTACGCGTTTGTTTCCGTAGTACTGCACCACGCGCGTCCAATAAATGTCCGCCAGCAGCGGCGCATATTCCAGGCTCATCACCTTCACGAGCTTTCCCGAGCGCAGCAGGACTTCGTCGCGCTCCTCGCTTAACGACGCGCGCTGCGTGTCAATGTGGTGCTGTAGCCGCCAGATCCCTGCAAATCCGAGTGGGACGATCAGCAACAGCGCCCACGCGATGCTTCTCTCCTCTTTCATTTCAAATTCCGCCGCGAAAACACCGCCGCTGCCGCCGTCAATACGATCGCGCAATAAACCACGGTGTACAAACTGTTTTGCAGGATCAACGCGCCGGGAACCGCTCGCCCGTGCGCGGCCATGGCCATCACGTTGTAATTCTCAAAATTGGGAAGCACATACGAAAGCCATTTCGTGAACGCCAGCATCGCCGGACTCATCACCTGCACCGGCAAATTCCGCAGCTCCTGCACGTACAACCCGACGATGTACAATCCCACCGTGAACAAAATCGCCAGCAGCGGCGTCGTGAAGCAGGAAAACAGCAGCGCCAGCGCGACGATCAGCGCCAGCTTCAGCAGTATGAAATACACCGCCACCAGCACCGCCGCGTCGCTTCGCTCCAGCGTATGCTTCACGTAGATCATCACCAGTAGCAGCCCTGCCGCCATCGCCGCCGTATTCACCGCCAGCGTCAGCACCAGTCCGCCGAATTTTCCGAGCAGGAATTCCCATCGCCGCACCGGCTTGGCCAGCAGCGCGTAAAGCGTGCGCTTATCCATTTCCTTGGAGACCAGCGCGACGCCGAGGAAAACCGAAATGAGCAGCCCAATCGCCGAGATGGCGCTGAGCCCCAGGCTCACGATGACCGTCTGCTCGATCCCGATGGAAATCTGTCCCACGGCGACGGCCGCCGCCATCATCAGCAGCGCGAAGAACACCAGGTTGTATAGCACGCGGTCGCGCACCGCTTCGCGAAATGTATTCCATGCCACCACGCCGGCGCGCTTCATTTCCCGCTCACCTCCACCGCCGATGCCTGCGCGCGGTCCTCCTCCACCAAATTCATGAAAAATTCTTCCAGCGTCGCTTTCACTTGCGCGACAGACAGGATGCGCGCGCCGGCGCCTCGCAATTGTTCGATGGCCGCGTACAGCTCTTCCTCCGCCACTTGTAGCTGGTAGCGGTCGCCGGTGCGTGTCGCTTTGGACAGCAGTGGCGAGTTGCTTGTCCCCCTCAATTCAAAAAGAATCTCCATTCCCTGCGTTTTCATGTCCACAAGAGTGCCCGGCGCTCCGACCCCACGGAGCTTTCCTCCCACAATCACGCCCACGCGGTCGCACAACATCTCCGCGTCCGAGAGAATGTGCGTGGAAAACATCACCGTCTTCCCATCCCTCTTTAGCTCCAGAATAATGTCGCGCACCTCGCGCCTGCCGACCGGGTCCAGTCCCGACATCGGCTCATCCAGGATCACTACTTTCGGATCGTGCAGGATCGCTTGCGCCAACCCCACCCGCTGCAGCATCCCTTTGGAGTATTTGCGAAGCTGTATCTTCCGCGCGGTTTCCAGCCCCACCTTTTTCAATAGGCGCTCGACACGATCCTTCCGGTCAGCGGCGGTCAAATCGTGAAACCGCGCAAAATAGTCGAGCAATTCCGCCGCAGTTAAATAGTCGTAGAAGTAGGGCTGCTCGGGCAGATAACCAATGTCCCGGTGCATTTCCACGTCGCTGATCGGCTTGCCGAGGATTCGCGCGCTCCCCGCCGTCGGGAAAATCAGCCGCATCAGGAGTTTTATCGTCGTGGATTTACCGGCGCCATTCGGCCCGATAAAACCAAACACTTCGCCCGTCTCCACCTGCATGCTCAGCCCTTCGAGCGACGTTTTCTTCTTGAGGTGCAAGAACCCGAAGGGATATTCCTTGGTCAGATTTTCAATTTCAATCGCTGGGTCTGGCATGCCTTCATTGTTGGCAAGCCGGGGTTGACCGTCAATCCCACAGTCCAGGAAATGTGCGCGGAGAGAAAATACAAGGAGGGCAACAGCTCAGACCGGGCTGCGCGAAATCAGGAGTCGCCGCGCGCCTGCCCGATCTGCACCAGTTCCGCTTGCGGGGCCGCCGGATGCGCCATGGGCATCGGCTTCAAGTTTTGGGGGTCGCGCCAGTTATCCAGGATTCCTACCTGCTGCACGCACGAAACGGTGCACCGCGGCGCGCAAAACTTATCCGTAAAATATTCCCGGTGCCGCATCTGCGGCGTGTACTGCGCCAGCGGAATCCCCGGATACCCGCGTTGTTGCGAGCACCAGTGCACCAGCCCCTCTTCGCAAATGTACAGGTACCGCGAGCCCGAGCGGCACCGCCAGTTGTGTTCCCGCCCGCGCGCCACGTTGTGCTGAAACTCGTTGAATCTCGAAAACGACCGCTTCCCCAGCGTCATTACCTCTTCAAAAATCTCCTGCTCGTCCGGCCCCAGCGGTTTCAATTGCCCGTTGTTGTCGTGAATAATTCCCACCGTGCTTGTAAATCCCAGCTCCACGGCCCGGTGCGCGATCTTCAGCGCATCTTCGGGATCTTTCACACCGCTGCCCAGCACGGAGTTGATGTTCACCTGAAACACCGCGTACTGCGACAGCATCACCAGCCGGCCATCCAGCGTTTTCAAGCTTTTCTTGGAAACTTCGTCTGGTGCCACGTTATCAATGCTGATCTGCAAGTGCTCCAGCCCCGCGCGATTCAGTTGCTCAATGCGCTCCCGGTTCAGATAGAAACCATTGGTGATTAACCCCGCGATCATGCCCCGTCGCCGGATGTGCCGGATCACTTCATCCAAGTCCGGATGCATCAGCGGCTCGCCTCCGCTGATCGTGATGATCGAAGTCCCCATCTCCGCCAGCGCGTCCAGCCGCTTCTTCATTTCCTCCAGCGGCACCGGCTTCGAGAAATCATCGAATTCATTGCAGTAGGTGCACGCCAGGTTGCATTGCCGCATCGGGATGATGTGCACCAGGATGGGGTGCTTCGTCGACACCAGCGCCCTCCCAATCATCTTCAGCTCTCGCGCCCGTGTGTGAAAAAAGCGTCCGGCGCGCTTAAAGCGCACCTTTAGCGAAGCCTGCGATTTGCCATACCTCTTACTCATGAGTCTTTGGGCTTTCCCCTAGCCCTTCATTATACACAACGCTCATCTCCCTATCGTCTCTTGCGCCTAGGGCGTTACGGGGCCAGTTTCCGATGCGTCAGCTTTCGATGTGTCGGCATCCGGACACTTCCAGGCCCTCTCCCTTGGAAGATGCTCGCGGACCAGGTTCTCCGACAATTGTGTAGGCTAAGCCATTGTCTGCGCGATTGCTCAGGTGTATGTTGGTCTCCCGGCCAACGATTTCTCTAGCGAAGCAAAAGTGCCATGCGAAACCCAGCCCTACCGCTGGCCTAACCTGTTTCGGATGCATCGCCACCTGACTGGGGAGACCATTTGCCATGAAACCTCTCGCCCGATTATCGATGCGCTTGCTGGCGTTTACTCTGCTCCCTTTGATCGCGGGGACTCTGTTCATTGAGAAGCATTCTCCGTTCAAAACCGGCGCCGTCGCCTATCATCTCCAATCCCCTGGCACTCAAAGCGGTGTTTTTGCCTCACCAACCTCGGTCAAGCTTGTGGACCTCATCCCTGCCAGCCTCAGTGGCGAAACCAACCAAGACAGCGAACCTTTCCTCGCTATCCAGACTGCCAACCCACAGGTAATGGTCGCTTCGGCATTCACTCCCAACCCCGTTTCTGCCAGTGGCAATGCCCCCGTCTATGTCTCTCAGGACGGCGGCAATAGCTGGGTACTGAACGCCATCGCTCCCGTCCGGCGTATGACGTGCGACATCACGCATGCCATGCCCACCGGCGAGAACCATCCGCGCGGCGATCTCCACGCCGGTACGCTGGCTTGCGCCGCGTCCATCACCCTCGACGAGTCAGAATCGAACGACGTTTCTTCCAGTTCCGTTATGAACGTGCAGTCCACCCGCACCAATGTGGACCAGCCCTTCGTCCGGGCTCTGGGCATTTCCAATTCCGACCACATCTATGTTGGTCTCAACGATTTCAATCAGCCCCACGGCCACACCGCCACAATCGACGTCTCGCTGGATGGTGGCGCGACCTACAAATCCTTTTCCATCGAAGCCCGCAATACCGCGGGGCAGGATGGGCCTTCCGTTCGTCCGGCCGTCGCCGCCGACAATACGGTCTACGCCGTCTTTTTCGGCTGGCGCAAATTTGACGGCAAAACGGCCACAAGTGACATCGTGGTCGTGCGTGACGATGCCGGAGGTGCTGGTTCCAATCCTTTCCAGGCGCTTCGAGACCCATCCGACAAACTTCCGGGGCGCATCGTCGTCAAGCGCACCGCCATTCCGTGGTCCAATTCGCCCACACTCGGTCAGGAACGCATCGGCTCCACGCTCTCCATCGCAGTCGATCCCAATAACAGTTCCACGGTCTACGTGGGTTGGGCGGATCGAGGGAGCAAAGGCGATATTTATACCCTCCATGTGCGCCGCTCGATCGACCGCGGTCTGACCTGGTCTAAGGCAGACCTGCCCCATACTACGATCAGCAACGCCACGAACATCGCGCTGGCCGTGGCCAGCAATGGTGTCGTGGGTCTTCTCTACCAGCAACTTTCCGGAAGCCGCTGGGTTACACATATTGTGCAATCGCACGATGGCTTCGTAACCGTTCAGGACCTCATTCTCGCAAGCGTCCCGGCGGATACACCCGTGCAACAATTCTTGCCTTATCTGGGGGATTACGACTATCTGCTTTCTGTCGGGAATGAGTTCCGCGGCGTTTTTTCCGCGAACAACTCTCCGGACCTCGCCAATTTCCCTCAGGGGGTAACCTATCAGCGCGCGGCAAATTTCAGTACAAAGACCCTTACCGATGGCTCAGGCAACCCCGTGGCGATTTCTATCGATCCATTCTATTTTAGCGTTCCGGTGATTCCCTGAAGCGCGTTCCCCCCAGGACGCGAAGGAAGGAGAGGCGCACATGAATTCTTCGTCAAGCTTCTTAGCTGGCATCCTCTGGACTTCTTTGCTTGCGCCGTCCGTCGCCGCGTTCCCTCAAGAGCAGAACTACCAGGCCGCTCTGGCCAAACAATCGAGCATCATCTTTTCAGGAACGGTCAGCCAGCTCGGGGCAGCTTCCTTTGCAGGCGTGCCGACATCGCCGCAGACCATTGTCGTTCGAGTGGACTCCGTCCTGAAAAAGCCGCCGGCCGTTTCGCTCAAAAAGGGCGACAACGTTACCGTCGAAATGAAAGACTTGTCTGGTTTCCAGCAAGCGACTCAAGCAATGTTCTATACGGATGGCTGGATCTTTGGTTCGGGCGTTGCTGTCAAGGAATTAGGGCATGAGATCATTCCTAGCGGCGCAGCATCTGCTGGGGCAGCCGGCGCAAGTGAACGCGCGCGCAGCGAGATTCAAAAGCAGAGCAGCGATCAGGAATTGCAAGACCGTGTCGCCTCCGCGGATTACGTCGTGGTTGGGCGGATCATCGAGGTTCGCCCATGGACAGTGCCCAAGTCCGCCGCTGCGCCTCGTCACATCACCGAACATGACCCCGACTGGCATGAGGCCGTCCTCGAAATCCAATCGGTCCTCAAGGGCACAAAAGTCAAAAAGAACAAGTTGGTCGTCCGGTTTCCCGGTTGCATTGACGTGGCTTGGGCTCAGTCGCCCAAGTTTCAGAAACATCAGCAGGGGGTCTTCTTTTTGAAGAAGGATGCGGTTTCCGGTGTGCCCATGACCCTGCTCGGCGGGTCCAAGGTGGACACCTACACCTGCCTGAAGTCCGGCGATTGGCTCCCGTTATCCGACGAAGCCCGCGTCCGCACTCTGCTCAAGAACTAGTGAGCGCGCGTGCTGGTCGGAAACGCGGTGCGCCAGAGCCACGCGTGATTTCTTGAAGTCTCATTCTAGAAATCCTTGGCTTGTGTTCCGGATGAGCGCATTTCTCATCCCTTGCTTTCGTTGCCAACTCGACTAGCCACCTGCTATCCCGAAGCATCCAAACCACTTACAAGTAACCATTGACAGACGGTACCAATTTGCTATAATGGTTCCGTTAAGGCGGCACGATTCCTCCGTGCCTTGTGAAAAATGCGCCTCCGTCCAGCGGTCCTTCTAACTCTTTCAGAATCAATCCATCCACCGAGGCTACTTTCATATAGACACATCGCGCCCGTAAGTCCTTTGTTTTCCACCCTTGCAAAGAGTGCGCAACCTCTTCATTCCAGGCGTTTTAGCTTTCCTTTGTTTTCTTACACTTACGCACTCTTTTGCACTTTTTTGCATCCGCCAAAAACTCAACTCTTTTCCTTTCAATCGCTTCCGCACTCTTTGCCAAAAATACGGGGGGTGGGGGTAGGGAACCTCCAGCTGCCCATTCTGGAACTCTTCGTCTCTTTCCTTACCTCGTTACCTCCTTACCTAGATACTGCTAAACTCGGTGGAGCGAACCACATAGGAGCTCTCCATGTCTGAAGCCACGCAATCCGCCCTCACTACGCCGACTCGCACCGAGTCCGACTCCATGGGCAAGATCGAAGTCCCCGCCGACCGCTACTACGGCGCGCAAACCGCCCGCTCGCTCATCCACTTCGCCATCGGCAAGGACGTCATGCCGCCCGAACTGATTCGCGCCTTCGGTATCCTGAAAAAGGCCTGCGCGCTCGTCAATCAAGATCTCGGCAAACTCCCTGCGGATAAATGCGCGCTCATCACCCAAGCCGCCGATGAAGTTATCGCCGGAAAACTCGACGAGCATTTCCCCCTGCGCATCTGGCAAACCGGCAGCGGCACGCAGACCAACATGAATGTCAACGAAGTGATTTCCAACCGCGCCATTGAAATTGCCGGCGGCGTCATGGGCAGCAAAAAGCCCATTCATCCCAATGACGATGTAAATATGTCGCAGTCCTCCAACGATACCTTTCCCGCCGCAATGCACATCGCTGCCGCGGCGGAAACGGCGCGCCGCCTCCTCCCCGCCATCAAGACTCTTCGCGATGCGCTCGACGCCAAAGCCAAAGCGTTCGCGGACATCGTTAAAATCGGCCGCACCCATTTGCAGGACGCCACGCCGCTCACGCTTGGCCAGGAATTTTCCGGCTATGCAAATATGCTCGACCGCGATGGCGGCCGCGTCGCCGTGGCTCTCGACGGCCTCTACGATCTCGCCATCGGCGGCACCGCCGTCGGCACCGGCCTCAACGCCCATCCCGAATTTGCACAGCGCGCCGCGCGCAAAATCGCCGAGCTCACGGGGCTCCCCTTCCGCTCGCATCCCAACAAATTCGCCGCGCTTTCCGCGCACGACGAAATCGTTTTCGCCTCCGGGGCATTAAAAACGCTCGCCGCTTCGCTCATGAAAATCGCCAACGACATTCGCTGGCTCGCTTCCGGCCCGCGCTGCGGCCTCGGCGAACTCACGCTCCCGGAAAACGAGCCCGGGTCTTCGATTATGCCGGGCAAGGTCAATCCCACCCAGGCCGAAGCCCTCACAATGGTCGCCGTGCAAGTCATGGGCAATGACGCCGCCATCGGCATTGCCGGCTCGCAGGGCAATTTCGAGCTCAACGTTTTCAAGCCGGTGATGATTTTCAATTATCTGCATTCCGTGGAACTCCTCGCCGACGCCTGCAACAGTTTCGTCGAACACTGCGTCAACGGCATCGAAGCCAATCGCGAAACCATCGACCGCTACGTCCACAATTCCGTGATGCTCGTCACCGCCCTTGTGCCCAAAATCGGCTACGACAATGCTGCTCAGGTCGCCAAAGCCGCCCACCACGCCCACATCAGCCTCCGCGAAGCCGCCCTCAAACTCGGCTACGTCACCCCCGAAGAATTCGACGCCCTCGTCAAGCCCGAGGACATGACCCACCCATGAACGCTAATCCTTCTGATCGGAGCAACGAACAGTACCTAAGACTCTATGGCACAACCGAAGACAAAAGACCTCCTGGACGCAATGGAGCATGAAGCACTGGCAAAGGCTAGGTTTAACATGCACCGGGAAGGCATGTTCAGGGGAGTGCTTAAGGCGTCCTTCATCAAGTGTTTTGAGTTTGCCAAATTCGTTCACGGGTATGAGATTGAAAAGGCGGACGAAGGATCGTTCTTCCTGTCGGGCGCACTTCGAGGGCTGTCCGAGGACCTCATTGCCCTGAAATTCATCCGAAAGTTGAAACGGAAGGATCGGGACGAAGTTGCCCAAATTGAGATGATGTCTTCAACTGCGCAACTTATTGACAAGCAGGCCGAGTTTTTCCGAAGCAAACGGCCATTTCAGCCTGTCTTGACCAAGTCTTTTGACGCGGCAGAACTCGATAAGGCTAAAGACAGACTAACCACAATTGGGCAGAGTTCTAAACTCTGGCAGACCTCAAGGAAGCTTCCTCCTATCGAACAAATGGCCAATGTTGTGAGGCTGAAGGCGTTCTACAATTTCATCTATCGAATGACTTCGCGGATTGTCCACTTCAATGTCGGGGTCGCTCTTCGGAGCGGCTGGGGTAACTCGCCCAAAGCCGTTGCATTCTCGAGTAGAAATTTCTGCCGCTACTACCTAGAGCTGAATCAGTTCTATGGCGTTTATATCTTGGTGAATTTTTGCCGGTCATTTGGAAAGGATCTTGGCCTTTCCAGCAGTTTTATGAAGAACTTGGCGGGCATAAGTTCAGCGGTCAATGATCGTCTCCGCTGGCCAGAAGCTATAACATTCGAGGAGATGAATCAGCAGAATCCCAACGAATTGATCAGGATTGTTCTAAAGGTGGCTCACCTAGAAAAAAACAAAAACCGCGCTCGCAAATCGCTAGCAAATGTTAGAGCACAAAGTGGAGCTCAGTCGTTTACCTCCCTTGGAGTCCGGCATTGAAACCACTGAGATTGATTTGCGACTTTCTGAATCTTGTCCAACAGGAGCGGCAATGCCCTATCGCACCGTTATCTTGAGCCTCGTTTTCATTGCCTCGTGGGCTGCGGCGATGTCTCAAACGACGGCCACAGAGCACACGCTGAAGCCGACGCCGAAGATGGTCGCGTGGGGATACTACGATGCGAAGGCGGCGCCGGTGTTGCGCGTCAAGTCGGGCGACACCGTGCCCTCCCTGTCTTCCGCCTCCTCTGTGAACTCTGCGTTCTCTGCGTTAGGTCTTTTTCGTGTCATTTCCCCGGATTTG
>Ga0209648_10001632_pt1 | contig 18186 bp, 19 predicted proteins | sample GraSoi2013_115cm_FD_185830 | JGI IMG/M metagenome (GOLD analysis project Ga0209648, IMG submission 185830) | Grasslands soil microbial communities from the Angelo Coastal Reserve, California, USA - Sample 9_17_2013_115cm (SPAdes) (version 2) | ecosystem: Environmental > Terrestrial > Soil >...
GTCGCCAGAAAAAGGACAACAACGATCAGAATCGGAATGATGGTCCAGGCCAGCTCAATCTGCGTGCTTCCATACACTTGCGCTGGCTCACGCTCTGCGTCCGCCACTCTCCTACGGAATTTCACAACGACATAGCTCAATAAACTGAACACGACGAGAAAAATCAGCCCAGTGATACCGAGGACGAAATGGGACAGATGGCGGATCGAATCCGCTGGCGTGGAGTGCGAATCGAAGATGCTGGGAACGGAGTTGTCCTGCGGAGCTGCGGTGCACAACCCTGCGGCGAGAAGCACGCCCGCGACGAGAACCGCAACACCCACAACTCGGCTGATGATCGCTGGCCAATCCGCCTTTTGCATTGTCTCGACGATCCTCATCAAGCATCCCCACTAAGAACTTCAGGTTGGTGACAGCAATCCCAGTTGAAGGGCAAGATTCTCTGCACACGGGTACCATGCAATGCGGTGTCCAAGCGATTGCGTCATAGCGCGAAACCACAAACTGCGTTGATTGAGCGTCTTACCGATGACGAAAACAAACAGTGACGAATTGCTGCGGGTGCTGTTGCGTCTCTTGATTGACAAAATGGTCGAGGATTTGTCGCGTACCGCCTGGCAAACATGACGGCGCCCAGGTGTCAATAACGCGCCCAAACTGTCAAAGCTTAGCCATCCAATCTTCCATCGTGAGGCAGACTCGCGCTCTCTGGCGCTCGCCAAGCATTTGTCAATACGGTATTTAGATGAGCTTGGAAGAATTCGATTTATTGGAAATACCAGTGCTTTGTTGCTTGCAGGTGGCTCATGTAAGGCATCGGCGAAGCAATCAAGGAGCAGATACGTTTGGAGTACCTATAAATTCGGTGATAATCACTGCCCTAGCGGCTATCGCTGGTTCGCTCGTCGGCGCATTGGGCTCGGCCGTCGGGACGTGGATCACAGCGAGGCATCAGGACCGGCGCGACTTGTTGGGAAAGCAGATTGCGCGACGGGAGGCGCTGTATTCCGACTTCATTGGCGAAAGCGCGCGCTTGCTGGTCGACGCCATGCAGCACAACGTCAGTGATCTTCAAAAACTGTTACCAGTTTACGCGCTGCTGAGCCGCATTCGGCTCAGTTCTTCGGAGCCCGTTCTGCAAACAGCAGAAAAGGTCATAAAAACTATTGTGAACACGTACCCGCAGCCCAACCTGACGGCTGACCAGATTGAGTCTCGGGCCGTGAATGGCCAAGATCCGTTGAGGCAGTTCAGTGACACCTGTCGCACCGAACTGGAGTCGTTGCAACGACAAATGTAAATTGCAAGGATGTTATTCCTGCAGACGTTTCACTCTGTTGCGTTGTCAAGTCCGCCCGAGTGATGCAAAACACTTCCATCATTAGTGCGAAAGGCAACGTGGTCCACGTCCTCCCAGGTTCACTCTCGTCGCATCAATAATCGACCTTTAAGACTGGACAGGCGCATATTGACGCATGCTGGTTCTTGGCCGGGCGGAAGCTTCCGGAATCCTTGGCGCTGAACTCCGGCCTCCCGCAAAAGCGTGCGAGGAATACAGCGCGATGGGCCAAACCAGATTTGCTCCAATCACGCTCAAAACGAACGCCACGCTCATGAGATTAAAGAGCGCAAAGAAGAGCAGGGCATAAGGGAAAAAACAGCGCCGGACGATGAACTCCAGACGCCGCCCAAAATACAAGAAAGGATTCGACGGCCGGCTCTCCGCGTGGCCCTGCCAGATTTTCAGTAGCTGCTCCGGACGTCCAGAAGCAAGGCGCCGCCGCTCCCATCCAAGGGCGAGGAAGCTTGCTAAGGCTCCAAAAAGGAGCAGGCCGCCATATACCAGGTACGTTCTTGTTCCCGAGCTTCTCCACTGTCCGATGGTCATGCCGACAAGAAGAAAGAGATAGAACGCGTAGTCGCAAATTGTTTCCAGCCAGCAACCGAAATCGGATTCCTGGAGTTTCAAGCGAGCGACCTCTCCATCGGACCCATCCAGGATGCTTGCGGAGAGGCATAGAAACGCGCCGAGCAAAGTGCTCCAGTAACCGCCATAAGCAAAGAAGCCAGCGGCAGCAATCCCAACTCCTAATGTGAATATGCTTACCATATTCGGAGTGATGGGGAATTTAATGAGCTGCCGGCTGATGGGAATGGAAATCCGGCGATTCAATCGCGCGTAGATGCCGTCCGTAGGTTTGACCAGCCAGCGATCCAGTTTTCTTTCGGCGGACAGGCGGTCTTCGGGAGTATTGACGTGCTGCCATTGTTCCTCCGCGACCGGCATGGAAACGACGGATTGCATCTCGGTGAGTGACGCGTGCAGTTCCTCGAGCGTTCCAGCTTGCGTGGGGCAGCGTTCTGCGAAATCGCGGATCATCTCCACTGGCAGCGCAAAAATGCCGGCAGGTTTGTCGCCGCTCGTCAGCGCCAACGCAGTGCGTTTGTTACCCGACTCACCGGCCTTCCGAAGCAAGGTTGGATGATACGCTGTGTTTCCGTCAACCAGAACCAACCATTCACTAGATGCCTTATTGGCAATGAGCAGTAATCGTTGGGAAAGAGACGTGCCAGCGGCTACCTCTATCCACTCGACAGATTCGGGAAGTCGCCCAGTAAAAAACAACGCGCGCCGCACTTTTCGCCTGGTGTTGGGATCGGCCACCACCATGATGCGTGTTGCCCCGGCCTTTTGCGCTGCAAATATCGTTCGGAGAAGGATCGGTAGCGTGCCGACTCGTGAGAGTGAAGCGCTGAATTGGCTGCCCGTGGCCTCTCCTTCGGCGAGGAAAATGGCGAACACGATTTGGTTTTCCGGTGAACGATTGCTTGAAGAATTCGCTCGCGCTCTGGGAGATGTCGCGGCCGCTTGGGTTGTGCTCCCGAGGATTTTGGAGCCGGGGTGCTTTCTTGAGCGTGTCAGCAAGACGAAACAAATGATGCCAACGGCGGCCCAGAAAAATGACCGCAATCGCCGTGACAGCCCCAAAGCCAATCCGGTCGCGCTGCTCAGGCCAAACATCTTGCCAATCAGCATGGTTCCACCTTCGTAGGTTCCAATGTTCCCTGGGTTGAAATTGCCCAGGACGTTCACGAGCTTGGTCAATGCTTCGATAACCAGGGCGCTGAAGAAACCCATCTTCACGCCAATCAGCCAGAGGATTAAACACACCTCCGATACAGCCAGACACTGAGCGGCCAGATTTAGAGAAAAACTCGCCCAAAATGCTCGGGGGGTCTTGTGATGGAAATCGAACAGCGCGCTCTCAACAGACTGCACCATCAGATACCTTTTGTCGATCCAACTTTTGAGGGAGGGAATCCGAGCGATGCTGCGGGCGCTCCACGAAAGCACGGGCCAACGCTTTCGAACCGCGAACAACGTCAGCATCAGAAAGGCGATCAGTGCAAAAGCGAACAGACTCGCATACAGGCGCAGAGCCCGGGAAAGCCCCACGAGGGGCAGGGCAGCCAGAATCCCCGCGATCGTGGTTACGGTCGCCGTCACGACATAGAGGCCACGATCGAGAGTCACCGAAGCGAGGCCACTGGCAACGGGTATTTCTGCACTCAAACGCGAGACTCGAACGGAATCTCCAAAGGTCTGGCCCAGGATCCCGAGTTGTCCGGCGGCTTCCGCTCCCAGTCTAAGACCCACCAAACGCGAAAAGGAGATCTTATGCTGGTCGTCACCGAGTGTAAGCCGCCAGCCCCAAGTCCTCGCGAGGTGTGAGACTCCAGCCAGGGCAATCACCAATATGATTCCCAAACCGAGTTCGGAAAGGCTTTGCCACAGCTTGCTGGGACCAGCTCGCCAGATAAGGTAAACAAAGAAGCTTGCGCTCATGGCGATTGCGATGAGACGAAGCGGGAGTTGCGCTTTTGATGGGATTCTAAGCATCGACCAAACTCTCCGCGAAGTGGTTTTCAGGGAAGTCCACATCAAAGATGCTTTCGGCGTGAGCCAATGCTTCGGGGCTGTCGACGTCCTGCCAGTGTGCGTCGCCGATATCAAAGGCTCTCAGTTTCTGCTCCCGCGCAAGTTGGCGCATACCATCCGACAACGAACAGTTTCCGTCTCTCTTTGCTGATTCGAGCCTGTGGAAGAGAGCCGGGCTGCACAAGAACATCCCGGTGTCGAGGGCGTCATAGCGGGCAAGATCTTTGCCGATATCGACGATATGATCCGCTTCGCATTTGACCTTCGTCGCGTCGTCGAGGTCAAAAACACGATCCACATTGTGGTCGACTGCAAGAATGACTTCTCCATCTCCGAGTGGCTGCTGCGCTAGCGCCTTGGCTGTTTTTGGCTCGAAAATGTGGTCGGACATGAGAAGCAAGAATGGATTGTGAAGTTCAGCCTTGGCCGCCAGGGCAGAGACCCCGTTCGCTTTGTGGTATTCCGAGTTTTCTATTATGGTGACATAGATGCCGCTGAGCGCGCGCTCGGCAAACCAGTGGCGAATCTGGTCGGCGCGATAACCGACGACTATCACAAATCTCGTAATTCCGGCCTCCAGACCCGACGTGATTACGTGCTCGAGAAGTGGTATGCCGCGCAGGGGCACCAGGGGTTTGGGAACGCCGCCGGACACAGATGCAATCCGACTTCCATTGCCGGCAGCGAGAATCAAGCACTCATTGACGGCCGTCATGGCTGGCCCACCTTAGTGAATCGGTGATTTTCGCAAAGAAGCTCTGCGGACAAAAGGGAGGTCTTTGTGTGATTCATGGCTTCAGCATCTCCTTTGCGGACATTACGGAGTTGTCGGGGGCGTGCACCGTCTTGGGCGCGTAATCGAAATACTCGATGTTCACGTCCGTTGTGCCAAAAATATGGGCTTCCGTGACGCTTTGCGTGGAGCGGGGAAACCAGAGGGGGCCATTTTTCTGGTAGATTTGGACGAAGTGCGTGCTCTTCGTCCAGAACGACGGGTTCTTTGCCGGCTGACCCTCGGCGCGGGCCAGCGCGTAATCCTCCGCGTCCACCCAAATGCGGCCGCGAATTAGGTATTTCTCTTTGCGTTTGGGGCTGACTTCTAAAACATAAGCTGTGCGGCCGTCAATTGCTTCCGTTCCAGCCATTTTGAAATCGTAGTTTTCGGGATTGATTCGAGTTTTGGCGCGAGCTTCGGGATGCGACGTCTCCGATTCCGATTCCAGCATCTTTCGCAAAACGTGCCTGTGCGCTGCTTTCCAGCCTTCTTCCGACACGACCTCGAAATGCTTTGTGCCGTCCGGGTCGCCCTGCACTTGCACGAGCATCTCCGCGCGTTTGTGGAGATGCTGATTATCGAGGACGTACCGCCGCATTCCGGCATATCCCTCAATGGAGACCTGGCGCTGCAGGTCCCGAGAACCCATCCGTGCGACGATTTCCTCAGCAGTCGGGAGAGACGGGGATTCGTCCGCCGCAGCGGCAGACGCCGGAAGCAGAAACAAAGCAGCAAGCAAAAGGCGATTTCTCATTGTTAAAACTCCAAAACAAATTTTCCGCGGTATTCACGCCAAGATGAGTTGAAGAACTCCCCGAACCTGGCGCTGGTCAGGTTGTTCTGTACGTCTCGTGGATTGAAGTGGTTGAAAAGATTGAAAACACCCCCTCCGGCGCGCGCGTGTATGCGCTTTTCTCCAAAGTGGAGTGTGATCGGTCGCGTAACCTGCAGGTCAAACGAAGAGAAACGTGGGAAGCGGTGTGCGTTTCGCGGTCCAACATATTCGCGGAGTTCGTTTTCGACGGAGTAGGGAAATCCGGTGTGCAGGTCGTAAACGGGAACGAGTGTTAGGTGCAACGGGCCGGAGAATGTGCCCCAGAATAGGAAACGGTTGGGTGCGTCGAACGGCAGGCGACCACGAGCATCCGACTGGATAATCGGTTGCGCGAGATTCCCGAAGAACTGATTGAGATCGTTAAGGTCGCCAAAAGCACGGGAGTGGACGTACGAAGCGTTCAGCAAATGGTGAGCTAGCTGGTAGCGGGCCGTCACTTGGAACTCGCGGTAGGAATCGCTGCCACCGTTTGAGAGTTCAAGGGCTCCTGTCGTCCCGGAGGAGACCGGCGAAACGACAAAGTCGTCGGTGGTGTTGCGTTGTTCGTAGGCGATTCGCAGCAACAAGCCCGCAAGAATCTGGCGATCGAGTTCCAGATTCCACGACGTGCTGCGCGGGCTTCGGAGCTCGCCAATTATTTTGTTGTGATAGGACACAGAACTAAGCGCCACGCCGTTCTGGTCGAGCACAGTGACAGTGCGATCCGGAAGATCAGTGAACGTGGGAGCCGTGAGCGGGACGCGGTCGTAAAACCGGCCAACGCCGCCCTTCAGCAGCGTCTTTCCATCCCCAGTCAGTGACAGGAGAAATCCGGCGCGCGGAGCTGCATGGGTGGAACTGGTGATCGTGTCGTTGTCGAAGCGCAAGCCGAAGCTCAAGGTCAAACGTGGGTTGATCGCCCACTGATCGCCGGCGAACCAGGCCGTCTCGTTTTGACTAATGCGAAATGAGGTAGGGGAAGTGAAGGAGATGCGTTCCGCAGGTTCGTTCAACGCCCCATCAATCTCCACGGGAAGGAACCTCTGGCGGCCTTGGTATGCAGAGTGTTCGTAGCTCAGGCCCACCGTGAATTGGTGCGAACCGGCGAACTGCCAGGGCGCTAACTGATAAGTTTCCTGCAAGCTGGTGCGGGAAGTTCGACGCGCCTGCCGATTGAAGAAACCGCCTTCGGCGGTCTCCAGCAGCAGACGGTACGGATCGTTGCTCTGCGCGGTGACGTCGGCGTCAAAGCGCTTGTAGCTGAACTGCGAATTCAGCAGGCCCGCCTGGGCGATGGCGTAATGATCCTGCGCGTTGATTTGCTCCCCGCGCTGATGAAAATCCGGCGTCGACGGCTGAGGCGTAAAGGTGCTAAGCCCGAGGTAGTCCAACTTTTGCGGATACACTGCAACCGAAACCGCAGCTGTCTGCTTCGGACTGAGAATAAAGTCGATTTGCGTATAGGAATCGAAACTTTCGAGTTTCGTATCTCGTTTTGAAGGTGGAAGGCTATTTACTGGCGTGCGAACATAACGATATTCGAAGGACTGCGTGATGGCGATGCGATCTTTCCACACTGGGCCGGTGATGGTGGTTCGTGGGGTCGCGGCGCCAAGGCCCATAATGCTGCCGTCGCGATCTCGCAGTCGTGGCAGGAAATTCTGGATGGAGAAATGAAACTTCTCGTAATCGCTGGTCTTTGTCGCTACCGTGGAAACCGCCCCTGTGAACTTCCCATACTGGGGATCATAGGGATTCGAGATGACTTGTACCGACGACACGACATCGATTGGAAGGTTGATGGCCGGGCCGCCGGTCACGGGGTCAGTTACGTTCGCGCTATTCACCAGCGCTCCGCTCTGAGTGTTGCGAGCGCCCTTGAGATTGATGTGGCCATCGGGCCCCCGCAAAACTCCGGGAACCAGAGGAAGCGAACTCTCAAACCGTTCGTTCACGTTGGGAGCATCACGTAGTGTCTTTTCAGAAATAGTTTCAGAAGGAGCGGGGTCTTTCGTCTCAGACGCAGTTGCAGTTACGGTGACGGAGCTCTTCACATCGGCAGGCTTCAATTGCAACTCTGCTCGAACAATCTTGCCGGCCTCGACGCTTATCGTCTGTGCGGCATCGAGACCCGAAAGAAAAGCTTCTATTCGATAGGTTCCGGAAGCGACTGCCGCGAATGTGTAGTTGCCGTTCTCGTCCGTTTCCGTTTCAAGAACCACAGGACCGGATAGCCTGACTGTCGCGCCCGCTGCGAAGGCGTGCCCGGAAGAAACTCCGACAAAGACAGCCCCTTCCACGCGGCCCGTGGCCGCAGGAGTCTGCCCAAAGACTCCGGGCGAAGTCAGGCTGCATGCCGCGACGAAAGCGATGAAGACCCTTCTCATCGGCAACGTCCTTTGCGGCTTCGTCCAGTGCATCCATTCTCGCATTCGCTTCAACGAAGCATGAGTCCTTCCAATCGACGGCCAACGAGTGCCCGCTACGGATGTTGATTCTTATCAACGGCTTGAGAAGCGTTCGCACAGACAGGTGTGGACCGATGGAACGGGGGCTCGAAAGGTCCACGGCAAGGCTTCGACGGTTTCGACGAGTTGTTGACAACTTGCGCTGCCGTTAACCGTCTCTTAGTTGTTGAAGGCACGGAGCTGCCGAAAGAGCGGAACTCTCGGAACGTATTCACGGAGCGATCGATGCGTACAGGACCGGTTCAAGACGGGAGGCGAGGCTGAACCGATGGCGATGTGCATGCATGCTATGAATAAAGGAGCATGGAGGAATGTGTGCTTCTTGCCGCTGCGAGGGTCGACGCCGAAGGGCGAGCGGCAAGATTCATGAACGCATATGAACGCCACACAGGAGATTGAAAGCGGCAATTTTTCAGTCCCACGCTGGAATCTTTTTTCGCCCGATTCCATCCGGATCGTAAATTGGAATATTGACCGTGGTTTGAAACTTCGTGGGGTGATTGAGTTCCTCGACAGTACGAAGGCCGACATCATCCTGTTGCAAGAAGTTGATCTGAACGCCCGGCGGACACACCATATCAACGTTGCGAGCGAAATCGCAAAGAAGCTGGAGATGAATTATGTCTTCGGGCGGGAATTCCAGGAATTAACCCAGGGCTCCAAGTCGTCTCCCGCCTACCACGGTCAAGCAACACTTTCGCGTTGGCCCTTATCAGGTTCCCGGATCATCCGATTCCAGAAGCAATCGCATTTCTGGCGTCCGCACTGGTTTCTTCCCGAAATCGCCCCTTTTCAGGAGAGGCTCGGAGGACGTTTAGCGCTGGTCAGCGAGGCCAACATTGCAGGCAAAACAATAGTTACCTACGACCTGCATCTGGAGAGCAGAGGCGATGATCAGTTGCGCTGCTTCCAGCTTGACGAGGTCTTGGACGATGCAAGGAGATACAACTCGAACACGCCCATTTTGCTTACGGGCGATTTCAATCTCGATGTATCCGATGGACCTGCGGCTGCCGCAATCGGCCGTGCTGAGTTTCTGGACGCATTTGCGAACCAACACATGCCAACGACACCTGGCTCATTCTTGGAGCACGGGCGAACCATCGATTGGGTTTTTACGCGCGGACCGATACGTGCCGGCCAGGCACAAGTCCATCGTTCGGTTTCAGCTTCCGACCATTATCCGCAGTCCGTCAAGCTAACGATTGGTTAGCACCGGAGTGCCAATTCTCCGTGCATAGGCGCGCAGGCAGAAGACCGCTACAGGGTGTCACCAGAATTGAAACTCGAGGCCGACTTGGATCAAGGGCGAGCCGCCAATTTGATACGACGGATTGCGAGTGAAGCAGCGAACGACGGATGTGCAAGTCAAGAAAAACAAGAATTGCAATAATGATCAGAATCGCAGATGTCACGATCAAAGTGTTAGATGTTGTATCACTCTTTTGTGAATTCCTAGAAATCAAACGATCAAGCATCGATGTCCACTTTGTGATCGCATGGCCTATTTGCGACTCCGCGCGAATCGGCGCTACGACGTAGTATTCCGGCGGCGTCGAGCTCAGCGTTCTCCGGCAAACTGTATTGCAACGCTCCTGTCAAATCGGCAATCGCAAGCGCTCGCAGCTGGGCATGAGGAAGATGCAACGCGGACCCGTTACGGAGCTTGCAACTTAGTCACCACCTCGACGTTACCGTCAAATCTCTGTCATGAATAACGAGCTATAGGATTCCCACCGTTCCGCGCAGCGACCTGCGTTTCTTCTTCCCGTTGAAAACAAGACGTATAGCTGATTCCTCAGCGAAGTCCGCCTTGGACACAAAGTTGCTTTATGAAGCAAAAGCGAAACGGAGATCATCATGACCTACGCATACGCATCCGCGAGTCTCAGTGGGCGCACCCGCGCAGCATCGGTCAGCAAGCCCTTGCCTGTTTTCAGAGGTCGAAAAAGGAACCCGGTGTCGACATCCTGCAAGCCGGCAAGTCACGAGTCGCACAACCTTGTCGAGGCCGGACCGGAAGTTATGGGGATGGAGGCCTTTCAGGAGACGTTTGTGGCTTACCGCCCAAAATTCGTGGGCATTGCCTACTCCATCTTGCGCAATAGAGAAGACGCTGAAGACGCAGTTCAAGATGCGGTCCTCTCGGCCTATATGCACCTGCGCAATTTCGAAGGTCGCTCTGCTTTTACGACCTGGTTCACCCGCATCGTGCTGAACGCCGCCCTCATGATCCTGCGAAAGCGGACCAATTCGAGGATCGACTCGCTTCCAGAATCTTCCGCCTCGGGCGAAATTTCCTGGACCGAAAAGATTCCAGCCTCGCAACCCGATCCGGAAATGGTTTGCGCGGAAGGAGAAACTCTCCAATTGATCGACGTTTTGCTGGGAAAGATGAGTCCCGCCCTTCGACAGTCATTCACGATGACTTACTACGACGAATTGACGAGCCGAGAGGCATGCACTGTGCTTGGCGTTTCTATCGGAACTTTCAAGTCACGAATATTCCGGGCCAGGCGACACCTCATGCATCTAGCCCAGCGATCTCTTGTGGCCCCCATCCGCAGAGCTGCTCATTCTCCATTTTCTTTCGGCAGGCCTGATTTTCAGGCCCTTGCCGCAAGGCCCGCCGAGATTTCGTCTCCAGAAATGGCGCTCTCGTGAATCAGTCGCCTCTACTCCTTTCTTTTGCTCGGGGCACGAAATGTCGGTGACCACCGGAGATTCGATCAAAATGGAAAAGCCCGAATGGCTATCCCGGATGGAGGCTGTTCTGGAGGTGCTCAACGAAGGCGTCATCGTAGCCAACGAGCGCCTGCAGATACTTTTTGCGAACACGCGTTTTCTGGAAATGACCGGTATTTCCCGGGAAGAATTGATCTATTTTGACCCGTCTCAGTTCTACTCCTCTCAGGAATGGGATTTTCTGAGCCGGCAGACGGATGCCTCATTCCGTATCGGGCGCAACAGATATAACTTTGTTCTCCCTCGCAAGGGCGGGGGCCGGTTGCCCGTCATTGTCAGTACCCGGACGATTCAAAACTCCGGTGCCAAGTTTAGGATTGCGACCTTTACGGACATCTCGGAGCAGGTACGCGCCGAAGAAGAACTCCGCACCGCCAACGTGAAGCTCCAGAATCGCCAAATGGAAATCGAGGAAGATCTACGCCTCGCCGCCCGAGTCCAGAACAGTCTCGCACCCAGATCCCTGGTCTGGGACACCATGAGCGTCGACGCCTTCTATCATCCCGTGCATTCCATCGGCGGCGACTTCGCCCTGGTAAATTCGCTGGACCAAGACCACCTCAGCTTGCTCGTCTGTGATGTTTCCGGCCACGGCATCGGTTCCGCGCTGGTAGCGAACCGCATCTACTCCGAAACGACTGCGCACCTGCGTAGTGGTATGCCGTTCCTCGAGATGTTCAGAGAGTTGAACCGCTTCCTTATTGAAGACATCGCCGCCTCCGGGATGTTTGTCACATTGGCCGCCGCACGGATCGATGCTCAACGACGCAGCATGGTCTTTGCAGGGGCCGGCCATCCCCCGGCTATGCTCGCGCGTCAAGGCCAGGGCCCCTTGTTGCTCGAGTCTCGCAGCATGATTCTCGGCGCTCTCCCTGACGCCGTGGATGCCACCACCAACCTGGAGGTACAACTCCAGTCGGACGACCGGATCATTCTGTACACAGATGGGATTACCGAAGTTTTCAATTCTAGGGGAGAAATGCTCGGTATCGAAGGTGTCCAGGAAATCGTACGCCAAACATCGTCCCTGCCTCCTCACGAAATGAAGCAGGGCATTCTCGATGGCGTGGCTGCCTGGCGCGAGGGCTCCCCAACCGATGATGTTTCCCTCATGTTGGTGCACGTTCGCTGATACGGATTGGATTTGATGATCAAGGAGAGATGCATGACATCGAGAACCACCACGGTGCTAGTTGGAGTTGCTTCGTTTTTTGCCGGGCTGGTAATACCTGTTGCGAACGCGCAACGGGCTTCAGGCCCAGTCAAGGTAGTTCAGCTTACGGGTCTCGTAGGCGTCAAAGACAATGCAAAAGGAACCCTCAGTGTTGAGAACGGGCAGCTGCATTTTGTCCACGGTAAAGCAAGCTCAGACGTAAGCGCTTCTTCCATGCAAGACGTCGCCACCGCCGCGGACTCCCAAAGAGCCGTAGGTGGGACGATTGGCTTGATGAGCATGGCTGCGCCCTATGGCGGCGGTCGAGTCCTAAGTTTGTTCCGAACAAAAATCGATACCCTCACCGTTCAGTATCGCGATGCAGACGGGGGTCTGCACGGCGCAATCTTCACGATGCCGGTCGGAACATCCGAAGTGATTAAAAAAGAGCTTGTGGCTCAAGGCGCCCACTCAACTTCTGATAAAGAGCCGGCGGCAGCCTCCGCTGCATCCAGTTCCACACCCAACAAGGAGCAAAAACAATGAACCGCATCCTCAGCGCGGGGTTCCGGCTGTTCCTGTTCACACTGATTTTCGCTGCCTCTCCTCTGCTGGCCCAGAAAAGCAAGCCCACCAAGATCAAGGCGGCGGCGCTCCAGGTTGAGATGATTCAATCTGACGAAATCAAATTGCCTGCTGAATTCCAGGTTGCCCTTTACGAAAACCTGATTCGCCAACTCGAGAAGAATGGATTCTCGCGTGTGTATCGCGACGGCGACCGCAACGCCGCGAGTGTCGCCGACCTCGTCGTCCTTCATAGCACGGTTCGGGGCTTCAAGGCGGGCAGCGAGAGGGCTCGGCAGGTGACCACCGTTTCCGGCGCCACGTCCATCACAGTCCATTGCCAGTTCACGAGCTCGGACGGAACGTCCCTTCTCGAGCAGGATGTAAACGGCAAGGTCCGGTTCTTTGGCGGCAACCTCAAAGCAACCTACGACTTCGCCAAGAAGGCCGCGCGTGTCGCAAACGAAAACTTTTTCACGCCCGGTCGCGAGTAATGACCAGGAGAGAAAGCCCGTGGACCGAGGAGGTCTGTTGTTGATGCTGGCGCTTTACAGTAATCCCAAGTGGCTATCGGTAGTGCGCGGAACGGTTGAACGTCTGACCGAGACTCTGGGATTCCCCATCGCGCAGTGCAGGTCGATCACACGCGCGGTTGATGAAGCTCTGACTAACATCGTCCGCCATTCGTACGGCAATCGCCTGGACCAGCCCATCGCCATGTACTTTCGGAGAGCGCAGCGCCGACACGATGGGCAAGTTCAGCAAGGGCTCGAAATCCTGCTTTGTGACCGTGGTCCCGCTATTGACCCTTGCAAGCTCCAAGGGCGGCCATTGGATGAAATACGCCCCGGCGGATTGGGATTGCACTTCATCCGTCAAGCCGTGGACACGGTGGAATTCACGCGCAAGGGTCCCACGAACCGGTTGCGGCTCGTCAAGTATCTGGCGCAGGGAAGCAGCGTTCTCTGAAGGAGAAGACACGGTGCAAATCTCAACTCGCCGCAAAGACAAAACCACAATTTTTGACCTTTCGGGTGATATCGATTTCGCGAACTCCCCGGTAGTGCGCGATTCGGTTTTACGTGAGATCCGCGAGAGTCGCACACCATGCGTGGTAGTGAATCTCAGCCAGGTCCGTTACATGGATAGTTCCGGTGTGGCTTCCCTGGTCGAAGGATTGAAGGCGTCGCGCGATCTCGGCTCCCGTTTTATTTTGGTCGGGCTCACCAGATCCACCCGGGAGGTTCTGCAACTCTCGCGCCTGATCAAGGTCTTTGAAGTTTACGACAACGAAGAACAGGCAATGACTTCCTGATATGGAATTCGTCTCTCAGCTCGGCAGCAGCACCCTCGACGGCCTGAGTTATCTCGGCTCCCTTGCATCTCTTGGAGCCCGCGCGGCCTATTACACTTTGGTGGCCCCTTTTCAAGGAAAGCCTTTGCGCCTCCAGCGCGCGGTGTCGCAAGCCATGGACACGGGGGTCCGCGCCCTGCCGATACTTTCGCTGATTACCTTCTTCATTGGCTTGATCCTGGCGCTCCAGGCGGCCTACGAGCTTCGCCGCTTTGGCGCGATCAGCGCCGTTGCGACGGCGGTCGCCGTTTCCATGTCCCGGGAACTCGGTCCCTTAATCACCGCCATCGTTGTCATCGGACGCTCTGGTTCTGCGTTCGCAGCCGAAATTGGAACCATGAAGGTGAGCGAGGAAATCGACGCACTGGAAACCATGGCGATCAGCCCAATCCGTTTTCTGGTCGCCCCAAAGTTCCTGGCCATGATGGTGATGTTGCCGTGCCTGACCATCTGGGCCAACGCCATGGGCATTCTCGGAGGTTCGTTGTTCGGCGTCGCTCAAGCAGACTTCACATTTGTGCGCTATATCCAGGCTTCCATCGACTCTTTGCTCCTGCGGGATATCACCACCGGACTGGTGAAGAGCGTGATGTTTGGCATCACCATCACCGCCGTCGGTTGTCTTGAGGGGCTGTCGACTGGCGCAGGCGCGGAGCAGGTCGGCCGGTCCACCACGCAAGCTGTGGTTAAGTCCATCTTTCTGGTTGTCGTTGTCGATTTGTTCTTTACAGTTCTGTTTTTTTTCGCAGGTAACTAATGACGACAGGACAAATACTTCCGGCTTCCCCTATCGAGCCCGTGCTTTCACTGCGGAACCTGCGCGTCAGTTACGGAGAGCGAGAGATTCTGCATGGCATCAGCTTCGACGTCCTGCGCGGCGAAACCCTGGTGATCCTTGGCGGTTCGGGGTCCGGGAAAAGCACACTTCTTCGCACTCTGGTGGGGCTCGAAAAACCCAGCGCCGGTGAGATATGGATCAAAGGCCGGGATCTCGCGAAAACCTCCGCCGCAGAAATGGACGAGATACGAAGGAAAATCGGAATGTCCTTCCAGGGCGGAGCCTTGTTCGGTTCGATGACCGTGGGTGAAAACGTGGCTTTGCCTCTTCGAGAACATACTCGATTGGAAGACTCCACTATTGAAATCATCCTCCGGCTCAAACTGCAGCAGGTCGGGCTCGAAGGATTCGAATATTACACGCCCGCGCAGCTCAGCGGCGGAATGAAGAAACGCGCCGCAGTAGCCCGCGCGCTGGCGATGGACCCGGAGATCCTGTTTTTCGACGAGCCCTCGGCTGGACTGGATCCCATCATCGCAGCAGGTATCGACGAATTGATTCTGGAACTCAAGCGTGCGTTCCACATGACCATCATTGTGGTTACGCACGAACTGGCGAGCGCATTTTTGATCGCTGACCGCATGCTTTTGATCGACAAAGGCAACATCGTGGCGCTCGGCACGACCGAAGAGATGCGCTCCAGTACCCAACCCAGAGTCCGGCAATTCCTTGATCGTGTTGCCGAACCCGAGATTTCCGGGGAATTGGATTACCTGCAGATGCTGACAGCAGAGCGTCCCGATGCGCATAACGCTGCAGGAAAGAGAGGATAGTGATGCAATCTAAACGCGAGCAGGTGCTCGTTGGTTTGTTCGTGCTCATCGCCGTGGGAGTGCTGTTTGGCACGGTATTCGCTATGAGCGGCGCCTATGGACGATCCACGACAAAGTTTCATGCGTATTTTCCCTTCGCCGGAGGGTTAGAGCCCGGCGCGACCGTGCGGTACGCTGGCGGACCGAAAGTCGGCCGCGTCGACAGCGTGCAACTCGATCCGAAGAATCCCGGAAGGCTGGACGTTGTGTTCAGCGTTCAATCCGATCTTCCCATTAAAACTGACAGCAACGTAAAGATCATGAGCATGAGCCCGCTGGGGGACAATCACCTTGAGATTTACCCGGGCAGCGAGCAAGCACCGCGAGCAGCAAGCGGCGCCGCACTCCCCTCGCTAAAGTATGTGGATTTCAACGCTCTGACCGCGCAGCTCAATGACCTCAATCCCCAGGCCCAGGAACTGCTTCGCAACTTGAACGATCGAGCGTCGGAAGTGAAAGAGACCATCGCGCGCGTGAACGATTTGCTCGGTCCGCAGAACCGCGCGAATCTTGCCGCAACGATCGCCAATGCGCGCGGAATGCTTGAAGAAAACCGTCCTCAAATCAAGACCACACTTCACAACGTGAACGCCGTCAGCGAGAAACTGCAACCCCTTCTCGAAGATTTTCGAAAGACTTCCGAGCAAGCAAATCAGACGTTGAACCATGTCGATGCCATGGTCGGTGAGAATCGCGCGGACGTCCGCCAAGCCGTCGTCGAGCTGCGCCGCACGCTTACAAACATGACCGACGCCACTGCGCGGCTCGACCAAACCCTCGACGTCAATTCGGAAAACATCGACGAATTGCTCGACAATATGCGGCACGTGACGGAAAACCTGAAAGAATTCACCGCAACGATCAAGACGCGTCCCTACACGCTAATCCGTGCGTCCAATCCGCGAGAACACAAAACAGGAGAACAACAATGAAACGCAAGTTTATTTTTCCAGCGCTCATGCTCTGTCTCGGAATCCTAAATGGCTGCGGCGCCGCGCGGCCAAGCAAGTTCTATCAGCTAACGCTTCCCAACGACAAAGCCTCCGGAGCGGATCCGGCACCCTTCCCGGTCACACTGCTCCTCGGGCCGATCACCACGTCGCATCTGTATCGCGACGACCACATCGTCTACACCTCGAATGGAGAGGCGATGGGCACGTACGAGTATCAACGATGGGCGGAGCCGCCTTCCGAAATGATTAGCGATGTCCTGCTCCGGGAGCTACAAGAGTCGGAGCGCTACCAGCACGTCTACTCCTTGCGCAGTGACTCCCGCGGCGACTATGTCCTCCGCGGCCGTTTGTATGACTTCCGGGAGATCACCGGGAACGGTGTGGCGGCCCGCGTAGCTTTCGAGTTCGAGTTGCGAGACTCGAAGACCGGTGCGACCGTCTGGAGCCGTTCTTACTCGCACGACGAACCGGTGAGCGCCAAAGACGTGACGGCGGTCGTTGCGGCCCTTAACCACAATGTTCAGAGCGGCCTAAACGAAGTTTTGGAGGGCCTGGACAAGTATTTCTCAACACGGAGTGCAGTCGCTTCGACCGTAGCGCCTTAGTACCAAGTCTTTGGCCAACAGCGCGCTCGGTGGCCAGCCGCACACAGACAACTGAAAGGTGCAGATAAATGCTCCGTCGAACCTATTTTCTCGCGCTGTCATTGCTCTTGGGCCCGGTCATCGGCTTTGCGGGGGAAACACCGGACCACTCGCCGGCCTTCACAGCGGTATCAGAGCTCACCGGTGGATTCGATCTCCTCTACGAGCAGAAGTTCGCTGAAGCACGCGAAGTTTTCGCAAGCTGGCAATCCCGCCATCCGGATCAGCCCTTTGCTGAGGTGGCCATCGCAGCCAGCTATCTCTTCGAAGAGCTAAGCCGCCAGGGGGTACTGACCAGTGATTTCTTCTTGAACGAAAAAAAATTCCTTCGCGGGATTGATGGCAAGCCGGATCCAGAGCGCATGGCCCGCTTCCGCGAAGCTCTGGCTCAAGCCCGCCAATTGGCGCGGGAGCGTCAGAAAACTGACCCAAAAGACGGTGAAGCTCTTTTTGCGCTGACGCTTGCTGCTGGCATGGAATCGAACGAGGAGTCGATTTTGCAGAAAAGGCACCTCGCTGCCTTGAGGCGAACGAAAGAAGCAAATGAGTATGCCAAGCGGTTGCTGGCGCAGAATCCGGAGGCCACAGACGCTTATGTCGCGCTCGGCATGGCAAACTACATTATCGGATCGCTGGGCCCCGCTTCCCGGTTCACACTCTGGTTTGGTGGAATTCACGGGGACAAGAAAATCGGTATGGAGCAGCTCGCCAAGACTACAGAGAACGGCCTCTACCTGAAGCCGTTCGCCAAAATTGTGCTTGCCCTTGCCGCACGCCGTGAAAAACAGGACCCCCTCGCGCAAAAGTTGTTGCGCGGGTTGACCGAGCAGTATCCAGGTAACGAGTTATTCGCTTCGGAATACGCCAAAGCATCGGGCATGCCTCTTCAGGGGACCCCGGCTCGCTGACTTTCATATCCGTATGTGACCCGTCGTTCGACGTTGGATTGTATTGTCGAATTTTTGACATTTGATTCGAACCCCTGACTCTTTGACGAGAGAATGCGATCTGCGACCACTCTAAACTCCATCTATTCAGTCACTTGTCCCGCAGCTGAGCCGCACCTTCTTGGCAAACCAAATGCCCCACATATACAGGTCCGATGAGTGACAAGGCGGGCCGGCAT
>Ga0209648_10001633_pt1 | contig 18170 bp, 6 predicted proteins | sample GraSoi2013_115cm_FD_185830 | JGI IMG/M metagenome (GOLD analysis project Ga0209648, IMG submission 185830) | Grasslands soil microbial communities from the Angelo Coastal Reserve, California, USA - Sample 9_17_2013_115cm (SPAdes) (version 2) | ecosystem: Environmental > Terrestrial > Soil >...
GCCTGGTCGAAAATGTTCCAGTGAGCGGATTGCCGGAAGAGCCGGGCCCAACCCTGGTATTGCTCGCCAGAAAAAGGAACCAGATGAACGCCCGTCCTGGTTTCGTTTACGCCGGGCCCTCGGAATATGTGAATGTGGCCAGCTGGGACTATACCGACCCCACTAAGATTGACTACCTCTATGGGCTGGGGAGAAGAGACGGATATACCTTTTTAGGAAACATAGTAGGGAAGTTAATTAACTAAACTGAATTACTCTTTAGTTATCTTCGGACCCTGGACTCCTGGTGCAAAAAGCCGGCTCCCCTACCCCACTTGCTCGATAGTGTTGGAGCTCCTGAAACAGCATGATCATCGCGTATTTACTGGGGAGAGTCGCTGTCGCGGCGGACACTAGCTGAGGTGGTCGCGGTGTTTACTGGATATGTATCATTCGTGGACGTTTTTGAGCTCTATTTTGTTAGGTGCCGCCCCTACGGGGCTCGGTCTCTTTGTTGCACCCTACCCAGGGATTCGCCCTGGGCTAAAATCTCCGCCGCGCCCTCCGGCGCGGGAGCATCGCAGAAACACGATACAGCAAAATTTTTCAAAGACCGTAAGGGGGCTTCTTCTGAGGGCTTCGCAGCCAAAATAAGGCTGCTTCGCCCTCGCTTTTGGTTCGCGCTGAACGGCGCTCACCAAAAGCTCACCCTGCCCCCGGCATTCTGGATGCTGGATACACTTCCAGGGACGATGGTAATCCTCGTTTCTGCGGGAACCAAGGCTTTGATACCACAATGGGACCATGGGGCGGGTCATACGGGATGGGCTTCGAGTTTCGGTCTAGAAGGTCTAGCGTCGTCCCTGACGGGACTACGAATCGTTTCCTATGATACCCAGCGCTGGAGCGCTGGGCTATACTACGTCACCCCTTTGGGGTTGTTCGCCCTTCTGGCGTCTGCAAAATTGAGTTCCGCACAGACTCTGAACCCCATTGTTTGCATTTCAACGCGGGTCCCACGGCCCGCTCTTCCACGGTAGTGGATACAGTAGTTGTGATTTCCAACCCCGAACATGAGCTTCGTACGATTCCCAAAGTTTTTTGATCAGTTGATGCTGGAACCCAGTGAGTTTTTTCTGACGCAACAACCCTCTCGCAATATAAGAAATTCTTACACGTGTAAAAACTATTACACCGTTGCAACTTTTCCACGTTGACCGGTGATGTTGTGAATCGACGACACACGCATCAATCCTGATTTTCGTGTTTTCAAAATGGGAACTTTAATTTGGCATTGCAAATGCTCGAAGCAAGATCAACCTCCCAAAGGTATGCAAGGTAGTGGCTGTCGGTTTGTGGTAGTGCGCCAAGCTGGGGATTGGCGTGCGGTAACGATATCGGGGGATGGAGTGATTCAGATGGGGTTGGGTCCGAGCAGAAGGTGGGGAATCCGAGTCCGATTCATATTCTTGCTTCCGTAAACAAGCGAGTCATCTGTGAAATTGAGGGGGAAGTGGCGTTATCCGGTGGTAGTTCTTGGCCTGGGCGTGCTTGCTTTTGCCGGTTTTGTGCGCTGGCGGGTCACGCGGGCACTGCACAGTTCGACTGAGGCGGTCGAGGCCCAGGAGAAACTCAAGTTCGGACGCCGGCAACTCGAGCCGGCGGTCACGAACGGGGTGGAGTGGATCAGCGCATCCGCGAACTTTACCCAGGCGGCTGTCTTCCAAGACAAGTTTTACGTTGCGGGGCCTTCCGGCCTGCTGGAATACGACCATCGTGGAACCCTGCTGAAACACTACCGGGCGGGGATCGAGTTGCCGCCTTCGCCGCTGCTGCGCATGGCGACCGGAGTTCTTAGTGATGCCCGACAGCCGGAGTTGCTCATCGCCACCGCCGGGGAAGGGGTTCTGGCGTTCAACGGGCATGAATTCCGCCAGATTCGTCCGGAAGAGCCCGAGGCGCGGACCATCACCTCGATTCTTCCTCTCAGCTCGGGTCATCTGCTGATCGGGACCCTCAAGCGCGGGCTGCTGGTGTATGACGGCAGGGAGCTGCGCGCATTTCATCCCACACTGGCCGAGATCGGCGTGACGGAACTCGCCGGAAACGAAGCTGACCTATGGATTGGAACCCTGAATCAGGGGGTGGTGCATTGGCAAGGCGGGCAATCCGAGCAGTTTGGTGAAGCCCAGGGCCTGCCCGATTCCCGGGTGTACTCCATTTTTGTGGCAGGCGAGAGGGCGTATGTGGGGACTGCGTTAGGTGTCGCAGAATTCGATCAGGGGCGTTTTACTCGTGTCCTGGCTGGGGGCACCTTCGCGCAATCGCTTTACCTCCGAGGCGGCAAGCTTCTGGTGGGCAGCCTGGACCAGGGCATTGCCGAAGTCGAGCTCAACCAGAAGAGGATCGCACCTCGGTTGGGTGAAGGGGCAAGCGTAAAGATCAACTCCGTCCGGCAGATTTTTTCCACCAACTCGGTGCTTTATGCCCTTGCCGAAGATAGTTTGTACTCGCTGAACCAGCGTGGAAGCTGGAACCGGGTGCTCTCGCCTCAAGGCGCTCTGCTGGCCGATAGAGACGTTTCTGCTCTGGCCGTGGATAGCAACCATCGCCTATGGGTGGGGTATTTCAATCGTGGCCTCGACCTGGTTGACGCGAACGGCAGCGCCGAGCATATCGAAGACGACAACGTATTTTGCGTTAACCGGATCGTGGCCGGGATTTCCAAGGGCGTAACCGCGGTCGCAACCGCTAACGGGCTGGTGCTGTTTGACTCCTCCGGGCACCGCCAGCAGGTGCTAGGCCGGAAAGATGGCCTGATATCGAACCATGTCACCGACGTTGTGGCTTACGGCGACGGGCTGGCGATTGCGACCCCAGCCGGCCTGACCTTTCTCGACGCCTCCGGCCCGCACAGCTTGTATGCCTTTCACGGACTGGTCAACAACCATATCTACACCCTGGCCACGAGAGGGAACGAGGTGCTGGCGGGTACGCTGGGTGGCATCTCTGTGCTCGACCACGAACAGGTGATCACTAACTACACCACGGCAACCTCCGGGTTGAAACATAACTGGATCTCGGCCGTGGCCGCAGAGGGTAACAGTTGGATCCTCGGCACCTACGGCGCTGGGATCGAGCGCCTGAACCCGGATGGGAAAGTTGAGACCTTCGAGATTGCCAGCGGCAAGTTTGATGTGAATCCCAATGCCATGCTGGTCACCGAGCGACATGTCTTTGCCGGATCGCTGGAGCACGGCCTCTACAGCCAGAACCGTGAATCCGGCCGATGGACTGTCATCGCCGAAGGCTTGCCCTCCCGAAACGTGACCGCCCTGGCGGCTGACAACGGCTACATCTATATAGGAACGGACAACGGACTGGTCCGGCTTCCGGAGCAAAACCTGCCATGAACCTGAACAAAAAAATACTTGTGTGTGTTTCAGAAATCTTAAAGATGATGAATTTTGGTCCCTCAGGGCCAAAAGAGTCCGTGAGAACTCGAAAGCATAGCGTCGTCCCTAACGGGACTCGGATCGTTTTCTTACGATACCCAGCGGCTCTTGTTCGAAGGGCGGTGCAGCCAAAAGAAGGCTGCAACGCCCTCGTTTTTGGCTCGCGCGCGACAGCGCTCGCCAAAAAGCACACCCCAGCGCTGGGCTATAACACGTCACCCCTTCGGGGTTGTTCGTCCTTCAGGGTACCCGCAAAATTGAGTTCCCACACAGACTGTAAAGCCGTGCCCCTTCAAAATCTATTTTTGAAACACGCTCTAGTGCTCGCGCTTCTGATGTTTGTGCCGGCAGTGGTCCTGGGCGATGCCGGCGTGCTGCTGCCCCGCGACAAGCAGGAGCCGGATGCCTCGATCCTCTCGCTCCGCGAGATGGAGATCAGCGTTCGCATTGAGGGCGGCGATGCCCGGATTTTTATCCGGCAGGTCTTTGAGAACCATAGTGGTCACATTGAGGAAGGGACCTATAACTTTGCCTTGCCCGATCACGCTACTATCTCCGATTTTGCGGTCTGGGATGGCCCGGTGCGCATTCCGGCGGTCATTCTGGAGAGGAGACGCGCGGAAGAGCTTTATAAAAGCTTGAAGCAGCAGAGTATCGATCCGGGGCTGCTGGAGAGCGAGCGCGGTTCGGAGGAGGCCCGCAAGAACTCCGACTTTACCGCCAAGATTACCCCCATTCCCGCCTATGGCACCAAACGCATGGAGATCGAGTACCACGAACGCATTCCGGTAGAAAACCTGAAGTCGTATTTTGCCATCCCGCTGAGCCCCGACGCGTATGGCGCCCAGGTGGCCGATCATTTGTGGGTCCATTTTGAACTGCATTCGGCGCATCCCATCCGCGGCTTCCAGGTTGGGGGGAAGCTGTTTCCCCTCAACATAACTGAGAAGAGCCCCAACCTGGTCAAGGGCGACCTCGAACTGAAAAATGTGAGCCTGACAGAAGACTTCAGCGTGCAGTACAAGCTCGATCCGGCGGCCGTGGATACGCTGCATGTTCTTACCTATCGCAATCCTGAATCAGGCCAGCCTTCGCCGGATGAGATGTCGCCAGTACGCAGCCACAATGAACCCGGCTTCTTTGAAGCCGAGGCGCTGCTCGGTCCGGCGAAATCGCAGACAGCCAGAACCGGGACTCGGGGTGGTGGCGCGCCACGTACAATCATCGTTCTTTTTGACAACTCACTTTCCATGCAATGGGAAAAGCTGGAGCGCAGCTACGACGCCATGGAAGGGCTGTTACGGATGCTCAGACCCAGCGACCGCTTCAATCTTCTCTTGTTCAACAGCAAAATCCAGGCATATCAGCCGACGCCGGTCATGGGCGATCGGGTGGCAGTCAGAAATGCGCTGGCGTTCGTTCGTGCCAGCCGGCTGCGCGGCGGCACAGACCTGCAGCAGGCCCTGGAGGCGGGTCTGGCCCAGTGCCAAAAAGGAGACGTGAAGAATGCATATCTTGTTTTGTTGAGCGATGGCGAAGCGACACGCGGGCCGATTCACTCTGGCAAGCTGGCTGCCTGGTATAGCCAGCACTGGAAGGCGGTGCCGGAAGCCCAGAGGCCGCGAACTTTCGTCTTTGCCGTGGGCGACGATGCCAACCTGCCGCTTATGAAGATGCTGGCGCAGAACGATGGCGTTCTGGAAAACGTGCTTTCCACCGAGACCATTGATTTTCCGCTGGAGAGCTTCCTCTCCAAGATCGGACGCAGCCCCATCGTGCAGCTTGGCCTGGGGATTTCACCTGAAGATGAGGTCGAGATGGTGTATCCGCTGCAGGAGAGTGCTTTTTCCGGCTCGGTTGCTTCCTGGGTTGGCCAGTACAAGAAACCCGCAGAGAATGTCAGCTTCGATGTTCACGGCCAGAGAGACGGAGATCCGCTGGACATCCATACCCAGGCCTCGCTGCCGGCGGAAGACCTGAGCCATCCTCAACTGCCACGGCTATGGGCCAGCGCCCGGGTAGATGCCCTGCTCGAAAAAATTGAACGCGACGGTGAAGACCGGGCCACCATAGACGAGATCATTCGTCTCTCGCGCAAGTACAAGTTTGTTACCCCCTACACATCATTTTTGGCGGCACCGAGATCGCTGCTGCGACCGCGGGTTATCCGCCCCGGAGACCCGGTTCTGCGGGTGCGTACGGATGAATCCATAGTCTCGGTGGTCGCCCTGTTTCCTTTTGGGCTGACCCAACCCCTGCGCCATTTGACCAAAGAAGATATCTGGCAGACCCGCTTCCTCGCGCCCGACGATATGCGCGACGGCACTTATGATGTGCGGCTGATCCTGCGTGACCGCTCCGGCAACACCTACCGCGAGTCGAAGAGCTTTGTGGTTGCGAGTACGCCACCGGTGGTGAAGATTGCGCTGGCGCAGAAGCAGTATCACCGGGGAGAGACCGTCAACCTCAAGGTAAGCGCATCGCAGAGCACGCGTTCGCTGACCGCACGTATGGATGAAGCCGGGGCCGAGCCGGCACGACTGCGCTGGAACCGGCAGGCGGAGGCGAATACGGGTCAATTGGTCGTCCCGGAAGACGCGACAGCAGGTAAATATCAGATTGTGGTTACGGCTGAAGACATTGCGCACAACATCGGGACACAGGAGGTGCAAATTGAAGTGCTACCGTAGCTTGGCGTTTAAATTCTTAGAGCAATTTCAGAATTGGTGTATCAGCGTGGCACCGCTGAAGAGGCTGCGCGAAAAGCTTTTTCTATGGCGCTCCTCCCGCTTTGCGGGATGCGCGCTGGCCTTCGGCAGAGTGGAATTGTTCATTTTCAACGGCGTAGCGGCACGACTAAAGTCGTGCCCTGATACACGTCTTCACACGCGAGGATTTTTTCCGCAGCTTCTGAAGCCGTGCCCTGACAACCACGGGCTGCCGCGCGTGAATTGGGGAATCGCTATCGTCATCTTCTTTCTTATCGCCGGTTGTGCGCTGGCGACAATGGCGGCCATGCCCTCGTGGATCCAAAACATTGAGATCAGCACCGCGCTGGAGAAGATTATTTTCCGCAGCATGCCGCTGCCTGGAGGCTCCGTGCTGGTGCGGCGGCCACCCAGCGAGACTGTGCCCGCGCTTACCACCGCGCTCGAGATGCAACCTCAAAATGCAGAGCTGTATTCGTTGCGGGCAATGGAGCAGGAAGAAAAAGAAGACTTCGCAGCCGCCGAAGCCGATTGGAAGCTTTACCTGCAGAATTCAGCAGACAAAGGCGCAGCCCAGCTTGCGCTAGCAGATTTCTACGATCGCCAGATGCGTCCTGCGGATGAGATCAATGCGCTTTCTGCGTTGGCTGAGATGCCCTCGCCGCCGGAGGAGAAATTTACCCCGGTCGCCGGACAACGGTCCTGGTGGGCGTTCGAGCGCATCTTTGACGTCATCCAGACCCATGCGCTGGGAAAAGAGATCAGCGAGGGCCAATATAAAAGATGGCTGCGTCGCTATTCCAAAGAGAGCGGGTTGTACGGACGTTACTTCGAATATTTGCTCTCGCAAAAAAATTACGAAGCGGCAGCCGAACTGATTACGGTTTATCGCAAAGACTTTGCCGAGGATGAAGTTTTTCCGGTGAAGGCCCAGGCCTTGCTCGACTACAACCGGGGTTCAGTCGAGCAGGGGCTGGCAGACTACGACAAGGCATTTCAACCTCTATGGCCACAGGAGCTGGTGAAGAATTACTTTGCTCTGTTGCGAGACACCCAAAGTCTGCGCAAGTTCCTGGGCAAAGCGCAAAAGGCGCTGGCGGCCAATCCGGATGACTTGAATGCGGTGGCCCGCATCTTCTTCTACTACCAGCAGCAGGCGAACATGGATGCTGCACAGCGGACGATCAAGGACTACAGGTTAAACAAAGATGCGCGCAAGGCTGCATGGACATCACAGGAGCTCTACACCCTGGCCCGTTTGGAGGAGGATGCGCAAAACTATCCTGAAGCGGTGCGCTATTACTACGCGCTTTACAGCAGCGGCGGAAAAGCCGACACGCAAGAGCAGGCGCTGGCCGGGATCACGAATATTCTTCTCACCTCTCCGCAAGAGCAGGTGCGCATCGGGGCAGGTGAACTCTCGATGTACCAAGATATTGCCACTGCCGACACAGGCCCCGGCTTTCTCAACGGCATTCTTTCTCTGATCTTGAATACAAAGACGCCGAATGAAGAATTTATCCAGGAGGAAAAACGTGCGGTGCCGTACTTCCAGCGTGCACGCGCAGCCGAACTGCTGACCTTGTTTGACCAGAAGTTTCCCAAATCGGCGAAGCGTCCGCAGTTGCACGCGGCCTTGATACAAGCATACGCGGGTTACGGTGAGAGCGAGGCCGTAATCCGCAGCGGTCGCGAATTTCTCAGTGAGTTCCCCAATGCCGGCCAGCGCACGCAAGTCGCGTTGCAGATGGCGGATGCTTACGCCTGCACCGACCACCATGAAGAAGAGTTTGCTATTTATGACTCGGTTTTGAAGGAGCTGGCGCAAAAGGCGGAAGGGATTCCACTGGGAGACCAAGCCGAGCACAACCAATATGAGCCGCCGGTAAAACCTTCCGTTGATGCAACACAGCCCACGGAAGAGAGTGGAGATGAAGACACAACCATGGGGGAAGGCCCTCAGGATGGAGTTCAGCATCACCAGAAGAAGGAAGACCGCAGATTTTCGGTCGGCACCGCCCCCACTAAATCCTCGGCTGGGCCGCATTCGCCGGAATACCAGCGCGTTCTTGACCTCTACATCTCTCGTTTGGTCTCACTGAAAGATATTCCTCGAGCGCTGACCGTGCTGCGAGGCGAGCTCGACAGGAATCCTAATGACCCCGGTCTTTACGAAAAGCTGGTGCAATTTTTGGAGCAGAACCAGATCGGAGCTGAGCAAGAGGCGGTCTACCGCCGGGCCATGCAGCAGTTTCCCGATAAATCTTGGTATCACAAGCTGGCGCGATGGTATTTGCGCCATAAGAGAAAAGAGGATTTCGAAGCACTCTCCAATGAAGTTGCAAAGATTTTCTCCGGGAGCGACCTGGAATCCTATCTCTCTGATGTTGGTTACGAAGTCCCAGCTATTTCCTTGCGGCTGAATCAGTATGCCAATCATCGCTTTCCACACAACCAGGCATTCATACACCACTTGCTGCAGGCGTATCAGACACCTGAGTTCCAGAACGAAGCCGCCTGGGAGGCGCTGATAAGCCAGCACTGGTTTGAAAGTGAAGACCTGCGTGGTGAGTTTTTTCAATATCTATCAAGGAAGGGAAAGTTAAACGCGGCTCTGCAAGCTCTCGAAAATAGCGAATCGGCGCCACAGCGGCCCAACCGGATGGCAGAGGCCGGCTCCAACCCGGCTGCAGCGCTATTTGTTGCAGAGGCGGAGTTATGGCAGTCCCACTTTGAAAAAGCGGCGCCGGTGCTGGAGGCGGTTGCGGCTCAATATCCCGCGGACATAGAGCTGGGGACGCGGGCTTCGTCGCTCTACCGGTCGCTCGCCTATTTTGACCCGAAGAACACAAAGACCGCGGTAGAGATCGAGCAAAGGCTGCTGAAAGCCGGGCCTGCGGACCGGGAGCGGCTGGCGCGCATCGGCGATATCTATGCCGACCGCGAATTGTTCAGGCAAGCTGAACCGTATTGGAACCGGATACCACGAACCGCGCCGGGCGACGCATCCTCGTACCTCGATGCGGCCACGATTTTCTGGGACTACTATGACTTCGACAATGCTCTGCGTCTCTTGCACGAAGGCAGAAGAAAACTCAATGATGACAACCTCTACAGTTATGAAATGGGCTCGATCTACGAGAACCAGCGCGAGTACACCCGCGCCATTGATGAATATGTGAAGGGGGCGATTTCCTTTACCCCCAGCCAAAGTCCGCCGACTGGAGACTCGTCGAGCGACACCAGCGAAGATTCATCGAGCGAAGATTCATCAAGCTATGATTCATCGAGTGATAGCTCGTTGTACCAAGACTCACCTTCGCAGGATCGGCTTTTGGTGCTGGCGGTGCGTCCTGCTTTAAAAAGTGCCGTAGATGCGGCAACCGCAAAAGCCGTTCAGGGACCGGACCCCGACCTCAATGCCGTTCATTTACGGGTCGCCGTTCTGGAAGCCCAGGAACGCAGGCCTGACCTGGTAAATTTCCTGACTGCTCTTGTAGAGCGCTCCGATTCGATTGAGACTCTTGAAGATCTGGAAGCAGTTGCCAAAGCGAAGTCACTCGAATCGGTTCAACGACATCTACTCGAACGAGAGGCCGCGTTGACAGACGATCCAGTGAAACGTATGGAGCTGCGCTACACCCTGGTCGGCCTCTTCGAAAAGGAGAAAGATGTTAGTTCCGCGCGACAGGTTGTGGAGTCTCTTTACAGCGAGAATCCCAAGATTTTAGGAGTGGTGCGCGCCACCATCGATTTTTACTGGCGGCACGATCTGCAAAAACAAGCCATCGAAGTTGTGTTGCAGGCGGCGCATGGTTCTTATCCCGAACTGAAAACGCAATTTACCTTCGAAGCGGCGCGCAAGAGGACGGAAGCGAAAGAGTACGAGCAGGCCCGCAAGCTGCTCGTGCCTTTGATGGAGGAATCGCCTTACAACCAGGAATACCTGGCGGCCACGGCCGAAACCTACGCTCGCGCCGGCGATAATGCCGGCCTGCGTGATTTCTATCTGAAGGAAATTGCGTTTTTCCGCAAGGCTGAGCTACCCGATGAAGACCGCAAGAGCCGCATTGCCGCACTGCGGCGTGGGTTGATTCCTGCGCTCACTACGTTGAAAGACTACGCCGGCGCAACCGATCAATACATTGAAATCCTCAACCGTTATCCAGAGGATGAATCGCTGACCACGGAGGCGGCAATTTATGCGCAACAACACGGGCAGCAGCAGAAGTTGCTGAAGTTTTATTCCAAGACCATAGAGGAGTCACCCCAAGATGTGAGCTGGCCCTTGGTGCTGGCACGATTGCAGACCGATTTCGAAGACTATCCCGGGGCCATTGAGAGCTACTCGAAGGCGATCAAGATCAGTCCGGACCGAACCGACCTCCTGATTGGCCGCGCCGGTCTGGAAGAGCGGTTGCTGCGCTTTGAAGAAGCTGCTGCCGACTACGCCAAGACATATGACCTCAGCTATCGCGATAGCCAATGGATGATCAAGGTGGCGGAAATCCGCGCCCGCCAGGGTAAGACGGATCTGGTTGTGCAGGCACTCAAGACGGCCCTGATCGAAGGCCATCCGGAACGTGCAATGGATTACTTTGCGGTCGCGCAGCGACTGGAGACCTGGGGGATGCTGCAACCAGCGAAAGAATTTACAGAAAGGGGAATGAGCATTGCCGGGAACGACCTGTTGGCCGATCCGCAATATCACGCTGGCGTGCAGCTCTATGCCCGCATCATGACGCGCCTGCGCGACCCTGAGACGGCTTACACGACTTTGCGGTCCCGGCTGCAAGTTGCGAGCGCTGAGCCATCAGGGTTTCAACAACTCTTCAAGCAAATCTCTAAAGTAGGGATTGAAGCCACCACTGATGAGGAGATGCGCAAGAACATGTTACAGGCCCGCATCGACAACGCCCGTAATGGCATGACCGCCGCGCTGCACGAGATAGGAACCGCAGTCGACCTTTACTATACGTCCGAAGAAAAGCTGCAATTTGCAACATCATTCGTCGAGACCAAACGCGTTGGTATGACGAAGGAGGATGTTGAAGAGTTTTGGCTGCCACTTACCGAGGCCGCGGTTCTGCCGGAGCAGGAAATGCGCTGGCGATATGAGCTGTTGTCGAACGATCCCGAGAACATGGGGCTGGAACATCGCTGGGAAGAGGTGGAACGCCGCCGGCTGAAACTGGAAGAGCTTGGCGCTAATCTCGAAAAGCTCGCCGCTTTGGCGGTGAAGCCTGAAACCCGCGAGTTCTATTTGAGGAAAGCCGAAGACGCATATCAATCTGCCGAAGATACTGGCGGAGAGTTGAGAATCCTGGCGCAAATGTCAGGGCGAGAACGGTATTGGGAGCTGCTGCTGGCCTCCGATCCGCAACGTCTGGCGCAACTTGCAGGCACAGGAGATACAGAATTGTGCAACCAGGTGGTTAACTTCGTTATCTCCCATGCCGATTCCAAACTGGCACAACAGGCAATTTTGGCGAGAAGCAAAGGATTAACGCCGGTTTGGGGCAAATCGTACACCGCTCTGGCCGGTCTCTACTTTGCCGATCCAGACCCACAGGTGAAGGCGGCGTTTATAGCTGCGCTGGGAGATGACACCATCGGTAAGCGCCTGAAAAAAGATGCAGATGACGTGAGCCGTTCGCAGCGCCTGGCGGGCGACACGTGGTTCTACTACGGCTCGCGTTATGGCGAATATCTGGGAGTGACGCGAAAGGGCGATCCGGAGAATTTTCTGCCGGCCATGCTGGAAAATACACCGGCGACGGCGTCGGCTTACTTCACGGTCGCTCAATATTATGAAGATGCTGGCGACCTTAAACATGCCATTGCAGACTACAAGCACGTTCTGGAGTTGGCTCCTGACGAAGCCGACGCCCATGAGCGGCTGGCGCTGATCCATTGGCAGCAGAACCAGCGCGACGAAGCCATCAGCGAATGGAAGACCGTGCTCGACATCTTGCATAAAGAAGCGGAAAACCCTGCGTCAGAGATCTTCTGGTCCGATTATGCGACCACCATGGACCATATTGGAACGCGGCACCTGTTCCCGCAATTCCGTCCGCAGATTGAGCAAATCCTGAATGCCTATGTGAAACGGACTGGAGAATATCGTTTACTGCAACTCTTGCGCAGCACGTTGACTGCGGAGAATGACCGCACTCGGGCGGTGGCCTGGATTTTGCAACTGAATAGCAATACCTCAGATCGGGGTCAATTTCTTGAAAACATGGTTAATTCCGGCCTGGTTCCGCTGAAGCAACGCGAACCGATTTATGAACGAATTCTTGAATTGCACAAGCAGGAGGTTGCCAAGTCAGAAGGTTACGAGAAAGAGTACGCCCAGTCCTCCTTGCAGCAATGGCAGATCACCTGGCTTGAATATCTACTGAAGACGAAACAGTTTGACCGCGCCGGCAAGGAGCTGGAAACAATGTCAGCCGACGCGCGCAAAGGTGCGGACGACAAGCTTGTGCCGATTGAACTGGAAATTGCGGCACAACGAAGTGGAAATGAGCTGGATGCAAAACTTGAGGCTTACCGCGCCGATCCGGATCATGCCCCCGCGCTGGATGTCTTGCGCAGCGCTGCCTCCCGCTTTAAGAAAGAAGGCAACAAGACGCCTGCCCGCAAGGTCCTGGAATTTGTCTTCACAAGGGAGATTGAAACCGATCAACTTACCGCCGCCAATATGCTTGGACTCGCGGAGATCCGCATCGAAACCGGAGATCTGCAAGCAGCGCTCGAGCTACTGCGTCGCCTGACCCTGGCCGCGGGTGACCCGTTTACCAATCAGGCTGATGCCGCTGCGCTGCTGGTCAGAATGGGACATCCTGCAGAGGCAATCCCGTTTTTGCAAGAGCTCGTGACCGCGGTCCCGTGGGAGCCGGCATATCGCGTGCGCCTTACGCAAGCGCAGGTCGCGGCTGGCAAAGATGCCGAACCCGCCCGCGATGTTCTGGCAACAATTGCGGCCAACCCGCAGATTACTTATGAGCTGCGTTCCACCGCTGCGACCGCACTAGCTGGCAGCCGGCCCTCGGTTGACCTGGGAAGCAGTGAGCTGAAGCTGCTTTCACAGGCGCGAGTCATTCTGCCAGCGGAGGCGAACCATCCGTTTTATTACTCTGTGCGGATGAGGGCGGCCGAAAAATTAACCAGCGCGCAAGAGCAGTTGTTGCTGATGCGTGCCGCGGTTGAGGAACGTCCGTTTGCCGATCCGGCGCGGCTGCCGCTGTTTCGTGCTGCTCTCGGCGCCGGAAACTATCATCTTGTGCTCGCTGGCATAGATCCGTTGACGGGATACGACTTTCCACACACCCTTTCACAGATGCAGGGCTACAAGTACCGATCACAGACCCAAACCCAAATCGAAGACGAGAACGAAGACGAGAGCGAAGACCAAACTGCCGACACGGGCAGCATCGAAAGCAACGGCGAGATGGAGACTCAGGACAGCAAGCTGGAGCACATTCCCGCCAAAGAGAAGGCAGAAGTGGCTTCCGGCGTCGGGTTGGCTTTTGAGAAGATCGGTGATCTTTCTCATGCCATCGAATACCTGCGAATCGCATACAAGCTCGAGACCGTTCCTGCACAGAAAGCGCAAATCAATCACAAGATCGAAGAACTTCGCAGCCTGGTACGGCGCAAGGTGGAAAATACCGCGCGTCAACCGATGATTCATGACGAAGTAGAGCAAGACCACCTCGTACGGCCCAGACTTGTTGTCAACACAACCGCGCCGGCGCTCTCCCGCAGCACCGGCAAGCGGAGAGAGGTTTCCCGATGAAGCGATATTGGATCATCCTGGTTCTTTTGTGTTCGGTGTTTTCAACCGCGGCAGTGCTCTACCTCTATCAGATGCCAGCGTCGCCCGCCGCACCCGCAGTGCCGGCGCAACCCTCGCCGGCCCTTTCCAGCTTTATGCCCGAAGGCGCTTTGCTCTATGTTGAAGCCAAGGATTTTGCCGGCCTGCTCAAAGAATGGGACAACTCGCCGGAAAAGAGCGAGTGGGTTAAGTCGGATAGCCATGAGGTCTTTTCGAATTCGCATTTGTACTTGCGGCTCAAGGCCGCGCAAAGCGAGTTTGCGACGGCAGCCGGTCTTCCACCTGGCGAGAAATTTATCAACGAGGCGGCTGGCGGCACCAGCGCCCTGGCGCTCTATGATATCGGCAAACTGGAGATGCTCTACATCACCGAGCTTCCTTCCGCGCGTTCCATGCAAACCGCCTTATGGCAGATGCACGGCAAGTTCGAACCGCGCAGCGCCGGCGCCCAGCCCTTCTTCGTAGGCAAAGACCAGAAATCAGAGCGCGTGGTTGCTTTTGCCATAACCGACCGCTACCTGGTTCTGGGCACGAGTGAAGAGCTGGTGGTGAACGCATTGCATCTCATGGCTGGAGAAAATTCAAGCAACCTCGAGCAGGAGGATTGGTTCACTACAGCTCGCGCCGAATCAGGCGAGGCGGGGGACTTGCGCATGATTCTCGATCTGCAAGAAATTGCTACTTCCCCGCAATTCCGCAGCTACTGGATACAGCAGAACATTACAGAAATGCAGGGATATTCGGCTTCGGTATCGAACCTCTACCGAAGTGGCAAAGATTATCGCGAAGAGCGGGTCTTACTACGGGACCCCGAGGCAAAGACGCCGGCTGATACTCCTCATGGTCCGATAACCCCAGAAGGCGAGCGCGCGGTTGCCGATTTGCTGGGAAATCTGCCTGCCGACTATGGGGTGTATCGTGTTCTCGCCAACCCTAAACCGGAATATTGTTCGTCCACGATTGCAGCCAAAATTCTTTCACCCCATATTGACTCTGCTCCTGATGAAAAAGTGGCTCCAACCGTTGCAGTAACCAGCGAGGGCCCCGGCAACGTTTCGGAACTGGAGACCCGAATTGACGTAGCCCTTTCCGATTCCGACGCGACCACCGAGTCGAACGTTCCCGAAGCCCTGGTGAGAGTTGTGCGCAAATCGGGTCCACTGGCGATGCTGTCTTTGCAATCTACGCGTAAGGATTCGAACGGCACGCTGCTCAACATCAGCACAGGTTTTGTAGTGGCCTCGAGCATTGATTGGGACGCGCAAGCTGTGCGCTCCGCTCTGCAAACAGCCATTCGTCCCGGTGTGACAGCAGCAACTCTAGGCGCGGGATGGCGGCAGGCAGGCGCGCGCGGCAACAGCTATTTTGAGCTGGATGGATTAATTCCGCTCACCATAGCAACGCGCGGCAAGAAATTGTTTATTGCTAATGATGCACAGGTAGTGCTTGCCATGTTGCAGAGTACTCCCGTGCAGAATCCGGAACCAGCAATCTACGCCGCCGGGTTCCGCCACGATCGTGAGCGGGAAAACTTCGCCCATCTTACCCACATCCTTGATCATTCATCTGCGGCATGGGGAGCCGGTTCCTCGAAACCGGCGCCAGACGGCGAGCCGAATTTCTTCTCTGGCAACATCACCAGTTTGAGCACCACGCTGAGCGGAGTGGCTTCAGAGTCGGTGCTGGTCCGCCAATCAGAAGATAAGGTGATGCAGACGGTGATCTACCATTGGTCACAATAAAACATTGATTGCAGCGAGAAAGGCAATTGCGTGGGATAACAGAGATCCCTGCCAGGAGCGCGATTTTGCTGGCTCGGAAGCTGCTTCGCCGGGCACGGTCACGCTCTGGAGCACGCGTGCACGCGCAGCAGTTATCTCTTCAGGCGCGCAGTGCAGCAAGGCAGAACAGTCGCGATCAGAATAACCTTCGAGCACCGAGATCACGAAAACAAAGCGCTCGAAGGGCGGCAGTTGGATGACCGCGGCGATCAAGGCGTCTGTCTTGGATTTTGCTTCTACGGCGGGACGAATGGGCGATGCATTCCCGGTTTGCTTGGGCGCGGGTGCAATTGTTTGGACTGCATTCCTGATAATGGTGCGCTTGCTCCACGAGTGCGCCCAATGCCTGAAGGCCGAGTTATCAGCAATGCAATCTTCCAGACCGTTAACCACGCACTCCATGGCCGCGTTTTGATCTCCGGTGAGAAGAAATGCAAGCAGGTATAAATAGCTTATGTCTTCGGTCAAGACCTTACGGAGGTTGTTCATGTTGTATATTCCGTTTTCTTGGCCAGATGTAATCACGAAGTTTGCGTCTTAGCAGTAAAGTGGGGGAAGCGGGTCAGTTATCTCACTCTAAGAAAAATTTTTCTTACAAATTTCATTCGTCCGCTGTTGTCAGGGTAGCCAGCCGCTGCGATAGACAATCCACCAACTTAGAATTGCGATGGGAAGGGTGGCGAGCAATCCCCAAATCAGCGGGAGGTAAATATCCGCCAGAACGCTGAGGATCAGGAAGATCATCCAGAATAATTTAGTCTGCATGGTTCGGAGTGCTTGCCCAAAATTAGTTGGTCGCTCCGCCATTCTACCTTGGGTTCGGTAGATGTTCGCAAAATGAGGAGTAAATGGAAAAGGGTTCAGGGTTTTTTGGAGGGAAGAAAGGCCCCTTCCCGTGGACTTCCTTCCCTCTTTCAGCACCCAACGGTGCCTACTATGTGAAGTGGGGAAAAGCACGGAGCTATCCCATCCTATTCCTGATTTTTTTACGGCCGCTTTCAACTCCTTGGCGTGTGATTGATCGAGTTGTTTTCCGAGACGATCAAAATCCTGCTTAATCCGGTCATACTGTTCTTTCTGCTGCTGATACGCCGAAGGGACAGGGTCAACCCTGTGGTTTCGTCAGGAAATCACTCAAACTGGAAACAGCAGCAACGATGAGACCGAGAATCGCAAGAATAACAGCAATCCCTATCACTATTGCGAACATCCCCACGATAGTTCCGATGATCTCGAGGAAGAGGTCCCCAGACGACAGACAATCCTCAAGCCAGTCTCCGAATGCCATGAGCCACCTGACGATAAATATCTGCCGTTGTTGCGGAGCGCGCAGTCGCGGCGCTGCGGACACCGGCTTGTACGGCCAAAAAGAGGGAGCGGTTGATTGCAGTCTGCGCAACATAGACTGCGATGCCTTCCTCGGTCCGAGTGCCACATGCATTCGGGCACGCTGGGCACGAAAACGCGCGGGCGATTGCGCCGCCTTTCGCACATCTGCCGCCGAAGGAAACGGGTCACGCCCGCCCAATTGCCTGGTCCGGTCACACCAGGGACAATCGGCCAGATGGCGACCGTAATAGTGTTGGCTGTTACGCCGGCATACGCTCAGGCAATTCTGTGCTTCATCGAGCGCATCGGCCCAATGTTGCGCATCAGGCCGGGCTGAAGGATCGCGATGCCCTGCCTCGAAGCAGCGCACAAACAAACGTTGCAATGACGGATTCAATATCCCAAAAGAAGGCGCAATCGGCATGGGCCGGTAGGGAACATTGTTTTTCTCTGAATATGTAAAGTGGCCCAGGCGAATGCGCTCTTCGTAGGGTGGAGGATCGCCCGTGCCCAGGAAGACGCCGGCAAACGGATGGGTTCCTTCCATCAGTATCGAAAAGATGATCACCGCCAGGCCAAAACAATCGTGCTGGCTGATGCGGTCAACCGTGGAGAGATCGCAACTCTGCAGTTCGGGCGGGGTATACTCAGCCGTTCCCACCGGACAACGATAGACGCGGCCATCTTGCGGATCGCGCACCTGGAAAGAATCGGTATCCACCAGCGTCACCAGGGCGCGCTCGGAGGCGAGAACGTTGCGGCAATTCACATCGGCGATCACCCCGCCGCGCTTATGGACCGCCTGGAAGGCCGCTGCTAGATTGCGGGCAGTCTGATGAAGGTAACGCCAATTGAAGAGCGAGCAGAATCGCCGCCGGGTCCCGGGATTGTAAAAGTCAATGATCGGGGACATATCGTTCACCCGGGTCATGAGGAAACCAACGACCTTCCCGTTGTGGTCCTTGAGCAAATCGAGGGGCCAGGCAATGGAAACGTGTCCCTGGGCGGCCATTGGATCTTCCGGCGGATGAGCAACCATAAGAGCAAGCTTGCGCGCGTGTTCTTCGGTGGGCTGGTG
>Ga0209648_10001634_pt1 | contig 18154 bp, 14 predicted proteins | sample GraSoi2013_115cm_FD_185830 | JGI IMG/M metagenome (GOLD analysis project Ga0209648, IMG submission 185830) | Grasslands soil microbial communities from the Angelo Coastal Reserve, California, USA - Sample 9_17_2013_115cm (SPAdes) (version 2) | ecosystem: Environmental > Terrestrial > Soil >...
CCGGTCTCGTCCGAACAGAATGCCCTCACACCCGTCTGATTGCGGGACACCGGGTAAGCCACGACCTGGTATTTGCCCTCACCTGTTTCCGGGTGGACACAATTCTGGACAACAAACTGGTAACCATATTTCTCGCCCATTGCGAGACGATCGTCGATCAGTCGCGTCTTGGCGGCGGACGGCGAGGGTCGCTCGCCTCCAGCCAGACTGGAAAGAGTGCAGGTGTAGCCGGCGTTCGGGTAAGCCAGGTAATAGGTCGCTTCGGCGCTGACGATCTGTCTTACAGAATGCACCGCCGAGGCTTCGTTGGCGGCGATCCTCGCGCGCAGCAAGTTGGGAATCGCGATGGCCGCGATGATCAGAATAAGGGGGATGAACGCGATTCCCGCATATCCGAAGATGAGTCCGGTCAAAGCCATCCCGGCTCCTTGCAGGCGGCCATTACTCTTGCGAATCTCCGAGCGGGAGATATGGCCCAGAATGATGGCCACGATGGCCAACGGGAACAGCAGCAAACCGAAGATTCCCGTGATCAGACTTCCAAGGGCTCTTCCGCTGGTTTTGCCGGCTTCAATGGGCGATGCCACTTGTGCGGAAGCGAGATTAGGCTGAACGGCAGTCGGCGCGCCGCACCGGTCGCAAAACTGGCTGCTCTCCCGAAGCGTAGCACCGCACTTTGCGCAGAACATGGCTTCTCCTTATCGAAAGTCATCCAAAACCGTCGTCCAAAATAGAAGCCAACTTACTCTTGAGCGGGAGATTCGTCAACGCGCAGACTCGTCAGCGGGTCTTCCAAGCCATTTCTCACGCGATCAGAAATTCCTTAGTCCGCAGTTCCTTGATCGTATCCCGCAGCTTAGCCGCCTTCTCGAACTCAAACCGCTTGGCCGCTTCCCGCATATCGCTCTCTAACTTGCTGATGTAGGCGTCCAACTCTTCCTGCGATTTCAGATCCGGAATGCCTTCAGCTTCGGGCCCGGTCAAATCGGTATAGTCTGCGCCGACGATGGCGACGAGGGTCATGTCAAGGGGACGAATGATCGATTCGGGAGTAATTCCGTTTTCTTCGTTGTATGCCTGCTGGATGGCGCGCCGCCGGTTGGTTTCGTCGAGCGCCTTTTTCATCGAGTCGGTCATGCGATCCGCATAGAGAATCGCGCGGCCGTTCAGGTTGCGGGCACAGCGTCCAATGGTCTGGATCAGCGAACCGGCGGAGCGCAGGAAGCCTTCCTTGTCGGCGTCAAGAATCGCGACCAGCGACACTTCGGGCAGATCGAGACCTTCGCGCAGAAGATTGATGCCGATCAATACATCGAAGTCGCCTTTGCGCAGGTCGCGCAAAATCTTGACCCGCTCCAGCGTCTCGATTTCGGAGTGCATGTAACGGCACTTCACTCCCACCTCACTGTAATACTCGGCCAGGTCTTCGGACATGCGCTTGGTCAACGTGGTCACCAGCACGCGCTCGTTGTGCGCGACGCGGTCGCGGATCATGTGCAGCAGGTCGTCGATCTGTCCTTTGACCGGGCGTATCTCGACCGGCGGATCGATCAAACCAGTGGGGCGGATAATCTGTTCCACCACCACGCCGGCGGACTTAGTAAGTTCGTAAGGGCCGGGCGTCGCAGAGACATAAACAATCTGGTTGGTGCGATGCTCGAACTCCTCGAACGTTAGTGGACGGTTATCTAACGCCGACGGCATCCGAAATCCGTACTCGACAAGGGTCTGCTTGCGCGAACGGTCGCCGTGATACATGCCGTGAAGTTGCGGCACAGTCTGGTGCGACTCGTCGATGAACATCAGGAAGTCGCGAGGAAAATAATCAAGCAGCGTAGGCGGAGGCTCGCCCGGAAGGCGTCCGGTGAAATGGCGCGAGTAATTTTCAATGCCATGGCAGTAGCCCATGGCCTTGATCATTTCGAGGTCATACATCACGCGCTGATGGATGCGCTGCGATTCAACCAGCCGTCCTTGCTTTTCAAGCTCCGCTTCCCACCAGGCCAGTTCGGTTTTTATAGAAGCCACGGCAGAGGCGCGAGTTTCTTCCTTCATCACATAGTGCGTTTTCGGATAAATCGGCAGCCGCATGTAACGCTGCTTGACCGTCCCAAACAAAGGATCGATCTGCGAGAGCGATTCAATCTCATCGCCGAACATTTCGATGCGATAAGCGTTGTCGTCATAAGTGGGATAAATTTCGATGACATCCCCGCGCACGCGAAATGTTCCGCGCCGGAAATCCCCTTCCGTCCGTTCATAAAGAATTTCAACCAGCTTGCGAGTGATGTCCGCGCGTTTGATCTTCTGTCCCTTTTCCAGAAACAGCAGCATGCCATAGTAGGCCTCAGGCGAGCCGAGCCCGTAGATGCAACTGACCGAAGCCACAATCAAACAATCGCGCCGCTCAAACAACGACCGGGTAGCCGAGAGCCGCAGCTTGTCGAGCTCATCGTTAATCGTCGACTCCTTCTCAATATAAAGATCCGCCGCCGGCACATAAGCCTCCGGTTGGTAGTAGTCATAGTAGGAGACGAAGTACTCCACGGCGTTATGGGGGAAGAAGCTCTTGAACTCGTGGTAGAGCTGGGCGGCTAGCGTCTTGTTGTGGGCCATCACTAGCGTGGGGCGGTTGGCGGCCTCGATCAGTTTGGCGGCGGTGAAGGTCTTCCCGGATCCGGTGACGCCGAGCAGAACCTGATGCTGCTCGCGATCGAAGACGCCGCGGGTGAGGGTTTCGATGGCTCGTCCCTGATCGCCCTGGGGTTTGTAGTTGCTTACCAGCTTGAAGTCCACGGCTCATTATATGGGACGGGATGTGGCGGAGAGAGGACGGGCTGGGATGTACCTCTGTGTAAAACGCTCGTTGCCGGCAAGGTAATACTGAATTTTGTACTAAGGGGTTCACCCTAGGTGCTGAGCAAAACTGGTGTAGGTCAGTACCCGCAATCTTCCTGCGATGACTGTGGTAATTGCAGTTTTACACGCAAAAGAATGCACCAGCAAAATATTTACAGTTAGTTAACACCCGGGGAGCGATTTGGCCGCGTGAATGCAAAAGTCAGTCACAAAGACCCGAATCCAGATGCGCCGAGGGACCTGGTTGCTAGCCACTTGCAGCGGTCGGGGTCGCATCGGAGAGGTGCAGTGCCATGGAGGAGAAGTACAGCCAAGTGGGACCCCGGGAACGTCAGGTCATCGACCTGCTTCTCCAGGGATGTGACAACTCGGAAATTGCTAAAGATCTAAACATTGCCGAACGAACCGTCAAAGCACATTTCAACCGCCTGTTTCTGCGTTTCGGAATCAAGGGGGGAATCAAGCGGGTTAAGCTCGCGACTTTACTTTATAGGAGGCAATTATGGTTGGAGAGACAGCAAACCGTCGCGGGCCAAGCGAACGCGAACACCTCATCATCCAGCGCGTAGCCGAAGGCTGCAAGAACCGGGAGATCGCCGATTCGCTGGGGACCACCGAGCACGTGGTGAAGAATTATTTGCGATTGATCTACGACAAGCTGGGGCTGTGGAACCGCGTCGAACTGGCGCTGTGGTATGAAGCGCGGCAACACGATCAGGTTTACCACGCCTGAGTTCGCGGCGCTCTTTCATCACAAACCGTTTAGTGACAGGAGAGGTACAGGCCGCCCACTCATTCGAAAAAAAACGCGAATGAGTGGGCGGCTACCCCACCCCATCCGCCGCGTCCGGTTAGTACATCTCTTCCCGTGAAGCGACCACCATATAGTGCAGGCCGTTTCCGTAGTTGGCCCAGCAACTGTTGTAGTAGATGCCGGCATTGCCGCCGCCGTTCCACTTGAATTGGGGTTGCCCCAAACCAGTAGGAAGTTGCGCGTACGGAAAGGTTGTACTGTTGGTTTGGGCCACGAACACCGCTCCGTAGATTGCGCTACCGGTCCCACCCCCACCGTTTACCTTCATGTTTCCCTGGCCAATGACCAGGATCAGGCCGTCGAATTGCATACCGCCGCTGATGGTGAGGTTTCCGGTTACAACCAGCACGCCCGCGCCGCCGCTGAGCGTAACATCGCCGTTTACATAAGTGATTTGTGGGTGGGCAACGGAGCCGTAAGTCCCGCTGCACGGCGTTCCTGTCCCTGCCATGCCGCAGTTGTAGGTATAATCGGCTGCATTGGCGATCTGAGACACCATGGCGTTGAGTTGTGCCGGGGTCGACCAATTGGTTAGCTGGTTCGTAGCTCCGGTGACGTCGGATCCCATGTCGACAACCGAGGGAGTAGGGTTTGCTCCTGTCGTCGTCGGAGCCGTTCCTAGGTAGTTTCCAGTCCGGTCCGGGGGGCCGAGAATTTCGTTCGCCATGAGGTCCCGGTCAACCTTGTCGGAAGCGCCTATGGCCGGCACCATTGCCGTGGGGTCCGTGCTGCAGTTCGGTACAGCAGGTGGTGCGGGGCCGCTACCATCTATGCCGTCGACGGTGCCGTTGGCGGAACTTGCCGGGTTAAAGTTAGTCCCGGAGCCAGGTCCATCCAATGACAGACCTGAGTCGGGTGGCGTGATGCTTAGGGCCGCCGTCTCATATTGACCGATACGTCTGCTCCCCTGCGGGGTGATGGCCAGCGCCGTAATGATATATACGGGCTGGACCATGAGGCCGTGGGCTCGCGCATCAGCGCAGTTGGTATAGGTGGACCCGAGCGCATACAACACCACCTCCTTGCTGTTGGCCGTGTCCCAGCAGACCTGCGATGCGGCAGGATGGGTTCCATCGATTGGGGCGACTGGGGCACTTGGGAAGGTATTATTCTGCTTCAGCGTGAGCCGGACCCATTTGTATTTGAGGGAAGAAGATGTACCTGTGTAAGGCATCACGCTGGCCACGGTCGTCACTGCGCCTGAGGGTGGCGCACCCGCAGCGCCGCACGGCACGCCTGTGCCGGGGTTTGTCAGCGTCAGCGTGGTGAAGGTCTCATGACAGAACTCGTCATCGAAGTATTTGTTCGTGGCGCTTCTTGGGTCCACCGTCTCCGAGGCTGCGGGATTGAGGATATAGACAATGGAGCCCGCCGTGCCGGAGCTGGGCATGACCGCCGGAACCGTAATCGTGGGTGGGGGGCCGTTGGTGCGCATCCGGTCGCGCATTTCTTCCAGCCCGCCGCGCATGGTAAAAAAAGCTTGCTGTGTGTCCCTGTAGTTCTGGTTCACCGCGGTTTCTGTATTCGACATGTAGATCATGCCCATGCCGATGGCGGCAATCAGAAACAGCGCCATGAGGACAATGAGCAGGGCGATGCCACGTTCGTTATTACGAAGATTACGAAGGTTGCGTTTGCGCATATGGAAGAACCTCTCTAATTGTTCACCGGGCTTAGTTATTCACCAGGCGAGCGTCCCCCACCAATGTAACCACGGGCCGGACGTTGGTCTTCAGATCAAGGCCGGTGACTCCGTTTGCCAGAAGATTGATAGTCAGGCGGATCGACTTAACGCAAGAGGTGGAAGTGGAGGCGCACGTCAGTGTTGGCCAGTCCGCTACGTTGGCGATGCTCAGGGGCAGAGGGATGATTAAGCCATTCTGGTCATAGGCCTGAAAGACCGGATAATCTTTGAAGCTGCTAATGGCAGCGTAGTACGCGTCATTAGTGATTCCACTCCATCTCGTATTACCGGCGATCGTCAACCCGCCTCCGTATTGCGCAGTGCCCGTAGGCTGTCCGCTGTTGACGACATTCTGCAATTCCTGGCTGAAAGAAGGGGTCTGGCTAAGGGGCGCGGTTGAATTCGTAACGTCTTTCGTCACCTGGCTGCGCTGGATGGTACAGGGACAGGTTCCGCTGGGCGGGTAATTGCCCGCGGAATCCACTAGTCGATACTGGACCGAGTCCACACCGCCGTCACCATCCACGTCACCCTCAAAAATGATCTTGGTGCTGGAAACGTAGACCAAACCAGCGGCTACCTTCGAGTTGTACGCCACATTGGTATTGGTGAAATAGTCACAGTTCGTAGCTCCTGCGGTCGCGACCATACGGCAGTTGGGATACCCCGCTTGATGCAGGTCGCGCTCAAACTCATCCACAAACTCGCGCCCTTCCTGAACCAGATCGACCTTGACCTGCTCCGCCTGACTGCGTTGGGTGACGAGGTTGACCCCATTGAAAACAGCCGCCATCACGATCGTCAGAATGGCAACCACGATGACGAGTTCAAGCAGCGAAAAGCCCGCTTGCGATGGACGGAATGTTCGTCCAGGTATTTTCATGTTCATATCGTCATGCCCATGTCAATGTGCTCATATCAAAATTGTGAACTTTCAATCAGAGTGCGGAGGGTCGTGGGGGGCGCAACCAACATTCCAAGCTTGGACCCTGCTTGCGCAATTTCCCGCGACGAGACCGTCAGCAGGCTGATGCGGCTCACCGCTCCGCTGGGCAGACTTGAATTACCGTCCATGATGTTCCAGCGGACTTCATAAATGTCACCGCTGCACGTCTGATACCGCATGGCATAACCCGCGGTCGAGGAAGTTGCCAGAGTAGGTGCCGCTTGCGTCCAGTCGATGTCTCCCGTGCTGGTTAGGGGCGCGCCGTTTCCGCCGCTTGCATATGTCCCTTGTACCAACGAGGCCAGGTGTTGATTCGCGCTCCCGCCGCTGAGGGCGCAGTCGTAAATAATGACCGATCCCGTTCTCGGATAATTCTTCAACGTCGCAAACATCTCCAGGATCTCCTGATCCAGAACGGTTGCCGCGTTGTCCGTTTTGTTCCGCGAGTTGGATTGCATGCCAGTCAGGATCATGATCATCGACCCCAGCATTCCAACTGTGAGCACAACCATGGCGATGACAAGTTCGAGCAGTGACATTCCGCGCTCACCGAGTATCGCCCGATGCCGGGCGCTCCGCGTTCGAATGTTTGGCGACTCAGACATTGTGTTAGTCCCTCAGTCCCGTTGTATCCAATAGCCACTGCCATCGCAGGTCCAAATCTGCATGTGTCCGCTCGGGGTGATGGCGACTGCAGCCCAATCGAGATTTCCCGTAGGGGAGGGTTTAGACATAAACACAATGAAGCCCTGACCGGAATATGGGCAGGTGGTCGTGTTCACAACCCCAATACAAGGGAGTCCGCGCGCATTGAAGGCCGGGGAATCCGCTGACGCTGAATTGACGGTGAAAGTGATGCTGCCGCTGATAAAGGTCGATTCGTTGGGGGCGCCGCTGCCGCTTCCGGGGTGGACGGTAATCTCGCTGCCGAGGGGGAGCAGCGGATCGCCGGCGGCGTATGTCCCGCCCTCAAAATGGACATAATATCCAGTCCCGCCCGTAGGCAACGCGGTCGACGTAACCATGTAGAACGCATTTTTTCGGACCGCTTGCATGCGGGCCGACTGCAAGAGACCGCTGTAGTTCGTCGCAAAATATCGCAGCTTGGCGTCACTGATGGTGTTCAATATGCGGGGCACGGTAATCGCCGCCAAAATCATGATGATGACAGCGACGATGATCATTTCAATCAGGGAGAAGCCCCGATCTTTCTTCCGCCTCGTGGAATGCAGCATATTGAGATTCGAACGCTCTTATCGGTTCGCGGACATGCCGCGTCCTAGTGTCATCGTAGGGGCGGGGCGGAGATGGGTCAAAGCACGTCGGTGCAATAGGGAGAGATTGGTCTTTTGTAATTCGCGCTGGTTACGATCGTCACCCGTTGAGAACCAATTCACTGCCAGGGAACTTTTCCTCCACACTGGCTGACGGTTACTCGCAGGGGGTGCGACTGGCGGGTTCGAAGCTATCCATTTGCGCTTCGCGCTGGCTGCTGAAGTGGCCGCCGGCGGTCTTGCCGTACTGCTCTTCGTCGGGACAGTAGTAGATAGCCGTGTGCGGATCGATCCACACGTTGATGGCCGGGTCTCCCTGAAAGTGAGCCACGGGCGCGGCTGCGGGAGCCTCGGCGATTCCAAGCGTGATGAGTGCCCTTTCCCATGGGCCGAGCGCGGCGCGGCGCGGCGGGCTCGCCGCCGGCCACAGCAGGGCCACCGTGGCGACGAAGATAGCCGTCCCCAGATACAGGTCGGCGCGCTGAAAGCGCAGCTTCACACGCAAGTTCGAAAAGCGCTGAATGATGGACCTGGGGCGGGCGTTAGCGTCGGTGAGGAAAGAATCGTCGCTCGTGGATAACTCGAAGGGCCGGAGGGTCAGATCGGAGTCTTCTGTCGCCGCGTCTTCTGGTGTCAGGACTTCTGAGGTTAAGTCTTCTGCTGTCGAGTCTTCGGTGGCTTCGGTGATCCTGTTGTATCCCGCTGCCGGTGTGACGAGCGCAGGAGTGTCGACTGCTGATGTGTCGACTGCTGGGGTATCGAGGGTTCGATCGTCGAGGGTTCGATCATCGAGCGCTGGATCGCGCGGTGCTTGAGCCAGCGGCCGGCGCTCGGGGCCGAGTGGCGGGACACCCGTCCGTGTACCTTCGCCAATCTCGGGAGCGCGCTCGGGCCACAAGCCTTGCTCCTGGCTCATCAGCCACATCGAGGCCCACTTGCGCTGCATCCGTTCCCCAGGACGAAACTCGTCCGCGCCGCAGCTCTTGCAACGCGATGCGTCGGCTGACATCGGAGCGCCACAATGCCGGCAAACTCTATCGGCGTCCGGCTCGGGGCGGGCTTCCGGTTCGGCCTGAGTTTGTCGAGCGAGTTTCCGGCGGTCGTTATGTTCCTGAATGGTGAAGGCGGCTGAGAGCAAGCCCTGAAAGGATTGCTGATCGAGCGTCAGATTGGGCCGATTCGAGGGCATGGCATCGGGGGGAGAAAGATCGTCAATACTGACCCTATTGTAGTGCAAGTATGGGCGAGTGAAAACGAAGAAAAAGGGAGGGCCCTTTTGGGAGGGATTCCGGTTTGGGGATGCCATTGTGGAAGCGCCTCATAAAAACGGCCTAAGAAATAGCGAAGGAAAGTAGAAGATTTAAATGTAACTCTATGGTTTTAAAGGGATTTGTTAGGAAGCGAAGATTTGGCGAACAGTTTGCTTAGGTTTACAGCGGGTCGCGACCCCCAGACTGAACCGAAGGAGCAGACGAAGAGCCGATGATTAACCTGAATGAAATCAAGATAACGCCCCGAGACCAGCAGGTGCTACGTCTGCTGGTGCAGGGATGCAGCAACAAAGAAATCGCGAGTCATTTGAACATCAGCCCGCGCACCGTCAAACAACACCTGCGCACACTGTTTCTGCGCGCAGGAATTAAAGAAGGGCGGAAGCGCGTGAAACTCGCGACCGCCATGTTCATCAAGGAGCAGGTGCCACCATGCAACCCCGTGATCGGCTAACCGCCAAGGAAATTCAAGTCGCGACCCTGGTCTGGCAGGGTCTTACCAACAAAGATATTGCTGGGGTGCTCACCACCAGCGAACAGGTAGTGAAGAACTACCTGCGCACCGCCTTTGACAAGCTGGGAGTCTGGACCCGGCTCGAACTCGCGCTCTACGTCGCCGGCCACGGCGGAGCGAACTGGCATGCGCAACTGGGGACTGCCCCGTTGCCGACAGTGGCGCAGTGGAACGCGCCGACGGGCGAGAAGCCACAGTTTACGGCGAGCAAAGAACAGCCCTCCGTTAGGGAAGGGCTGTTGTAGGGCTGAAGGTACCGATCAGTCGATCTCTCGCAAACGCTTTCGCACACGAATGAGAATGCGAAATATTGAAACGCTCTATCTTCTGTTTACCCGGAATTGTTCCTGTCCGATGTTTGGGAACGGAAAGAAATTTCACACAGCTCGCTTCACCCGGCGCTTCTGACAAGCTGTCGGTTTCGGCGGCCCGTCGTACTAAGTAACGTGTTTTCATAGGAATAGCTCACTAGCTTCTCCCCGAAGCAGACGCCTGGAAGGCGTGCCCGCCTCCCGAGTCCCGGTAATCAAATTGCTCGGTTGCCTGCGGACAAGTTCGATCCGCTCTATCAGTTCAGAGTTTCCCCCGGTCCAGCCCTTCGCGGTTCAGCGCGTTTAATCAGTCGGCGCTTCATCCGTTCAGAGCTTTATCAGTTCGTCGTTTCATCAGTTCAGACCATGAGACTGAGGTAGATATGACGTACAGGGACATTTTCTGGATGGCCTGCGACTCGACCGAGCAACTGCGGGCCGAATACGGACCGTTCCACACCCGCGAAGAAGCCGAAGCCGAAGCCCGCAAACTCTGCTTTGGATACTTGCTGCGCTACGAGCACATTCTCGGCCCGGACGAAGAAATCCAGGAAGTGCACTGCGTCTTCATCGAACTGCAGGACGTGCAAACTCCTCTGAAACTGGGCGTCACCTTTCACACCCGCTGTGCCAGTTGCGGCGAGGCCGAGACCCACGAGAGATCGTGGCAGGCGGAAGTTTGGGCCGACATCCACGAATTCGAACACTCTCGCCACAGAGTCAGACTTTTCGAACATGCCCGCGGAGAAGGTCTGCGCGAGATCGCCGACTGGCGCGGCTTCGCGGCCTGAGCGATCGCGACCAGGAACCAACTAAATTATCGTAGAGACGCGGCTTTCCGCGTCTGCCGTTTTGCCACAGGTGGGACGGGCGTCTCGCCCGTCCAAGCCGAGCGCAGCTCGGCAGCTGCGGATACATCCGCATCAACTCTCCGCGATCCCTCGCGCCGCCAATCTCTCAAGAGATTGTCATCCCCAAAGAATTGTCATCGTCCCTCACTCTGTCGTCCTGAGACGAGCACGGACTTCACGCTTCTGTGCTGGCCTTTGGGTGGCGCAGCGATTTATCGCTGCGGTAAAGGACTTGTTTTCAGATCGGCTTTACGGGATGCTGAAAAACTCACGCTTCGTATCAGGACTCACGTTTCGTATCAGGGCATCGCTTTAGCAATGCCGTAAGTTCTTCAAAATCAGACGCCCCTTTTAGGGCTGGACATCGAGAACCGGGATTTTTCAGCAAAGGGATTACCCGCCGCGGAAAAACTCAAACTTCTCCACGAACGGGAAGGGCACGAGTTTACTCGTGCCGTTAAGCCCGTGGAAAATGTGTCCGCGCTTCAGCGCCGGAGGTGTGCTCTCCGCGCCCTCAAGGTACTTTTTCCGCAGCCTCTGTACGGAGTGCTGAAAAACTCGATCTTGACTTTGATTTTGGGTGACGCAGCGGTTCACCGCTGCGATAAGCGGCCGGTTTTCCGTGCTGGCTTTAGCGCAGGCACTTCTCAAAAAGCGCGAGAAGCGGCGCACCCCCAGATTGATTCGGTCGACGTTCAGAGAGAACCCGCGTCCTATTCCCGACGTCGATGTGGCCCACCCGCCGGTTTCATCCACGTTGCCGCCTATTAACTCTTGAGTTAGTGGGGTCCCCCCTCCCCCCTGCCTATTGGAATCATGGAGTTACATGCTCTTCAGACTGCAAAATATTGATTCGCCTGAACTTATATGGAAAATATTCCGGAATAAGGACTTGCGGAGACATCCTCCTCCTCTGGGGCCGTCTGGAGCCGGGCGCGCTTCCACACTGCTTGCATGTCAATTCTCGCGCACGGCTGATTGCGTGTCTGTGATGGACGTCACACTTGTTTGTGAGGGAAAAAAGGCGGCTCGGAGAAGCGGCGAATTTCAGCGTGGGACGTTTCCTGTTGCCTTCACTTAAGGGAACGTCCCGTCTGTCCCCGCTTTACTTCGCGTTATACTTCCGACGTTAAAGTGGCCAACCTGCGGATTCAAACACCAACCGCCATTTCGATTCTTATCTCGTCCCTCTTCCTGAGTGTCTTCGAGACCGTAATGGTACCCGTCACGGACTGGAACCCATTCAGCGTAGCCTTGAACTTGTATGTTCCTTCTGGAACGTGGCCGAGCTTGAATCGACCGTGCTTGTCCGTAAGTGTTCGCCTGATCTGCCGGTCGCCACCGGGACCTTGTATCTCAAATAGGACATTGGGCAACGGTTCGCGGTCTCCTTGCTTGCGACTAACGGTGCCCATCACGGATTTCACGACGAAGGGCTGTTCTAGTTGGTTGATGATATGCTCCGTCGCAGATTTCGTAAAATCCCCAACCGTGGCCTTGTCCTGGGCTGTGATTACCGCCCCGACGCCAATGACCCAAATGAGAAAGAATGCGTTCATTCGAACCTCCTAATTATGCGGATCTCGTATGAGCATATCTCCTGCCCGTCCACTGTTCTGAAGATTAGGCCTCTGCTCACGAAGCTTATACTCCCGTTGGACAGCTTCCTCGTGGGCTCCTTGTTCTGGCGGTCCGATCCGAAGAGTTGTCCCGTTGTTCATCACGCCGATGTTTTGAAAGTCTCCATATGCCTTTCCACCATCAATCTTGGCGTAAGCTTCCGCCAGTTCATGGAATGCAAGACTTGAAAGAAGTACCGAGCGTCCCCTAGAGTCTACGAAATGCGCGTTAGCTGGACTTATTGTTACCTGATCGTCAATGCCCTTCGGCGGCTGATCCGTAAGAGTTTTTCCCGTCCCATAACGGTCGTCAGGTCGGTTGTCAAGATTACTAATTGCCTCGTTTTTCATCGAGACCGGACCACCTGCAGTTTGGGTCGTGTCGCCTATCCCGATGCCGTAGACATTAGAGCTGGTCACGAGTTGATTGATCAATGCCGCTCCCTCGTTTTTAGTGAGGTCGAGCCCTTTCGTGTTGAAGCTTACCTTCCCATCTTGATTGATTGAGATGCGATTGCAACTACTGTCGTCAGCGATTTTGCACAGTGCCGCTAAGTCGGTCGCTTGGTCATCGGTGGCCAGCAGGATTTCTCCACTTGGGTCGATGTAACGAAGCGGATTGTTACGGACATAAGAAAACCGATTCAGCTCTTGGGGGTCGCGTAGCCGCTCGGGAGTGATGACTACGGGATCGATCGATAAAAAGCGCGCTATGTTGGAACCAAAATATCTTGCTCCAAAGTAGTCCAGCCCGCTCTCCAAGTCACGTTCTTTGCCGGTGAACTTGTGGTGGTTGGGGTCACCGCTTGTGATTACCATCTCGCCGCCAAACGGGTAGTAATCAGATTCTTGCTGCGGAGGCATGGTGCCATTGGCATCGGTGACGATTGAGTGCGTGCCGAGGTTGTCGGAGAAATAGTAATGAACATTGAAGCTCGTCCCGGACACGTCGCGCCGCGCAATCCGCCTGCCGCCGAAGAAAATGTATGTACTTACGACGTTTCCTGCCAAGTCGGTTTCAACCAGCGGATCGCTGCCAGATCCGGTCCAATAGAGCATCCCGGTGGCGTTAGTCGCGCACTTACCAGGCGCCGTACCCTGGGTGCATTTCTCCACTCGTTTGCCATCGCCGTCATAGAGGTAGGACGTGCCCGCCGTGGCGATCAAACGATTTTCAGCGTCATAGGTGTACGCGGCGGTGCCGTACGACATCACGTTGCCAGCGGCATCGGGAACGACGGAACACGTCGTGAGCTGATTCTTGCCGTTGGCTGGGCAATTTAGCGACTCGTAGTTCGTCTTTCCGGTAATTGCGGAACGCTGCCAGAGATTTCCCCAGGCATCGACTCCCGCAGTCGCCGGAACCCCACCCGGAGCGACTTGGCTGCCAAAAGACTCCCCCCAGTTCGGCCCGTTGGTATAGGCGGTCTGAATGCGATTGAGGGTGTCGTACGTGAAGTTTTGGGTGCGGTTACCGTCTCGGTTGTTCACGATCTGAAAGACGTTTCCATTGTCAGCCTTCGCAGCTGAGTGGAAGTCATAGCTCAGGCTCATGATGGTCGCCGCGGTAGTGCTCGCGGAGAGAACGACCGGCTGCAAACGATTGTTGTAGCTGTTGCTGACCGTGATCGGTTTCGCTCCCATGGTCATCCCGGTTAAGGCGCCAAAGGGAGTGTAGTTTGCGCTGGTCACATAGTTGAACGGATCAGCATTATTCTTGGCCGTGATCACACGGCCCGCGCCCGTGTAAGTGTATGCGATCGTGTATCCCAGAGCAGTCAACTTGGAGATTGAGCCATCCAAATTGTAAACGTCAGTCTCGTAGTCACCACTAGCGGCACCAATAGTCCGGCGTTCCTGTTTAATGCGACCTATCGGATCGTGGCTCCAGGATGTGCCGCCCGAAGCGTCACACATTGCAGTGCGATACCCTTTTGGATTGCTATCAGTTAGGCCCGGTGGAGCAGTCGTGCAGCCAGTGAGTGCAATGCCGTCAAAACCAAATTTCACGCTGGGGGTTGTGTCACTGTAGGTCCTCTGAGTCAAGCGATGGTCAGCGTCGTAGGTGTAAGTCGTCGTCACGGTCGCGGTGCCAGTTTGGTTGGGCAGGGGCGCAGTTTTCGTCTTGACAGGACCATCGGCGTAGTATGTATAGGAAATTGAGCCGGACTCGGGATTGCTCGCACTGGTCAGGCGAGACAGGCCATCGTAGACGAATCGGCGGATTCGCCAGGGGCTGCTGGCATCACCGCTGGCAGCGTATGCGCAACCAGTGCCCGACGGTGTGCTGGCCCCGCCCTGTTGCTGAGAACAAAGTAAGTTACCCAGAACATCATAGGTGTAGTCGGTCTCATAGTTCAGGCCAGCCGGATCTTCCCACACCGCTGCCAGCCTACCGAACGCGTCCGCCTGACTCTTCTTTTTCTTCCCCGCCTCGTCGGTAACGGTGCTCGTGTTGCCGGAATAACCCATAGTCGCCGTGGAGCTATCCGGCTCGCCGACGAGAGTTGTTCTACCTAAGGCGTCGTAAGCATAGGTGGTGATTCCGCCAGACGTGGAGCGATAGGGGTTGCTCACAGAAGCTGTCCGGCCTAATGCATCATAAGCTGTGTCTGTGTAGTCCACCCCTTCTGGATCTGTCGTGAGCTGTGTTTGTGTGACCCGCCCGTAGCCGTCCACCACGGTCTTCGTCGACATGCTGCTGCTCGTTGTGATCAGCCTGGTCGCTGTGGAGAACGGTGGAACTGACGTGTCGCTGTAGCTATATGAGGTTTGGCCTCCGTCTGGGTAGTTTACAGACAGGGGCCGTTCTGCAAAATCGTATGTATAGGTTGTTCCGACACGCGCGGCCGTTATGTCATTCTCATCTTGTTTCACCTGTGCTAGACCTGTGCAGGTGTAGTACTTCGTTTTGCTTCGATTCCCGACCGCGTCGGTAACGGTCGTTGGGTATCCATGGGTTATCGTGCCGGCCGGTATACAGGACGTGTCCGTCCAGTTTTCGGAGTAGTCATAACTGGTCGGGTGACCGGCCTCGTCCACTTCTTGGGTAACGTTGCCGAGCGTGTCATAGCATCTGTGCGAGGTAACCCATGTGCTGCCGGAGACCCATCGACTGATGGATGTGACGTTGCCACGCGTTGTGTATCCCACCCCGTAATTAGTGTCGTCGTGGTATGTCGCCCCCGTGATGCTGGCCAGCGTCGGAACGCCGTTCTTGCAGTAGTTTGCTGTGTATTCATCATACGTGTACGTGGTCTGCGATAGTGGCGATCCACTTGTTCCATCTCCCGCCCACACGCTCATACTTGTAGGTTTGTTAAAGAGACCATACGAATATTTCGTCGTTCGCGTGGGCGTACTGCTGCTGTAGCCCCATTCCTGGATCTGACTCGGTCGATCGCGGAATCCGCTATAGTACTGGTACTGGATCTTGGAAGTTTGGCCGGTGTCGTTCAGGGTGGTAGTCACCGTGTCGATGAGCGGATTGCCTGTGCCGGGGCCCTTGTATGTCCACGATACTGTTTTGAGCGGAGTACTAGGGCCGCTGTAGTACTGAATGCTCTGAACCTTGTCGCTGCCTGGACCCGTTAAGGCGTAAACGGTTTTATCGTTCAAGTATTGGTTCGACGCGGAGTCGTAGCGGGGTGGCCCGATCACTGTGGTAGGACCGCTGTAGTTATTCATTTGGTCCTTAACCCATGAAAAATTCCAAGTCCCGCCGACAAACGTGGCGGTGGCTAAGTCACACGGATTGTTTGGGAAGTTGTTCTGGCAGGTATAGCTGAATGTCTCCTGACCCCCAGTAGGGAGCGTTACACTTGTCAGCCCTCCAAAGTGGTTCCCAGAGGTCCCGGTATCGTAGTTGAACGAGTACGAAGTACCGTTGGGCAAGGCGAGGCTCGCCGTGAGCCAAACCGTTATAGGTGTATACCCAACTTTAGATACGCTATATTGTTGGCAATTGACGGTGTACGTATTGGTCGATCCATCTGATACCCGCACGTCTTCATAAACTGCGCCGGCGCAACCGCTTCCCCGCCCGGACACTTCGGTGCGGCCGAACATATCAGTGATGGGACCATTTGGAGACATATAGTTTCCGTTCGTGTCTCCACCCCAAACTAAATGGGCAACATTGTTATTGTCGACCCAAGAGGCCCACGCCTTGACTCCGTCCACATCGAACACTGACTCGTTTACACCGTAGTTGCTGATGTCAAAAAAGTAACCTTCACCCTCGTCATCGCCCCCGCTCCCGCTACTAGGAGATCCCGTGTTCGGATCCGGATTTCCGGAATTGTCCGTGCAAACAACGTGGTAGATGTAGAGACTCGTGCTTGCATAGTGCCGAGTGTAGTTAGAATCCTCAAAATAGTAATTTGAGGTTGTATAAGTACCCCCGTTAGGAAAGGCGGGATCCGGACACGGTCCGTTGGTAGTGATAGAACCTATAGTGCCCGAGCGGGCAGGGCGATATTGAAAGTTCCAGCCGCTGCCAGAGCCGCCCCCGACAAAGCCGCCCGGCGCGCGGTAAGTGGTGTCATAGACGAACTTTGCGATCATCGGATCATCGCCGCGCTGCTGGAACGACCCAACGGGAATCTCAAGATGAACGTCGCCAGTGAGCGGGTTGATGGACCCGAGGGGTACCGGTATTTGTGCCGAGTTAACGGGCAGGCCCGTGGGCGGATTCTGCGCACTAATGTTGGCTGCGACGCCTGCGAGTATGAGGCTGGTTAGGGCGACTACTCTCAAAGACGAAATCACAACTAGACGAACTGGGGCGGGAAGCGGTCTATGATCCTCTGGGGCCAATTCATCTGAGGTAGTTCGGTCCGGTCGGCAGTTTGGATAAGGCCAGAGAAAGCGCGAGTTGAAAACCGTTAGAGGGTTCTTGCGTCGAGACAGACAACTCCACACGGAAGCCATTGTTTGGCCCTCCCAAGTAGTAGTGTCCCCCTCGGAACGTTGGACGATAATTTAGTCGACGGATGGACTGTCCGTCAAGTCAAGAGTGGATGACGACTCCTCGATTTTCAGCGAGTTAGTTTTGCGGCGGCGGCTTCGTCGAGCATCCACAATAATTTTCCGTCGGATGGCTGCACTCTTTGCGAGGGCAGTGGAGGCGTGTTCTTGCCCTCGAGAACCTGACGCACCATGTCGGCTTTGTCCGCACCACTGGCCAGGAAGATTATTTCGGCGGCGCGGTTGAGCACGGGGAAAGTAAAGGTGATGCGGTGTGCGTTGAACTTCGCGACCCAATTGGCGACTACCAGTCGCGACTGTTCTTCAAGCGCCGTGGAATCGGGGAATAGCGACGCAGTGTGGCCATCGGGACCCAGGCCCAAAAGAATCAGGTCAAAGCGCGGGAATTCGCCCGGCCCATCTCCGGGCCGATCTCCGGAACGAAGTTCGAAGAATCGGCGGAGCTGGGCCTCATACTCTGACGCGGCAGCGGCAGCATCGGGATTTTCGGCCTGCACGCGAAAGACGTTCTCGGCCGGAATCTGAATCTTTGTCAGCAACGATTCATTCACCATCCGATAATTGCTGTCGGCGTCGGTGGGCGGGACGTGACGCTCGTCGCCAAAAAACAGAAAGACGCGGTTCCAGACGAAGTCGGCGTAGTTTGTGGCGAGCAGCGAATAGAGAGCTTTTGGAGTCGAACCACCCGAGAGCGCGACCGCGAATCGTCCCTGGGCGCCGATGGCGGTGCGAGCGGCGCGAACGAATTCTTCGGCAGCGGCGTGAAAAAGATCGGGGGCACTGGCAAGCACTTCAATCGATCGAGTCGAAGGCATACGATAATTTCTCGTAAAGACGCGGCTTGCCGCGTCTTGGCCACGGCGCAACCCCCGTCTCTACCGCAACCGCAATGTTACGCTGTTCTCATTGACGGTAGAGCGTGAACGGCGCCGTAGCAGGCAGCCCCCAGCAGGCCGGTTTTTTCGTTGATGATCGCGCGCACTGGAATGGCTTCGAGCAGGGGCTGCATGCGTCCTTTGCCG
>Ga0209648_10001635_pt1 | contig 18152 bp, 14 predicted proteins | sample GraSoi2013_115cm_FD_185830 | JGI IMG/M metagenome (GOLD analysis project Ga0209648, IMG submission 185830) | Grasslands soil microbial communities from the Angelo Coastal Reserve, California, USA - Sample 9_17_2013_115cm (SPAdes) (version 2) | ecosystem: Environmental > Terrestrial > Soil >...
TTGCTCTGCATCCAGACCGGCAAGACCATGAGCGACACCAATCGCATGAAGTTTCAGACCGACCAGTTTTACTTCAAGAGCGCCGTGGAGATGGCGCAGGTGTTCGGCGAGATTCCTGAAGCGCTAAGCCGTACAGTGGACATTGCTTCGCGCTGCAACGTCAAAGTGGAGCGCATCGCCAATCCGTTCCCGGAGTTCAAAGTTCCGGAAGGGCATACCTCCGCGAGCTATTTTGAATCGGTTGTGCGCGAAGGATTCGCCGCGCGCGTCCCGCAGCTCGAGCGCCAGGCACAGCAAGGCTTCCTGCGGAATTCCCTGGCCGAGTACGAGCGCCGGCTTACCTTCGAAATCGAAATGATCAAGAAGATGCGCTACGAAGGCTACTTTTTGATCGTCTGGGATTTTATCCATTACGCGCGCGCGCAAGATGTTCCCGTTGGCCCCGGGCGTGGTTCGGCAGCTGGCAGCCTCGCAAGCTACGCCCTGCGCATCACGGACGTCGACCCTTTGCAGTACAACCTGCTCTTCGAGCGCTTCCTGAATCCTGAGCGTGTCTCCATGCCCGATATCGATATCGACTTTTGCATGCGGCGTCGCGGCGAGTTGATCGAGTACGTCACGCAAAAGTACGGTCGCGAAAATGTCGCGCAGATTATCACATTCGGCACCATGGCCGCGAAGGCCGCTGTCAAGGATGTTGGCCGCGCCATGGACATTCCTTATGGCGAAGTGGACCGCCTGGCCAAGCTCATCCCCACAACGCTCGGCATCGAGTTGAAGGACGCTCTGGAGGAAGCCCCGCAACTGAAGTCGGCAATCAATAGTGATGAGCGGCTTAAGGACTTGATGGCCGTGGCGTTGCGACTCGAAGGATTGTCGCGTCACGCTTCCACTCACGCGGCCGGCGTCGTCATTTCGCCGCGGCCGCTCACAGACATCGTGCCGCTCTATAAGTCAAACCGCGATGAAATCACAACCCAATACGACATGAATGCGCTCGAGCGCATCGGCCTGCTGAAAATGGATTTTCTCGGTCTGACGACCCTCACTGTGCTTCATGACACCGTGCGCATGATTGAGCAGAACCGCGGCGCGAAAATTGACATCGACAATCTGGTTTTGGACGACGCAGAAACCTACAAACTCTTCGCTCGTGGAGAAACCACCGCCATTTTCCAGTTCGAATCCCACGGCATGCGCGATATTCTCCGCCGTTATCAGCCGACGCGCATCGAGGATCTCACCGCCCTAAACGCTCTCTACCGCCCTGGCCCCATTCAGGGCGGCATGATCGATGATTTCATCAACCGCAAGCAGGGCAAGACCAAGGTTAGCTACGAACTCCCGCAGTTGAAAGAAATCCTCGAAGAAACGTACGGCGTCATCCTTTATCAAGAGCAAGTGATGCAAATCGCCAATCTCCTGGCTAGCTTTTCACTCGGAGAAGCGGACATCCTTCGCCGCGCCATGGGTAAAAAAAAGAAGGAAGAAATGGCCGCGCAACGCGCCAAGTTCATGGCCGGCTGCGCCGCTAACAAGATCCCGGAGAAAAAGGCCGAGCGCATTTTCAACCTGATGGAGGAGTTTGCCGGCTACGGGTTCAACAAATCGCATTCCTGCGCCTACGCGTTGCTTGCTTACCAGACTGCTTACTTGAAAACGCATTATCCCGTTGAATTCATGGCCGCCCTTCTCACTTCGGAAGCTGGCAACACCGAGAAAGTCGTGAAGTACATCAACGAAGCGCGCGGCATGAGCATTTCCATTCTCCCGCCCGATGTGAATGAGAGCGATCTCTACTTCACTCCCGTTGGGGAATCCATCCGCTTCGGTCTTGCCGCCATCAAGAATGTTGGCGAAAACACCGCCAAAGCGATTCGTGAGTCGCGGCTCAGTCAGGGAGAATTCAAATCACTCTACGATTTCTGCGAGCGCATCGAATCGCGCTTTCTCAATAAGCGTGTTTTTGAAAGCCTCATTAAATCAGGCGCAGTCGATTCGCTCGGTCCGCGCGAATCGATGCTGGCATCCGTGGACGACGCCGTTGCCGCTCTGCAACGCGCTTCCCGCACGCGCGAATCCGGCCAGCACGGATTGTTCGGAACCGCCGCCGCTCCCGCGCCTGTGCCATTCGAACTGCGCGAAGCTGCCCCTTGGAGTGAGGAAGAGCGTCTTGCCAGCGAATACGCCATGCTCGGTTTTTACGTCTCCGGCCATCCGCTCGCTAAGTATGCCTCCCGCCTGATGGACCTGAAGACCATTTCTCTCGATCAAGTCGAAGACCAGCGCAATGGAAAGGAAATCACTGTAGCCGCCTTAATAGTCGGCACTCGTCCCATGCGCTCGAAAAAAGGCGCTCGCTGGGCCATCTTCACCATTCAGGATATGACCGGCGTTCAGGAACTCCTCGCATTTCCTGAAAGCTTTGCGCGCCTCGAAGCGGTCTTGAAACCTGGCAATCCGCTTCTCCTGAAAGTTCGCGTGCAGGTCGAGGAGGCCGGCACCCGGCTTTCCTTGCAGGAAGCGCGCCGGCTTGAGGAAATGCCTGAGCCTGCGGGCTCCAGCGAGCTTCGCGTGCGAATCGAAATGTGCGCGATGAGCGAAGACGCCCTCGACAGGCTGGAAGATTTGTTCACCGCCGCACCCGGACCTTGCGCGGTCGTGTTTGAATTGTGCTCCCCGGACGGTGCCGTAGCATTATTGCAAGCACAGCAGCGCGTGAAAAGCTCGCCCGAATTGCTGGAAGCCATCCGCGAAATCTGCGGCCATCCTTCCGTTCGAACGGTGCCCGAATGAGCCCCAAAGGAAAGAACAAACCCGGAGCCCCGGCCCTGGACCGTTCGAAAGAAGGCGAACGCCAAAAGGAAATCGAGCGCCTGGAAAAAGACGTCGAGGAGTTGCGCCATCTCGCCGGCGACGAGCACGCCGACGCCGAGCTCGAACGCATCCGGGAACAGGTCGGCCAACTACGCCGCGAATTTTACACCCACCTGGGCCCGTGGCAGCGCGCGCAAATCGCGCGTCACCAGCAGCGGCCTTATACATTGGATTTTATTGGATTGTTGTTCACCGATTTTATCGAACTGCATGGCGACCGCGGTTATGCTGACGATAAAGCGATTGTCACCGGACTTGGAAAATTTCATGGGCGCCCAGTTGCAGTCATCGGCCATCAGAAAGGGCGCGACATGAAGCAGCGGTTGGTGCGGAATTTCGGGCAGCCCAAGCCGGAGGGTTACCGTAAAGCTTTGCGGATTATGCAGTTGGCCGCGAAGTTCGGGCGGCCTATTTTTACTTTTATCGATACGCCAGGGGCGTACCCGGGAATCGATGCGGAGGAGCGCGGGCAGGGCGAAGCGATCGCGCGCAATCTTCGCGAGATGGCGCGATTGCCGGTGCCGGTGATTGTTACGGTGACGGGTGAGGGCGGCTCGGGCGGGGCGTTGGCGATTGCCGTCGGCGATCGCGTCAATATTCTGGAGAACAGTTTTTACTCGGTGATTTCGCCCGAGGGTTGCGCTTCGATCATCTGGCGCGATTCGACAAAAGGGGAAACTGCGGCGGCAGCTATGAAGATTACAGCGAAGGATTTGAAAGAGCTGGGCATTGTGGACGAAATCGTGGACGAGCCGGAAGGCGGTGCGCACACGGACTTTGAAGGGGCGGCGCGGTTCCTCGATGAAGTGCTGGACCGGCAATTGGTGGCACTGACGAATCAACCGATCCGGGAATTGCTGGATGCGCGCTACGAGAAGTTCCGCAAGATGGGACAGTTCTTCGATTTGGGCAATTGACGGATTCTCGCTCATCCAACAATTCCAACTTAGCGTTCAGAACCTGCGCTCCGGTGATTTACGGTTGACGGGAGAATAGGCGAAGGTTAAGGTATCGAGCAAAGAACGCTCGAAGCGCGAAATCCGCTGGGTCCTTGAAATGCACTTGCGCAAGGCTTCGTTCATTAGCGTCGCAACGCTGATAGTGTTTTTAGCGGGCTGTAACCTCTCGCATCACTCCGTTCTCACGCAACACAACAACTCAATGCGCACGGGCACCTATCTGCTTGAAACGGAATTGACTCCTGCGGCCGTGGACACGGCGAGCGGTCCTGGGATGGCACTGCGTTACTGGCGCCCCGTGGACGGGAACCTGACGGCGCAGCTTCTTTACGCGCGAGGCGTGTGGATCGGGCTGAAGCGCCGGAGAGTCATCTACGCCTTCACCGATAAGAACATTGTTTACGCCTATGACGCGGATGAGGAGCGAGATCCCGGCACCAACCGCGGTTTGCTTTGGAACCGCTCCCTTCCGGTTACGCCAACCCCTTCGCTTCCCGTTCCGGCCAACGGAGGCATTCTGGCCACGCCGGTGATCGACCGGACTTGCGGCAAGCTCTACCTTGTCTACGCCATTTCCAACGGACTCTTTCCGCCCGGAGGTCAAGGTGACGGGAATCCGCTCTATGAGGTCGAGTATCATCTTGCTGCGCTGAACCTCAGCACTGGGAATGTGCTCCAGGACATTGTGATTAGCGGGTCCGTGTCGAGCAGCGTGCCCCCGGGTCAAGTGGATTTTGTGCCACGCCGGCAGGTCCAGCGCGCAGGGTTGCTGCTGTTGCACAACCCCCTGGCACATAAAGAGCACACCGTGTACATGGCTTTTGCCTCGCGCTGGCATGAGGAAACGCATAATTATCATGGCTGGGTGATGGGATACGATGCCAAAACGTTCGATCCCCGGGGAGTATTCTGCAGCACTCCGGACCGACGGCAGAACAGTGAGGGCGGTGGCATTTGGCAGGGTGGCGGCGGCTTGGCTGGTGACGAGCGGGGCAACGTGTACTTCAACACCGGCAACGGCCCTGGTTCTGGAAACGACCACGGCAACAGCATCGTGAAGCTGACCCCGACACTGCACTCGGGGACCTATGGTCTCGATTCTCTTGCTTTCAGCGCCGCTGCCGATGACCCGGCGCACGCGACCGAATGGGCGAATAACGACATTGATTTGGGTGGCGGCGGTCTTACGGTCATCCCGGACTCGTCCCGGCTCGTGAGCGGCGGCAAGACCGGCGTGCTGTATCTCATGGACCGGTCCACGATGACCAAGGTCCTGTCTTTTGACGCTTTCAGCGTCAATCCCGCCAACGATGCTGACCCAGTCGGCGCGCGCTATCGTGATTGGGGCAGCGGCCCCCACCTGCACGGCGCGTGGACTTACTGGCCGGTGTCTGCAACTCGCGGTTACGTTTACCACTGGGGCGAGAAAGATTTTCTAAGACGCTTCGACTACGACCGCACGACGGGGCAAATCAATCCTGGTAGCGTAGTCGTCGGGGATGTCTTGGCGAAGCCCTTTCCATTCATGCCCGGTGGACTGATCTCCCTCTCCGCAAATGGCACGAAAGATGGCCTCCTGTGGATTACGCTACCGTGGGATAACGGAACAGGCCGAGTCATGGCGTACGATGCTTTGACCCTGCGGCGGCTTTGGGACACCACCGTGCCGGCTTCGGGCGTAAGTCACAACGGCCCGCCGACGGTTGCAGATGGCAGGGTGATTGTGGGTACGACCAACGGCAACTTCCTGGTCTACCGATTGGCAACTCCGCATTTTATCCCGCCAGTCTATGTTCGGCGCGAACCGATCCTGCCGATGCCGCCCGATCCAGGTCCGTGGATTCGGAACTACCTGGGACGATTGCCGCCCGAAAAGGCAGTTGCTGTTACCCCGTCCAAAGGTCATCGCGCATTATTCCTAGCCCTTGGCCAGGGCACATTGACCTACGAAGCCAAGAGCGTTAAGGGCGCTGCTTCTCCCCAGTGGATTCTTGCCGGAGTAAGCGGCAACCTTCTGGACGACAGTGGCGTCATGCCGCACATGGCTTATCGCGGACTCGGTGAGGTCTTGGCCACTGCGGAGCAAGATTTTACCTGGAAAACACAAGAAGGCGGTGTGGTGCGCTGGTCGGAGGAAAGTTCCGCGGGTGCTCCGGAAACCCGCGATGCGCCGTGGGTGCTGTTTCGCTCCGCTGCGAGCGATGGTCGGGGCCTTCTGAACGCCGTCACGTACGTCCAGTTGCTGGGCACATCTGGCGGGGCACCTCCGGGCGAGGCGGCTAAGATCGGTCGCCGGGTGCAAGTGCCCTACACAGGCAGGTACGCGTTCTACGTGGCGGAGGGCGACACGCAGGGCGGGAGCAAAGCGGTGCGCTGAGCGCATGCTTCTCTGTTCGCGGCTCACTCTCGATGTTCAACCACGCGCGGCCTAAGCCAAGGGGCTAGGCTCTTCCGAGCCAGGCTGCCTTGGCTTGCAGGTTTTCGCAAGTTAACCGGTGGGTTCTTACATCACGGCTGCGCCGGTGGCTTCGCCGCCTTTGCAGCTTCCATCTTGCTCTTCAACTCAGTCTGTTGCTCAGGTGTCAGCACCTCGTTCAGCTTGGCCATTGTGGCGCTGTGGAGCTCCTTGACCTTGGCCTTTTTCTGATCATCGCTTAGCGTAGTATCACTGGACACCGCTTGGTGCTTGGCCTTCGCCTCCGCAAAGATGTCCTTTACCTTGGCCTTCTGGTCGTCAGTGAGATTCAAGCTCTCCACGGCGGCCTGCAGTCCGCCGTGCATTCCCATTTGCTTACCTGCGGCTTGGGGTGCGGCCGCAGCCTGTGAATTCGCTAGAGCCAAGGGAACGCCCAGCGCCGCAACCATGCCCAACGACACCAATCCTCCCAATATTCTTTCGATTTTCATTTGCGAATCTCCTCAGTTTGATTTCTGGGCTGAGTGGACGGCCGGGGAGTCATTACAGTCCTACCACATTGATTTGGCTTCGGCGACAAGAAAATTCCGAGGTTACTTGCGTTCGTCGAGGAGGGCTTTGAGGCGGGCGTAGCCGGCGCGGCTGACCGGCAGGCGCGTACCGTCAATGAGAATGGCTAGGCGGCTGTCTTTGCCGTAAGGCTCGATGCGTGCGACGCGTTCGAGGTTCACGATGTAGGAGCGGTGAATACGCACGAAGCTGTCCGGATCGAGGCCGGCTTCGAGGCCAGCGATGGTTTGCTGTTTGAGATGCTTTTTTCCCTGACTGGCGAGCGCCACGTAATCGTCCTGGGCCTCGGCGTAGTCGAGCTTGGCAACGGGAATCAGTGTGACCTTCGTGCCGTCTTTCACCACCAGGCGTTCGAGAAATTGTTGGGGTGGGCGGGCGGCGGCCGCCAAATCCGCGGCTGCGGACGATTTTTCTCCAAGGCGATTTTTTGCGCGTTCGACGGCTGCATCGAAGCGCTCTTTCCCGATGGGTTTCAGCAGATAGTCAACAGCGTGGACGTCGAAGGCGCGCATCGCGTATTGGTCGTAGGCCGTCACAAAGATCACGGGCACAGCGGTGCCAATCAGTTCGAGGACGTCGAATCCCGTTAATTTGGGCATCTGCACGTCGAGAAAAATCAGACTAGGCTTATGCTCCGCGACGGCTTTAACGGCTTCCATTCCATTCGCGCATTCCGCGGCGACTTCAATCTCCGAATGCGATTGCAGAAACTCGCGAATTACGTGGCGCGCCAGCTCTTCGTCATCGACGATGAGCGCCTTCCATCGTTTGTCTGGCGAGGGGCTCACGCCTTTTCCTCACTTTCCGCAGGAAGTGACAAAGTGACTTGAAAGAGTTCGCCTTCGGTGTTTACGCGAAGGCTGGCGTCCTTTCCGTACCGTGCTTCCAGCCGTTGTTGCACATTTTTCAGTCCTCGGCCACCCGATCGGCGGGGCGGAGTTTCAGGGTCCCAAGAGTTCTCGACGACAATCGCCAATCGTCCGTTTTGGCGTTCCGCGGCGAGGCGGGAGAGGGGCAGCAACAGGCCAAGAACTAAATGATCCAACGGGGCCCAATAAGAAGGCTTGCAAAATCACTTCAAAGGGACTACGGTATGCGGCACGTGTTGGGCACCCTCCTGCAGACTTCCGTTCCCCGGGTTGCGAGGAGATTCGAAGTGACCATATCCATGGGCAGAGCTGTCGACAAAAATGCCGAACGTTGGCGCTGGCTGCTGTATGTGGTGCTGGCGATTGCCGGCGCCCTGCTGACCTTTGTGGGTGCCCGCGCGCAGCAAAAGGCCACCGACGACGCGACGTTTCGCAAGCTAGTCGACAACTTCTGTGCTGCCTGGAGCACGGGGAATGCGGAAGCTCCCGGAAAATTCTATGCCAAGGACAGCGGCCTCGTTTTTTACGATGTCGCTCCTTTCGCTTACCATGGCTGGAAGGAATTTCACGACGGAGTGCAGAAAGAGTTTCTGGATAATGCTTCGGAGATTAAGCTGACGGCAGGGAAGGACTTGCGAGTGACGCGCCGCGGCATGATCGCGTGGACCATCGTCCCGATGCATTTGATGGAAAAATCAAAGAACGGTAAGACTACAGAAATGGATCTCCGGTATACCGGGATTTGGGAAAAGCGCGGCGCCAACTGGCTGCTTGTGCACGACCATCTCTCGGCGCCGGCGGCCGAAAACTAGAGTCTTGGCGACGAGGGCTGGGCGGATTCGCCCAATGCGCAAGAAATGCTCAAGACAGTGCAGTATTACTGGAATGCCGCTCGGGGTTATCGATTCAAACCTTGGAAGAGTCCCTACATTCGCTGGCGCTTTGAGACGTTCCTCGGAAAAGAAGCCACCAATTTAACCGCCAGCAAGTTCTTTCACCTCGCTTGGAAGTACCGCGACCACATGGAACGGTTTGTGGATTGGGCCGCGGAAAGACAACGATACCAGCGCCGCCGCCACGCCTGAAGCTGCAACACATCCCTTTAACAAATTGAGTGACGGCCAGATTTGTGGCGGCTGAGGCTCGCTATTTTCACATCTAATCGGAATTCGCGTGGATCAATGCACGTGGGCCACGTCGTCGTTCATGGAGAAAACTTCTTTGAAGTCGGGTTCGTATGGGAAAATGTGGATCATCCAGGTGAACATGTAGGGCCGGAAGTCTCCCCGCTCGGCCGTGCAGGCCTCTTTGGTGCTTATCGAGCCGAACATGCCGAACTTGGGATGGGCAGCTTGGTAGTCCTTGACGCGGTCCGCCGGTGCCCAGCAGACGTTGATGTGCCTATGCCAGCGCGCGATGCTGAGCGGGATGCGCTCGTTTAGCTCATCTTCGGTGGCGTCGGGGCTTGTCGTATACATCACGCCCTCCAGTTTATATTCCTGCATCGGAGTTCGGCGGTAGAGCAGAGCTGTTGGCTTGCTCGGGTCGAAATGGAGGTCCGCCTCCCGGGTGTTGGCGCCGTTTATGAAGTGATACTGGGGCTGCTTTACCTTCGGGTTCGCGATGACGTATCCGTCTGCCAAAGCCTTGCGGTAGTCCTTGTAGCGCTCGATACCTGCCTTCACGTTGCCTACCACGGCCTTTGCTTTCTCCTCGTCGCCGGCCTGCTTTGGCCGCAGCGGGGTCATGTACATGTGGCCGTTGCCGGCCATCGAAGACATGCTCGGGCCCACATCGCCCATGTCACGCACGCCGCTCATGTCCATTCCGGGCATGCTGCCCTTCTGGCGGTCCTGCTGCCGGGCGCGCCCAAGCAGCGCTGTCATCAACAGGGCTCCAAAGGTGAGCGTCAGCACCAAGGTGACCTTGAACGAGAACTGAACGGACCAATTTTGTCTTTCGTTCACTGGCCGGAACCTCGGAATCTCCGGTATTGCTCCAAAAGCTCTATGAATAATACCGCCACGTATACCGGCTTCAAAAGGAAATGTGGATGGCCTGTATCGGACAAGTGCGCCTGACTGTGTTGAGGTCCCGCTCTAGGAACGGCTCCGTTTTTAAAACTTACCCAGTACCCCAATCGCATAACCTGCGCGGGTCTGTCCGTCAGGAGTTATAATACTGTCTGAGAGGAGGGTCCGTGGAAGAGCTGAAGATCCTCCAGAAGACAGAGCAGTTGCACGAAGCCCAGTGGTGGGAGCCAGAATCCTCGGGGAAAGTCCACTGCTATCTTTGTCCGCGGCATTGCCATATCGGGCCCGGGCAAGCGGGATTCTGTTTCATTCGCATCAATCAGGACGGAAAACTCTATAGCCTGGGATACGGTTCTCCGGCCGCTTTGCAGATTGATCCCATCGAAAAGAAGCCGCTGAATCATTTTCTGCCGGGAACGCGCGTCTTCAGCATGGGTACGGCGGGCTGCAACATGGGCTGCTTTTTCTGCCAAAACTGGGACATCTCGAAATCGCGCTCCGATCAAGTGCGTTCGCAGCATGTTCCGCCGGAAGACGTGCCGCTATTGGCTTTGAAATATGGCTGCGAGTCCATCGCGTTCACTTACAACGAGCCGACCATCTGGGGCGAATACATCATCGACATTTGCAAGGCGGCTAGACAATACGGTCTGAAGACCGTGATGGTCACCAACGGCTACATCACTTATGACGCTTTTCACGACATTTACGACCACATCGACGCAGCCAACGTGGACCTCAAGGCCTTTACTGAGAATTTTTACGGGAAGATTACGCTGACGCATCTTCAGCCCGTGCTGGAGACCCTGGCATGGCTAAAGAACGAAACGCCTGTCTGGTTTGAAATCACCAACCTGATGATTCCCACGTTGAATGATGATCCGGCGGAGACGCGCAAACTCGCGGAATGGATTCTCACTCATCTCGGGCCGGATGTTCCACTGCATTTCACCGCGTTTCACCCGGACTTCAAGCTGCAGGACAAGCCGCGCACTCCGCCGAAGACGCTGGATCAAGCCCGCCAGATCGCGCTGGAAGTAGGTCTGCGCTACGTCTATGAAGGGAATATTTACAGCGATGGCGCGAATACCTATTGTCCAAAGTGCGCGGAACTTCTAATTCGCCGCTCGTGGCACGACGTTTTGGACAATCGCCTCAAAGCCGGCGCTTGCCCAGGGTGCGGCTTCGCGATTGCCGGCGTCTGGAACAACCACGCGAAAGGGAATCGCGGCACTCACCGAAACAATGCATCCGCGTCAAAATACGGCCACCTGAATTTGTAAACCTGCCGACCTATCGCGGATGGAACGTGTAGAAGCCCGGTCCCACACGCATGCCGTGATGCCATGCCGCCGGAAACGCCCACCAAACCAGAGTGCCCAGGATGCCTTGTCCAATAGCGAGCGGAATGATATTGCGATCGCGCGCAAAGAACCAAGCCATGATGACTCCGCCGAGGAACGTGAGCGGAATCAGCAGGGGATTGGGCCAGTGGAGCGCCGCAAAAATAGTCCCTGCGAGCAGTGAAGCGGCCGCCGGGGTTTTCATAACTGCAAGAAGCCGGTTCGTTAGATAGGAATTCAACGCTATTTGCTGGAGCAAACAGAACCCCATGTACCCAAAGAAGTGCCAGGAATCGAAGTGATGGCGCAGGGGCCGATGCAACGCGCCGAAGCAAACTCCCACGAGAAAGAGCCCCACGATGCAGCTGGCGAAAAAAGGCGCGGACCGTTTTGATGCGGACCACAAGTTATCGGCCCGCCATCCCATCGTTTTCGGAGTGTCTCCGTGAATCAAGAAACTGGCGAGCATCCAAACGGGAAAGACCATCCACGAAAGGAAGTAAGACGCCTGAAGCTGCCAGATGTACCAGGCCACAAAACCGCCGAAAACAAAGACCTCCGCGAGAATCATGGATCGCAGCGTCGACGGTTTCATCGGATGGCTAGTGCGGCCGGCGTTCTACGTCCGGGTTGCTGAAGTCTAGCAGTTGCAGAGCACTTTCAAATAGATGATCGATTTCTCTTTCAGTCACTTCGTACGGCGCGAGCAGCTGTCTCAAATCGAAATCTGGGAAACCGCGGCTGGCCATGCGGGTTGGCAAAAGTTCCCGCAAGCGGCGGGAGTCAATCGATCCCATATCGCGAATCTCTTCGAAAACCACGCGGTGCATGGGCTCCTCAAACACGCCGGGATCCAGCAGCTTGCAGATTTCCGTGCGCGTACCGCTCTTGATCAGCACCGAGCAAAGAAAACGTAGCGTATTTTTTTGAAGCTGGAATCTGGCATCTGAATCACGAACACGCATGTGGCCGCTCTCCGATCGGCAACAAAAGTGAAAAATCCACTATAGATGAGATGATAGTAGTTTAGACGAGGTTGCGTTTGGGAGAGGGAGATGGGAGAGAAGCATCGAGTCGTCATTCTTGGCGGAGGGTTCGGCGGGCTGGCTGCCGCTCAGAAGCTGAAGCGCGCTCCCGTGGATGTCACTCTGATTGACCGGCGAAACTTCCATCTTTTTCAACCGCTCCTCTACCAGGTGGCCACCGGCTCGCTGTCCCCCGGAGAAATCGCTGCTCCCTTGCGCGGCGTGCTGAGTCGTCAGAAAAACACGCAAGTGCTTCTGGGCGAGGCCGTGGATGTCGATCCAAAAGCGAAACGCGTTTTTCTCCGCGATGGCGCCACTTTCGAGTACGACTCCCTGATTGTCGCGACGGGAACGCAAACCTCTTACTACGGCAACGACTCCTGGCGTGAGTGGGCGCCGAGCCTGAAGTCCGTTGAAGAGGCCACCGCGATCCGCCACAAGATTCTGTACGCGTTCGAACGCGCCGAGCGTGCCGCCACTTCGGCAGAAGCGCGCGCCTGGCTCACGTTCATCATCGTTGGGGCGGGCGCTACGGGCCTCGAACTCTCCGGGGCCCTCGCGGAAATCGCGAACGAAACTCTTCGTCACGACTTTCGCAAAATCAATCCGCAAGAGGCGCGAATCATTTTGATGGAAGGCGCCCCGCGAGTTCTTGGCCCATTTCCCGAAGACCTATCTGAGAAAGCAGAGAAACTAGTCACGCGTCTCGGAGTCGAAGTCATCAAAGGCGTGATGGTGACCAACATCGATGCGGGGGGCGTCACCTTCAAGCGCGGGGATGCCCACGAAGTGCTGGCGGCGAAGACCGTCCTCTGGGCCGGCGGAGTCACCGCCACGTCCTTCGGCAGGAAGCTTGCCGAGCGCACCAATTCGGAGTCGGATCGCGGCGGACGAATCAAAGTGAACCGCGACCTGACGGTCCTCAATTTCCCGGACATTTTCATCATTGGCGATCTTGCTCACGTTGTCGATGAGAAGGGAACTCCGCTGCCCGGCGTCGCACAAGTGGCCATGCAGGGCGGCGCGTACGCGGTCAAAGTCATTCGCGCGCGTCTAGAGGGCAAGCGGGAGCCGCCTCCATTCCATTATTTCAATAAAGGCGAGATGGCCGTGATCGGCCGCGCGGCGGCAGTGGCCAATATTTTTGGTGTTCACGTTTCCGGGCTGCTCGCCTGGCTGATGTGGCTTTTCATCCACTTGATTTATATCGTGGAGTTTCAGAGCCGCATCATGGTTTTCATTCAATGGGGATTCGAATATCTGACCTTCAGCCGCGGCGCCCGCTTGATCACCGGCGATGAGGCCTCTCCTCGAGAGTAAAACAACGCGACACCTGCCGCCGACAAGCTGTCGCTTTAAAGGATGAGACTTTGGGCCTTTAACATGGTGCGCGGGACGCGGTCTGCACCGTGTGCGCTATGGTTTGGCCGGTTCTTGCGCAGGAACATTCCGCGTAAGCTTACGGATGACAAATTCTTGCAGGAGATTGACCGCCGCAGATTCCCCAATTCCGATTAGCCCGTTTTCGAAGGTTAACTCCGCTCCTTCGCGACTGTCGGCTGGATAGTAGAGGTTTGAGATACCGCCTGCGGCCAGGCTTCCAACGATATTCGAGTAGTTCGCCTGCCAGTGACCGTTGTCCCCCTTGCAAATCACGGAATTGGCAATCGCATACAGCATCCGCGATCGCTTACTCCCGCTTCCCTTATAGAAATAACGTGGGTCTTGCTTCAGGAGCGACGGCAGTATGGCTCCTCCGATATACGTGCTTGCAATAAAGTTCGCGTAGGAAGCGCCGTAGCGCTTTCCATAACCTTGTGCGCCCTGTCCATATCCGCTGAAATCGTTTTGCGCCTGCTGAATTCCCGCAATCGCTCCGGTCACTCCGAAGCTGACCGGATCCACGGTAGTTTTCCACGCAAGCTCGAACTTTTGCTTCGCGCTCAGCGCAACTGCGTGGTGGTCGTAGCTCACATAGAAATTGGGAACGACGCCGAGCACCCGCTGCTTCTCTTGCGCCTTGATCTGATCTTCCGCCACTTCGATCCGTGTGGGGACGACACGCACTTCAGTGACAGCCGTTGCAAGGGCCATGGCGATCTGCGGGACCGTGTAGCTCTCCCCCGGCCGCAGGATTCCGTCGGACCCTTGCGTCGCGAAGCCCACGGACGTAATTGTGAGCTGGAAGGGACCGGGAGCGACGTTTGCAAAAGAGAATTGCCCATCGTCGGCAGAACGCACTTCTTGCACCGGGGATTGATCTTCCCGTGAAAGTCTCACTTGGGCTCCGGCTACGAATCCTCCAGTTTGGTCAACGATTGTTCCGCTGATGCTTCCTGACCGTCGCTGATCGGGCTGCTGCTCGCCGGCTGTCGTCCCTTGTTTCGTTGCTTCAGGTCGACCACTCTCCGCTCCTGGGGCAATAGCGGGCTGCTGAGACTGAGCCGCGGCTGTAAAGCCGCAAATCAGGACACATAGGATTAGCCGGACTACCCAAGAGGTGAATCCACGCATGCTCGGCACCATCCTTATTATGATGCGCTGCGGAAGGATTTTGGATACCGTTAAATTTGGAGTTTCTATGAGTTACTCGGCAGCGAAGTCGCAGTCAAGGGCGGCCACCGGGGGCTGGAACAACTTCATTTCCCAAACGATTGGATTGCCTTCTGACGAATTGAGCGCCGCCGTGGACCGGGGGCTATTGCTCGTAGTTTTCAACGACCTTTGGCGGGCGCACTTTTGCCTGATCCGGGTCGCGCCCAAACTCTCGCAAAGCTCGACGCTGGCGCAACAAATCCCAGCACTGGTCCAGTTCGACCTTTATCTTCGTTAAGCGGTCGCGGTCATCATCCGTCAGCCCGGATTGCGCATAGAGACGTTCCTCTTCCTTGACTAAGCTGTCGATGTGACCCAGCACTGGCTGATCTTTGCTCTCGTTGGCCATCGAAGTCTCCTTCTGCGAGCGCCCTCGGCAGGTTCTGAGGCTGTGCTCGCTAGCATTTCATCGCGGGCAGGCGAAGAAATCGCTCGAATGATGGTGCCGGGGGCCAGAATCGAACTGGCTACGCCCGCCTTTTCAGGGCGGCGCTCTACCAATGAGCTACCCCGGCTTTACTGAACTTTTCAATTTTAGAGACGATAGCCGGTGGTGTCAATTCGGCTCGGACCTAATGCCCGCGACTAGGTGCGCCATGACACCGGCGAAAAGCGCAATCATGCCGGCATAGCTTCGCCAACTGCGTCCCGCGAACCCGAGCGGTGCCTCCGAAATAAAAGCCATCAGCAACGACAGGACAGAGAGAAGAATCAATAGGGAACCTATTTGCTGCAGGGTGCGCCGCCAGCCGGGAGGATGCACCTTCAAATAGAGCCCCAGGACCAGATTCACAAGCGCCCCTCCCAGGAGATAGACATGCCGGGAAAGAAACATCAACTGCACTTCGGCCGAAAGGGAGTGAATGTTTGGAACGTGGTGCGACATGACCTGCCCTGTAAGCAGGAACGCGATTACACCGAGCAGTCCGACGATGAAATGGATGCGCCGCATGTCAATTCAATGGCTTCTAGTTGGGAAGTCTTAGCAGCCCCAAAGCCGCACAGAAAGAGCCTTCACGCCGACCGCTTAAATTGTTTCCGGCTACTGAAACCCGAACACTGTCAACTGACGACATTATTCTTACTGCGACGATTCGTCGAATTCCTTCATCCAGTTGCGATTTTTGAGGACTTCGCGCGGCTTGGTTCCGTCGGGTGGACCGACAATGCCGTCCTTTTCCATCAGATCAATCAGTCGTGCGGCCCGCCCGTAGCCGATGCGCAAGCGGCGCTGCAGCGTGGATGTGGAAGCGCGGCCAGCGTCGCAAACCACGCGGATCGCATCCTGGTAAAGATCGTCATCGACATCCTCGCCGCCTTCTGCATCGCCCTCGCCGGCGCCTTCGGTCTTGCCGTCCTCATCCTTCGGGGCCGCTAGAAGCTCTTCCTGATACTTAGCCTGCGCCTGCTCGCGCCAGAAGTCGCACACCGAGGTAATCTCATCTTCGGTCACCAGCGGTCCATGGATGCGATGAAGGCGCGCCGAACCCGCCGGCAGATACAGCATGTCGCCCTTCCCAAGCAGCGACTCCGACCCGTTCGAATCGAGAATCGTCCGCGAGTCCACCTTGCTCGCCACACGGAACGAAATGCGGGCAGGGAAATTCGCTTTGATCAGCCCGGTGATCACGTCCACCGAAGGCCGCTGTGTGGCAAGAATCAGGTGGATACCGACCGCGCGCGCCATCTGCGCCAGCCGCGTGATGGACTCTTCCACAGTGTTGGTGTCCACCATCATTAGGTCGGCCAATTCGTCGATCACAATGATCAGGTACGGAAGCGGCTTGTGCTCGGTTTCCTCGAGATTGTCAAAGAGCGAGAGCGACTGCTCCTTCTTGAACGTACGGTTGTACTGGTCGATGTTTCGCACGCCGCGCTGGGCCAACAGCTTCAAACGATTCTCCATTTCACGCGTCGCATTTCGCAGCACGTTAGAAGCGATCTTTGGATCGGTCACCACCGGCGCGATCAAGTGAGGAATGTTCTCGTAAAGATTCAGTTCTAGCCGCTTCGGGTCCACCAGAACGAGCTTCACTTCGTCAGGGCTCGCTTTATACAGAATCGACATCATCAGGGAGTTGATGAACACGCTTTTCCCGGTGCCGGTCGAGCCGGCGATCAGCAAGTGCGGCATGGCTGCCAGGTCTGTGATTCGAATGCGCCCATGCAAATCGCGCCCCATCGCCAGCGTCAGCTTGCTCGGCGAATTGATGAACTCCGGAGCCTCGATGATGTCCCGCAGCGCGATCGTCTGCCGCTTGTCATTCGGAACTTCGATGCCAATGGTTGATTTGCCGGGTATGCGCTCGATCAGGATTGATTCCGCTTGCAGTGCCAGGCAAAGGTCTTCGGTCAAGCCCGTAATCCGGCTGTACTTGATGCCCGCGTCCGGCTTGAATTCGAAGGTCGTAACGACCGGCCCGGGATTGATCTGCGTCACGCGTCCTTGCACGTCAAATTCAAGACATTTCGCTTCGATCGCGCGCGCCCGCAGTTTCAACTCGTCTTCATCCAGCTTCTGGCTGCGTTCGCCCTCGCGCAGAAGGGAAGCGGACGGAAGTTTGTAATTCGGGTTGCCCTTCGCGATCTTTGGCTCGCCGGCTTTCTTGGCGGCGGCCTTCTCTGCGTCACGATTGAAGACAAAGATCGGTCCCTTGCGGGATGCGTCCTTTTTTTCCTTTTCGTCCTCTTCTTCGATTTCCTCATCGGCGAGCCTGATGGTCTTCGCCGCATCATTCATGAACTCGGCTCTTCCAAGAAGTTGCGGCGGGACAGGCTTACGGCCCGCTAAGCGTGATACTTCCACTCGCCGGCGCATTCGTTGTTGTTCACGTTCTTCTCGCCAGGCATGCCACCGCGCTTGCGCCTTCTGAAGAATTCCAAGCTTTTCAACTCTTCCAATCGGTCCGTTGGGTCCGCTTGCCCAGGCATGTGCACCGGAAAAGGAAAAGCGCGTGGTCATAAATAACGCGGTTACCAGCAATGCCACGGCCACAAGATTCGCGCCCCAGAGGTTGAAGCCGCTGCGCAGGCCGCCAGACAGAAGTTCCCCAAGCGCGCCGCCGGCGCGGATTGCTCCACGCACGTCCCAAATATGCCACAAGGAAAGAATCGCGGGCAGCGAGAGCAGCAGCAACGCGAACCCTATGAGCGTCGCTACCTGTGACTCCACGGCCCGGCTGCGGAACCAGCGCCATCCCAGGACCAAAAACGCCGCAGGCAGCAGAAAGGCCGCAAACCCAAAAACTTGGAAGAGACCGTCCGCGCAGTACGCGCCAACAGGTCCGATCCAATTCTGGGTCACGGCGCTTTCGGGCGCGGAGACATTAAATGCCGCATCCTTCGGGAAATACGTAAGCAACGCCAGCGCCATCAGCACCGCCAGCGTGATACACAAAAACCCTATCAGCTCATTGAAACGCTTGTTTCCAGTCGGCGTAAGAATGCGCACGAAGTCTCCTCAGC
>Ga0209648_10001636_pt1 | contig 18148 bp, 14 predicted proteins | sample GraSoi2013_115cm_FD_185830 | JGI IMG/M metagenome (GOLD analysis project Ga0209648, IMG submission 185830) | Grasslands soil microbial communities from the Angelo Coastal Reserve, California, USA - Sample 9_17_2013_115cm (SPAdes) (version 2) | ecosystem: Environmental > Terrestrial > Soil >...
ATTTCTGCTTCCACCCCGGGCCGAGCCTCGCCACCATGCACTGGATGCTCGAGCGGAAGATCAAATGGTTCGCCATGGACACCGGGTCTTGTGACCATCCGATGAACACCTCGATCCGCAGAATGCGTCCCGACATCGCCGCGCAGTTTGCGCGCGAGCACGGCAAGTCGCCGGAGGATTTCTTCGGCCGGTTCGAATATCTGCACAAGCTGTCCGGCCGCAAGGTGGTGGCCGACATGTTCCCGTTCCACAATTGGGCGTTCCAGGAAGGCCTGCTGCATGCCGAGAATGTCGGCGGCGACATCGAGCTCGTGCTGGGCCAGCGCTGCCTGATCGGCGCCTTCCCCTGGCGCTACGAGGGCCTGGAAGCCTGTCCCTGCCGTATCCTGGCCTTTCTCGACACCGGCGACACGCCGATCGAGGCGGTCGGCGCCGCGGCCAAAGCCACGATGACCTGATCAGGAACGGGAGAAACACGCCATGGACCTGCAGCTCAAAGGCAAGACCGCGCTGGTGACCGGCGGCAGCGAGGGCATCGGCAAGGGCATCGCCCGGGCGCTGGCGCGCGAGGGCGTCGACGTTGCGATCTGCGCGCGCCGCAAGGACAAGCTAGAGGCCGCCGCGGCCGAGATCGCCAGGGAGACCGGCCGCAAGATCGTCGCGATCCCCGCCGATCTGACCAAGGACGCCGACACCAAGAACTTCGTCGAGCAGGGCCATCGGGCGCTGGGGCGGGTCGACATCATGGTCAACAATGCGGGCTCGGCGCCCGGCGGCGTCATCGAGCATCTCTCCGAGGCGGACTGGGCGCAGGCGTTGCAGCTGAAATTCATGGGCTACGTGCGCTGCCTGCGTTACGTGCTGCCGATCATGGTGCGCCAGGGCGGCGGGCGGGTCGTCAATCTCATCGGCAACGACGGCGTGAAGCATTCGTATTGGGAGATCGCGCCTGGCGCCGCCAACGCGGCCGGACAGAATCTGACCATGTCGCTCGCCAGCCAGTACGGCAGGCACAACATCAGCCTGTGCGCGGTCAACCCCGGCCCGGTGCGCACCGAGCGCTGGGCCGGGCTCGTAGCCGCGATGTCGCGCGACATGAAACTGTCCTACGAGGAAGCCGACAAGCTCGCCCCGGCTTCGATCCCGATGGGGCGCATCGCCGAGGTGGAGGAAGTCGCCAACCTCGTCGCGATGCTGGCCTCGCCGCTGATGCATTTCGTCAACGGCACCATGATCGAGATCGACGGCGGCCAGCAAAAACCGCTGATGGACCGCATGCGCGATCGGTGAGTTTGCAAATCTCGCACGGACGATCAGGCATTCAGCTTTCCCCTCTCCGCTTGTGCGAGACCGGTGAGGGGTTTCAGCGCTGCTATTCCTCGCCGGCTCGCTCGCTTCGCTCGCGTTGCCAGCCTCTCCCACACAAGGGAGAGGGTTTCGAGCGCGCGCGTGAGAACCAGTCGGCGCGCGCAGCGTCGCTTGACAAGCCGCTGGGCGGCAAAGATGATTTCCGTTCGAACGAATACTGCGGCGCGAGCCTTCTGCCGACACGAAGCCGCGGTCGATTTCGGCGAAAACCAGCACCGGAGCCGGATCATGAAGATGGGTGGCGTTCTGTTCGCAGCGCTCGCGGGCGCGCTTTTCGCCGGCTGGTTCGGTCCGGCTTCGGCCCAACAGACCATCCGGATCGGCGAGCTCAACAGCTACAAGGCCCAGCCGGCGTTTCTCGAACCCTACAAGAAGGGCCTCGATCTCGCGGTCGAGGAGGTCAACGCCGCGGGCGGGGTGCTCGGCAAGAAGCTCGAGCTCGTCTCGCGCGACGATGGCGGCAACCCGGGCGACGCGGTGCGCGTCGCCGAGGAACTCGTAACCCGCGAAGGCCTCAACGCCCTCGCCGGCACGTTCCTGTCGAACGTCGGCCTCGCGGTCACCGAGTTCGCCGGCAAGAACAAGGTGTTCTTCCTCGCCGCCGAGCCGCTGACCGACAAGATCACCTGGCAGAACGGCAACAGATACACCTTCCGCCTGCGCTCCTCGACCTACATGCAGGTCGCGATGCTGATGCCCGACATGGTCGCGGCGAAGAAGAAGCGCTGGGCGCTGGTCTACCCGAATTTCGAGTACGGCCAATCCTCGGCCGCGGCGTTCAAGGAGCTGTTGAAAGCCAAGCAGCCCGACGTCGAGTTCGTGACCGAGCAGGCGCCCCCGCTCGGCAAGGTCGACGCCGGCGCGGTCGTGCAGGCGATCGACGACGCCAAGCCCGACGCGATCTTCAACGTGCTGTTCGGCCCCGACCTCGCCAAGTTCGTGCGCGAAGGCAACACGCGCGGCGTGTTCAAGGACCGCTTCGTCGCCAGCCTGCTCTCGGGTGAGCCGGAATATCTCGACCCGCTCAAGGACGAAGCCCCGGTCGGATGGGTGGTGACCGGCTATCCCTGGTACGCGATCACCACGCCCGAGCACAAAGCCTTCTTGGCAGCCTATCAAAAGCGGTTCAACGATTATCCGCGGCTGGGCTCGGTGGTCGGCTACGTCACCGTCAAGTCGCTTGCCGCCGGCATCGCCAAGGCCGGCGCGACCGACACCGAGAAACTGATCGCGGCGTTCGGCGGGCTCAAGGTCGACGGGCCGTTCGGTCCGTTCTCCTATCGCGCCATCGATCATCAGGCCACGATGGGCGCCTACATCGGCAAGCTCGCGATCAAGGACGGCAAGCCGGTCATGGTCGATTTCAAATACGTCGACGGCGCTTCCGTTCTGCCCTCGGACGCCGAGGTCAAGAAACTGCGGCCCGCCTCGGATTGAGGACCGCCCGCTTCGCGCCGCGCGGATGACCGGAGCAGGTTCGGCAGCATGAGCCTCTCTTAAACGGGAATGCGGGCAGGCGCAGGGTAATCGCACATCTCTGTCGGCTGGGCTCGGAGCACCTCCCCCTGAAAGGGGGAGGTCGACCGGGAGGGGGTCGCGATCCCCACCCCCTCCCTCCCCTTTTCAAGGGGAGGGAGGCGATTGCGGCTCGCGCGGAGCGCTCGAGGATGAGCTTCAACGGTCTCCTGTTTCAGGCGCTCGACGGGCTCGCCGCCGCCTCGGGCCTGTTCTTTGTCGCGGCCGGGCTGTCGCTGATCTTCGGCGTCACCCGTATCATCAACATCGCGCACGGCTCGCTCTACATGCTCGGCACCTATGTGGCGGCGACGCTGGCCAACGACATCGGCGGCGCGCTCGGGTTCTGGGGCGGCATTCTCGCGACCGCGGTCTTGATCGGACTAATCGGCGCCGTGATCGAGGTCGTGCTGCTGCGCCGGATCTATCGCGCGCCGGAGCTGTTCCAGCTGCTCGCGACGTTCGCGCTGGTGCTGGTCGTCAACGACGCGACCCTGTGGATCTGGGGCCCGGAGGACGTGCTCGGGCCGCGCGCGCCCGGCCTGCGCGGCGCGGTGGAAATCCTCGGCCGTTATTTGCCGAGCTACGATGTGTTCCTGATCGCGGCCGGGCCGGCCGTCCTGATCACCCTGCATTGGATGCTCACCCGCACCCGGTTCGGCCGGCTCATCCGTGCCGCCACGCAGGACCGCGAGATGCTGGGCGCGCTCGGCGTCAATCAAGCGCTGCTGTTCACCAGCGTATTCGCATTGGGCTCGCTGCTCTCGGGGCTGGGCGGCGCGCTGCAGGTCGCGCGCGAGCCCGCCAATCTCCTGATGGATCTCACCGTTATCAGCGATGCGTTCGTAGTGGTCGTGGTCGGCGGGATGGGCTCCATCCCCGGAGCCTATTTGGCCGCCGTCGTGATCGCCGAGGTCAAGGCGCTGTGCATCAGCATCGGCGTGGTGACGATCGCGGGCATCTCGGTCAACGTCTCCAAGCTCACGTTGGTGGCCGAGTTTCTGGTCATGGCATTGGTGCTGATTGCGCGGCCCTATGGCCTGCTCGGTCGCGCCCAGAGCATGGTGCGCGCGCTCGCTGAGCCGGAAGATCCGCTGCGCCCGGCCGGCCCCGCCTTGAAATTGCTGGGAGTTGCGGCCGTGCTGGCTCTCGCACTGCTGCCGCTGTTGGCCCGCAATTCACCCTATGCGCTCGTGCTCGGCATCGATGTGCTCATCGCCGTGTTGTTCGCGGCGAGCCTGCATTTCATCATGGGGCCCGGCGGCATGCACTCGTTCGGCCACGCCGCCTATTTCGGCCTCGGCGCCTACGCCGCCGCGCTGCTGGTCAAATGGTTCGCGCTCTCCATGCCGCCGGCGCTGATCGCCGCGCCGGTCGTGGCTCTGCTTGGCGCGGCGCTGTTCGGCTGGTTCGCGGTCCGCCTGTCGGGCGTGTATCTCGCCATGCTCACCCTGGCGTTCGCGCAGATCGTCTGGTCGATCGTGTTCCAATGGAGCGAAGTAACCGGCGGCTCCAACGGCATCCTCGGCATCTGGCCGACCCCGCCGTTCGACAACCGCGCTGCGCTGTTTTGGTTGACCGCGGGGCTGACCGTTGCCGGGATCCTTTTGCTGCGAAGGTTTCTGTTCGCGCCGTTCGGCTACGCCATGCGCGCCGGTCGGGATTCGCCGCTGCGCGCCGAGGCGATCGGCATCGATGTCAAACGCGTGCACTGGATCGGCTTCTCCATCGCCGGCGCGGTCTGCGGAATTGCCGGCGGCGTTTTCGCCTTCGCCAAAGGCTCGATCTCGCCGGAGACGATCGATGTCTCCCGTTCGATCAACGGCCTGGTCATGGTTCTGCTCGGCGGCATCCAGACGCTCAGCGGCCCGATCGTCGGCGCTTCGGTGTTCGCGGTGCTCCAGGATACCATCATGCGCCAGACCGAATATTGGCGCGCGCTCCTCGGCGGCATCATTCTGCTGCTCGTACTCGCCTTTCCGGCCGGTATCGTCGGCGGGTTTGCGCAGCTCGCCGCCCAATGGCGGAGCCGGCGATGAGCGTGCTCTCGGTCTCCTCCTTGTCGAAATCGTTCGGAGCCTTGCGCGCCGTGAACGACGTGAGTTTTTCGGTTCGCGAGGGCGAGTTCCTGGCCCTGATCGGTCCGAACGGCGCCGGCAAGTCGACTTGCTTCAACGTGATCGACGGACAGCTCGCGCCCAATTCCGGCGAGATCCTGTTCGCGGGCCGCAACATCGCCGGCCTGCCGCCGCGCGCGATTTTCCGGCTCGGGGTGGGCCGCACGTTTCAGATCGCGGCGACGTTCGGCTCGATGACGGCGCTCGAGAACGTGCAGACGGCGCTGATCTCGCACGCCGGCGAGGTCTACCGGTTCTGGCGCCCCGCCGCCGCGCGGCACCGCGAGCGCGCGCTCGCGCTGCTCGACCGGGTCGGCATGCGCGATGCCGCATTGCGCTCGAGCCGTGAGCTCGCCTATGGCGACAGCAAGCGGCTCGAGTTCGCCATCGCGCTCGCCAACGAGCCGCGGCTCCTCCTCATGGACGAGCCCACGGCCGGCATGGCGCCACGGGAGCGCAACGAGCTGATCGCGCTGGTCAAGCGCCTCGTGGTCGAGCGCAAGATTTCGGTGCTGTTCACCGAGCACTCGATGGACGTGGTGTTCGCCTTCGCCGACCGCATCATCGTGATGGCGCGCGGGCGGCTGATCGCCGACGGCGACGCCAAATCGATCCGCGAGAATCCGCGCGTGCAGGAAGTCTATTTCGGCACCGGCAAGGCGTTCGAGCCCAAGCCGCGGTCCATCCGATGAGAAGTCGTGTGAGCGCAGTCGGCGAGGCATGCTCCAGCTCTCCCCGTTGGGGAGAGAGCCTGCCCCGGACCCGATCCGGGGTCGGATCGCGCAGCGATCCGGGTGAGGGGGTCACGAAATACAATTATTGCCCGATCCCCCTCACCCCATCCCTCTCCCCGCCGGGGAGAGGGAGGAGCAAGCGGCCGCGCATCGAACGACCATCTCAGGGCTACTCGGCATGAACGGCGAGATCATGCTCGAGGCGGAGAATCTGAGCGCGTGGTACGGCGCCGCGCGCATCCTCTACGATCTTGCGCTCGAGGTTAAGCGCGGCGAAGTCGTGGCACTGATGGGCCGCAACGGCGCCGGCAAGTCGACCACCATGAAGGCCATCATGGGGCTGATGGCGCGACGCGAGGGCAGCGTGCGCTTCAACGGCGCAGAGATATCGCGGCTCGAAGCCTACCGGATCGCGCGGCTCGGGCTCGGCTTCACCCCGGAGGATCGCCGGATTTTTTCCGACCTGACCGTGATCGAGAACCTCGACGTCGGCCGCCAGGATCCGCGAAAATTCGCCGACGGAACGCCGGCGCCGGCGTGGACGGCGGAAAAATTGTTCGCGCTGTTTCCCAATCTCGCCGAGCGGCACCATCATCTGGGCAGTCAGCTCAGCGGCGGCGAGCAGCAGATGCTCACGGTCGCCCGCACGCTGATGGGTAATCCGCTGCTGGTGCTGCTCGACGAGCCTTCCGAAGGGGTCGCACCGGTCGTCGTCGAGCAGATGGCGAACACCATTGTCGAGCTCAAGGCCCAGGGGCTTTCCCTGCTGCTGTCGGAGCAGAATCTGCATTTCGCCGCGCTCGTCTCCGACCGGGTCTATCTGCTGGAGAAGGGCCACATCCGCTGGGAGGGGCGCATGGCGGACCTTCTCGACGATGCCGAGGTCCAGCACTCGTTTCTCACGGTTTGACGGCGGGCGGCAACCACCGCATTGTCATGCCCCGCGAATGCGGGGCACCCAGTAGCCACGGCCTAGGTCAAGAACGCCGATCCAAAGGGGTTACTGGGTCGCCCGCATTCGCGGGCGATGACAGGCAAATGATGAGGCAACCGCTCAGCCAGCTCCCAAGATTTTCCGCATCCGCTGCGGCGTGACCGGCAGCTCGGTGACCGCGCCGGGAATGCCGATGGCGGCGTCGACGGCGGCGGCGATCGCCGCGCCGACCGCATTGGCGCCCCCTTCGCCGGCGCCCTTGAGGCCCAGGAAATTGAGCGGGCTCGGCGCATCCTCGGTGATCATCACCTCGATCGGCGGCACTTCGCGCGCGGTGGGAATGAGATAATCGGCGAAGGTGACCGCCAGCGGCTCGCCGCGCGCGTCGTAGACGAACTCCTCGAACAGCGCGCCGCCGAGCCCCTGGACGGCGCCGCCGGCGAGTTGGCCTTCGATCAGCATCGGGTTGACCGCCTTGCCGACGTCGTAGGCGACGAAATAGCGCTCGACCTTGACCGCGCCGGTATCGCCGTCGACCCGCACCACCGCGATGTGAACGCCGTACGGATAGGTCATGTGATCGGTGCGGAAGGTGCCCTCGGCCGCCAGCGCCAGGGAGGCGTCGCTGTGGGAGCGTGACGCCGCGAGCACGCGGGCGACCTCCCTGAGCTGGATCGAAGGCCCGGCCTTCCCGTCGGTACGAAAAATTTCGCCGTCACTCATGTCCAGCGAGGAGGCGGGCGCCTGCAGCAGTTCGGCCGCCGCACGAAGGGCCTTCCCGCGCAACGCCGTCGCCGCGATCCGGGTCGCCTCGCCGGTCATCACCGTGACGCGCGAGGCGAAGGCGCCGCTGCCGTGCGCGATGCGGTCAGTCTGGCCGTGAACGACGCGCACGCGGGCATAATCGACCCCGAGCGCATCGGCGCAGATCTGCGCGACCGCGGTCTCGACCCCCTGCCCGACCGACGCGACGCCGGTCACCACTTCGACCGCGCCGGTCGGATCGACGCAGATATGCACGGTGTCGGACGGCCCGAGCCCGCTCTTTTCGACGAACATCGCCAGGCCCGCGCCGACCCGCTCGCCCGCGGCGCGGCGCTTGCGCAGCGCGGCCTGCAGCTCGGTCCATTCGATCTTCGCCAGCGCCTTGTCGAGCAATCCGGCATAATCGCCGGAATCCAGCACCACCTCGGTGCCGAGCGTGCCGAGGCCGCGCCGGTACGGCATCTCGGCTTTGGCAATGAGATTGCGCCGGCGCACCGCGAGCGGATCGAGCCCGGTCTTCGCCGCGATCGCGTCGATCAGACGCTCGCGCGCGAACGTGCTTTCGAACCGGCCTGGCGCCCGATAGGTGCCGCCCGGCGTCTTGTTGGTGAGCCGGACCCGGCCGACCGCCCGGTAAGCAGGAACGTGATAGGGGCCAGGCAGCATCGCGGCGGCGAGGTCCGGGACCGTCACCGCGTGGGTACGCAGATAGGCGCCCTGGTCGTGGAAGAACTCGTCGTCGATCGCGAGGATTTTTCCCTCCGCATCGATCGCCGCGCGGATGCGATGCTGCTGCTGGCGCGAGTGGTTCGTCGCGATCAGATGCTCGCAGCGGTCCTCGATCCATTTCACCGGCCGCCGGAATTTCACTGCCGCTGCGCACGCCAAGACGTCCTCGGGATAAAGCTCGCCGCGGACGCCGAAACCGCCGCCGACGTGGCCCTCGTAGAGCTGCACCGAAGCGGGCGCGCGGCCGAGCATGCCGGCGATCTGGTCGCGGTTCCAGTGCGCCACCTTGGCGGCGCCGTGCAGCTCCAGCACGTCGCGTTCCGCATCGTAGCGCGCGATGGCGCCGCGGGTCTCCATCGGCACGCCGGAATGTCGACCGATTTTCACATCGAGCGCGACGATCGCGTGTGCGTCGCGAAACGCCGCTTCGACGTCGCCGTAGCCCTTGCGGATCACCGCCGCCTCGGTCGAATGGCCCGGCGCGAACTCGCCCGGCTCCTCCTGTGCGCGCAGCCGCACCGATAGCTCCTCGGCTTCCACCGACACCAGCTCGGCGGCGTCCTCGGCGAGGTAGGGATCCTCGGCGAACACCGCGGCGATCGGCTCGCCGACGTATCGCACCCGATCCGTCGCCAGCACATGCTGCCGATAGGGCTCGAGCCCTTCGACCCGCGTCAAACGAAAATCGATCGGCGGAATTTTTCTCACGTCCGCGGCGCTCCAGACCGCATGGACGCCGGGAACCGCAAGCGCGGCGGCGGCGTCGATCGAGAGAAGTTTTGCGTGCGCATACGCCGAACGCACCACGCGCATGTGCAATTGCTGCGGAAACGATATGTCCGCCGCGAACACGCCCTCCCCGGTGACGAGCGGAAGATCCTCGAGCCGCCGCACCGACCGGCCGACGAACGTCGGTTTCATCGGGACGGTAACTCGCGATTCGTGTCCCGGGCGCGGTGCAGTACCCAGTACTGCACCGCAGACCCGGGATCCAGAACCGCAATTGTGGACCCCGGATCTGCGGGGAACCAGACCGAGTCCATCATTTCGCCCGCATCTCGGCTGCCGCCGCACGCACCGCCTTGATGATGTTCTGATAGCCGGTGCAGCGGCACAGGTTCGAGGACAGAGCTTCGATCAGATCCGCATCGCCGATGTCGGGCTCGCGCTCGAGCACACCGACGGCGAGCATCAGAAACCCAGGCGTGCAGAAGCCGCACTGCAGGCCGTGATGCTCCATGAAGGCGCGTTGCAGCGGATGCAGCTTGTCCCCGTCGGCCAGGCCTTCGACGGTGCGGATCTCCCTGCCGTCGGCCTGCACTGCGAACATCAGGCACGAGCGCACCGGCTCGCCGCCGAGGAGCACGGTGCAGGCGCCGCACACCCCGTGCTCGCAGCCGATATGCGTGCCGGTCTGGCCGCAATCGTCGCGGATCGCGTCGACCAACGTGCGCCGCGGCTCGACGCGAACGGCGTGCCAGCGCCCGTTGATCAGCAGCGCGATTTCGATCTTTTCCATCATGCATTCGCCTTCGCGGCACGCAATGCCGCGCGGATGCGCTGCGGCGTCGCGGGAATTTCGTCGATCGAGATCCGGAACGGAGAGAGCGCGTCGTTGATCGCATTGATGATCGCGGCCGGCGCGCCAATCGCGCCGCCTTCGCCGAGCCCCTTGGCGCCGGTGATGGTCTCTTTGCTCAGCGTCTCGAGATGATGCAGCTCCATCGGCGGGATCTCCCTCAACGTGGGCGGCAGATAATCCGCCAGCGTGGTGGTGAGGATGTTCCCGGTCTCGTCGTAGATGATCTCCTCCAGCAACGCATTGCCGATGCCCTGCGCAACGCCGCCGTGGATCTGGCCGTCGACAATCATCGGATTGATCAGCCGGCCGGCGTCCTCCGCAACCAGGAATTTGTCGATTTCGACCCGCCCGGTTTCGATATCGACTTCGACGATCGCCGCGTGGCAGGCGTTCGAGAACGTGCCCGGCGGATCGTAGGTCGCGGCCTCCGTGATGCCGGGCTCGATCTCGCCGTTGAACCGGTGCGCCTGGTGATAGGCGGCCCGCGCCAGACTGGCGATCGGTAGCTCTCGATCGGTGCCGGCCACCTTGGCATTCCCGTTCTCCAGCACGATGTCGTCTGGCGCCGCTTCCAGGAGATGGCTCGCGAGCTTGATCAGTTTCACCCGCACCTTGCGGGCAGCGATGAGCGCCGCGCCGCCGGCGATCACCAGCGAGCGGCTGGCGAAGGTGCCGAAGCCGTAGGGCGTGCGATCGGTGTCGCCGTGAACGATAACGATCTGCGCCGGCGCGATCCCGAGCTCGTCGGCGATGATCTGGGCAAGCGTGGTGCGAAGCCCCTGCCCGTGCGGGCTTGCGCCGATACGCGCCTCGACCAAGCCCGACGGGTCCATCGTCAGCTCGACCTTCTCCCAGCCCGGGGTGATCTCCATCCCACGCGCTGCGAAGGCCGGCGTCCCGTAACCCGTGCGCTCCGAGAAGGTCGCAAGGCCGAGCCCGAGAAACCGCCCGATTGTCCGCGCTTGGCGCTGGCGCACGCGGAACGCGGCAACGTCGAGCGCCGCGGCAGCCATCTCCATCGTCTCCCGGTAGCTCGCCTCGTCGAAGACGAGGCCCGTCGCTGACGTGTAGGGAAAACGGTCGATCAAGTTGCGGCGGCGGATCTCGATCGGATCGAGATCGAACGCGGCCGCGGCGCGGTCCATCAGCCGCTCCAGCGCCAACGTGATCACCGGACGCGCCACCCCGCGATAGGGCGCCATCGGGCACGTATGGGTCAGCACGCCGCGGGCCACGCCGGAATAGGCGCGAATGTCGTAGGGCCCCGGCAGCTCGGCCAAGGCCATGAGCGGCTCGACCGCGCAGGTGGTCGGGAAGCAGGAATAGGCCCCGATGTTGGCGGTGACATCCGCTGAAAGCGCAACGAGCTTGCCGGCTCGATCGAAACCGCCCTCCAGCCGAATTTTTTGGTCGCGGCTATGAAACGCGGCGATCAGATTTTCGCGCCGGTCCTCCCGCCACGCGACCGAGCTCTTCAGCTTGCGCGCGAGCCACACCAGAACAACGTACTCGGGCGGCAGCGACATCTTTTGCCCGAACCCGCCGCCGACGTCCGGCGCGATGACGCGCAGCTGCGATTCCGGCATGCCGATCAGGTCGGCGATCGCCGTGCGCATCAGGTGCGGGGTCTGGGTCGAGCAGGTGAAGAAAATGCGGCCGGACGCGGGATCGTACGCGGCATGGCCGCCGCGCGCTTCGAGCGGCATGGCGTTCTGCCGCCGCGAGCGGATCTCGATAGTGAGGAGCCGGTGCGCCGCCTTTCGCGCGGCATTGAAATCCGGCGTAGCGTGCCGGGCCTCGACGACGACGTTACCGGGAACGTCCTTGTGAACCAATGCGGCGCCTTCGGCGAGCGCATCCTCGGCGCGGACCACAGCCGTGCTCTCGGTGATGGCAACTTCGACGCCATCCGCCAGATCCTCGGCTTCCTCCTCGCTCGCGGCAATTACCGCGGCGATCGGCTCGCCGACGAACCGCACGACTTCGGATGCGAGGATCGGCTGGTCGACCGGCACATAGCCGAACTTGTGCAGCATCGGCCGGATCGGCTTGACGCCTGCGAGATCCGCGGCCGTGATCACAGTCGCGCCTTGCGGCGCCGTGATGCGCTCGATCTTCCCGGCGGCAACCGGGGACCGCACGAACCGCACCCAATGGGTCGCGGCAAGATCGGCCGTGAACCGGCCGCGGCCGGTCACGAGCGAAAAATCCTCGACCCGGCGGATCGAGCGGCCGACCCAGGTATCGCGCCGATCCCTGCCGCTCATGCGGCGGCGCGCTCCAAGGCGCGACGCGCAACCGCACGGACGAGATCGCGCCGGTACTCGGCGCTCGCCTGGATGTCTTCGAGCGGATCGACCGCGTCGGCGGCGGCCTCCGCCGCCCGGCGAAAGATGCCGATTTCGGGCGGCTCTCCCGTCAGCATGGCTTCGGCTTCCGGGATGCGCCGCGGGGACACCTCGACGCCGCCGAGCCCCATGCGCGGCGCGACCATCACGCCCTGCTCGAGCCGGAACGTGGCCAGCGCCATGGCCAGGGCGTAATCGCCGGCGCGCCGGCTGAACTCGTAAAAGCCCCAGCGGGTGTCGGCCGTCGGCACCGGCAGGCGCGCCGCTTCCAACAGCTCGTCGTCTTCGAGCGCGGTCGCCATCAAGCCTTGGAAAAAATCCGCGGCCGCGATTCGCCGCGTGCCCCGCGCGCTTCTTGCCACGATCTCGCCGCCCAGCGTCGCCGCGACCAGGCACCACTCCGAGGCGGGGTCGGCGTGGGCGAGGCTGCCGCAAAACGTGCCGCGGGTGCGGATCGGGTAATGCGCGATATACCGCACCACGAAGGCGAGCAGATCGCCCAGCGGCCCGGCCGCGACCGGCCGGTGGAACGCCGCGTGACGCACGCAGGCGCCGATCGCGAGCGCGTCGTTCTCGACCGCGAGCCGGTCGAGCCCAGCGACCTGGTTGATGTCGACGAGATGCGCCGGCCGCGCCAACCGGAACGCCATGGTCGGCACCAGGCTCTGGCCGCCCGCGAGCACGCGGCCGTCCTCCGGCGCGACTTCGGCAAGAACCGCGACCGCTTGCTCGAGGGTTTTGGGCGCGTGATAGACGAACGGCGCGGGCTTCACCGGCCCCGGCTCCTTGGCGTTTGCGCAGATGCTAACGACTTTCCCCCTCCCCGCAAGCGCGGAGAGGGAGTTACGCGGCGAGATCCGCCGAGGTGATGCGCTTCACCCCGTGCTCGGCCATGTCCGCCCACGCCTTGGCGAGCGAGCCCTGGGTGTCGATGCCGCGACAGGCGTCCTCGACCACGTAGGTCTCGAAGCCGATGTTGCGCGCGTCGATCGCCGTCCAGGCAACACAGAAGTCGGTGGCAAGGCCGGCGACGAACACTTTTTTGATGCCGCGCTGGGCGAGATAGCCGCCGAGCCCGGTCGGGGTCTTGTGGTCGGCCTCGAAGAACCCCGAATAGCTGTCCATGTCCTTGTGATAGCCCTTGCGGATCACGAGCTCGGCGTGGGGAACGGCAATGTCCTTGGAGATGTCGGCGCCGGACGTTCCCTGCACGCAATGGTCGGGCCATAGGATCTGGTCGCCGTAGCCGAGCTTGATGACCTCGAACGGTTTCTTGCCCGGATGGGCCGAGGCGAAGGAGACGTGGCCGGGCGTGTGCCAATCCTGGGTCATCACCACGTTGGCAAAATTCTTGGCGATGCGGTTGATGACCGGGATCACCTGATCGCCGTCTTTCACCGCCAGGCTGCCACCGGGAAGGAAGCAGTTCTGCACGTCGACGATGATCAACACGCTTCCCTCGTCGATCGCGATTTTTTCCGCCGCGCGCGCCATGCCCAAACATCCGGAAAAGATCGCGCCGAGGCCGATGCCGCCCAAGCCGCGGACGATCTGGCGCCGATTGCAGGTTACCATGAATCTCCCCGAAATTTCGACACCGCCGAGGTCAACGCGATGCCGCCTGGACGCAATCTTGTGCCGCGAGACGGCTGCACGCAAGCGACTAGACGCCTGCACTGCCGTTGAGCGCCTCCCACACCCGGCGCGGGATCGCCGGCATGTCGATGCTGCGGTTGCCGGATTTGGCGTTGAGCGCGTCCACCACGGCATTGATCACCGCCGGCGGCGCACCGACCGCTCCGGCTTCGCCCGCGCCCTTGATGCCGAGCGGGTTCGCCGTGCACGGCACGTTGTGGGTCGAGAACGAGAAGAACGGCAGATTGTCGGCCCGCGGCATGGCGTAGTCCTGGAACGAGCCGGACAGCAGTTGGCCGCTGTCCTCGTCATAGACCGTGTGCTCCAACAGGGCCTGGCCGATCCCCTGCACCACCCCGCCGTGGACCTGGCCTTCGAGCAGCAGCGGATTGATCACCGCACCGAAGTCGTCGACCACGGTGTAGCGCTCGATCTGCACCGCGCCTGTATCTGGATCGATCTCGACCTCGGCGATGTGGCAGCCGTTGGGGTAGGTTTCGGCCGTGGGCGTCCTGGTGTGAACGGCGTCGAGCCCCGGCTCCATGCCGGGCGGCAGCTTCGATGGATCGCGCGCCGCCGCCGCCACCGTGAACAGATCGACGCGCCGGTCGGTGCCGACGATGCGGAACTCGCCCTCGCCGAACTCGATGTCGGCGGGCGAGGCCTCCAGCAGGTTCCCGGCCACCTGCCGGCCCTTCTCGATGACCTGCTTGGAGGCTTCGTGCAGCGCAGTGCCGGCCACCGGAAGCGCGCGGGAACCGCCGGTGAGCCCGCGCGGCGTGCGGTCGGTGTCGCCCATGATCACGTCGATCTTGTCGGGATCGACACCTAGGCGGTCCGCTACCAGCTGCTTGTAGGACGTGACGAGGCCGGTGCCGTATTCGACATTGCCCATCACGAGCTCGATGCGGTGGTCCTTGAACTCGATCGAGGCGGTCTCCGGAAAGCCGCCGCCGCAGCGCTCGGTGTAGGTCGCCATGCCAATGCCGCGCAATTTTCCGCGCTTCTTGGCTTCGGCGCGCCTCGTCTTGAAGCCGGCCCAGTCGGCCTTCTCCATGCCCAGATCCATGACCCGTTCGAACTCACCGGAATCGAAGGTAATCTGCGTCGCGGACGTGTACGGCATCGCCGAGGGCGGGATGAAATTGCGCCGCCGGATCTCGTCGGGCGCGAGCTTAAGCTCGCGCGCGGCCGCGTCGACCAGGCGCTCGATCAGATACGACGCCTCCGGCCGTCCGGCACCGCGATAGGCGCACACCGTCACCGTGTTGGTGCACACCCCCTTCACGTTCACGGCGATCGCCGGCGTCTTGTAGAGCCCCGTGACGAGGTCGGTCGAACGCGTCGGGATGAATGCGCCGAGCGGCGAAAGATAGGCGCCGAGATTGGCGATGACGGAGACCCGCAGGCCGAGGAAATGCCCGCGCCGGTCCATCGCGAGCTCGGCGCGGGAGAAATGGTCGCGCCCCTGGTTGTCGCTGACGAAACCCTCGGAGCGGTCGGGCTGCCATTTCACCGGGCGCTTGAGCTTGCGCGCCGCCCACACCGCGAGCGCGTGCTCGGGATAGACGAACGCCTTCATGCCGAAGCCGCCGCCGACGTTGGGCGTGATGGTGCGCAGCTTCGCCTGCGGCAGCTTCAGGACGGCGTCGGCGAGCGTGTCGCGCACGAAGGAGGCGCCCTGCGAGCCGGTGTAGAGGGTCGCGCGGTCGGTCTCCGGATCGTAATCGCCGATGGCGTTGCGCGGCTCCATCGAATTCGCCACCACGCGGTTGTTGACTAGCTCGATGGTGGTGACCCGCGCGGCGCGGGCAAATGCCGCCTCGGTCGCGGCGAAATCGCAGCGATCGTTGTCCCAATCGAACACGATGTTGCGCGGGATGTGATCGAACAGCTGCGGCGCGCCAGGTTCCATCGCCGCCCGCGCGTCGACCACGGCCGGCAGCGTATCGTATTCGACCTCGATCGCCTCGGCGGCGTCGCGGGCCTGATAGAGCTTCTCGGCTACCACGAGCGCCACCGGCTGTCCCATGTGGCGCACCCTGCCGATGGCGAGCACCGGCCGCGGCGTGTCGTGGCGTGGTGTGCCGTCGCGGTTCATCAACGGCGCAACGCAAGGCACGTCGCCGAGGCCTTCGGCTGCGACATCCTCGCCGGTGAGAAGGAGCAGCACGCCCGGCATGCCGCGGACCCGCGCGGTGTCCATGCGCGCGATCCTCGCGTGCGCCGCCGGAGAGCGCAGCACGTAGGCATGCACCATGCCCGGCAGGACGATGTCGTCGGTATAACGGCCCTTGCCGGTGATGAGCCGAAGATCTTCGAACCGCCGTAACGGCTGGCCGACCGCGAACTTCATATTGCCTCCAAATGTTGGTCGCCGGGAGCTTGCGACATCGCCGCATCGGTATCAAGCTGTCGGCACTGAGCTCTGCATCTGGGAGGATCGTGCCATGCGTCTTGCGGGGAAAGTCGCGCTGGTGACCGGCGGCGCGTCGGGTTTCGGTGCCGGGATCGCCCGCACCTTCGCACGCGAGGGCGCCAACGTGGCGATCCTCGATCTCAACGGTCCGGGTGCCAAACAGGTTGCATCCGCGATCGGGCCGAATGCCATGGCGATTGCAGGCGACGTCACGGCCGCGCGCGACGTCACGGCAGCGGTCGATAGCACGGTCGCGGCCCACGGCCGGCTCGACATCGTGGTCAACAACGCCGGCTGGACCCATCGCAACCAGCCGATGCTCGACGTGTCCGAGGCCGAGTTCGATCGCGTGTTCGCCGTCAACGTCAAATCGATTTTTCACATGGCGCGCGCCGCCATACCGGTGATGCGGCGCCAGGGCGGCGGCACCATCATCAACATCGGCTCGACCGCCGGCATCCGCCCGCGCCCGGGCCTCACCTGGTACAACGCCACCAAGGGCGCCGTGAACCTGATGTCGCGTTCGATGGCAGTCGAGCTCGCGCCGGACAAGATCCGCGTCAATTGCGTGGCGCCGGTGGCCGGCGAGACCGGGCTGCTCGCGGCCTTCATGGGCGAGGACACGCCGGAGATGCGGGCGAAATTCGTCGCCACCATCCCGCTCGGAAGGCTGTCGCGGCCGGACGATATCGCCAACGCCTGCCTTTATCTCGCCTCCGACGAGGCCAGCCTCATCACCGGCGTGGTGCTGGAGGTCGATGGGGGGCGGACGATTTGAACGCCGTCATTCCGGGGCGCGCCGAAGGCGCGAACCCGGAACCCACAATCCCAGTGTTTCAATTCTTAACAACAGTGGTCATGGATTCCGGACCGCCGCTTCGCGGCGCCCGGAATGACGCCGCGGCTTTTCTCTACTCCGCCGCCACCCGGTACGCGCGCGCGTAGCGCAGCAGCGCGTCGTCCTCGACCGGCTCGATCGGCGTGAAGTCGCGGTGCGCGATCCATTCCGGCCGGGTGAACTTGGTGATGTGGTTCGACACGGCGCACAGCGTCAGATACACGATTTTCCGGGGATAGGGCGTGATGTTCGGCGGCGATGCATGCACCAGGTTGCCATGGAACATCACCACCGAGCCGGGCTTGCCGGTCGGCGCGACAATGCCGCCCTCTTTGGCGAGCCGCGTCACCGTCTCCTTGTCGAGCGTCCATAGCGGATAGGACGTCGTCTGCTTGTCGTGGCCGGCCGCGAGCGTGCCGTGCCTGTGGCTCTTGGGAATGAACATCAGCGGGCCGTTGATCGGCATGACCTCGTCGAGGAACACCGCGATGTTCATGGCCCGGGGCTGCGGCATGCCGTCGTCGCGCGCCCAAGTGCCGTAGTCCTGGTGCCATTGCCACACCTCGCCCTCGAACGCCGCCTTGGCGTTGATCTTGAACTGGTGCATGTAGAGCTGTTCGCCGAACAACTGCTCGACCGGCTTCACCAGGCGGGGATGCGCGCCGAGAATGCGGAAGGCCTCGTTGTAGGTGTGGGCCGCGAACGCGGTGCGCGGCGCGCCGGAACTCTCGCGCCACACCTCCTTGCGCTCGGTCTTGTAGATGTTTTCGGCTTCCGCGCGCAGGACCGCCATCTCCTCGTCGGAAAAGCAGTCCGGCAGGAACAGATAGCCTTGCTGGTCGAATTCCTTCAGCTGGCGCGACGAGAGTTCCATGGTGCGTTCCTCGTGAGCGTCGGGTTGGAGCACCCGTGTGCGATTTATCTGACACTATAGAACTGTTCAGGGCCGAGGGGAATTGGAAGGGGCATAACGCAAACTCGCTTTACCTCCCCTTGAAAAGGGGAGGTCGGCCCGAAGGGCCGGGAGGGGATCAGACCCCCTCCCGGCTCGCTGCGCAAGCCGACCTCCCCCTTGCAGCAGGGCTATCGCATATGGCCCAAAAGGCCGATGAGAAAGGCATCGTCCCACCCTGCACGCTTGATTTTTCGGCGCAACGGCGTCGT
>Ga0209648_10001637_pt1 | contig 18146 bp, 9 predicted proteins | sample GraSoi2013_115cm_FD_185830 | JGI IMG/M metagenome (GOLD analysis project Ga0209648, IMG submission 185830) | Grasslands soil microbial communities from the Angelo Coastal Reserve, California, USA - Sample 9_17_2013_115cm (SPAdes) (version 2) | ecosystem: Environmental > Terrestrial > Soil >...
TCGGGCGAACCAGATTCCGCGCATGAATCGGATTCTGTATTCCGATGCGGCGGCGACGATCGTGGGCTCGCTGGCCGGCACGTCGACGGTCACGAGTTACATCGAGAGCGCGGCTGGCGTGGCGTCGGGCGGGCGCTCGGGAGTTACCGCGATCGTCGCGGGGCTTTTCTTTCTGATTGCGATGTTCATCGCTCCGGTAGTGGGCGCGATTCCGGCAGCGGCCACGGCGCCCGCGCTGATCGTAGTCGGTTCGCTGATGATCGCGCACGCCGCCGAGATCCCCTGGTCGAATCCGGTGCTGTCGATTCCGGCGTTCCTGATCATCATCACCATTCCGCTGACGTTCAGCATCGCCAACGGCCTGGCGTTCGGATTCATCGCCTATACAATTCTGAAGATCGCGCGCGGAGAGTTCCGCGACGTGAACTGGCTGGTGTATGCGCTGACGATTCTGTTCATCGCGCGGTTCGTGTATTTGGGAACGAGCTGAGGGCGGGTGACGCAAAACGCTTTTTTTGTGTTTGGTGATGCATCCTTGCAAATTGCTGAGTCTGGGCCCCTTGTGGATTTTCGGCGGCTCGAAAACTCGTGATTTGTTGTTTTGCGTCATGTCCGCTGGCAGCTTTTGCCAGGGGTGCGGCGCGAGACATCCACCTGGCCTCGCGAAATGAAGAGCCGCACCCCTTCGCGCCGATTTCAGGATATTATGCGAGAGCGAAGCTGCTCGGGAATGCGCGGGCCGAGGGATCGTGGGATCGTGCCGTCTTTTCCATCATTTGCGCGCCTGACAATATTTCCGAAAGTTTTGTGACCGGCCTCGGGAGGGCGCGCCTAGCTACCTCGGGCTGGTGCGGGTCAGCAGTGGGTCAGTTTGCCCCGGCAGGCGAATCACTTCTACTGATCGGCGACGAGGGACGCATGGTACTGAGCGTCCGGCGCTAGAATGAATTCATGGAACGGGATGTGGCAGAGGTGTTAAGAGATGCGCTAGCCCTACCGCCGGAGGTCCGGGCTGCGTTGATTGACTCTTTAAATTAGCGGCCTGGATCAAACCGTCGACGCCGCAGGGGAAGAAGCCTGGCGAGAGGAGATCTACCGGCGTCTTCGCAGATCGACAGCGGGGCCGTTCAGCTCATTCCGTGGGAAGAAGCGCGCCGCCGCCTCCGGTCTCGACTGGAGCAGTGAGCAGCGTATCCGTTCGAATTCACCCTTCCGCTTTGGAAGAGGCCGAAGCAGCCATCGAATGGTATCGGCGGCGCAGTGCGCGGGCGGCGGGAATGTTCCTGGATGAGCTTGACCGCGCCATCGAACGAATTGGAAGTATACCCAGGGCAGTTCCCTGAATACGCATTTGGCACTCGTAGGATCGTACTCCAGAGGTTTCCCTAGCTCATCGTATTTCGAGAGACCGGATCTGGTTTGGAAATCATTGCTGTAGCCCACGGACGGTGCCGCCCTGGTTACTGGCGGGACAGGATTGAATGATAGTGGCGCGTTTGTCGTTCCCGATCCGGCAAAACTTCCTCGATCCGGACCGCGTCGCGAAAATGCGGCCCTCCCGTTGCCGCGATAGGACATAACTTCCGGATGCGCGGTCACTTGGGCACCATCTTATTTCGCCCAGCGAAAGGGCCTCCCCAGTTTCCGCATTGCGCGTTATTCAGGCGGTGAGCGCAGGTGCCGGACGGCCCGCAGTGGTTCGAGTTAGAATCAAAAAACCATGGCAGCTTGGACCACCGGGGCTCCACTGGGACCGTACGTGCTACTTGCGCCGATCGGCGCGGGCGGCATGGGCGAGGTGTGGAAGGCGCGGGACACGCGCCTGGACCGCATCGTGGCGGTGAAGCGGTTGAAGGGGCCACATAGTGCGCGGTTCGAGCAGGAGGCGCGCACGATCGCCGCGCTGAATCATCCGCATATTTGCCAAATCCACGATATCGGGCCGGACTATCTGGTGCTGGAGTACATCGAAGGGCAGCCGCTGAAGGGACCGCTGGCTCCGGAGGAGGCCGTGCGGCTGGCGGTGCAGATCGCGGAAGCGCTGGATGCTGCGCATCGCAAGGGAGTGATGCACCGGGATTTGAAACCGGCCAACATTATGGTGACTTCGGAAGGGTCGGTGAAGCTGCTGGATTTTGGGCTGGCGAAGAAGGTGGCCAATTCGGATGAAACCGCGACGATCGAAGGCACAGTGCTGGGCACGACGGCTTACATGTCTCCGGAGCAAGCGGAGGGCAAGCCCCTCGACTCGCGAAGCGACATTTTCTCCTTCGGCGCGGTCTTGTACGAACTGGTTACGGGGGAGCGGGCGTTTCAACGCCAGTCCAGGGCCGCAACGCTAGCCGCCCTTCTTAGCGAGGAGCCTAAACCCGTCCGGCTGCTTGCCCCGGATGTGCCTCCGGAAATTGAGCGGATTATCTGCCGCTGCCTCCGGAAAGACCGCGAAGCGCGTTACTCTTCCATCTCCGCCCTTTCGAAGGATCTCGAAGATTGTAGCGCAAGCTTGCTAGCAAGCTCCATGGGCGCCATCAACCCGAAACTCCTCGCGCGTGCAGTTAAACGGCCCATGGTCGCGCTCCCCGTTCTTCTCATCCTACTCGCGCTCACCGCCGGCGCAGCCTGGCTGTTCCAGCGAAATGCCCGCATTCGTTGGGCTACTACCCAGGCACTCCCCGAGATCTCGCGCCTGATCGATGATGAAAAGTACACGGCCGCTTATTCGCTAGCTGAACGTGTGGAGGCATATCTCCCTGGCGATCCCTATCTATCAAGACTCTGGCCGGTCATCTCACGCTCTGTGACTCTGGAAACCACGCCCGCTGGTGCTGATGTGTACCGAAAGAGCTACGCGTCCTCCAACGATTCATGGCAGCTCGTGGGGCGTACGCCCCTGAAAAACATCCGAGTGCCCCGCGATCTGCTCCGCTGGAAGATTGAAAAGAAGGGTTTTCAAACTTTCGAGGGATCGTTGTTCCGAACCCCGTTTTATATAATAATTGCTGCCGTCGCTGCCGTCACCCTCGACGAGCAAGACAAAGCCCCAGTCGGAATGGTTCGTGTCTCGCTTGGAAACGAACCCGTGTTGCTCCGTATCCCCGGCTACGAGGCCCTGCCTCCGATCGGTTTGCAAGACTATTGGATCGACAAATACGAAGTTACTAACGCGGAATTCAAGACGTTCGTTGACCAAGGGGGCTATCAGAAGCGAATGTACTGGAACCAAGAATTCCGGAAAGACGGGCACGTTGTCTCCTGGTCTCAAGCCATGGCTGTGTTCGTTGACGCCACCGGTAGGCACGGCCCAGCCGGATGGGAGCAAGGAGATTACCCCGCAGGTCAAGGCGAGTATCCGGTTAGCGGGATCAGTTGGTATGAGGCCGCAGCTTACGCGGAATTTGTTGGCAAGTCTCTGCCCACAATCTGGCATTGGACCCAGGCTGCCGGCGGCTATTCTAGCAATTGGATCGTGCCGGCGAGCAACTTCGCTGGTAAAGGACCCGCACGCGTGGGGACGTATCGCGGTATCGGCCCGTTTGGAACCTATGATATGGCGGGCAACGTCAAGGAGTGGGCCTGGAACGAGGCCGCTCCTGGCCAGCGCTACATCCTGGGTGGTGGTTGGGACGAGCCAGCGTACATGTTTACCCACGGTGATGCACGCTCGGCGTTCGACCGCTCGGCCAATTTCGGTTTCAGATGCGCGAAGTACGCTTCTGGTAACCCTGCTCAAGCTTCCGCCCCTGTTCCATTTCCCGGCCGCGATTACAGCCAGAAGCCCGTCCCCGATGAGCTGTTTCGCGCCTATAAGAGTCTCTATTCCTACGACAAGACACCCCTCAACCCCGCCATCGAATCCGTCGACGAAAGCAATGAATCATGGAGGCGCGAGAAGATCACCTTCGCCGCTGCCTATGGCGACGAGCGCGTCATCGCCTACTTATTCCTTCCCCGGAAGTTCGAGCCTCCTCTGCAGACCGTTGTTTGGTTTCCCGGTGCCGACGTGTTCCGTGTGCGTTCCATCGGGCTCCTGCCCACAGCATACATCGATTTTCTTATCAAGAGCGGACGTGCTGTCCTAGTCCCCAACTTTAAGGGCGCTCTTGAGAGGGGAGATGCGTTGAGTAACGACCGCCCCAACACAACTAGCTTCTACCGTGACCGTGTCACTGACTGGTCCAAGGACCTGGGCCGCTCTGTCGATTATCTGGAGACACGTCCTGAAATTGACCGCAACAAGCTGGCATACTTTGGGACGAGCTGGGGAGCCGCGATGGGCGCTATCATGCCTGCCGTTGAAACGCGCTTTAAAGTGTGCATTTTTCACATCGGCGGCTTGTATCTGGAGAAGACGCTCCCGGAGGTGGACCAGATCAATTTCGCTCCGCGAGTGAAGGTTCCAGTTCTGATGCTGAACGGCCGCTGGGATTTTATCTTCCCCCTTGAAACGTCGCAAGAACCGTTATACCGTCTCCTGGGCACCCCCAAGGAGCAGAAACGCCACGTGGTCTACGACAGCGGCCACAACATCCCCAGGGTCGAACTCATCCGAGAAACTCTCGACTGGCTCGATCGCTATCTGGGACCGGTGAGGTAAGGAACCCACGCCACGGTCCTGGTTTGAGCGCGCCGAACCTGCTGGCTTTGACCGACACTCTCCACGGCGTCTGCTGTTCAAGGCAGACTTCAGCCCTGCCAGCCTCTGCATGTCTCTGCGAGTTTCCGTCGCTCTACGGCATGATTCTAAAAGTCCTGGTTTGTCGGGCGTTCGGAAGTTGAGGCCGGACCAACAATCTCGATGGATTCCGAATGAGAGAGTCGGCTTCGATCCGCTGATGCACGTTACAACCGCCACTTGGCCGTATCACGCCCAAACCACCGAGGTTGTACCCCAGCGGGACGTCCAGATCCATCGATGAAATGGCCAGGGTCTTTCAAACTGACCCACTACCGGTTTTGGAAGGCTTTTTCTGCTCTGAAAACACTGAGACCGACCTCTTGGGCGGTCTCGCATCCTGCTCCCGAAGAAGTAGGGGGATAATTTCATCTCCAGTGTACGCAAGGGACAGGTTCTTGACAAAGGGTAAGTCAGTTCGCTGACGCTTCCTGCCTTTAATTCGCAATTCGCGATTCGCGAATGTAGAATGGAGTTATGCTAAAGCCGCAAGACGTCTACGTGACCTTGAAAATCGTCGCGGCCAAGTCGCGCCGCGCCCCATATTCCCAATTGGCAGCGGAGTTGGTGATGAGCCCCTCTGAGGTACATGCCTCAGTCAAGCGCGCCCAAGCCGCCCACTTGCTCCACGGACCAAAATTGGACAATCGCCCGAACCTTACGGCGCTCGAAGAATTTCTCGCCCACGGTCTCAAGTACGTTTTCCCGCCGGAACGCGGAGAACTCACGCGTGGCGTCCGCACCTCTTACGCTGCCGAGCCCCTCCGCAGCCTGATTGCACAAGGTAATGAACCAGCTCCCGTCTGGCCGTATGAGCAAGGTAAACATCGAGGCATGGCTTTTGAACCGTTATATAGGACCGCGCCCATTGCAGCTTTGCGCGACCCAATATTTTACGAATACCTGGCCTTAGCGGATGCCCTTCGGGATGGTCGCATGCGTGAACGAAAGCTCGCTGAAGAACAGTTGCGCCGGCGGCTCCGAGAAGCAAATGAACGACTCGAATCGTGAACAACTGATCGCCGCAGCGGAGCTTTTGCAGCCCTTGTTAGGAGATCTCGTGTTCGTCGGAGGGTGCGTGACGGGGCTTCTGATCACCGACGAGGCGGCCGCCGGGCCACGTGCCACTTTCGATGTCGATGCAATCGCCGCAATTACGTCCTACGCAGAGTACACGGAGTTCGGGGATCGTTTGCGAGCGTTAGGGTTTGAGGAAGACGCCCGTCGAACGATTCTCGATGTCATGCCACTGGATGAGAAGATCCTCGGATTTTCGAACCGCTGGTATCAGGCTGCGCTTGAGTCGTCCGTGACGCAACGACTTTCCACCGATTTCGACATCCGAATGGTCACGGCTCCCTTCTTCATCGCAACGAAACTCGAAGCTTTCCGAGGGCGCGGGAAAGGAGACTTTTTCGGAAGCCACGACCTGGAGGATTTGATATCCGTCGTTGATGGCCGAGAAACGGTGGTGGAAGAAATCAGGGCGGAGTCGGACGAGTTTCGCGCATACATTCGAGCTGAGGTGAAACGCCTCCTGACGGCCGAAGGCTTTCTCGATGCGCTGCCCGGGTATCTGCTCCCGGATGCGGTGAGTCAGTCAAGAATCGGTATCGTGATACAACGCATGAGAGAACTGGCTTCCGTCTGAGTCTACACTGGATTTATGACGCAACTCAGGCGCAAGAACCCGCCGAAGCCGCGCGGTCTGCGCCGCCGCAATACCATGGCGTTTCCCCGCGAGCTGCGCCGGGCGATCCCGGACCTGCACGCCGGGCGCGTCCTGGAACTCGATTCCATCAGCGGGCAGGCATCTAACACGCCCCTTTTCGGTCCGCTGGTGGAGTTGAAGCTCGTGGTGAAGGAAACTGGCAAGCTCACAGGCGAGTTCATCGTGCGGATGGGCTTGCAAGTGGACGCCGCGCGCAAGCTGGCCGCCACCCTGACCGAGTGGCGGATCAAGCTGGTCACAAAAGTTCAAAATATCCATCTCACTGAGGCGAATGGCCTTCCCCGCCCGGAACCCGAACTTCGCGTTGGCCGGATGCTATGTCTGGGTCGAATGAAAGCTCCCATGCAGCCCGCCAGCGGTGACGGCGATTTGAGAATCAGCGTCTCCCGGACTCGAATGTCGCGTTCAAGCGATTTACATTCAATAACTTGCACACACGCATGCACCCCCCGAAATCAGCGTCACCCGCGTCACCCCAGCAACGTTAGAATAGTCTTCGTGGAATACCAACGGCTCGGCAACACCGGTGTTTTCGTCTCCAAAATCTGCCTGGGCGCCATGACGTTCGGCGGCGCCGGTTCGATCTTTCAGGTGATCGGCGGCCTGCCTCAGCCGGACGTGGACACGCTGGTCGGCAATTCGCTCGACGCGGGCGTCAACTTCTTCGACACCGCTAATGTGTATTCGGCCGGTGAATCGGAGACCATGCTCGCGAAAGCGCTCGGCGCGCGCCGCAAGGATGTCGTCATCGCGTCGAAAGTCTTCGGCCGGATGGGCACGGGCGCGAACGAGGTCGGGCTGTCGCGGCTGCATATCATGCAGCAGGTGGACGCCAGCCTCCGGCGCATGAACACCGACTACATCGATCTGTACCAGATTCACGGATTCGACCCGTTGACGCCATTCGAGGAAACGCTGGGCGCGCTCACCGACCTGGTGCGCCAGGGCAAGGTCCGCTATATCGGCTGCTCGAATCTCGCCGCGTGGCACATCATGAAGGCGCTGGGAGTCTCGGCGCTCGAGCATCTGGAAAAATTCGTTGCGCTGCAAGCCTACTACTCGCTAGCCGGGCGCGACCTGGAGCGGGAGATCGTGCCCATGCTGCTGGATCAGAAAATGGGACTGCTGGTGTGGAGCCCGCTCGCGGGCGGCTTCCTCTCCGGCAAGTTCACGCGCGCGGGCGCCGCCGACAACGAATCGAGGCGCAGCAAATTTAGCTTTCCGCCGGTGAATCTGGACAAGGCGTACAACATTATTGAGGTGATGCAAACCGTCGCCGCGCGGCGCAACGCGACGGTGGCGCAGGTTGCGCTGGCTTGGCTGCTGCATCAGCCCTCGGTCACCAGCGTGATCATCGGAGCCAAGAAAACCAGCCAATTGACAGATAACCTGGGTGCGGTGGACCTGAAACTCGACGCCGAAGACTTGAAGCAACTGGACGAGGTGAGCCGGCTTGCGCCGGAGTATCCGGGCTGGATGTTCTCGACTCAGGGAGCGGACCGGAAGCCAGGTGAGGTGCGGGATTGGTCCAGGTACGCAGTTAAGTAGCGGGGTTCCGCCCGGCGTGGTGGAGTTCACCTATCGTATGTGATGTCCCCTCTCTTAACGGTCGGGATTACGAGAAGCGGGAGCGGATGACGGTGGCAACCCCAAGCGCTGCCCGGCTATGACTTCGTGCCGGGGGCGAACGACACCATCAAGAACGGCGTGTATCAGGATTTCGGGACGTATGTGCGAACCATTCCGACGCGCTGGCCGCGGCCTTTCGTGGCCACGAACGCGATCCCCTCGCTATTCCTGCCGCAGCGCCGCCAGCGGATCAATCCGCGCCGCGCGCCGCGCGGGAAGCCAACCCGCAAGCAATGCCACGCCGGCCAGCACCACGCTGACCGCGGCGTACGTCAACGGATCGTGCGGCGTAACGTCGAAGAGCAGGCTGCTCATCAGCCGCGTAACGGCAAGCGCTGCAAGCACGCCGATCGCAACGCCGGCCAGCGCTAAGCGCATGCTCTCGCCAACCACCAGCCGCAGCACGTCGCCCGGCCGCGCCCCCAGCGCCATGCGGATGCCGATTTCGTTGCTCCGTTGCGTCACCATGTAGGCCATCACGCCGTAAATTCCAATCGAGGCCAGCAGCATTCCCAACACACCGAAGATGCCGAACAAAGTAGCGCCCAGACGCGGCGTCCAGAGCGCCCAGGTCATCAGTTGTTGGATCGTGAATGCGCCCGTCAGCGGCAGGTTGTCGTCGAGCGATTGCACGCGCGCGCGCACCACCGGCAGAATCGCCTCCGGATTGGTGAGCGTGCGAACGTGCAGATACACCGACGGGCTGAACTGCTGCCATAGCGGCGTGTAAATAATCGGCTGAAGCTTCTCGCTGAGTTGGAAGGCAACCGAATCCGCCACCACTCCAACCACTTCGCGCGGGGCGTTTTCGAGAACGAAACGGAAACGCTTTCCGACGGCGCTCTGGCCCGGCCAGAAGTGGCGCGCCATGGCTTGGTTGACTACCGCCACCGGCGTTGAGCCGGCGCGATCGAAGTCGGAAAGCGCGCGGCCTTCCAACAGCGGGATGCGCATCGCATCGAAATAACCAGGCGACACGCCGGCAGTAATCGTTAGCGTCCCTTTCCGGTCCGGGTTGTTGTCCTGTCCTTCGACGAGAACCGTCATGTTCATCCCGCCGCCCAGCGGAGCTTTGGACGCCAGCGCCGCGTTGCGAACGCCGGGCGTTGTTTGCGCTTTGTCCAAAACAGAGCGGAAAAACTCGCGCGCGCGATCGGCAGGGTAGTGCCGCGGGGAAACATCCAAATTGAAGACGAACAGATTCCGCGTCTCGAACCCCGGGTCGACGCTCTCGAGCCTCTGCATGCTGCGAGCAAATAAACCCGCGCCCGCCAGCGCCACCAGCGAAAGCGCGACTTCCGACACAACCAGCGCGGCCCGAAGAACGCTGCGCCCCCACGCTTCAGTTCCACCCCGCCCGCCGGTTTTGAGAACTTCACTCAGATCCGGCGTCGAGGCGCGCAGAGCGGGCGCGAGTCCAAACAAGAGCGCAGTCACTAAGGTAACCGCGAACGTAAACGCGAAAACGCGTCCGTCCATATGCGCGGCGATGCTGTTCGCGGCGAGATAAGACGGCCGGAAAGACCAAAGCATCCGATAACCCAGCCAGCCGAGAAACAGCCCGCACGCGCCTCCCGCCAAGGCGAGTAACAGGTTTTCCGTCAGGAGCTGGCGCACCAGGCGGCCGCGCCCGGCGCCCAGCGCGGTGCGAATCCCCATTTCGCGCGCGCGTTTCGCGGATCGCGCCAGCAAAAGGTTGGCAAGGTTGACGCTCGCAATCAGGAGCACCAGCGCCACGGTCGCGCTCAGCGCGATGCCCGCCGTCACCGCTTGGCCGCGCGGCAAAAATCCGAGCGCGGCTTCGGGCAGCGAAGAAAAATCCACCGTGCAGCCTTCGTTTGCCTTCGGATCCTCCTTCGCCAGCCGCGCCGCGATCGTTTTCATGGCGGCCAGCGCTTGCTCCCGCGTGACGCCCGGCTTCAAACGCCCGAATGCCCCCACCATGCGCATGCGCCGCTCGTTGAAGTAGCCGTCCAAGGTCCCAGTGAGCGCCTGCGTGTGCATGCTGATCGGAATCCAGACCCAGTCCGGGGTGCTGACCGTGCTGGTTCCCTTGAAGTTCGGCGGCGCCACGCCAATCACGGTGTAGGAGACCGAGTTCAACGTGATGGTGCGCCCGATGACGCCCGAGTCGGCGCCAAATTGGCGCGTCCACAGGCTGTGGCTCAGCACCGCCACGGCATTGGCGCCCGGCCTCTGGTCTTCATCCGCGAAGAAAAACCGCCCCAGAGCCGGCTTCACGCCGAGTACATCAAAAAAGTTCGCGGAAACCAGTGCCGCTGCCTGCCGCTCCGGAGCGCCATGGCCTGTAAATGCAACCCAGGCGCCCATGGAGGCGACGAAGCCCGAAAAAACATTGTTTTGACCGCGGAAATCCACGTAATTCGGAAACGATATCGGCGTGCGATTCCGATTCGCAGCGGTTGTCGTCGTCGCGTTGTCCACCGTGTAAACCTGCATTACGCGGCCGGCATCCTCGATCGGCAGGGGATTGAGAAACACTGCGCTGGTGAGCGTGAAGATCGCGGTGTTGGCGCCAATCCCCAGCGCCAGAGACAGAACTGCGACGGTTGTAAAGCCTGGACTTCTTCCCAGCGTCCGAAACCCGTGTTTCAAATCGCACAAAAAGAAATCCATCCGGGTTTATATGTTACCATTTCGCAATCCGCGTTTGTTAATTGACAGCTAATGAACTACCCACCACCCGGCCGTCCGGCGCCGCGAAAGCGAGCAAACCTTTTTCAGTGACAGCGTTCGGTCATCTTTATAGTCCCCATTTTCATCCACTTGCACGATTCCCGTCTTCGGACCCGCACAACCGGCGCGTACAATCCGGTCAGAAAGGAGGCGCACCGTGAGTGAACAGAAAATCGTGCAGCCTATGATCGACGAACTCAAAGGATCGCGGCAACCCAAGGAGAAGACGCCGCAGAAAGGACCGCCGCCACCGCCCGAAGAGCCTGCCGAACAGGACCAGGATGCGGGCGGAGGCTATAACCCCGACCACACGATTCCGCAAGAGTGATTGGCAATCAGCCGGGGCCGCCGGGCACGCAGCTGCCCGGCCCCTGGCCTCGGCCGATCTCGCTGCGCAAGCCTCTGGCGCGGCGGCCAAATCTGGACGATAATAATAACAGCCTCAGCAGTTGCAACAAGGAAGGTCCAATGCAGAAGTTTGCCGCACTGGTCGGGACGATTGCATGCTCATTCGCGGTTTTCAGCCAGGAGCCCGCGCCCATTCGCCCCAAAGCCGGAAAAGTTCAGATATTCAAGGAAGCCGATCTCAAGCCCGGAATGAAGGGCTACGCCTGGACCGTGCTCGCGGGCGCGGAGCCCGAGCCGATCCCCGTCGAGATCGTCGGCATCCTCAAGAACCAATGGGGTCCCAAGCAGGACATCATCCTCGGCAAAATGGGCGGCAAGGCGACGCGCACCAACGTCGCGGGCGGCATGAGCGGAAGCCCCGTCTACATCGACGGAAAGCTGGTAGGCGCGGTCGCGTTGCGCTTCAGCGTGTTCTCGCCGGACGCGATCTGCGGCATCACGCCCATCGAGCTGATGCTGGAAGTCAACGATTTCGACCAGTCGCGCCCCAGCGACGCGCGCACGCCCGATAAAGTTGTCGCGCGCGAATCCGTGCCCGTATCCTCCGGAATGCTTTCGCAGGTCGTCTCCGCGGGCGCTTACGGGAATCTGCCGCAGAGCTTCACCATGGTCCCCATTGAAACGCCGCTCAGCTTTGCCGGCTTCCACGAAAACGTTCTGCGCGAGTTCGGGCCGCTGTTCCAGCAGATGGGAATGACCGTGGCAGCGGGCGGAGCCAGCAGTACGGTGCTGGACGCGAAGCCGACGCCCGGCTGGCAACAGTCGCTCCAGCCAGGCGACGCCGTCAGCGCGGTCCTCGTCACCGGCGACATGAGCGTAAGCGGGATGTGCACGGTCACCTACAACGACGGAAAGCACATACTGGCGTGCGGCCATCCGATCTTCAACCTCGGCCCGGTCGACATGCCCATCGCCAAAGCCGACGTGCTGATGACCCTGGCCTCGCAATTCCAGCCGAACAAATTCGGGAATGCAACCGACATCGTGGGCGCTTTGAGACAGGACCGGCATAGCGCCATCATGGGCGAGCTCGGCGCAACGGCGGCCATGGTGCCCGTCACGGTCCATGTGCGTTCCTTCGGCGACAACAACTCCGCCCGCAAGGAAAAAGACCTGCATTACAGCGTGTTCGTGCAGCAAAAGTGGACGCCTTACCTGATGATGCTCACGCTCTTCAACTCCATTTCGGGTTTGAACGATTTCGCCGAAGAAACCACCTACCGCCTCAGCGCCAAAGTGGAGCTGGACGGCCAACCCGGCTTGTCGCTTTCCACGATGCTCGCGCCGACCGAGCTTCCGGTTCCCGCGCCTATCCAACTAGCCGGCTGGTGGGGCGACAAATTCAATCGCCTCTTCCTCAATCCCGTGCACATGCCCAAGCTCAAGAGCGTGGATGCAACCATCGATATTCTTCCGGAACGGCGCGTAGCCAGCATCGAAAACGCCTGGATTCCGTCGAGCGAAGTGGATGCCGGATCGCAGCTTCCCGTGAAAGTGTTCCTGCGGCCTTATCGCGGCGAGCGCCTGGAGCGCGATTTCCTGCTCAAGATTCCCGCCGGTCTCGCCAAGGGAGAGCATCGCATTCTGCTCAGCGACGCCGACACACTCAACCGCATGCAGACCGCGGCCGGCATGTCGGATCGTTTCATGGATCTCCCGCAAACGGTATCGCTCATTAACCAGGAGCGCAGCAACAACAAGCTCTACATTTCGCTCGTCGAACCGCGCCCGACCGTCTTCTTTGAAGACAAGACCCTTCCCAGCCTGCCCGCTTCGATCGTGAACGTCATGCAGACCGGACGAACCGCCAGCCGCCATCTGGTCAGTTCGATGGAAAGCGCCGTCGAACAGGGCAGCATCCCGTTCGACCTGATGATCGACGGAAGCTACTCGCTCCGGGTAACGGTGAAATAACTCAATAGGTAAGTAACGCAACTAATGAATACACACACCCGTGGCACAGGCATTCTTGCCTGTGTTCTTCTCTCCCTGGCCTTCACCTGCCTCGCCGTCGACACCCGCTTCTGGCAGCAAGGCGACCGAACCGATTTTGAAAAAGGAACTCTGCGCCATCTCTCGCTGCGCAGCGACGGACGCATCTTCCTCGCGCCCGAATTCCCCGAAATCTTCGACTCCTCCACGCCGTATCTCTGGGCCATAGCGGCCGATTCCAAAGGCAACCTCTACACCGCCGGCGGAGGCTCCGGAAGCGGCTCTGCCAAGCTTTTCGTGATCGATTCCTCCGGCAAGAGCCGGACCTTTACGGAACTGGAGGGTCTGGAGATCCATGCCATCGCCGTCGACACCAACAACCAGGTGTACGCCGCTACCGATCCCGATGGCAAGATCTACAAGATCTCGCCCGACGGAAAAGCGAAGGTCTTCTACGATCCGCACGAGAAATACATCTGGGCCATCGCGTTCAACAGCAAAGGCGACCTCTTCGCCGCCACCGGCGAGCAGGGCGAGATTCATCGCGTCACGCGCGACGGCACGGGTTCCGTGTTTTTCAAAACCGAGGAAACACATGCCCGCTCGCTCGCCATCGATGCGCAGGACAATTTGATTGTGGGAACGGAGCCGAGCGGCCTGATTCTGCGCGTCTCGCCCTCGGGCCAGGGATTCGTGCTGTATCAGGCGCCCAAGCGTGAGATCACCGCCGTAGCGGTCGCCAAAAACGGCGCCATCTACGCCGCCGGAGTCGGGAACAAAACGCTGCCGCTTCCGCCGCCTCCTCCGCAACCGCTGCCTGCGACGACATCCGCGTCGGGCGCGGCGCCGGCCTCATCGATCGGCACCAACCCGCCGCGCACCAATCTTCCGCCGGCCTTCAGCCTCGCCGCTACGACAATCACCGGCGGATCCGACGTCTACCGCATCGACGCCGACGGAGCACCACGGCGGATGTGGTCCAGCGGCCAAGACATCGTGTACGCCATCGGCTTCGACCAAACCGGCCAAGTGCTGTGCGGAACCGGAAATCGCGGCCGGATTTACCGCCTGGATTCCGACGTGATCAGCACGCTGCTGCTGGACGCCTCGCCCACGCAGGTCACTGGCTTCGGACGAGGCTCGCACGGCGAACTGTACGCCGTCACCGGAAACATCGGCCGCATCTACCGCATCGGACCCGCCACCGAAAAAAGCGGCTCCTTCGAGAGCGAGGTCCTGGATGCCGGATCGTTCGCCTACTGGGGCCGGATCAGCTACCGCGGCTCTGGAAACGTTTCCTTATTCTCACGCAGCGGCAATCTTAACCGCCCGGAAAATAACTGGAGCCCGTGGGCCGCGCTTCAGCCGGACGCGAACGGCAAGCCGATCTGCGATTCCTGCGGAGGCGGGCGCACCACGTCGCCCTCCGCGCGATTTCTGCAATACAAGATCGAACTGGCGTCGTCTTCCAGCACTCCCGCGCCCGAAGTTTCTTATGTCGAGATCGCCTATCTCCCCAAGAACGTCGCACCCATCGTCGACGAGATCGAAGCCACGCCGCCGAATTATCGATTCCCCACGCCGGTTCTGTCGCTCTCTCCGTCCAACAGCATCACTCTTCCGCCGCTCGGCCAGCATAGACGTCCCACGTCCGCGGCAGGTCTTGAAATCGGAAGCTCATCGACGCTGAATTACGCCAAGGGCCACGTAGGCGCGCGCTGGTCCGCCTCCGACGAGAACGGCGATACGCTGATTTATAAAATCGAAATCCGCGGCGTAAAGGAATCCGCGTGGAAGCTCCTTAAGGAAAACGTGAAAGAAAAACTCCTGAGCTGGGACAGCACCGCGTTTCCGGACGGCGAGTACCTCATCCGCGTGACCGCTTCGGATTCGCCCAGCAACCCGCGCACCCAGGCGCTGGAATCGTCGCTCGTCAGCGAACCGTTCCGCATCGACAATACCGCGCCACAGATTCTGAATCTCGCCGCCACGACATCGGGCAACCGCATCGAGGTGCGCTGGAAAGCGCGCGACGCCTCGAGCGATATCGACAAGGCCGAGTACTCCGTGAACGGCGGCGAGTGGCTGCTGATTCAACCCGTCACCAAACTGTCGGACTCGCCCGAGGAAGAGTATCATCTGGTGATCGACCGGCCGTCGCCCGGCGAGCAAGTCATCGCGGTCCGCGTGACAGACGAATTCGACAACCAGACCGTCGACAAAGTCATCGTGAAGTAGAACAAACTCGGTAACCGAGCGGTGGTGAAATCAATGCGGGCAGCCCTTCCGGGCTGCAGCCGCCTTTCCAGGCGGCTTCGTCGTCAGACGCGCAAATGACGCGATTCTCAACCGAACGCCGAAAGGGACCAGCTCGCCACGCCACGTCACCGGCACGCGACAACCAGACCGTCGACAAACTCATCGTGAAGTAAGTAGGATAGGGCCATGCCCCTACCCGACTACATCGCCAAAACCACACCGAACCCGCCCTCGAATCGCGCCCCCTGGTACGTCAACACCGCGCCCAGCTACGCCGGAATATTTCTATGGGTCGCCTTCTACCAGTCGCTCGCGCAAGGAACGCTCACGCACGCTGGACCCTTGCTCTGCCTGCTCGCGCTGGCACTAGCCGGATTGCTCAGCTACGGCCTCTACTACTACGTCCCCGCGATGCTCGGCATGCGCACCGGTTATCCGCTCTATGTGGTCGGCAGTTCCACGTTCGGCACGGCAGGCGGATACCTGATGCCCGGCCTGCTCATGGGACTTCTGCAAATCGGCTGGTTCGCGGTGGGCACGTTCCTTTCGACCACGTTCATCCTGAGCGGATTCAAAGCCGATGCGAAACCGGGCACGCTGCCCTTCGCGATCATCGCCGTCGTTTGGGGCTTCAGCATGGCGTACATCGGCGTCAAAGGCATCCAATACGTCGCCAGGGTCTCGCTCTATCTCAACCTAATTCCGTTCCTGATGATCCTGGTAGCCTTCTTCAAAACGGCCGGCGGAATTTCACAATACAAAGTTCCGGAGCCGTCGCCGATGCTTGCAGTCACCGGACTAATCGCCATCGTGATCGGCTTCTTTGCAACGGCGGGCGCGGCGGGCGCGGATTTCGGATTGAACAGCCGCAACGCTGGCGACGTCAAATGGGGCGGCTTGATTGGAATAGCACTTCCGATCCTGTACGCCGGCGGATTGCCGTTGCTCGCCGTCGCGGGAGCCAAAGGGCTCAATCCCGCGCTGGCGAGCTGGGACTTCGGCGCAGTCATCGGCTCCATCGGAGGATGGCTCGCCAGCGCCATGTTCTTCCTGTTCGCATTGGCCTCTGTCACGCCGGCTTGCTTTTGCGCATTCATCGCGGGCAATAGTTTCTCCACGATGATCCCAGGTGTGCCGCGCATGTCATCCACGATGTTGGGCGTGACCGTGGCCGTGATTCTCGCCATCACCGGCGTAGCCGCAAACCTGGTGACGTTTTTCCAGATCGTAGGCGCATCCTTCGGACCGATCTGCGGCGCCATGGCGGCCGACTATCTGCTGTCCGGAAAGAAATGGGCCGGACCGCGCGCCGGAATCAACTGGGCCGGCTACCTCGCCTGGGCGCTAGGATTCATCGTCGGCATCATCCCGTTCCTGCCCGTGTCCGCCGAGATCAAAGAATACAGCCAGCCAGCAGTGCTCTACAGCTTCGTGGTCGGTTTCCTGGTTTACCTGCTGCTAGCCAAATTCGGAGCCGAGCCGGAAACCGTGGAAGTCCGCGAACCGGTCCCGGTCGGCTCGCCAATGCGCCAGGCGCGGGCGCAAGCCTCGCCGGAGGAGTGACGATTAACCGTAATAGGTTAACCACAGCACGTGTCGTGGCCAACAAGCGCACTTGACAGGTAAGCGAGATTAACTCATACTAGTTAGGCGCGAACGCTTTCCGTCCACTTGCAGTGATCTGAGATTCAGTCAGGCGATCTGGTCCCGTTTCCTTAGATCCACCCCGACAACCTGGGAGATTGCGATGTTCAATTCCGACCGGAAGTCTGCGGAAACCGGACACACGACTGCGTCCGCTTGGGGTATAGCGATTCAGGATGCGAGTGCGACGAACAGGAGGCAGTAGCGTGGTGAAAAACAGCAAGGTACTTTGGGCCTTTATCTTTTTGGCAGCCTCTTCCGCGGACGCACAGCAGACTGAGGCTCTCAGAAAGTCGCAAATCTCGGGAGCTTATGGGAAACTGCCGATGAGCTTCGAACCCAACCTCGGACAAGCCGATGCGCGCGTGAACTTTCTCGCGCGCGGGAGCGGCTACATGCTGCTTCTCACGCCCAGCGGCGCAACGTTGAGTTTGAGCGAGCCGGGTAAGACAAGTCCGTCGAAAATGACGATCAAGCTCGTCCGAGCCAATCCATCGGCCCAGCCCGAGGGGCTCGACGCCTTGCCGGGCAAGAGCAATTATCTGCTTGGGAACGATCCCGCTAAGTGGCGAACCAACGTTGCCAACTACGCCAAGGTCAAATACCGAAACGTCTACACCGGCGTGGATCTGGTTTACTACGGAAATCAGCGGCAACTCGAATACGACCTGGTGGTCGGCCCGGGTGCCGATCCTCACGTTATCCAACTCGCCTTCGGCGGAGTTCAGAGCATGCGCATCGCGCCGGATGGAGACCTGCTGATGCGTGTTCCGGGCGGAGAAGTACGCCAGCATAAGCCGGTGGTTTATCAAGAGTCGGATGGGATACGCGAATCGGTTGAGGGACGATACGTCCGCAAGAGCAATCGGGCTATCGGATTCGAGCTGGGAAAATATGACGTCAGCCGCCCCCTGGTCATCGATCCGCGATTAAATTATTCCACATTCATCGCCAGAACAAGCTACTCAGTCCGCGGCTTCGGTGGCGAGGAACGCGGCAACGCGATTGCAGTGGACTCGTCGGGCAGCGCGTACGTAACTGGCTGGACCCAATCCTCCGACTTCCCCGTTAAGGGAGCCATTCAGCCGGCGAAAGGTGCAGGCATACAAAGCGCTTTCGTGACGAAGTTAAATCCCGCTGGCAGTGCGCTGGTCTACTCTACTTTCCTGGGCG
>Ga0209648_10001640_pt1 | contig 18125 bp, 13 predicted proteins | sample GraSoi2013_115cm_FD_185830 | JGI IMG/M metagenome (GOLD analysis project Ga0209648, IMG submission 185830) | Grasslands soil microbial communities from the Angelo Coastal Reserve, California, USA - Sample 9_17_2013_115cm (SPAdes) (version 2) | ecosystem: Environmental > Terrestrial > Soil >...
TCACACGACGCGCCTGACGCCGCCGCGCCATCGAGGACCGCATGACGTCGTTTGCAGCAGCTAATGCCTCGACCACTCCCGATATCTGCGCATCCGTATGGCTGGCGGAGATGAAAAATCGGATGCGCGGCTTGTCCTTAGGAACTGCAATTTGCACAATCGGGGGAGCAAAGTAGCCGGCCTCGAGCAGGCTTCGTGCGGCGAACATGCACTCGTGATGACCGGGGAACAGGATTGAAACTACTCCAGCCCCAATCGCCGGGCCGGCGTCGAGACCGCGCATCTTGACTTCTTCGAGGAACTGCCGCGAGTTTTCCTGCAGTCGCGCGACGCGCCAGGGTTCGGACTGAAGGATCCCGATGCCACTGCGCACCGCTGCGGCCAAGGCGGGCGACATGCCGACGCTGAATACGAAGGCCGGTAGCGTGAAGCGCAACCAATCAATCATGCTCTTACGACCCGCGATGAAGCCTCCGCAGGCCGCAAACGTCTTCGACATCGTTCCGACGATCATGTCGATTTGCTTCGGATCAATACCAAAGTGCTCGGCGAGCCCCCGTCCAGAGGTCCCCAGCACGCCCAGCGAATGGGCCTCATCGACCATTAGCCACGCTTGATAGCGGTCCCTGATCTCAAGGAGACGAGGCAGGTTGGCCACATCCCCATCCATGCTATAAAGGCCTTCAACGATGATCAGCACGCGATTCACCTCGTCGCGAACCTGTTGCAAGATCGAACCGAGGTGGTCAAGATCGTTGTGGGCAAACCGAATGATGCGGGCCCGCGACACGTCCGTGCCGACGATAATGCTGTTGTGAGACAACTCGTCGACCATGATCAAGTCGTTCTTGGTCAACAGATGGCCGACCAGCGAGACGTTGGTCATGTACCCGCTGACCAGGGCGATGGTGTCGTCCATGCCGAGAAACGTTGCGAGATCCCGCTCGAGCTCGCCGTGGATCCCTCTCTCGCCGCCGACCAGGCGCGATGCTCCGGCCCCGATACCAATGCTCATGATGGCATCGCAGGCGGCGCGCTTGACTCGCGGGTCATTGGCGAGGCCGACGTAATCGTAATTTGCGAAACTGACGAGGTTCTTGCCCCGACGCGCCAAATCGGCCGTTAGCGTGTCAAGCGGCCGCAAATATAACGTCTTGAGGATGTCGAGCGGGTTCTGATCGAGCGACTCGTCGGTGAACAGTGCTCCGCCGGCCAGTTCCAGCCGGCGCTGGACGTAGCCGTCAAGATTCCTAAAGTGGCCGACGATTCCAGTCTGAACCACGGCTCCCTCCCCCCAAAGTGGCCCCGAAATGCCAAATCCCCGATAAACGAATTCTAGGAATAATGTCCTGATTAAGTGAGATCACTTGGGTGGAAGCCCCCAGCTCCACGAATGCGATGTTAGATAATCGAAATGCACGCGGCAACATTGCTGATCTGTGAGAAAGCCAACAAATCGCCCAACAGCTGGGTAATTGACGCTGAATCTTCAAAGGTGTGGCTGAAATATCACGGTCGGCACGCAACCAGGTTCATGATATTGGAAAAACACCTGCCCCGGTGAGGCCATGCGTTTGCCGCATTGCAACCGCGGCGTCTTGAGCGATACATGTTTCAATCCGGGGACATTTTCTTTGTGGTTTTCGCAGCGATCGTCTCGCCTGCGGCTTACCATCGGGCGACCGTGACCAAGGATTGCGGTTCCTCAAGCGATCAAGCGCTCAGACCCATGGTGCGCGTGGAAACTCATGACCCGTTGCATTGCCTTCGACCTCACGCGCCTGTTCATCGGGCCAATGACCCCGGTGCCCCGCGGAATCGACCGCGTCGACCTCAGTTACGCCCGTCATTTCTTCGAGGAGTGGAAAGGAGACTGTGTCGGCACCCTACCGACCCCCTGGGGCATCCGATGGTTCAATCGAGATCGGTCGCTTCGCGTCGTCGACTTCACAGAGGACCATTGGGGCGAAACCGGCAATGCTGAGAGCGACCCGGCTTACGTATGGGCGAGAGCGCGGCTGCGCGGCGTGCGACCTTCAACGTCGCTAGCAAAAGAGCGGTCCGCCGCGGCTCGCCTGGTCTCGGGATTTATTGGCTTTGCCCGGCAGCACGGGCTTGTGCTCGGGCGCCCGGTCAGCTCGCTGCCGACGGGAACCGCTTATCTCAACACCGGACAGATCACGATAGCGGTCCCGCAACTGCTAGCATGGCTCGGATCGCGAAGAGACGTTAAGCCAGTCTTCATGCTGCATGATGCCATTCCCATCGAATATCCCGAATATTGTTCGCCACGATTGAGCCGATCCCACGCACAAATGCTTGCTAACACGGTGCGCTATGCTGCCGGGTTGATCGTTACGACCGCGGCGGCGGGAGAATCGATCCGGACGGAGCTCGCTCGCCGGCAGCGCACTGACCTGGCGATGATCGCCGCTCCCCTGCCGGTGCCGCCGCGGTTTTTGGAACCCACCGCTCTCGACCCGGCCCTGCGCGACATCGCCTATTTCGTGGTGAGTGGCGCGATCGATCGGCGCAAGAATCACCTCATGCTCTTGAACGTGTGGCGTGAGCTGGTCCAGCAGGACGGTCCAAAATCTCCCAAGTTGGTCTTGGTGGGGTCGCGATGGAGCTCCAGCGATGCGGTCACCGATATGCTAGAGCGATGCGCTGTCATCAAGGGTCACATTGTTGAAATTGCGGGACTATCAACCCCGGGATTGCGTCAGCTCCTAGCAGGTGCCAGGGCTCTACTGATGCCTTCATTTGCCGAAGGTTTCGGCATTCCAATTATCGAAGCACTGGCGCTCGGAACACCGGTGATCGCATCTGACCTCCCGGCCCATCGGGAAGCGGGCGGAAGCCGCGCGACCTATATCAGCCCAATCGACGGGATGGGATGGCTATCAGCCATTCGTGCTCACATGCATCGCAACTTGGCACAGTCCAGTGCCGGAGCGGTGAACGTCCCGGCTCATCTCTGCAGGGTCGCAGATTATTTCAGCAAGATTGAGTCGTTCATTACGGCGTAATTTTCCAAGCGTTCGACCTCAGCAGTGGGCGCCGGCACGAGCGAAATCTTGAGCCATCCGCCTCAATTTCAGTCCAGTAAGCAACCGCCAGATGGTATCGTTTTCTAGCGCCCCATAGCTCCATTGCCGCTACGACTTGAGGGCAAACCGGCACAGCACCGGGCCAACAGGCGACACCTGTTTGGCTAAGGACCTCATACCAGCCGCTATCAATATCCTCGACCTCGCGCACCTTGAGATATGCAGGCTAGCTTGCTCTGCGCGTCTTTACGTTAAGCTACGCAGCGCGGACCAACGCTGAATACTGGACTGCGCCTCTAGGCCATGTACTTGATCCAGAACAGATCAACAATCCGCTCGACGAACTCCCGCCTGACATGACGATGGTCCGGGTACCAAGCCGTCGCCGGATCAGCACTCTTGACCATCTCATAGCACGGGAAATAGTCCGTGTTAGGGTCGCTGTCCGCAATATCCTGTGCGACCGCACGCAGAACCGCCTTTGAATACGCGTTCGCCAGCACTATGTCCTTGCCTGCGAAGGTATAACTCAGCGGCACCGGCGAAACCGACATCACGATTTTGAGATCGGGTCGAACGCGTCGTCGGACGAGCGCCACGAAAGCTTCCAGGGCGGCGCGATTCTCAAGGTAGTCAGTCACTCGCAATTCAAATCGGGACGACAGGAAATGGCCCCACGGCGGAATGTTGAGATATTGACCTGTTTGCGTATCGTACCAAACCTCCACCAAATCAAGCGTTAATAGAATTGCGTCCGCTTTTTGAGCGCTCTTATAAACCTCAAGAATCTTCATCCGCTGCTCGAGCAGTTCCCCCTTCGTGTCCGCCTGTCCATGCCCAGTAAAGTCGACCCACCTGTTTCCGTATGGAACTATGTTGTTCTCATCGTAGCCGTCCTCCAGCGCCATCTTAAAGTCGCCAATTATCGCATGGGTTGTGTACCTGTGCATCCACTCATTTTGTATCTCCGGAGTCCAGCTCAGCACCGATACTCCCTTCTTTGAAAGGGCACCTTCTATCTCCCGCATGAAACATGGGCCCGCCGCGAAAAGCTTTACCTCTGCGCCCAAGCGAAACTTCGGTGTGAATTCCGCCTTGAAATCGCTCTTGAAGACGCGATCTCCGCCCTGGCCAGCCTCCGCTATTTGGTAGGGACCATTCGTGGAAATCTCATTGGATGCCCAAACCGATAGATTTCCTCCGATCGAGTAATTTCCGATGGCCTGCCTTGAACTCCACGATTGCGTACCCGTCTCCCGGGAAAGGCCAACCGATCGCAGATGACTTCGCGCAGGCACGAGAGCCTCCATAACCTGCCCAATTGCGAAGTGCTTGAGCGCTCCGTCAAACGCTACAGGCTTTCCATCCGGATAAATTTGCGCTGGATATATGGGCCGCTCTTGCCTAAACTGTCTTTCTGCCTCAATCACAATACTCTCTCCCATCAGGTCCGGGTAAGGAGAGATTGACCTAATCACTTCTTCGATCGCAGGAACACGCTGAGTATATCCGTAATAATCTTTCGTTACCACCGACCTAGTTTTAAATCCGTGTACTTCAAGCATTACTCGGAGATCAGGAATTGACCACAAATGAATATGGCCAGATTCTAAATTTGTAAAGATCTGCGATCGCTGATTCGGGTTTGCCTGCCACAACGCGCACGTAATTGCATGACGCTCGCAGGGATTGGGCGTTGTTAGGAACAGCTCACCGCCATTCTTTAGTGAGCGATTGATTTCCGCCAAGGCGAAGCTCGGGTTTCTCCAGAGATGCTCGATAACCTCTGTAAAGATGGCGCAATCGTATCTCTCGTCGTCGAACGGCAGAGGCTCGAACTCTATATCTACAGCAAAAAGGTCGTAGGGCGAATCAGGAATCACGAATGAAATAGTGGTAAACTCGGCCATCGAGTTAAATGCACGCAAAAAAAACGACAAAAACGGTTTGTCATTGCCGACGTCGAGAACGGATCCGGTGAAATTCTTTCGTAAGATGTCAATATAACGGCCCTCGTGGTACCGAGCATTTTCAATCGAACTGGCCCTTTTCTGAGGCGCGACATAAGAGTGGAATCGCTCGTTAATCGCTTGGTAGTTTTCGACCAGCGCATCGACAGATCGAATTTGACGAAGGTACTCGTCACCGTAGAGTGAGCGGTGGAGGTCCGCATTCGCTTTGATTCGTTCCATTGCGAAACTCCAGTGACATGTTCGCCCCACACGTTCCCTCATACCTGGCGGGAGCGGTCACATTGAATCATCGCGCATCGTTGTCTTCTCAATGCACTTAATGGCTAGAGCTTCAGCTATTCGTCTACAGCGAAGTGCTTGGTTTTCCTCCCCGAGCTGATCCAAAGCGTCAGCTAGGTTATGCCACCGAGAACCATCGGTTGGGGATAGTCTGAGGTATGCTCGCAAGAGAACGGCCAAGCGTGATGGGTCGCTCTTTCGCCTCATATAAATCAACAACGCTTCTTCACTAGCCATGACTTCTGCGGGTACTTGCAGACTCCCCGCCAACTCTCGCTTACGTGTCGTATCCTCCTTGAGCTCGCCAGGCAAAGCGGTACCATTGAGAATCGGGAAGTGTCCCTCCCGCTCAAGCGTTCGAAGCTCGGCGGCCGCATCTACTAATGCGGCATCAAGCTCCACGCACCGCTGGTAAGACCTCGCTGCGTCTCCAAATCGGCCCATCAGCTTGTATAAATGTCCAATCTGCAGATGCAGATCTGCATCCGCAACGGAAATCCGTCTTGCTGCGATATAGCACTGCTCCGCGAGGTCGAATTCGCCCGACTCCTTCTCTGCGTGGCCGCACTGCACCCATATTGGGAAATCATTGGGGTATTCAGCCAAATAGGCCCGATACAGTTGAGCGGCGTCTCGCCAACGCCGTTCATCTCGTGCCTTGTCGGCCTCCTCGCGGAAATTTCGGACCGTTTTGTTGCGTGGTATCGACATGCTGCAATCTCAACCAACGACGGTTAGTGCGGGTAAGTCAAGAATCTCAGAGCGCGCTGCGAACAATCTGTTCTTTATCACCGATCCGATAAGTGGATGCGAGAGGTACTTTGCGACGTGCCGTCGAGCCTCGGTGCCGACTCGCTCACGAAGGCTCGAACTTCCTTCGACGCTACGGAGCGCACTGACTGCCTCGTCGAGATCCGGGTCTGCCCACCACTGTCCCTCGCCGAACGGATATTCGCCGCGACGGACCCGGATCATGGTGTAACCGATCGGCAAACTGTTGCTCGGGTTCGTAAAATCAACATTTCCAGAATAATTCGTCACGATGCATGGCTTTCCCCTTGCCATGCACTCCCCGATCCAGAGTCCAAACCCCTCGGACCGATGTAGCGATATGAATGCGTCGCAGCACCATTGCAATTCACCTATCTCCCGCACGGTCAGGACCTTGTCAAGAAGGACAATTCTCGAATCGCCCGCGATCGCCTCCAGAAATCGCCCAAAACGTGCATTTCGGTGGAAGCTGCCGTGAAGCTTGATTACGAGGACCGGAGAGTTGGCGGCATTCTTGAATGCCGTTTTGAATGCTCTGATAGCTCCCTCGGGGTTTTTGCGATCAATGTATGAGTTTAGGTCAAAAGCGGCCAAGAAGACAAAGCGGTCCAAAGGTAGACCAAACCTGACGCGCAACTTATCGATATCATGGCGGGCCGCCGGGACCTCGACAGGATGATGGACCACAGACACTGGCTTCGCGGTGCGTTGGCCAAAGGAGCCTGCCGCAAAGTTGGACGGGGCCCAGATCTCATCGACACGTCTGTAGGCTCCGACCCATTCTATCGGCATGGCAGCCAGTTCCCACGCCTAATAACCAACACGATGCCTGCCTCGCAAACGCCGGGGATCAATAAATGTCTCTAAATTGCCGATCTGGTCGGCATTCACGTGCAGCAGCAGGCAATCGTAAGGCGGCGGTTCGTCGCTGATTGCAACGTCCAGTTCGACGCGCTGATCAAAACCAGCGTTAGGAACGTCATGTGCCGTCGTACAAATACCGACTGATTGCGCGGCACGCAAGTTCGCACGTACCGCGGCGCCAAGTCCGCTTTCCGATCGAAAGTAACCAAATATGCTGACGCCGATCGGGACGGCGGGTTCGATACGACGAGGTGCGGCCCACTCGGCAAATACCGTAAGCTCAGGCCGCACAGCGGGCGCCGTCTCTTGGACACGAATCCTCGGACCACTATCTGGCGGAACACTCGGATCGGCATCCGCCAGCGACCGAGTCGCCTCGACAATCAAAGGCGACACACCGTGTTCTCGGGTCGCGCTAGCAAGGAACCACGACAACAAGGCGGACCGGCCCTCCCGAGAACCCACGGCAAACATTTCTCTGAGGTCGCGGCGCGATCGCCATATAACGTACGCAAGTCGCGTAATTGGCGTGCCGTCGTCCTGTATCACGTCCGGCGATAATGTCACGAACCGACCAATGTCGCTGCTAAATGCGTCCTCGAAACGACGTTGAGCAGGCTTCAAAAGCTCTCGATAGACTTTACGAAGTTCCGTCGTAAAAGCGACCCCTCCGGGCAATTTCGCGTATGAATAGCTCAAGTCGAAGAGATTGACGTTCGACAGATGCGAAAGCTCGTTCAGCGCGCTAATATACTTGTTCAGCAAATCCCTCACGTCGCCGATATTGTAGACGCCGAACCGGTCCTGGTGTTTCGAAAATACGGCGCGATCAGACGGAACAACGCCGCTAAAGTGGAAGAACCGCAGCGGCACAGCATTGACGCGCCATTCGCCGCTATCTCGATCTCTATATACTCGTCGGTGCAGCAGATTCCAATACGCGACGTTATATCCCGGATGCTTAAGCAGCTTTACGTTATCAAAGTATGATGGAAGGAGATCGCAATATTTCTGATCGACAAAGATCCCGTTTTCAAGGTCGACCGCGCAGTTCTCAACGAGATGCGCTTTCCACCAGTCGAGAAACGAGGCTGTGGACCTTGAGCGCCGCAGGGCACAGAAACCAAGATTATACGCACCGGTACGAAGAAGCCGTAGGTCGTCGGGGTCCCTCCCATCAAGCAATGGCTCAGTGCTGTGTGGCGTAAGTACGATGTCGGCGTCCCGGGACAGTAATTTGTCGAGCTCGATAAACTCCGATATGACGTAAATGTCAGGATCCAAATACACAATATTCTCAGATTTTCGATTGTCGAACAACCACTGGAAGCAGAACGGCTTAATCGCCGTATTCATTTCCATAATCGAGTATCTCGCTGCCATATCAAAAAAGTGCCCACACCCAATCCGCCTAGCTTCGACGCACTCGAACTCCAGTTCTGCGAGGGCTAAATGATCTCCAACTTCGTCCACAAGAAAACATACGAAATCTCGGATCCCACCTTTTCGAAGGAGAGACCTGTGAAGCACCCGCGCATATGGAAGATAGTTAGCGGAGCAGATCGTGAACACTATGGTATTCATGTCGTCTCCCCGCGCCGTGCCGGTGGACGGAACGGTTGAAACCCGTCCGTATGGCCAAATCTAACGAAATCGTCCTCTTCATTGGAGGACTCCCGTTTCTCTAGCCGCAACCGGGCTTTCGGATAAGCGCCCCTATACCAACCAGCGTCAACCGGGATTCGGCAGGGAAGACGTCCCTCGAATCGACCTGTGGTCAAATAGTGCGTCCGAGCATCAGGAACGGCTCCGGTCCTTATGGCGTTTTTTACATCGGGATACTGGTTGCAGTACCACGATTCGTCGACCGCCGGCTCGAATGGCAGTCTTCCCTCAAGATACCCCGAGCGACGGTAATGATCCGCGGCGGAAGCGATAGTGCCCGCTCGAACCCCACTTTTCACGTCTGGATACTGCGACAGGTACCATTCTTCGTCGAATGGGACATGCTGCAAAATTAGGTATAGCAGCTTATCAAGATCGACTTTCCTGCACCGTACCCAATCCCCTTCGAATTGGAGATCCGGCATCAGGATGTTTATAGGTGGGAGACTATACACGACGGGCCCCTTTCAGCACGCAATCTCGATCACGGTAGCCGCCTATCTCCTTGACCTTATGAAGTGCTTGATGCGTTCGGTCATTTGCATTTCGGGGACATTGGTGCTCTGGAGAGTCACCTTAAGGATCATGCTAGCCAAAATGAATACGATCTCGAACTGCCTCGACTCCAAGAAATCCTATGGCCGTCAGGAATAGCGACCATGTAAGGGGATACCATGCGGCATAATGCGTTGTCACTCCTTCGCCAAAGAAGCCATTACGAAACATCTCATAAATGTGTATACTTGGATTGTACCAAATTATGTCCTGCGCGAAGGTAGGTAGCCATTCCACCATGAAGAATGTTCCAGAAATCGGCAGCATAAGATATTGAAGTGGCTGAATAAACCTTTCTGTAACCTCTGAATACTCAGTGAGGGCCGCTATTATGAGGGCGAGGCCAAGCGAGTACAGACCCTGCAGGGACCAGGCAGCGACAACGAGCCCGATATCCTGGGGGGGAGCGATAATATCCGCGGCGAGGAGCAAGGCGCTCACGGTGGCTAACGCCGTTGTTGTCCCGACGAACTCCAAAAACATTCGGGAGAGGAAGGTATCGAGAAGGCTGATGTTACGGTGATAGAGGAGCCCGGCGTTGCGCCGAAATATAAATACGGCTGCGTTCGTGAAATGTCGCCATAAGGTGAGCGGCATATAGCCCGTAAGTACGATGGCCACGATCTGAACGCCGTGTTCAGAAGGCGGCTTTATCATCGACCAAACGCCCATAACGCCAACCGTCAGGATCATCGGTTCCAAGACGACCCACAGAAATCCAATGTTGCCACGGCCGTATCTCATCATCAGATCGCGGATGACCAGCGCGTGCATGCACCGGGCTTGACTTTTGAGTCCGCGCGCGAAATCGCTGGTCGCAAAGTATTCAATCGCCGCCGGCAGCATGCTCTTGCACCCCCGCGAAAATGAGCCACGCGACCAGTAGAACCAAAACGTTCAATCCGAAAATAGTCAGGACTGCCCTCGGCCGTTGAGGCATCATTGCATAATCCGGTTCATTCGGCTCAACAACGCGTTCAAGGTAGAGTTGCTGACGGCGCGCCTCAGCCCGCGCCGTGTCGAGGCTAGCCGATGCTGCGGTCAGAGCCTGTTTGGCGAACTCACGTTCGAGTGTCAGCCGTTCGTAATCGGCAAGCTTGTTGGCGAGGCCGGTCGATGGGTCTGAAATGCGAGTGCGCTCGGCAAGGATCTGGGTTTCCAGGGCTGCGATGTGCCGTTGAAGCACCCCGATCTGAGGACTGCTCGGCGACGCCGCCATCATCTCAGTCAACTGGGCCTTCGTCTGCGTGAGGTCTGCGCCGAGACGAGCCGTTACCTCGGTGACAATGACCGAACTGCGTGCCGGATCGATCATCAACTCGCGGTTCCGGAAATTCGTGATCGCGAGCTGCGCCGCAACAAGTCGCTGCTCATCGCGGTTGACTTCTTCGGCCGCTACCCGCACGGCATCGTTCTGGATGCGTTCGTTCATGCGGTTCACTGTCTGCTCGCCGAGATCAAGCAGGCCGAGCGCGATGGCGTGTGCATCGTCGGGTCGAAATGCTTGGACCCGCAGCGTCGTGATACCTGTCGTCGAGCTGAAAGTAACAGTAACCATCCATTGGAAATATTTATGAAACTGTTCGAGCGTCGCGCCGTAAAAAAGGGATGGGTAGCGGGCGATAAAGTCAGCCTCCGGCCGATTATAAATGTCAGTAATCGGCAGCTGCTCCGCAAGCTGTCGGACCGCGTCACGGGAGGTAATGAAATCCTGCACCGAGAAGACATCATCTTGTGAGCGCACGAGCCCGGTCACCTGGAGGAACGAGCCAAATCCTGAAAGGCCGTTCGCTTTGGCAGCGGTGCGAACCACGAATTTAGCTTCAGACACGTAGCGATCGCTGGCGATGAAAGTAAAATAAAGAGTGGCCACAATCGTTGGCAGCAAGGCTAGCGCCAGGCGTAGGCGCTTGCCGTTTCCGCGCCGCGTTGTACTGAGAGCCGGCGTAATATCGCCCGCCGTGTGCCGGAGATCCGTGCGGAGATGCTGCGTCCGGTCCAGCTGGGGAAGACGGCCGTGAAATGGAAGTTTAACAGGAAGCCATGCGAACCATCCGCCGGGACGTGCTATGGTATCCGGCGCGGGCCTTCGCTGCGTTTTGAGCATGCCCCAATTGATCCGTTTTGCAACGTGGCGATGGGCAACGAGCTTTATCAGAACTGACCGAGAAATGCACTGAATTGTGGCGAAAATCGTGGACGTCCGATTTGAATGTTGCAAAAATGTCACAACGGAGCTCTCTGTGTTCCGTTTGCTATCGTGAACGCGACATATGTGATATCGATGCCTCCGCATTCGGATGTTTGGGCCAATGGTTCGGCAGGATGATCCCGAGCTGTTCATTCAGCCGGCGGAAATGGTCCGCCTGCGCCTCGATGGCACCGCAGCGTCGGCCGCGCCGACGAAACGGCGGTCGCCGGTCGTAGCGTTTGCTCGCCGCCATGCCGTGATAGGGCTAATGGTTGGGTTGCCGACGGTTTTGGCCGTCCTCTATTTCGGCCTAATCGCAGCCGCCCGTTACGAAACCGAAGCAAAATTCGTCGTGCGGGGCCCGAGTTCAACATCGACGAGCCAGATCGCTAGCTTGGTGCAGGGCTCGACGATCGTGCGGTCGGCGGACGATGCCTACGCGGTCCACGAATATATCACCTCCCGCGATGCTCTGCGCCAACTCGCGGCCAAGGACGGTCTGCTTGAGGTGTTCGATCGGCCTGAAGCGGACTTGCTGTCGCGTTATCCAAGCTGGTTCACAAAGCCGAACGAGGAGCGGCTGTTCAAGCACTACCTCAATTTTGTGTCGGTCAGCTATGACCAGACAACCGGGATCAGCACGTTGAGGGTCCAGGCCTTCCGCCCTCAGGACGCCCAGAAAATCGCTGACGCGCTGCTGCGCGACTCGGAAACCCTGGTCAACAAGCTTAACGAGCGTGCACAAGGGGACGCGATAGCCTCGGCAGAGCACGAAGTTGCCGCTAGCAAGGATCGCGCGCTCGCCGTGCAGGACAATGTGACCGCATTCCGCAACCGAGAATCGGTCCTCGACCCAGGCCGCGTCTCGGCGGCGGCCCTGGAAACGATCGCGCGGCTGTCGCTCGAGCAGGCACAGACCAATGCGGCGCTTGCCGAGATGATGAAATCCTCGCCGCAAAACCCGCAGGTTTTGAGTCTGCGCCTGCGGATTGCGGCGCTCGAAGATCAGATCACCAAGGAGCGGCGGCAGCTTGCCGGCGGCGACAGCTCAATGGCCCCGCGGATAGCCGAATATGAGAAGTTGATCCTGCAGCGCGAATTTGCCGAGCGTACGTTCGTGTCCGCTCTCAACTCGCTCGAGACGGCGCGCGTCGATGCGCAGCGCCAGCGTGTCTACCTGGAGCGCATTTCCAGCCCGGCGATGCCGGACTATGCAGCGTACCCATACCGCCTAACCATCATCATCGCCACGTTCTTGCTGAGCGGCATGGTCTATCGTATCGCTCGGGCACTGGTGCTCGATACTTTAGCTCATGCCATCCGTTAAGCGCATCAACCCGGCGACGAAGCTTCTCGATGGCGCAGGGGCCACGAGCGATGGAAACGCGGCGGAGCCCTTCGATCTCCCGCATCGCAAAATTGAGGCGATCGACATCGTCAAGGAATTCCATACTGAGATGGGCACGCGCCGCGTTCTCAATGGAGTGTCCTTTAGCGTTGGCAAGGGCGAGCGGATGGCGATTCTGGGGCGCAATGGCGCCGGTAAATCAACGCTGATCCAGATTCTCTCCGGATTGCAGCGCCCGACCAGTGGGCGCATCGAGCGCGGCCTGCGGATGTCCTGGCCGCTGGCACTTGGTGGCGGGTTCGAGGGCGAGCTCACAGGCTACGACAACATTCGATTCATCGCCCGCGTATACGACGCGCCATTCAAAGAGACTTACGCGTACGTAGAGGATTTCACGGAGCTCGGCAGCCAGCTCCACGTTCCGGTGCGGTTCTATTCGAGCGGGATGCGAATGCGGCTCGCGTTCGCCTTGTCTCTGGCCATTGACTTCGAATGCTATTTGATCGACGAGGTCATTCTGGTCGGCGACCAGCGCTTCCAGCAAAAGTGTCATTTCGAGCTGTTCGAGAACCGCCAGCACTGTGCCATGATCTTGGCAACCCACTCGCTCGAGGTGATGAAAAGCTTCTGCTCTTCCGCGCTCATTCTCAAAGGCGGGCGCGGCAAGGTCTTTTCAGATCTGCAGCTGGCAACGAACATCTACGCGACGTTGTGACCGCAGCATTTGCGCGGTGCAAGTCGACGTGCGCGGCCGTCTCTCGCGCCATCAATCCGCGTAAAAGAACAGCGCTCGCGCGAGACCGATCCGGCCCTCGATCGCACCTTCTTCATTGCGGACCCGCAGTTCGAGGGGATCTTGCGGCCGGGTATGCGTCATCGAGAACGACGCTCTGAATACGCCTTCCCCTTCCGGCTTGACGATCGCCTTGGCAACTAGCTTGCTGCCATGGACCTCAATAGAAAACGGGGTGCCGAAAATATCATTGGAGAAACCCAACACGATCTGCGCCTGCCAGCGGCCCGTTGGCAGATGGAAATAGGGACCATAGAAGATGATGCGTGCCGCCCCGGTCACCTCGGCCACCAGCGGGGCGGGCTCATTGGGCCGATCGCCGGACAGGAAGACCGGCGATGGCCAGCAGATCGGCCCGACGTCGTGCCGGATGGACATCCGCATCATTGGAGCGAGAACCTGTTCGATGACCGCCGCCTCTTTCGCGGAGATCGTGGAGGTCTTGCCAGGGATGAGGTATCCGGCAACTCGGCGTGACAGCGCGCGCTCGAGTGACCACGCCATTGACCCCGCCCCTCCAACGAACCGCTCAATGAGGGATTTCTTTGCCGTGGGTGTCATGCCCAGGCCGAGGTGATCCAGTATTTGTCCCGCAATTTTGCCCGTCGTCCTGTTGTCGCGGCGATCGACCAAGAGGACGCTCGGATTGTCGAAAAATGCGCCGCAGACCGTCGCAGCCGCCGTTTGTGCTCGCAGTGCCTCCAGGAAGGTGCATCCGACGGATTCCTTGAGGTACCGAACCGCATCTACCGCGTCGTCAAGATATGCGATCGTCGGAAGGCGCCCGCTACGGATGATGGAAGTGAGGCTTGGGCTCGGATATTGCGCCAGACAAAACATCCTGGGCCGATTCGGCGCCGCAGGAACCGCCCCGATTTCATCATTACGATCGACCGAATGAATCTCGGTGTGAACACGCTCCGCCGCCGCGCGAACCAAATCGAACCCCCAGTTCGACATCACGCTCGGGAGGCCAACCACGATTGCGTCACTGGGCGAAAGCTGAAGCATCACGACGAAGGAGCGAGCGTGTCGACCACTTCGGAGCTTCCGCGAGGCGCCACCTCACAAGCGATCACAGGGCGTGGGCTCGGCATCTGGAAGCAGAGGCTTTAATTTCGTTGGGCAAAGGTCAACTTTCCCGCTAGCATAAACAACGTTGCGAAGCCAGAATTCGCGTGCAGCTGTATTGACATTTGTGCTTAATGTCGCATCGGTGCTGCGCATGTCTGGGGGATTCGCGCAGTGGGGTTGAACGACCTGCAGCTCACAGCTATAGCGGAAATGTCGCGTCAAGCGGCGGAACGCGCCATTAGGGCGAGAGTACAAACGGCCTACCTCGGAGACAAGCTTATCCTTGCCAGGATTCTTGGACGGTCCAAGATTTTTCTCTCTACCGACGATCTCGGATTTGCGTGTCACCTCATGCTTGATGGATATTGGGAAATCTGGCTGACGCAGTTCTTCGCGCGTGTCATCAAGCCGGGCATGACCGTCATCGATGTTGGCGCCAATTTCGGCTATTACACGGTGCTGTTTGGAGACGCTGTCGGGGCGACCGGCCGCGTGGTCGCAATTGAGCCCGTGCCCTCGACTGCGGCCGTTCTGCGGAAGACCATTGATCTCAATGGCTTAACGTACACAACGCGTCTCGTCATCGCCGCTGCCGGCGATCGCGACGACGCCGAGGTTCATATTGTGGTTCCGCCCGGCGAGCCCAAGAATGCAGCTGTTGTAGCCGCACCATGCGAAGGCTCTATCGTCGCGCCGTCCGTGACAATCGATCGCCTGACCCGCGACCTCGATCGCCTCGACATGGTGAAGATCGATGCCGAAGGCGCTGAGGTGACCATCCTCGCCGGCATGAAAGAGACCATCGCACGCTTTAAGCCGAGAATTCTGCTCGAATTCAATGCTGCGCGCTATCCGGATCCCGACGCCTTCCTCGCCGACATCGAGCGGAGCTATCCGACGATCCGGAGCGTCGACTTTAGCAGCAATCTTCAGCCCGCCCCTCGCGACGTTCTCCTCCACACGCGATTCGGCGAGGACTGGTTGCTCTATCTTGAGGCGTGATGCGGGGGAATTTTGACCCATGAGGCGCGGGGGTGGCGTGGCGGATACGATCCTTATTGAAGGCCATAATCTCACGCTTCCGACCGGAGCCGGGATTGCAACATATGCACGCAATCTCGCGATCGCCGCGCGTGACCTCGGCTACTCGACCAAAGCACTGGTTGGTGTGGACCGACGGCTGAGTCGCAAGGATCCGATCCTAGCCGAGATCGCATTCCATGATGCGCGTCCACAGGGGTGGCCGTCCATGTCGATCCAGGCCGGCCTCGCAACGAGCGCTGTGTTTGGCCGGCCCTTTGGCATAACCCCTACGGAGGTTAGGCGCACCGGAGTCGTGATCGATCCGGGTGAATCAAGCGTCTCTAGCTTCGACGCATTGCTGGCGGTACCGCGGTTGCTCGACGTCGCGAGACTTCACTTCCGCCGCTATGGTCTTCGCGCCAATCTCAATCTCGATGAGGTGCCGTCAGTCTTTCATGCCACGCATCCGGTTCCGCTGCGGGTGCGCGGTTGCCCCAACGTTCATACCGTGCACGACATCATACCATTGCGCCTTCCTTACGCGACGCTGGACGACAAGAAGTATTTTCTTCGATTAGTGGAACATTTGTGCAGGAAGGCGGACCACATCGTTGCGGTATCAGAATTCTCGCGCCGCGACATCATCCGCTTTTTCGGCGTTCCGGAAAGCCGGATCACCAACACTTATCAAGCGGTCAGCATTCCTGAAAAACTGCTGGCGAAGAGCGATGACACAGTCGCCGAGGAGCTGCGCAATGCCTTCAATCTGGAAATGAAGGAGTTTTTTCTGTTCTGCGGCGCACTTGAGCCAAAGAAAAACGTCACGCGTCTCATTGACGCCTACGCGATCTCGGGCACGCGCTACCCGTTGGTGATCGTCGGCGCACTCGGCTGGCAATATCAAGTCGATGTTGAGAAAATCCAAGATGAGCGCTTTTTGAATTACCGGATTGAGGACGGCAGAATCACTGCCGACCGCCATGTCAGGCGGCTAGCCTATGTTCCATTTGCACAGCTGGTCGCGCTGATCCGCGGCGCACGCGCCCTGTTGTTTCCTTCCCTCTACGAAGGTTTCGGTCTTCCGGTGCTAGAAGCGATGTTGCTCGGCACGCCGGTGATGACGTCGAACGTGTCGTCATTACCGGAAGTAGCTGGGGACGCAGCCCTGCTTGTTGATCCAACCGATATCGACCAGATGGCCGCGGCTATCCGCAAGATCGAGAATGATGCGGATCTGCGGGCTGAGCTCAGCGCGAATGGGCGAGAACGCGCAAAGTTCTTTTCGCCCGAAGCCTACCGGTTGCGCCTCGGCGAGATCTATAGCCGCCTGCTCGGCGTGGCGACTGTCCGAAAACCGGTCGGGGAGGGCGTCCCGCGCCCGATCTGAACTAGAGCGGGATGACTTTTCTTCGAATCGTCATCCCGCTCTAGCTTATTGTTGGAGCATGATCTTTTCCGAAAACCGGGTACCACTTTTCGGGATCATGCTCTGGGCCAACGATCAGGCAAGAGCGATCATCCCTCGGTCCGAGGAGGATCCTCGACGGCAAGTCGCTGAGCATCTCGTCTCATCGAAATGACGAGGAAGATAAAGGCTGGGGCGGCCGAAGCCAGAATGACCACGTCTACCGCTGACAGGGGAGCCCACCAAACGACAATTGGTGCAGGCGGAGCTAAGAACAGCCATGTATTGAGCAGGATCATGCCGACGCGCACCTCCGTCGGCCCGATCCCACCAAATGCGATTTGCAGAGTGCCGAACACGTTGGTCCGCACGAACGTGTATACAGCGACGAGCAGGTACACGATCAGGCCGAGACATGCGACTTCGAACCGGACATAGGGGGAAAGGCCAAGTCCAAGCGCTAAAAACACCTGGCTGAATAGATCGGTTGTGTGATCGATAAAGAACCCGTATCGCGGCCGCTCGATTTTCCTGTACCGCGCGACCGTGCCGTCGAGTGAATCGCCCAACCAGTTGACGACCAGGCCCGCAGTCGCCAACCACAAAAAGCCGGGATACCAGCGAGACAACGCATAGCCGAAAAATGCCACCATGGCGCCGGCTAGCCCGGTCGCCGTTAGATGATCAGGGGTGGCCCGCGCCGGGAGACGAGTGGCCAGCCATTGCAAAATAGGCTGTTCGAGAGGCTGCCACAGGCCCTCATTGAGGCGCCGTTTTTGCGGCGTCATTGCTTATCCTCACTTCACAACCGCCGCATTAAAGGCCGTCGCGACAATGTCGCCGGTCAGCCCCCAGCCTACGTGCATCCGACGCGATAGGTGCATCTATTCGCCTGAAGTCGGTTTTTGGGCAATGTTACTTTTGGCATCGGCACGTGTAACATCGCCGCTCTTGGACATAAAAATCGAATGTTGCACCCGCGCAACAACGTGCCGCAAAGTAAAGCAACTTACGGATGTTGAAAAAATGCCAAATCTATCAACATGTTGACGGCGCAAGTGAACGGGCAAGATTTGCAATACGGCTTGCCGACAATCTACAATTGATCGTATAAGTTCATGATGTGACGAATTC
>Ga0209648_10001642_pt1 | contig 18119 bp, 19 predicted proteins | sample GraSoi2013_115cm_FD_185830 | JGI IMG/M metagenome (GOLD analysis project Ga0209648, IMG submission 185830) | Grasslands soil microbial communities from the Angelo Coastal Reserve, California, USA - Sample 9_17_2013_115cm (SPAdes) (version 2) | ecosystem: Environmental > Terrestrial > Soil >...
GTTGTCCAGTAACCGTCTTCAAATCCGTGAGGTTCGGTTTGAGCTGGCGCCCGTGCCGCTACGTCGACCGATTGAAACTCCTCGACCATATCGCTCGTCGGAGTGGGCGTCGCGTCGCCATTCACCGATCCGTTCAGTCATCGCGCAGGTTTAACACGGTGCGGCCGGCAACGCGGCGGTCGCGCAATGCGGCAAGCGCCTCGCCGGCCCGAGCCAGCGGAAAGACTATTGCCGCAGCAGGCTTGACCTTCCCCTGTTCATAAAGGCTGAAGATCTCGGCGAAGCACGCGGCGACCTGCGCCGGACGCCGTTTGCGATAGCGGCACCGAGGTGCCCCACCTCCCGCGATTTCGTGCCTTGGCGCTTTTCAGACGCCGGCCGCCCGCGCGCGTACATCGCCTCGTCATTGCCGGCGTCCGAAAACCTGCACAGAAGCTGACCTCTCGCGTTGCCGCGGGGCTGTCGGCCAATTGTTGACCATCAGCGAGGCAGCAGATCGTCGAAACGGAAGTAAGCCAGGACATTGGCGAAGCAAGGCTGCTGGACGAACGAGCTATCGCGGCTGCGCGAAGCAAGGAGCCCCGCTCGCCAACCTGGGACGCCCTCTTTGCTTCAGGAGTGTCGCCGCTTTGCTTAATGCGCGCCGGGCGCCGGTTGGTGTAGGATCATCGGCCTCTGAGGAGGCGCCATGGAGCCCGCAGGGCCAAGTCGCCTCGAACGTTGGCTCGCGGCAATCCTCGCGGCCGATGTGGCCGGCTATTCGCACCTGATCGAAGTTGACGAGGGGGGAACCCAGGCGACAGCACGAAACCCTGCGTCTCGGCGATATCGGCAAGCGTAGCGATGATCTTGATCGGCAGGTCCCGACCGCCGAACACGACTTCGGCGAACACGCCGCCAGTGCCGATATATTGGCTGCCGCCGGCCATGACTGTGATCACATCGGCGCCGGACTGGTTCCAATGTACCGTCGCGTCGAGGCCCTCATCCTTTAAATAACCGAACTCCTCGGCGATCGCGACTTGCGCGCCGAGCTGCGGGTCGCGCACCGCGGCGATCTCGATTTTCGGCTCCTCCAGCACTTCGGCCGCTTTTGCCGCAGTCGCCCGCAGCAGGTTCGGTAGTAGAGCCAGATCCAGGCTGCTGCCGGCCAGCTCAAACGCGCGACGCCGGGAAATGCGCCGGAAATCGATCATCCGCTACGTTTCTCGTCTTTGCAGTTGCATACTTCGTCTTCGCACAAGAATTGCGCAATTCTCATGCCCAGGCCCTGAGGGCAAGACCCCATTGCGGCCGTATGTCGCGATGGAGCAATCGACGGAACCGGTCGATCTTTCGGCGAAGGATCGACCACGCCTCAGGGTCGCATCTGCCATTCGATTGCCTCGATTCGGACGTCCTTCGAGGTCGTGATGTCGGCTCGACCGGAGCTCGCCCGCGCCGCGCACGTCGTCGCGGAACGGGGCAGATCCGAGCGGTGCGGTGATGCGCGAGCGTCGCGCGGTCACCCGGCGGCAATCCCCTCCGGATGCTGCGAAGTCAGCGCGATACTGGCGCCAGTGGATCGAAGGACCGCGGGTCGGCAGTCGTTTCCGCTTCGCTGAAGCCCATCGCGGCGAGGAACGCCGTCCGGACCTCGGCGGGCTGCCCAGTCTGGAAGATGTAGCCCTGCAAGCCGCGCCGGGCGAGCGGGTTGTCCATCAGCTCGGTGCGCGTGAACCCCTCGATGAACGCCGCGCGTTCCGCCACCGGCAGCACGATCGCGCGATTAGCCGCAGGATCGCGGATTATCGCCTTGGGGTCCTTGCCCTCGGCAATCGCCTTGATATCGTCGAGAAAGCGACGACGGATCATGACGATGCCGCGGTCGCTCGGGGCCAGATATTCTTGCGAGCGATCGGCGATGCGGCCCTGCCCGACCCAGGTTACGAAATCCTGATTCATCACATGACTGGTAATCCAGCGGCCGGTGGCGGGGTCTGCGATCGGCCCCTGCCAAGTCGGGATGCTGTTCTGGACATAGGGCTCACGCTCTCGCGGCACGCGGCTGAAATGCCACATGACGCTGAGCGTGTTTTCGTCGTCGACGGGCACGCGGAACTCGACGTGATTGCCGGTGAACAATCCGTTCGGCCACAGGCAGACCCGGCCGACCGTCCACAGGCGGTCATGCTCGCTCGTATCGGTGCGGATGCGCTTGTATTGAAATCCGTATTGGAATTCGCTGAAATCGACCTTGACGTGCTGCGGCGTGTAGGGGCCCGCGACGCCGCCGAGCCGGATGCTCCAGTTCGAGTGGGTCCATTCGAAATGCACCGGGTCAATCGAGTTTTCCTGGCACTGGAACCTATTGCATGGAATCTCGGCCTTGACGATCTGGCGGAAGCCGTTCTTCCACGAGAAGAATTCCCAGTCCGGCACGAGCGGCCGCGGCTCGGGACCGAGATAGGCCCATAACAGCCCGCCCAATTCCTCGACCGGGTAGGCCTTGATGCGGATCTCGTCGCGGATTCGCGCCTCCGGATGCGCTACGTCCTCGTAGGGCTGCGCCAGGCACCGCCCATCTGCGTCATAGAGCCAGCCGTGGTAGTTGCAGCGCAACCCGCAACTCTCGACATAGCCGTAGCTGAGGTCGGCGCGGCGGTGCCGACAATGCCGATCGATGAGGCCGTATTTGCCGCCTAGGTCCTTGTAGAGAACGAGATCCTCGCCCATGAGCCGCACCGCTAGCGTCCCGGGCTTCTCGAGCTCGCTGGCGCCGGCGATTGGCCACCAATAGCGGCGCAACAGATCGCCCATCGGGGTACCCCCACCGGTCCTGGTAAGAACCTCCCAGCGGCTGCCCGACTCTGGGCTGGTATGTTGCGGCATGATAGGTCCCGTGTCCTTATCGCACCCTCGCCTATAGCACCGGTGGCGCCGAAATGGATACCGTTGGGAAGACCGGGGAGACCACTTCGCGGCGCTGTCGCCTCAAATCCTATGGTCCGGCCAGGATCGTCTGCGCTGTTTCTTGTCCGCTCGCCAGCGCCGCCTCGACCGTGCCCATATCTGGGCCGCCATAGAGCGCCTCGCCAGAAAAGAATATGGCGCCACCATTAGCCGGGAGCCTCGCCGCACAGGTCCGCATTCGCATCCTAGCGGAGAATACCCGCCGCCCGTTCCGATCGAAGATTAGCCGAACTCTGTCACCTCGATCGCCCGCCGTGCGGCGGGCGCGATGCTTGCCCCTCCCGCGCGGATGGTCGTGCGAGCGGTCGGAAGTTCGGGTCGTCCATCAGCCCCGGCGGCGGCACGTATGACGAGGCGCCGATGATCGCCGGGTCGTGTGCCGCGATCTGGCGGATGCCGCGAAACCGGCCGCCAGCCGCAGCAATCTGCGCTTCGAGCACCTCGTCGACGTTTGGCAGCCGCAAATCGGCGAAGCTGACGATGCCGGCGCAAATCTTGGTACTGCCGCCGCGCCGATCTCTTCGGCGATCGCCCGGACGAACTCGCTCTCGCCGATCGGGTGCATCTCCTCGGCACCGCTGGTGCGGTAGCCCGAACCGCACTGAATGAATACGGTCGCGACCATGTTGTGCCCCGAGTTGACGGCAGCCAGCGGTTCGTCGAGCAGATAGCGGCTGCCCGAGTGATCCCAGAGATGATGGTGCGGGTCGACGATCGGCAGATCGGGCTCGAGGATCTCCTCCGTGAGCTTGCCAAGCCATGCGGGGATTGGGCAGCGGACGGAGATAGGCGCGGGCTTCGGTCGACATGGCAATCCTCCCGCAGCAGTTTCGCCCGACGGTATCGATTACGACTGGCGGAATTCGGCAAATCTACCCCGAAACGGCGGCAGAAACGCGCGCGCGGATTACGGAGTGGTGATTAAAAGCGGCCGTCACGCCCCCAACGCGCCGCCCAGTATTTCGCGCGCCGGCAGAGTGCCGTCGAGCGACCGCATGGTCCGGCGCTTGATTCTCCAGCCCTCCTCGGTGTGCACGAACTCCCAGCGGTTTGCCGCGACGCGGTGCACGTGAAACCCCTGCGACGAGCCGTGATTGGGAACCTCGAATACCGGGCCCACGTGGTCCGGCACCCGGATCTGGATATAAGAGATCGCGAATGCACTGTCCCCGGTGACCCTCACGTAGGGCAAGCTGGCAAAATGGGCGATCCCCTGCTCGATCGCCCGGCGGTGCTCGACGCTCGTCGATGTCCCGGCGATCGCCGCCGGCCCGGTCGGCCGGGGAAACTCGGCGCCGCGGTCGAACACGCCGTCCTCAGTGCATACAGAGGCGGTATACTCACCAGCGCCGGTGTCGGCGCTCGGCGGATGGGTGGACATCAAGTTGTAGATCTCGAGGCGGTCCTCGATCACGCGGAGCCGCTGTTCGAGCGTCCCGCCGTCGCTGCCGTGGGCTGCCATCTGGTACTCCTCGTTCCCGGCTAACGCCCGATCCTACCCGACAGGCCGAGGCCATGTCGCCGCGCCGAAATCCGGCGAACCTCAGATGAAGCCCGTCTCGGCAAGTCGGTCGACTTCGCTCGGACTGCGGCCGATTAGTTCGGTCAGCACCCACATATGTCATCGCCATAGCAGGCGCGCCACGATTGGTCGCGCCGCCGATATAGGCCGGCATCGGGATCGACTTTATCGAACGCTCGCAGACCCGTCAGGTGCCCATCCTGGTGCCGGTGACTTCGGGTCAGCGATGTGAGCTGTCGCAGCGGCCGATCGGCATCGACGCGATGTTCTGGCACACCCCGTGCCGCGCGCGTTCGGTCTGTCCCGCCGATCGCCTGTCTTTCCACGCCACAGCCCGACCCCCTCATCAGCGTTGTTGCGTCCCCGCAATTCGGGCCCTTTCTAATCAACCCCACCGATCATTCCGCCTCGATCAGGCGATCTCGTGGGGTTCACCGTGGGGGCAATTCAGGCTCGATCCCAAGCCTTCGCGCGCGGCGCGCGGATGCTGCGCACCGCGCTCGGAGCCGCGATCGCCGGCTATCTCGAAGATCCGAGCATCGTCGAAATCATGCTCAACCCCGACGGCCGGCTGTGGATCGACCGGCTGGCTGGTGGATTGGAAGATACCGGCTGCCATGTCAAGCCCGCTGACGCCGAACGGATCGTCAGGCTCGTCGCGCACCATGTCGGGGTCGAAGTCCATGCCGGTAGTCCGCGCGTCTCGGCCGAGTTACCTGAGAGCGGCGAGCGATTCGAAGGCCTAGTGCCGCCGGTCGTCGCCGCCCCCTGTTTCGCGATCCGCCGCCCCGCCGTCGCGATCTTCACCCTCGGCGACTACGTCACCGCCGGCATAATGTCGGCCGGACAGGCCGATGTCCTACGCGGGGCGGTCCGAGAACGGAAGAACGTACTCGTCGCCGGCGGCACCTCGACCGGCAAGACCACGCTGGTCAACGCGCTCCTGGCGGAGATCGCCAAAACCGGCGACCGCATCGTCCTGATCGAGGACACGCGCGAGCTGCAATGCACCGCGCCGAACCTGGTAGCGCTACGCACCAAGGACGGCGCCGCTTCGCTCTCGGACCTCGTGCGCTCGTCGCTGCGCCTGCGCCCCGACCGCATCCCGATCGGCGAGGTGCGCGGCGCCGAGGCGCTCGATCTGTTGAAGGCCTGGGGCACGGGGCACCCCGGGGGTGTCGGCACCTTGCATGCCGGCACGGCCATCGGCGCGCTGCGCCGCCTCGAGCAGCTGATCCAGGAGGCGGTCGTCACGGTCCCCCGGGCATTGATCACCGAGACGATCGACCTGATCGCCGTGCTCGCCGGCCGCGGTGCGGCACGGCGGCTCGTCGAACTCGCCGCCGTCGACGGGCTCGGCGCCTCCGGCGACTACATCGTCACGCCAGCAGGAGAACCCTGATGCCGCTTTACCGTATCCGCCAACGTTTCGCCGGGGCGTGCGTCTTCCTTTTCGTGTCGCTCGCCACGGCGCCGTCCTTCGCCGCCGGCTCGAACATGCCGTGGGAGCAGCCGCTCAACCAGATCCTGCAATCGGTTCAAGGCCCGGTCGCCAAGGTGATTTCGGTCATCATCATCGTCATCACCGGCCTGACGCTCGCCTTCGGCGAAACTGCCGGGGGATTCCGGCGGCTGATCCAGATCGTCTTCGGCCTATCGATCGCCTTCGCCGCCAGCTCGTTCTTCCTGTCTTTCTTCCAGTTCGGCGGCGGAGCCCTCGTCTGATGGAGCACGATGAGCCTGTCGCCGGGTATTACGCGCCCGTCCATCGCGCGCTGACTGAGCCGATCCTCTTGGGCGGCGCCCCGCGCGCCGTTGCGATCGTCAATGGCACGCTCGCGGCGGCGATCGGCCTGGGCCTGCGCTTATGGATCGCCGGCGGCGTCCTCTGGCTGATCGGCCATCTCGCGGCGGTCTGGGCCGCCAAGCGGGATCCGGCCTTCGTCGAGGTCGTGCGGCGGCACCTGCGCTACCCGCAGCACCTGGTCGCGTGAGCCTTGCGATGATGAGCCTCGCCGAATATCGCCGGCGGTCCCAATCCCTCGCCGATTTCCTGCCTTGGGCAGCGCTCGTCGAGAAGGGCGTCATCCTCAACAAGGACGGCTCTTTCCAGCGCACCGCCCGGTTTCGCGGACCCGACCTCGACTCGGCGACCCCGGCTGAGCTCGTCGCGACCACCGCCCGGCTCAATAACGCGCTGCGGCGGCTCGGCTCCGGCTGGGCGATCTTCATCGAGGCGCAACGCGAGCCTCCCAACCGCTATCCGGAAACCGTATTTCCCGACGCCGCGTCGCGTCTCGTCGACGCCGAGCGGCGAGCACAGTTCGAGGAAGAAGGCGCGCATTTCGAGAGCCGGCATTTCCTGACCCTCCTGTGGCTGCCGCCGGCCGACGAGGCGGCGCGCATCGAGGGCTGGCTCTATGAGGGGCTCCCGCGCGCTCGCGCCAATTGGCGGTCCTGGATCGCCGGGTTTGTCGATCGCAGCGACCGGGTTCTCGCGCTCATCGAGGGCTTCATGCCCGAGGCCGAGTGGCTCGATGATGGCGAGACGCTGACCTACCTCCATTCGTGCATCTCGGCCAGGCATCAGCGCGTGCGCGTGCCGGAGACGCCGATGCACCTCGACGCGATCCTTCCCGACGAAGAGCTGAGCGGTGGGCTCGAACCGCGCCTCGGCCGCGCGCATCTGCGCACGCTGACCGTGATGGGGTTCCCGTCGCAGACCTGGCCGGGCCTGCTCGACGATCTCAACCGGCTCGCCTTCCCCTACCGCTGGTCGACGCGCGCGATCTGCCTCGACAAGACCGACGCCTCCAAGGTGCTGGTGCGCATCCGCCGGCAATGGTTCGCCAAGCGCAAGTCGATCATGGCGATCCTCAAGGAGGTGATGACCAACGAGGCGTCGGTGCTGATGGACAGCGACGCCGCCAACAAGGCCCAGGACGCCGACGCGGCGCTGCAGGAACTCGGGTCGGATCTCGTCGGCGAGGCCTATGTCACCGCGACCGTGACCGTCTGGGACGAAGATTTCCAGGTCGCCGACGAGCGGCTGCGGCTCGTCGAGAAGACGATCCAGGGCCGCGACTTCACCTGCATGCGCGAGACGGTCAATGCGATCGAAGCCTGGCTCGGGAGCCTGCCAGGACATGTCTACGCCAACGTCCGCCAGCCGCCGATGTCGACCCTCAACCTCGCGCACATGATGCCATTCTCGGCTGTCTGGGCCGGGCCGGAACGGGACGAGCATCTCGATGCGCCCCCGCTCTTCTTCGCGAGGACCGAGGGCTCGACGCCGTTCCGCTTCTCGCTGCATGTCGGCGATGTCGGGCACACCTTGATGGTCGGCCCGACCGGCGCCGGCAAGAGCGTGCTGCTGGCGCTGATGGCACTGCAGTTCCGCCGCTATGCCGGGGCGCAGGTCTTCGTCTTCGACTTCGGCGGCAGCATCCGGGCGGCTGCGCTCGCGATGGGCGGCGACTGGCACGACCTCGGCGGCGCCCTCGCCGATGATGTCGCCGAGCCAGTCGCCCTGCAGCCGCTCGCGCATATCGACGATGCCGGCGAACGCGCCTGGGCGGCCGAATGGGTCGCGAACCTGCTGGCGCGCGAACACGTCACCGTCACTCCGGAACTGAAAGAGCATCTGTGGTCGGCGCTGACTTCGCTGGCCTCGGCCCCGGTCGCCGAACGGACATTGACCGGGCTCGCGGTCTTGTTGCAGTCGAACGCGCTGAAGCAGGCGTTGCACCCCTACACGGTCGACGGCCCGTGGGGCCGGCTGCTCGACGCCGAGACGGAGCGGCTGGGCGAAGCCGAAGTACAGGCCTTCGAAACCGAAGGGCTGATCGGCTCGGGCGCGGCAGCGGCAGTCCTCTCCTATCTCTTTCACCGCATCGAGGACCGCTTCGAGGGCCGCCCGACCCTGCTGATCATCGACGAGGGCTGGCTCGCGCTCGACGACCGCGGCTTTTCCGGCCAGCTCCGGGAGTGGCTGAAAACGCTGCGAAAGAAGAATGCGAGCGTCATCTTTGCGACGCAATCGCTCGCCGACATCGACGGCAGCCCTATCGCGCCGGCGATCGTCGAGAGCTGCCCGACGCGGCTGTTCCTGCCGAACGAGCGGGCGCTCGAGCCGCAGATCGCCGCCATCTACCGCCGCTTCGGCCTCAACGACCGCCAGATCGAGATTCTGAGCCGCGCGACCCCCAAGCGCGACTACTACTGCCAATCCCGGCGCGGCAACCGGCTCTTCGAGCTCGGCCTCTCCGAGGTCGCGCTCGCCTTCACCGCCGCCTCCTCAAAATCCGACCAGACTGCGATCGCCGAAACCGTCGCGTCGCATGGCCGCGACGGCTTCGCCGCGGGGTGGCTGCGCCGCAAGGGGCTCGATTGGGCAGCCGACATGCTCACCGACGAGAAGGCCTCGTCATGACCCGCCGCTTTCGCGCCGCACTTCTCGCCGGCGCCGCCTGCGTCGCCCTCTCGTTTCCGGTCACACCGCTCCGGGCCGACCTGATCGTCTTCGATCCGACCAGCTATCTGCAGACCGTGCTGATCGCCGCGCGCGAACTGCAGCAGATCAACAACGAGATCCAGAGCCTCGAAAACGAGGCCATGATGCTGATCAACCAAGCGCGGAACCTGGCGAGCCTGCCGTATTCCGCGCTCGCACAGCTCGAAGCCTCGATCCAGCGCACGCAGCAGCTCCTCCAGCAGGCACAGCGCATCGCCTACGACGTCACCACGATCGACAAGGCGTTCACGAGCACCTACCCGCAGAGCTATCCGCTCTCGACCTCCTCGCAGCGGCTGATCGCGGACGCGCAGACCCGCTGGCAGAACGCGCTCGCGGGCTTCCAGGATGCGATGCGGGTGCAGGCAGGCGCGGTGCAGAACCTCGACAGCACCCGGACCCAGATCGACTCTCTCATCTCCTCGAGCCAGTCGGCAACCGGTGCCCTCCAGGCCGCCCAATCCGGCAACCAACTTGTCGCGCTGCAAACCAAGCAGCTCGCCGACCTGACCGCGGTCCTGGCTGCGGTCGCTCGCGCGCAGAGCCTCGAAGGCGCCCGCACCGTCGAGAACCAGGAACAGGCACAAGTCCAGCTCTCGCAGTTCCTCAACTACGGCTCGGGCTACCAGCCCCAGCCCGTGCAGATGTTCCACTGATGCGCCCGCTTGTTAGCCGTATAGCCGGCTTCAGCGCTGCTGCGGCGGCGGTGGTGGCGACGGCAGTCCACCTCCGGCACGACCTCATCAGGGCGCGAGATCATGGCCCCGTAGTCACCGGGATGCCGAGCGATTCACTCGCGCGCGAGCTCGACCGCTGCCGCCTTATCGGCATGGCTGCGAAGGATGATACGGACTGCGAAGCCGCCTGGGCCGAGAACCGGCGCCGCTTCTTTGCGCCGCTCTCGGACCATTCCCCGGCCGACAATTCCAGCGAGGCCGAGCCGAAGCCGGAGGCCAAGTAGGCGATGGGCAGCACCGGTGTCATCGACGGCTTTCTCGGCACCTTCACCCAATACATCGACTCGGGTTTCGGGCTGCTGCAGGGCGAAGTGCGCTGGCTCGCCGGCGTATTAATCGCGATCGACATCACGCTCGCCGGCCTCTTCTGGACGATGGAGCCCGACGAAGACGTGATCGCGCGCCTCGTCCGCAAGACTCTCTACATCGGTTTCTTCGCCTTCATCATCGGCAACTTCAACAACCTGGCGCAGATCGTCTTCAACTCGTTCGCCGGGCTCGGGCTGAAGGCCGGCGGCGGGACATTGAGCCAGGCGCAGCTGCTGCAGCCGGGCCGCCTCGCCCAGGTCGGCATTGATGCCGGCAAGCCGATCCTAACCGCGATCTCCAGCCTCACCGGCTTTGTCGCGTTCTTCGACAACTTCATCCAGATCATGATCCTGCTGATCGCCTGGCTGATCGTCGTCATCAGCTTCTTCATCGTGGCGATCCAGCTCTTCGTCAGCCTCCTCGAATTCAAGCTGACGACATTGGCGGGCTTCGTGCTGGTACCGTTCGGCCTCTTCGGCCGCACCGCTTTTCTCGCCGAGAAGGTGCTCGGCAATGTCGTCTCGTCCGGCGTCAAGATCCTCGTGCTCGCCGTCATCGTCGGCATCGGCTCGACGATCTTCGGCCAGTTCACAAGCGGCTTCAACAACCCGCCGACCATCAGCGACGCGCTGACCCTGATCCTCGCCGCACTGTCGCTGCTCGGCCTCTCGATCTTCGGGCCCGGCATCGCCAACGGTCTGATCGCGGGCGGGCCGCAGCTCGGCGCCGGTGCCGTGGCGGGGACGGGTCTCGCTGTCGCGGGTTTGGGGGCCGCCGGAGCCGTGGGGCTCGGCGCGGCGGGAGGCGTCGCCGCGGCGGGGGTGCGCGGCGCCGCTTCCGTCGCCGGCGGCGCAGTTGGCGCCTATCGCACGGGCGCGGCCGGGAAGGGAGTGGCCACCGGGATCGCAGCCGGCACCGCGAATGTCGCCAAGGAAGGCGCGCTGGCTGCGATGAGCCCGCTGCGGCGTGCCGCGGCGTCGCTGAAGGAGCGCTTCGATGCCGGGGTCCCCGGTTCCGCGCAGGGCTCTTCCTTGGCGCCGGCATCCGGCGAGCCGGCCTGGGCGACCCGTATGCGGCGCCGGCAGACCGCTTCGCACGGCGCCTCGGCTGCCAGCCATGCGTTGCGCTCCGGCGATCACCCAAGCGGCGGCTCCTCCGTCGATCTTTCCGAGGAATAGCAGATGTTCAAGCGCCCTTCCGTACGCTACGGCGCGACACCCGAGCCGGAGACGCCATATCAGCGGGCTGGCCAGATCTGGGACGACAGGATCGGCTCGGCCCGCGTGCAGGCGAAGAACTGGCGGCTCGCCTTCTTCGGCATGCTCGTGCTGAGCGGCGGTCTCGCCGGCGGGATCGTCTGGCAATCGGCGCGGGGCACAGTGACGCCCTGGGTCGTCGAAATCGACAAGCTCGGCCAGGCGCAAGCCGTCGCACCGGCCGTCGCCGACTACCAGCCGACCGACCCTCAGATCGCTTGGCATCTCGCGCGCTTCATCGAGGAGGTGCGCGGCATCCCGGCCGATCCGGTCGTGCTGCGCCGGAACTGGCTCGGTGCCTACGACTATGTCACCGACAAGGGCGCCCTTGCGCTCGACGGCTATGCCCGGCGCAGCGACCCCTTCGCCCAGATCGGCAAGACGCAGGTCGCGGTCGAGGTGTCGAGCGTCATCCGCGCCTCCGACGACAGCTTCCGCATCGCCTGGACCGAGCGCCACTACGCCGACGACGCGCTGACCGCGACCGAGCACTGGACCGCCATCCTGACGATCGTTGTCAAGACGCCGACCGACGCCGATCGGCTGAAGAAGAACCCCCTCGGCCTCTACGTCCGCGCCCTCAACTGGTCCAAGGATCTCGGCTGATGCGCCAACTTCCTGTGATTGCGATCCTGCTAGGCTCGGCCTCGCTCTGCGCCTGCTCGACGGCCTGGAAACCGCCGGAGATCAGTTACGACGACACGCCGCGCCAAGCGGTTTTGGAGCCAAACCCACCAAAGCCGGTGCAGGTCGTGCAACTACCGAAGCCCTTGCCGCTCCCGGGTCAATTGAAGCGGCGGCAGCGAGGGTGGCATTCACCGCCGGAGCCCGCCGATCCGCACCTGCGCGTCGAGGAAGCCAATCGCGCGGCCCGCATACAACCGGGCCGCGCCGATTATCTGAATGCGATCCAGGTGTATCCCTTCTCCGACGGCGCGCTCTACCAGATCTATGCCGCCCCCGGCGAGATCACCGACATCGCATTGCAAGCGGGCGAGAAGCTCGTCGGCTCCGGACCCGTCGCAGCCGGCGACACGGTCCGCTGGATCATCGGCGAGACCGAGAGCGGGACAGGGACCGCAACGCGCGTGCACATTCTCGTCAAGCCGACGCGGCCCGATCTCGTCACCAACCTCGTCATCAACAGCGATCGGCGGACCTACCATGTCGAGCTGCACTCGGACCAGACGACCTACATGGCGTCGGTCTCCTGGGGCTATCCCGAGGACCAGCTGATCGCGCTCCGGCGGCAGAACGCCGCGGCCGAGCTGGCGGCGCCGATCGCGACGGGCGTCGATATCGCGGCGCTCAACTTCCGCTACAGCATCGAGGGCGACAACCCGCCGTGGAGGCCGCTGCGCGCCTTTGATGACGGCCGGCAGGTGTTCATCGAGTTTCCGCGCGGCATCGGCCAGGGCGAGATGCCGCCGCTCTGGGTCGTCGGCCCGGCCGGGGGCGGGGAGCTCGTCAACTATCGGGTCCGAGGCAACCACATGATCGTCGATCGCCTGTTCGCCGCGGCGGAATTGCGGCTCGGCGGCCAGCATCAGCAGCTCGTGCGCGTCGTCCGCTCTGACGGGAGGCCGCAATCATGACCGACCCGGAAGGAGGAAGCGCGCAGATCGAGACGGAGATGCGCCTGCGGCCGAGCCGCCCGCCGGTGACGCGGCTGTCGCGCAAAGTGCTGATAGCGCTCGGCACCATCGCGGCCGGCGCTGTCGCCGCCGCGCTGCTGTTCGCGCTCGAACCTCATCGCGGGACGACCGACGCCGAACTCTACAACATCCACGACGCAGGGACCCCCGAAGGCCTCGCGAACCTGCCGCGCGATTACACCGGGCTGCCGCGCAAGGTGCCGCAGCTCGGCCCCCCGCTCCCCGGCGATCTCGGCCCGCCGATCGTCAGCGCAGGAGCGCCAGCGCCTCCGACCTCGCCCGATCCCGAGCAGCAGGAGCGGGAGGCTGCTCTCAAGAGCCGCCTCTTTGTTCAGGCGAATTACCAGCAGGCGGTAGCCGCCGCCGCGCCGGCAGCCTCGGCCCCCACCTCGGCCCCGCCCACCGAGGGCGGAGATACGGGGACTCCTTCCTCACGGGACCAGAAGCTCGCCTTCCTCGATGGTCCCGTCGACCGGCGCACAGCCAGCCCAGACCGCGTCCAGCCGCCGGCGAGCCCCTACGTCCTGCAGGCGGGCTCCGTGATCCCGGCGGCACTGGTCACCGGCATCCGGTCCGATCTGCCGGGCGAGGTCACCGCCCAGGTGACCGAGGACGTCTGCGACAGCCCGACCGGCAAGATTCTGGTCGTCCCGCAAGGTGCGCGCCTCGTCGGCAAGTACGACGCACAGGTCTCCTTCGGCCAGTCGCGGGTGCTGCTGGTCTGGACACGCTTGATTATGCCGAACGGCCGGTCGGTCGTTCTGGAGCGTCAGCCGGCCGCCGACGCGGAAGGCTATGCAGGCCTCGAGGACGAGGTCGACAACCATTGGGGCCTGCTGTTCAAGGCCGCCATCCTCTCGACCTTGCTGAGCGTCGGGTCGGAGGCGGGCACGAGCAACACCGAGAACTCGCTCGTGCAGGCGATCCGCCAGGGCGGCTCGCAAGGCTTCAACCAGGTCGGAGAGCAGGTGGTCGGACGCTCCCTCAACGTTCAGCCGATCCTGACGATCCGGCCAGGGTTCCCGGTTCGCGTGCTCGTGACCCACGACCTGGTCCTCGAACCCTATCGCGGCTGAGGAAGCTGTGATGGCGAAGCTGAAGCTCGGCAAGATCCCGGACGACAAGCCGGTCAGGCTGACGATCGAGCTGCCCGCTGCGATCCATAGCGATCTCGTCGCCTATGCCAATGCCCTCGGCCGCGAGACCGGGCAGAGCGCCGTCGAGCCGGCAAAGCTGATCGGTCCCATGCTAGCGCGGTTCATGGCGACCGACCGCGTCTTTGCCAAGCTGCGGCGCGCAACCTTCACCTCAGAGAAGGTGTCGTAAGCGCGCTTCGTCGCGCAGGAACGCCACAAACCGGCCAACGGTGGCGTCTTCCAATCCTGGAAGCCAGGCCAAAGCAATTTCGATCGAGGCATTCGGGTCGTCGATCACCTTAAAGACCACACCCGGGAACGCGACTTCGGACTGGCTGGCGGTCGCAACGCTGATGCCAAAACCCGCGGCGACGAGCGCAAAGACGCACTGTTCGCTGGCGGCATGCGAACGGAATCTGGCCCCGTTCCCAAGGAACGACGCGTATAATTCGCGGGCCGCCTGACTTTCGTCCCACCCCTGAACCAGAATGATCTCGCCGTGCAGAGCATCCCAGTCGACGGTTGCACGCTCTGCCAGTGGATGCCCGAACGGGAGCGCTGCCACCAGCCGTTCCCGGTATAACGGCACGCTTGCCAGATGAGGCCACAGCGCATGGCTCAGCATCAGGGCGACATCCAAGCGGCGCTCCTCCAGCGCCGCGGAAAGGTCCAGGTCGCTCGTCTCCGAAACGGTGAGCACTACGCTTGGGTGTGATTCGTGCCAGCCGGCCAGGAGGCTGCCGAAACGCGCCCCGATCGGAGGCATCCGAACACCGAGCCGGATTTCACCCGCCTCACCTAGGCCGTGCTGGATTCCTGCGCGTTCGAGCGCATCGAGTTCGGCGAGGGCGCGCCTTACGTGCCGCATCACCGCCCTGCCGCCGCCGGTGAGGCGAACGCCGGCACGCCCTCGCTCAAACAGCGCCAAGCCAAGCTCGTCCTCGAGTCGACCGATCCGGCGACTGATCGTCGACGTATCCAACCCGAGTGACCTGGCGGCACGACCGAAGTTCCCCGCACTCGCCGAAACCGACAGGTACCTGAGATCACGGATCTCCATTAGCGAGGGACCCGCACGTCGGTAACGATGACGATATCCGTGAGATGCCGGGACAGGCCCAACTCGATCATCCCGGCGTAAAGTTCATGGGTGGCTGTTGCGATGCGACCGACGGATACGCCTTCGGCTGCCGGCTCGCTTCCCCGCCCAACAGCGCCGGGAACATGTCGCGGCGCATGGCGGGGCCATGGTCGGCAAGAGCCGGTTGCAACCCTGGATCCGGCCACCGTCGCCTCTTCGGCGGAGATAGACCGCGTGGGAGGTATGGAATTCGTCGACCTCCAAGTCGCTGCTGACCTGAGCGTCCCAACCGAGCCGTTCCTTGAAAATCCGGAACCGAAGCCGATGCATCGCGGCGAGTTCGTCGAGGAACTCGCCAGATCCTTTGGGGCTGAGGAGTTGGATCAATGTTCGCCTCCGGCCGCGCTGCCCACCGCCCGAGTCACAAAGGGCGTGCCGATCAGCGTGCTGGACTCGAATTCCCGATAGACCGTCAAGCCCGATACGACCCCGACATTCGTCGGTTTCCGTTCACATTGCGTCGCGAGGACCGCGATCGCGGAATTCGGATGGGTGGCTCCGGCCCATGCCGAGCGCATTCCGCTGACGTATCGTCGGTCCGGTTCACGCGGATCGATCCGCAAGGGCGGTTTGTCGTCGGTACGCATGGCCTGCACTCGTGTCGGTTGAGCTGATCTCGCGGACAGACACTACCTTTTCGGGAAAAATCAACGCTTTGAGCGGAAATTTCCGGAAAGGGGAAATTTCCGAGATGCAGGTTACGGTGCGAAACGGAACACCGACGGCGGCATGGAGCTACCACGAGCAGTTCGTCTGGCATTTTTGTAACGGCACCCGGCCAGGCGGCTCGCGCGACAATCAGCCGAAACAATGGGGAAGGGAGGAGTTCGTCGCCGCAGTGGATCCCGGCCGCCGCCTGAAGCTAGACGTCCGTTTGGTTGGGTATTGGGTGGAGGGTAAGCTCCCTTCCAAAAAATATGCCGAACCCATCGTTAATGCGTTTTTTGGGACGGAGCGCCGGTATCACGATTGGAAACGCCGCCTCCAGGCGGCCCTTACCCGAGCCAGAGAGGACCGCGGTCTCCGGCTGTGCCCGCGGTCCTTACCCGATCTGCCGCAACGGATCGCAAGTTTCACCGGGCGCGAGACTGCGCTCCGCCGGCTAAGGGCGGTACTAAGGGTGAATTCCGCCAAGCCCTGGGCGGTCGTGCACGGGCTCCCCGGGGTTGGCAAGACCGCGCTCGCAAACGAATACGTTCGACGATACCGGGATCGCTACAAGGGTATCTGGTGGTGCGCCGCCGAGAATCGCTCTGCCGTACTGGCAAGCCTTGCTGAGCTCCGGACGACGATTGGCATCGCGGGGCGCGACGAGGTCAATCTCGAGGGGATGGCCCGGGCAGCGGTTCGCCGCCTGCCGAAGGACTGGCTCCTGATCTACGACAATGCGGCTCCTGGGGCGATAGACGATCTGCTGCCAAGCGAACGCACCCCGCTGCTGGTCACCTCGCGTTTTCCGACCTGGCAGCAATTTGCGAGCGAGGTGGCTCTCCAATGCATGACCGAGAAAGAGGCGGTGGAGTTCCTGCAGAGACGTGCCAAACTGCTCGACCAATCCGGTGCGAAGGTTCTCGCCACGGTTCTAGGACGGCTTCCGCTGGCGCTCGACCATTCAGCGGCGTACTGCCGCCTCGTCGGGATCAGCTTTCGCGATTATGCATCGATCGCAACGAAGCTAATCGATGTTCTGCCGGAGAACACGATCTATCCGAGGAGCGTTGCCACCACCTTCGAGCTTGCGATTGATGCAGCGTCCGGGCGATGCCCCGACGCGGAGAGGCTGGTAGCCTACCTTGCCCACTGTGCGCCCGAGCAAATCTCGGAAGCGCTGGTCGAGGGCGAGATCGCGAATATTTCGGAGCGCGCTCACGCGCTGATAGCTCTCATCGGCGTCTCGCTCTTGCGTCCCCATCCTTTGGCGGACGGCACGCCGGCTTGGACCATGCATCCTCTGGTTCAAGAAGTCGGGCGCGCGCGAGCCGAGAAGAACGGGCATGCCCGACCCGCCACCGAGCGCCTCATAAGGCGCCTTGCCGACATCTATCCGCAAGATGCTGGACGCAAGTCGACCTCTTGGGCGCTCTTCACTCATTTGACGCCACATCTTCTGAGCGTCCTCCACCACCTTCACCAACGCGAGGACTTTTGGGAGTCCGACAACAGTGCGCTTCTCGAGCCCCTCGCAAGACTCGTCATCTTCGCTTTATTGCGGGCTGGAGAGGACGAGCGCCGCGGGGAGGGGCATGTCGTTCCCGAGTATCTTGCCACAGTGCTGGCTGGTTTCTATGAAGTTGAGCCTTTATCCGGGGGCATAGACATTCTTTTGCGCCGTCACCGAGATGCGTGGCCCGAATTGCTTGATCGCCTTCTGAGCACAGATAATTATGTTGTGCGTTACGCCGCGGCCAAGTCGTTAGCAAAAGCGCATATCACAAGACCGCAGCTGACGACGGTTGAGGAAATCGCCGCATTACTGGAACAAAACGATCTCAACAAATTCGAGCTCGGCGGTGTCGCGCTTGCACTAATCTACACGTCGCAGCCCAAATTGATCGAGAGTCGGCATCTCCAGAAGGTGGCCAACCGCAACTTTTATCCTGGGTGGAGGATACTTGGCGATCTCGCACTCAACCTAGCCCTCCAGGGATATGATCCGCTGAAGGTGATTACCGACCAGCGGTTTTGGGCCTCGATTTGGGAGTTCTTCGAGATCGAGGTCGCTGAAATCGAAGCTGCGGCGACGTTTATGGCACACCCGAGATCCGACAGCCCTAGCTTTGCATCGAGCCGCGTGGAGGAGAGCTACAGAAACCTGATTACGATTGAAAGATGGCGGGAGGCGGCGCTCGACCGCTCGGCTCCGAGCGAGTGCGGGATCTGCAAGCTGCTTGCGGGATA
>Ga0209648_10001644_pt1 | contig 18116 bp, 20 predicted proteins | sample GraSoi2013_115cm_FD_185830 | JGI IMG/M metagenome (GOLD analysis project Ga0209648, IMG submission 185830) | Grasslands soil microbial communities from the Angelo Coastal Reserve, California, USA - Sample 9_17_2013_115cm (SPAdes) (version 2) | ecosystem: Environmental > Terrestrial > Soil >...
ATCCGGCAACGCCGACGGGCGCGAGTGCGTATTTGCTTCTGGCCGGGACGCAACGCAACGACAAGAAGTTCGCCGAATCGAACGCGACCTTGCAGCTGTTCGTCGATAAATATCCGGAACACGATTTTGTGCCGACAGCGCGTCTGGCAATGGCGGCGAATTTGGAATCGATGGGCAAAACAGATGAGGCCCTTTCGATTTATCAACAGGTCGCCGTTAAATACGCAAACACTTACAACGGGCCGCTTGCGCTTATTTCGGAAGTGCCATTGTTAAAAGCGAAGAACCGAATCGAAGATGCGCGCCGAGTTTGTGAAGAAATTCTGACGAAATATCGGATGCCAGGCCCGCAAACTGAAGGTACGCGGGATGACCGCATCGAGACAATCTGGGCAGGCGAGGCGATGAGGCAATTGCGTTCGTTGAAGCCACCTGAACGGCCAAAGCCAGCGCCAGGGGCGGCAAGTTTGCCAGCGCCGCCGGCTGGGCCGGGCGCTCCGCCAATGATCGCCGCCCCGACCGCACCTATTCCGGCTGCAGCACCAACTGTCGGGGCGATGTCGCCCGCGGGTGCGCCGACACCAAAAAAGCCGAAATAACTAGGTAGGGGCGATTGGTAGTGCATCATTTTGAAATTGGCAATCGGTTTTGAGCCGTGCCAGGTTGCTGTTGATTGAAAACGCACCTGAAAGGCAAAAAGCTTGATCTCGCCCAGCTTGGCAAGGCGATTGTCGATGCTGCAACAGAAACGAGCAGGCCGAAGCGTCCGAAGCGGCGGTGGATCAAACCAAGAGTTAAACGACGTCCTCGTCCTCCATCTGGCGCAAAATAAATTCTCCGAGCAGCGGCACTGCAAATAAATATCTGCCATGCCGATTTTTGTATATCAAACCGGTATCGATTAGCGTCGCGAGCATCTGATTAACATGGCTATTGCTAAACGGATTTTTCAATGTTTGAGATTCGACGACTATTTCCTGTACTGTAAATTCGTCGTCGGCCCTGTTGAGATGAGCAATCACTGACAGCAGCACTCTCTGCCGATCTGTCGCCTTGCCCCAGCGGCCTGCAAAGAAATCTTTATCCAGCTTCCTGACGATCTCGTCCATAGGAACCCTGAGTTCCTCCCCAATATCAATTTTTTGAATGAAAACGTCATAAAGCTCACGACAGATGAATTGGATGAAGAACGGATACCCACCGGATGTTACGATGATTAAGTCAACCGTTTTCGACGGAAACGTGATGGGGCAACGTTTCTTTTTAAGCGGCTCTGTAATCGCTTCGCGGCTATCCGATTCGTTGAGCTTTGTGAGAATGATAACCTCAAACATTCGTTCAGAAAACGTTCTCGTATCGACCAACTTCGAAAAAAGCGTCGGCAATCCTACGAGCACAAGTAGAAACGGGACGCCCTTCTTTTGAATGGACTGAAAAACGTCTAGAAGCAACGAGAGCGGATATTGCTCCTTCTCAGCGTGATCAGACATAGTTTGCGCCTCATCGTATGCAAATACGATTCCCTTAAATCCAAGCGGTTTTAACCGCTCCCAAACAAATTCTAGGATTGACTTGAGCTTATCAGAGGGCAACCCAGGAGCTTTCTTGTAAAGCTCGATTAGCTTGTCATATCCAATCCGCTCTTCTTTAAATTCTTCGCCAAATCCTTTCGCCTTTGGCTGACGGAGCACAAGTCCCGATGTCACCACGGACAAATCGGTTAGGAACCGAATCACTAACGTCTCCTCGCTTACACTGGCAGACTCCGAAAGATCGGTGCCGACCCAAAGCCATTTTCTCCTTATCGCCAATGGTTTCCATGTCTCCAAGAGAACCGTTTTCCCGACTCCGCGGAGTCCGGTCAAAACTGCGTTTTTTAGGATTGTTTTCTGGCCTAAAAGGCGGGCGAAGTCCCTCGTTTCTTGGCCGCGACCTGCTAAATGCGGCGGCATGTGCCCCGCACCGGGTTTAAAAGGATTGGCAAACTTCATATTTAGTCCTGATTATTTAGTTGACTAAATTTAGCCTTAAGGCTAATTTCTGTCAACAGGCTAAATATGAATCAACTGACCGTCTCCCGCCAAGCGCAAATTCTCCGCTGTCTCTGTGAAGGAAATAGCATGAGGGCGACGGCGCGACTGGTCGATTGCTCGTTCAACACGGTTTCCAAATTACTCATCGAAGTCGGTCGAGCCTGCACAAAATTTCAGGACAAGGCGTTGCGCAATCTCCCCTGCAAGCGCCTTCAAGTTGACGAAGTTTGGGGTTTTGTCGGGGCAAAAGACCTCAACTGCTCAAAAGAGAAAAAGGCGCAAGGTTGGGGTTCCGCTTGGGTTTGGACTGCGCTTTGCGCCGATTCAAAATTGCTCGCGACATGGTTCATCGGCCCGCGCGTTCCACAATCCGCATATCATCTTTTGTATGATTTGCGAGACCGCCTTGCACCCGACCACGGGGTGCAAATCACAACGGACGGTTTCGCGATGTATCTCAAGCCAGTCCATTCGGCGTTCCTCGGTCGAGCCGATTATGCGCAGTTGCAAAAAATCTACGGTGCGGAGCCGACTTCGTCAGGCCGCTACAGTCCTGCGCAGTGCATGGGAACACGCCGCGCCATTATCTCTGGAAATCCAGACCCGAAACATATCAGCACATCATACGTTGAGCGGCAGCACATGACCTTGCGAATGTCGAATCGCCGGTTCACGCGCCTAACCAATGCGTTTAGCAAAAAACTAGAAAACCTTGAGCATTCGGTCGCGCTTTACGCGATGCATTACAATTTTGCTCGAATCCATCGAAGTCTGCGCGTCACGCCAGCGATGGAAGCTGGCATCACAGATCACGTTTGGAGCGTCGAAGAAATTGTCGATCTTATCGATGAAGAGAAACCCTTAACCTAGAAAAGGAGGATACCTGTGGCATTTTCAATACAAACAAAATTAGCTGCTTGGCAACGAGCTGGCGGTAGATGTGAGTGCGAACGCATTATGTGCGGGCACGGATTCGGTAGTCGCTGCAACGCGACTCTTTTTCCGGGCGCGTGGGAAGCGCACCACAAAACTGCGGTTGCGGCTGGCGGCACGGATAGCTTGAGTAACTGCGAAGCCCTCTGCATTCCGTGCCACCGAAGCACGCGAACTTACGGATATTGAAATAATTTTTTAATTTCAGACGTAATTTCAACCATCGACTCCGGTTGGAAGGCGATCTTTCCAACCGGATCGACATTCCCGAAAACCTCAAGTCTCAGACTTTCTTCATCAATTTTATCGCGCAGAGCTGGCGCGAGTTTACCAAACAAAAATTCGCACGTTGATTGCCAACTTCCGCACGTGAGAAAAACGTACGCTTCGCTTCCGTTTCCCGGCTCGCCCTGACAACTTTGGAGCGTTTGGACGCTCGGAAAATCGTTCAAAATGGCGATCAGCTCTGCAATTCCCTCATCCACGCGGGCGTTAACTTTGACAGGAACCTCGCGATGAACAGGCATTTTACCCCTTTTAAATCGAATCGCTTTTCACTTCTAGAAAGCGCGTGCCATGCCGTCCAGCCCAAAATGATGCACTACCGGGGCGATTGACCTCAATCGCCCGCGGGCGGTTCGGTGAACCGCCCCTGCTGATCGCGCTTAGCGCTTCGAAAATTGGAAGCGTTTGCGCGCGCCGGGCTGGCCGGATTTTTTTCGCTCTTTCATCCGCGGGTCGCGTCGAAGCAAACCCTCGCTTTTCAATCCGCCGCGAAGATTGGCGTCGGCTTGAATGAGTGCGCGTGAGATCGCGAGACGCGCTGCTCCGGCTTGGCCGGCAACGCCGCCGCCGCTGGCATTAATGAAAAGATCGTAAGTGTTGACCATCTTCGCCGTTTGTAATGGTTGAAGCACTATGTTCTGCAACGGAACACTCGGGAAATAATCTTCGAAATTGCGGCCGTTGATGTCGATTTTGCCGCTCCCCGGAGTCATCCGAATGCGAGCGACGGAAGTTTTTCGACGACCGGTGGCGATGAATTCCTGTGCTTGAGCCATAAAAAATTGGTTAGGCGAGCTTGACCGATTGCGGCTGCTGCGCGCTGTGAGGATGGGATTCTCCGCGGTAAACTTTGAGCTTTCGATAAACCGCGCGGCCGAGTCGGTTGTGCGGAATCATTCCGCGGACCGCTCGCTCGATCAATAGCTCGGGATGACGAGCCCGTCGCGCCCGAACGTTCTCGGATTTATGTCCGCCCACGTAGCCGGAGAAACTCATGAAGCTTTTCTGCTCTTCCTTTTTGCCGGAGACACGGACCTTCTCGGCGTTGATGACCACGACGAAGTCACCAGTATCGACATGCGGCGTGAAAATTGTTTTCTCTTTGCCGCGCAAAAGTCTCGCCGCCTTGACCGCCACGTGGCCCAGCACCTGATCCTTGGCATCGATCAGCCACCACTTGCGGTCGACTTCGTTGGCTTTGGCGGAAAACGTCTTCATCGGCGTTGGAAAAAGGGCACGGAAGCTACCGGTCGGGAAGGTCACTGTCAACCGGCGGAATCGGAGGCGGCACTGGCATCGCGCGGAATTGTGCTAACGCTTATCATCGACGACGGCGTTCGCTCGCGTGGTCACCGTAAAGATATTTTCAATCCGAAGTTCAATTATGCGGCTGCTGCGTTTGGCCCGCGCGCGCGATATCGCACCGTGTGCAGCATCGATTTTGCGGGCGGTTATGCCGAACGAGCCGAGGCGCTCGTCGCGCGGAACCCATAAGGGCGGTCCGACTCGAATTTGTTGATCTTGTAGCAGTCCGCTTAACTGCCGCGCCGATTCGGCGCTGGGATTTTGTTAAGGATCGGCTGAATTGATGGATCGGCCTTGAGCATCGCCGCATGCATGGTGTCGTGGAATTCCTTATGCGCCTGGCGCATTTTCTCGCGCGCGGCCTGAACCGATGGTTCCTGCATCGCTTTGCGATGAGCGGCTTGCACTTTCTGGCGTTCTTCCGGCGAAAGATTCGCGAGATGTTTTTCCCAGCGACGTCCGCGTCCGCCTTGGTCCTCGTCCTGGCTTCGAGCTATCGGCGTGAATTGAAGCGCAATCCCCAAGGCCGACATCGTTATCAAAAATTTCATTTTCATCGAAAAGAAAAACCCGACATCATGCCGAAAGTTGCGGCGTGAAAAAGGTCACTGGTCATTTCGTGCGCGACGGCTTAATTCGTTCTCGCGATGTCGAACCCTGCTCCTCAAAAAACCGCGATTAGTCCGCGGCGGGAAGAAGATTTTCCAGAATGGTATCAGCAAGTGGTGCGGGCGGCTGAGCTGGCCGAGTCATCGGACGTGCGCGGCTGCATGGTCATTCGCCCATGGGGTTACGGCATTTGGGAGAACATGCAGCGGCAGCTCGATGGCATGCTTCGCGCGACCGGGCATCGCAATGCTTATTTTCCTCTTTTTATTCCGCTGAGTTATTTCGCGAAGGAAGCCGAGCACGTCGAAGGCTTCGCGAAGGAATGCGCCGTCGTCACGCACACCCGCCTCGAAGTCGATGCCGATGGAAAAATGAAACCCGCGAGCCCGTTGAACGAGCCGCTGGTGGTTCGGCCGACTTCGGAGACCATCATCGGCGCGAGTTACGCGAAGTGGGTGCAATCGTATCGCGATCTTCCAATCCTCATCAATCAATGGGCCAACGTGGTGCGTTGGGAAATGCGGCCGCGTTTGTTTTTGCGCACGACGGAGTTTCTCTGGCAGGAGGGTCACACTGTGCACGAAACGGAAACGGAAGCGCGGGAGGAAACGAAACGAATGCTCGACGTTTACGAGACTTTCGTGCGCGATCACCTCGCCGTTCCGGTTTTCAGCGGCGAGAAATCGGACAGTGAACGTTTCCCCGGCGCCGTCCAGACGTTGACGATCGAGGCGATGGTGCAGGACCGGAAAGCGATCCAGGGCGGAACATCGCACTTTTTAGGACAAAACTTTTCGCGTGCGAGTGGAATTCAATTTCAGAATCGCGAGGGCAAACAGGAATTCGGCTGGACGACCAGCTGGGGGATGACCACGCGGATGGTCGGCACGGTCGTTATGATGCACGGTGATGACGACGGACTGGTCTTACCGCCACGAATCGCACCGACCCAAATTGTAATTCTGCCGATTACACCGAAAGAAGAGACTCGCGCGCGAGTGTTGGACGTTTGTGATGCGCTCGCATTGCAGCTGCGTGGAAAGCAGTTCGGCGATTCTCCAATCGAAGTTGAGGTGGATCGGCGCGATCTCGGTGGCGGCGTGAAAAACTGGGAATGGATCAAGAAAGGGGTGCCGGTTCGAGTTGAGATCGGGCCTCGTGATCTCGAGACAAGCTCGGTGGCAGTTTCGCGCCGCGATCAGCCGGTGAAATCCAAGGAGTCGATGTCGATCCAGGAATTCGCCGCGGTCGCGCCGGAGATGTTGATGTCGATCCAAAAAAATCTCTACGACCGCGCGAAGAAATTTCAGGAGGAGAATACGCGTGTGATTGAATCGAAAAAGGAGTTCTACGACTTTTTCACTGCGAAAAACGCCGCCAAACCGGAGATCCACGGCGGCTTCGCGCTCGCGCATTGGAATGGTTCGCACGAAGGGGAAGAACAGATCAAGAACGATCTGAAAGTGACGATTCGCGTGATTCCGTTCGGCGAATCCGAAGCGGGCAAATGCGTTTTCACCGGCGAACCGAGCGCGCGCCGCGTGGTCTGGGCCAAGTCTTACTAAGCTCGATCTTATTGACGCAGCGCGGGGCTGTCGTTTATTTCCGCTCTTGATGGAATTAAAGCTCTACAGCCGCGAATGGTGTTCGTGGTGCATCGATGCCAAGGAATATTTGGAAGCGCGCGGCTATAAGTTCACCGCGATCGATGTCGGCGAAGATCGACAAGCCTACGAGGAAATGAAGGAACTTTCCGAGCAAACTTATGTGCCGACGTTTGTCGTCGGCGGCCACGTGCTGGCGAACTTCGACACCGATCAATTGGAAAAATTCCTGAGCGAGCATCAAATCAACCCGTAATGCTCTTTAATCTCTTCCTCACGCTCGGCGTGGCGGTGCTGAGCGTTGCTCTGCGCAGCTTCCAGAGCTCTTTTTCGCAAAAAACCGGCGCGATCGGTATCCTGCTCGTCTCGTATCTCGCGATCTATTTCATCACCGGCAGCCAAATTCTTGGCGGGGCCGCCGCGGCAGCCTGGTTCTTTTTGCCATGGGTGGAAATTCTTACCCGCATTCGGGGGTTGCGTTTACCGAAGGAGAAACAACTCCGTCCCAAACCGCCGCCTTCGAGCGACACCTTTCCGACACTCAACGAAATCACACGCGAGATCGAGAGCGAAGGTTTCGTGCACGTGAACGATGCTGGCTGGGATTGGGAAGATTACCGCCAATTCTTTCGCCTCTTTTACAAAGCCGAAGATCGCGCCCAGGCGACCATTTGCCTCAACGAGCAGCACGATCTCTCGTTTTATTATCTGCGAATCTCGTCCCGGTCCCGGACCGGCATCATCTGGACGACGTGGAATTACCCGCTCTCCTATGGGTTAAAACTGACGCCGCAATTTCGCATCAACCGCCAGCGGCCTGACCAATCATTCTGGCAGCTGTATCAGAGCCACCGCGCGTTTTTGCGAAAAAATAATGTGCAGATGGACGCAATCGATCCGCTGGACGATGAACGGATCGAAAAAGAAATGGAGCGCGATTTACGCGAACAGATTGCGCACAACATCGATAAAGGCGTGCTCAAGCAGACGCCCGAAGGCGACGTGAAATACTCGTGGCGCGGAATGATCTATCTCTGGTGCCAGTTCCTGCTTGATCTGGTCCGGCTGTAACTCTTCCTCTACCGCTTTCTCTTAGTCTTGATTCAAAGATTCAGATTGAGACGAAGAGGAACATGGAGATTTCAAACCTTCATGATCTCAGCTTCTTTGTGCTTGAGATGATCGTCGATTGATTTGACGAAGCGGTCGGTCAGTTTCTGAATCTGTTTTTCCAAGTCGTGCAGTTCATCCTCGCTGATCCTGCCACCACCTTTGAGTTTTTTTGCTTCATCGAGTGCGGTGTGACGATTACTCCGGATCCGAACCCGCGCTTCCTCCGCCATTCTGCCTAACGACTTCGCTAATTCCTTACGCCGTTCTTCGGATAATTCTGGAATCGGGAGTCGAATAATTTTTCCGTCGACCGCCGGGGTAATGCCGATCTTCGATTCTTTCAGCGCGCGTTCAATATCTTGCACCGTGCCGGCGTCGAATGGTTGCAACACGAGCAACCGCGATTCCGGGGTCGTGATAAGCGCGAGCTGCTTTAGTTTCATCGTCGAGCCATAGGCCTGCACGTCAATGTTCTCGACCAGCGCGGGCGACGCTTTGCCCGTCCGCACGCCGGAAAATTCGTGAGCCAGATAATCGACGCTCTTTTCCATCGCCATCTCGGCTTCGAGAAGAATGTCGTCTCTGTCCATGCGCGTAACTTTTTACGTGGTCTCCGATTCGCCGCAAACAAGCGTGCCGACTTTTCGGCCGAGGACAGCGTCGCGAATATTACTCGGTTTGTTCATGTCGAAAACGACGATTGGCACGTTATTGTCCATGCAAAGACTAAACGCGGTTGAATCCATCACCTGCAATCGCTTCGTCAACGCTTCCGTGAATGTGATTCGCTCGAAGCGTTTCGCGTTTGGGTCCGTATTCGGGTCGCGATCGTAAACGCCATCCACTTTGGTTGCTTTCAAAATCACATCCGCGCCGATCTCGCTCGCGCGTAACGCTGCCGCGGTGTCGGTTGAAAAGTAAGGATTGCCGGTGCCGGCCGCGAAAATCACGATCCGACCAAGTTCAAGATGTCGAACCGCCCGGCCGAGAATAAACGGCTCGGCCACGTTTTTCATTTCGATCGCAGTTTGCACCCGCGCTTCGACCCCGATCTTCGTGAGCGTGCTCCGCAAGGCGAGCGCATTGATCACTGTCGCGAGCATGCCCATGTAATCCGCCGTCGTTCGATCCATGCCGCGGACTGCCGCGGAGGAGCCGCGCCAAATATTTCCCCCGCCGATCACGATCGAAATCTGGACGCCGAGGCTGTGCACGTCCTTGATTCGATCCGCGATCTCGCGCACGACTGACGGCGAAATGTTTTCGCGCGAGCCGCGCTCCTGGAGCGCTTCGCCGCTCAACTTGAGCACGACACGTTTGTAAGCGGGCGCCTCGGTCTTCATGGCAGCGCAAATGAAACAGGAGGTCGCCCTGTTTTGAAAGCAAAATGACTGTAGCCGGCGACCTCGTCGCCGGGCCGCGCTCGGTGACTGCGGTTACAACGCTCGCCCGCGCAAAAATTCTGCTGCGCTCATGCGGCGCTTTCCTTCCAACTGAACATCGGTCACCGATAAAGCACGATCGGACGTCGCAACAACAAGTTCCCGATTTTTCCGCAATATCTCGCCCGGCTTCCCGTGAAGATCGATAATCGACGCGGCAAAGATTTTTAAATTGCCGCCGGGAAGCTCAGTGAACGCGCCCGGCCAGGGATTATAAGCGCGAATTTTTCTCTCGACGGCCTCGGCGCTTTCATTCCAATTCAGACGGCCTGCTCCACGATTCAGCTTCGGCGCGTAATTTGCGAGGGATTTGTCTTGCGGAACACGCGGCGCATTGCCGGCGGCAAGCAGACGCAAAGATTCGAACAACGCTTCCGGCGCGATCTGTGCGAGCCGATCGTGCAGCGTCGCGCCCGTCTCGGTCGGCGAGATGTCGATCTTGCGCTGAAGCAAAATGTCGCCGGTATCGAGGCCTTCATCCATGTACATCACGGTAACGCCCGTCTCGTGATCACCGGCCGCGATGGCTGCCTGAATCGGGGCGGCCCCGCGCCAGCGCGGCAAAAGCGATGCGTGCAAGTTCAAGCTTGCGATCTTTGGAATCTCGAGCACCGCGCGTGGTAAGATCTGTCCATAGGCCATGACCACGATCACGTCCGGCGCAAGAGCACGAATTTGATCGATCGCTTCGGGATCTTTAATTCGGGCCGGCTGGAAGATCCCAGCTCTCCGCGGCGAGTCTTCGACCGGGTTGGCATTTGGTCCGCTGCCGATCAGCGCTTTCTTGATCGGCGGTGCGGTGATTTTTTGAGTGCGGCCTGCCGGCTTGTCGGGTTGCGTGACAACTCCAACTAATTCGTCCTCGGATTTTTGCAGTGCGCGCAGCGTCGGCGCGCCGATTTCGCCCGTGCCGATGAATACGATCCGCATTTGCGGTTTATCGAAGCGATTGAATGGGAATGGCCCTGCGATTTCGCGCGGCAACCGCTTCCGCCATCATCTTTTCGCCGGCAGTGACTTCGCGTTGGCCGACCGACGACCCGCATTCGGTGCAGAGATAATCGAAGATCTCGCGGTCGGGCAGAACTAGCAGCAGCTTCTCACGGACGGGGGTCGTCGCCCGGCATTTCTCGCAATACAGGGTCGAAGCTGTGAAATTCTCAAATTGCTGCTGACTCATGTTTGACGCCGTTTACGCTCGCTAAGATATCGAATAACACTTTCGCGGGCGGCTGCATGGCGTCAATCACGGTGATGCAATCTTTGGGATAATGAGTCAGCACGGGCTTCGATTCCATTTCGTAAATGTCGAGCCGCTTTTGAATGACCTCTTCATTGGCGTCATCGAGGCGATTGTCTTTCAGCGCGCGCTTTTTCAACCGTCCGAACAACGTCTCGCGGTTGGGACAAGCGAGATGAAAAACTTTTTCCACATCAATCAATTTTCGCATGATTTTGGCCTGATTCACATTCCGCGGAATGCCGTCAAGCACGAGGATGTCGATGTCCGGCTTGAATTTGTGACCATCAACCGCGGCGTCGATCGCTTCTTTCCAAAGCTCGACCGTGATGTCGTCGGGAACGAGCTGACCTTTGCTAGAATATTCCAGAAACGCTTTCCCGACTTTCGTGCGTGTATCGATTGAGCGAAACACGTCACCACACGGACAATGATAGAAGCGCGGGATCGTTCCGAGTGTTTGGCCCTGGGTCCCTTTGCCGCTGCCGGGTGCACCAAACAGGATGAACGTGCGGTATTTCATGAAAGCGACTCGTTATAACGCACTCGGGGCGAATCGGGAAGGGAAACGATTATTTCGCAGCGACCGGATCGATGTTGACCCGTCGCCCGCCGCGATCGAAGCGGACGTTGCCGTCGACCAGCGCGAAAATCGTGTAATCGCGGCCGAGGCCGACGTTTTTGCCCGGTAAAAACTTTGTTCCGCGCTGGCGGACAATGATGTTGCCGGCCACGACCAGCTCGCTGCCGAATCGTTTTACACCGAGCCGTTTGCTGACGCTGTCGCGGCCGTTCTTAACGCTGCCCTGTCCTTTTTTATGAGCCATGACTTAAGATTTCTTCGATTTTGAGCCGCCGGTGATGCTTTTGATTTTCACCCGAGTCAGTTTGCGGCGATGTCCAACCGTGCGGTGATAACCTTTGCGCCGTTTGTATTTGAACGCGATGACTTTTTTGTCCTTCCGCTGCTCGACAACTTCGGCCGTCACTTTCGCGCCGGAGATCAGCGGATCGCCGTGAGTGACGTTCTTACCGTCGGCGAACATCAACACTTCGCCGAACGTTGCGGTTTTCCCCGCATCGACATCGAGAAGATCGACATCGACGGTCTCGCCTTCTGCGACGCGGTACTGCCGTCCGCCAGTCTTGATGATTGCGTAGGTCATAGGTCTTTTCCGGGGAGAAAAAGCCGCGCAAATTCACACAGAAGCCATAGCTTGGCAAGCAAAAGGTAGGGGCGGTTCACCGAACCGATCCGAGCCGGATTGGCGTTGCGGGCGATTGAGTCAATCGCCCCTACCTGAAATGACCAGCACGATCTCTCCCTTTGGCGGATGCGCTTCGTAATGTATGAGTAGCTCCGCCGGTGTTCCACGGCGGAATTCCTCGAACTTCTTAGTCAGCTCACGCGCGACGCAAAGTTGTCGATCTGGCATGATCTCGCCGCAGGTCTTCAGCGTTTTCGTCAGTCGATAGGGCGATTCGAAGTAAACGGAGGTCTCCTCGCACGCGGCGGCGGCAACGCGCAACTCGCGCTCGCGTTGACCGCTTTTGTTCGGGAGAAATCCGCCAAAGAAAATTCTCTCGGCCGAGAATCCGGAACCGACAAGTGCGGTCGCAATTGAAGAGGGTCCCGGGATAATTGTGAAAGGCAGTTCGCGCTTGATGCATTCGCGAATCAATCGCGCGCCCGGATCGGAAAGCCCCGGCGTTCCGGCGTCGGTAATCAGCGCGATTTTTTCGCCGACGGCGAGTCGCTCGATAAGCTGCGCGGTCCGCATCGCTTCGTTGTGCTCGTGATAACTGATGAGTGGTTTCTTGATCTGATAATGCTTCAGCAAAATCCCGGAGTGCCGGGTGTCCTCGGCCGCGATAAGATCGACATCTTTCAAAATTTCCAAGGCGCGCAGGGTGATATCGCCAAGGTTTCCGATTGGGGTAGCGACGACGTAAAGCATTGCGGTGAATTTGAATAAGGCCAAGACGTCTAACTAGAAACGAAGATTATACAGAAGGGAGTACTATGAGAATACGCATTTGGATGTTGGCGCTGGCGCCGTTTGCATTAATCGGCTGCGCCGATGAAACGCCGCCGGTTACGACGACGACTACGACGACCACGCAGGAGGTGACCACGGGAGTTCCGTCGAGTGCGGTTGTGACACGCGAGGTTGTGGTGCCGCAGGCACCGCCGTCGGTTCGAATTGAAGCGCAAACCGTCGCGCCCGGCCCGGGTTACATTTGGACACCCGGCTACTGGCGATGGTCCGGAAGGGATTACGTTTGGGCGTCTGGCTCTTGGGTCAGGCCGCCCCGTACCACGGCTGTTTGGGTCCCAGGACATTGGGTGAGCAGAGGTGCAGGTTGGATTTGGGTTCCCGGTCACTGGCGATAAGGGGCCTGTAATCTGCAAATTGGATTTGCATCGCGTCGCGGCGAGCACGTTCTTGCGGCGCGATGCGTAATCCGTCCTCAACGCTGAACCGCGGTTTTATTCAACTCTGGCCGCGCAGAGTAATTCGGACGCTCCTTGGCATTGGCCTCCTTCTTCTTGCTGCGCTGTTGATCCTCTATTTTCGGCAGCACTCGATGGTTTACCATCCGCGGGCCTACGACGAGAGCTATGCGTATGCGTTTCCGGCGAACGGCGTCGAAATTAACTACACGGTCGCGACCGCGAAATATTGTGCTTATTACATTCCTGCAACCGCGCCGTTGCCGAAACGTCTTTGGATTGCATTTTGCGGGAACGGTTCGCTTGCGCTGGATTGGACGACAATCCTGCGCGAATATTGGGCGCACGACGACGCCTTTCTTCTCATCGATTATCCCGGTTACGGAAAGAACGGCGGTTACGCGACGATCGCGAGCACGCGTGCTTCCACGGACGCCGCGCTCAAGGCGCTGTGCGAGCGATTAAAACTAAGCGAAGAGCAACTTACACTCTGCACCATCGGCCATTCGTTAGGAGCGGCGGTCGCGCTAGATTTTGCAACGCACCATCGTGTCCAAAACGTTGTCCTGATTTCGCCGTTCACAACGCTCCGGGAGGAAGCAGCCACAATGTTGGGTGGCTGGATCGCGCGATTGTTGATCGAAAGCTATGACAATCGGGCAAACTTGGCGGAAGTGGCGAGACTCAATCCGGATGCGCGCATCGCAATTTTTCACGGCACACGCGACGATGTCATTCCGGTCCGAATGGGGCGCGAGCTCGCGTGCGCATTTCCGTTTGTCGAATTTTTCGCGATCGAGGACGCAGATCACGTGAGCGTGCTCAATCACGCGCACGACAGAATCATCGCTTGGATGAGTCGCTGACTTGTGGAACGATCCAAGCTGTATCGGACACCGTGAAGCCGAACTTTCAGTTCGATGATAATCGATTTCCGCGAACCGATTGTTTTTTCCATACCGGGACTGGCCGATGGCACGGCTACCGGCCTAACGACGACGGCAACTTCCGACGTTACAACTTGGGTCGCGAATATTTAATCGAGGCCGCACGCGAACGCGCCAAAGAAATGGTCGTATTCGCTGTCATCTTCGTCGCCGCGGCCTGGCCAGTCATCTATATGATCGTGACCGTAGTGCAATTGCTTTACAAAGGTCGACCGCCAGATCGGTAGATCCGAATTAGCGCGGTCCGAGAAATTCGTCCCGGTAGAGCGGCGTTGTTTCCGGCGCGAAACCGTGCCGGGTAATATTTTCGGTCACAACACGCGGCACAACAAATTGGAGAAGATAGTCCGCCCCGCCCGCTTTGGTGCCGCCGCCGCTCATTTTGAAACCGCCGAACGGATGACGGCCGACGACCGCGCCGGTGCATGACCGATTGACGTAAACGTTGCCGGCAACGATCTCCGCTTTGGCGCGCTCGATGTTGGCCGGGCTGCGCGAGAAAAATCCGGCGGTGAGCGCGAATTCGGTGCTGTTCGCGATCTCGAACGCTTCATCGAGGTCGCGCGCTTTCATGACGCTGAGCACCGGACCAAAAATTTCCTCGCACGCAATCCGCGTCTTCGGGCTGACATTCGTAAAGATCGTTGGCGGAATAAAAAAACCCTTTTGCGGCACATCGGCTCTTTGAAAGGCAAGTCGTGATTCATTTTTGCCGATGTCGATGTATTCGAGAATCCGTTTGTAGGCGGTCCCATCAATCACCGGACCAACCATGATTCCCGGTTCTTCCGGATTTCCGACGCGCAAACTGGCCGCGGCGTTGAGCAGGCGTTCGATTGCGCGGGGATAAATCTCTTCCAAAATGATCAGTCGCGAACAAGCCGAACATTTTTGTCCCTGATAACCGAAGGCGGAATAAATTGTGTCGACGATCGCTTCATCGAGGTCGGCGTCGGCATCGATGATGACGGCGTTCTTGCCGCCCATCTCACAAATGACGCGCTTGAGTTCGCGCTGACCTTCGCGCGTCTTGCCGGCGCTCTCCCAAATCCGCAGACCGACTTCGCGTGATCCGGTGAAGGCGATAAGATCGACATCTTTGTGGTCGACCAGGTGCGCGCCCATAACCGAACCTTTGCCGGGGAGATAATTCAAAACTCCGGGCGGAACGCCGGCTTCTTCGAAAATTTCCATCAGCATCGCGCCGATGACGGCCGATTGCTCGGCCGGTTTCATGATCACGGTATTGCCGGTGACAAGCGCGGCCGTGGTCATCCCGCACAAAATTGCCATCGGAAAATTCCAAGGCGCGATGATGAGCGCGACACCGCGCGGCCAATAGTGCTGATAACTTTCTTCGCCGAGCACGTGTTGCGTGAGCCGCGGCCGGCCGATCAAGCGCATCTCGTGCGCATAAAACCGACAGAAATCCATCGCCTCGCGAATGTCGCCGTCCGCTTCCGCCCAGGCTTTGCCGACTTCGAAAACTTCCAGCGCCGAAAGCTCGAAACGCCGGCGGTGCATGATATCGGCAGCGCGTTCGAGCAGTCTGCAGCGTGTTTCAAATGAAGTGCGACTCCATTTTTCGAAAGCGTCGCGCGCGGCTTTGACCGCGCGTTCTGCTTCTGGAATTCCGGCTTCGGCCACGTGGCCGACGACGTCTTCGGGCGAGCTCGGGTTGATCGAAGCGATCGTTTTGTCGATCCAAACTTTTTCGCCGTTGATTACGAGTGGATACTTTTGACCGAGCTGGGTGCGCACATGCGCGAGCGCTTCCTGCATTCGGTCCTGATTTTGTTGGTAGACGAAATTCACAAGCGGCGCGTTTTCATAAGTATCACCGGCGGGCGTATCGAGGGAAGCGCCGTCGCTGCTAACTTCGACATGCCTCGCGCCGTTCGGACTTTGATCGACTAGTTCCGCCGGATTACGCAACAATTCTGATTCGGAAACGTTCTCGGAAAATTTCGCGCGCAAAAAACCTTCGTTCGAAGTGTTCTCGAGCAGGCGACGAACGAGATACGCCATCCCGGGCAAAAGCTCGCCGACCGGACTGTATTCGCGAACGCGATAACCCATTTCAACGAGCGCGCGTTTCACTGGACCAGCCATGCCGTAAAGCAATTGAAACTCGAAGCGGCTGCGGTCGATCCCGAGTTGATCGGCGAGAGCCTGCGCGTGCGCGATGCTCCGCACGTTGTGCGATCCGAACGCGGAGGTAACAATCGATTCGTTCTCGAGCATGATCCGCGTGAGCAATTCAAAATTCAGATCGCTCTCCGGTTTTTGGAGAAACACCGGGCACGCCCATCCGTTCTGCCGTGATTTTATTTTTTCGAAGTCCCAATAGGCGCCTTTAACCAGACGAACAGCGAACCGGGTGCCACGGGCACGTCCCCAATCGAGCAGATCGAGCAAATCGTTTTCGGCATCGCGCAGATAAGCTTGAATAACGATTCCAACGTGCGGCCAGTCGCGAAATTCAGTTTCGGTAAAGAGCGTTCGGAAAAGTTCGAGCGTCGCGTTTTTGTGCGCGTAACTTTCCATGTCGAAGTTCACGAACGCGCCGAGCTCGCGGGCGCGCCGCAGAATCGGCCGCAGTTTCGGCGCGAGATGCGCGATCGCGTCGGCCGGATCAGCCGGATTCATCTGCGAATAAAGCGCGGAGATTTTTACGGAAAGATTGACAACCGGAAATAACTCCGTGTTTTTGCCGAGCGGATCGGTCCAGCCGCGTGTTTCACGTCCGAGATGTTCGAGTAGTTCCAGGCAACGCCCAGCGTATTCCGCCGCTTCTTGTTCGCTGACGACCGCTTCGCCGAGAAGATCGACCGTGAATCCGATGCCTTGAGCGCGACGTTTCCGAAGCATCTTCATCACGTCCGCCGAATTTTTCCCGGCAATGAATTGCCGTGCCATGCCGGATACGTTCCAGCGCAGAAGCTGGCCGCTGAACCACGGGACAATCCTCGCTCCGCGCGTGAACGTGCGAATCAGTGGCGCATAGCCGTTGCGCATGTCGGCAAAGTATTCGTCGAGATGCTGGACGATGTCGCTGCCGCGATCGAGCGACGCCAAAACATCGACGAATCGAAACAGTTGCACTTTGAAATGCTCGTCGCGCATCGAGAGCGCCATCATCCGCTGATAAAAACCGGCTTTGCTGAAAAGCGGCTCCGGATGTTGATCGACCAAATCGAATATGCGTTCGCCGCGTCGTTCGATTTCGGTCTGCAAAGCGCCCATAGCTAAAAACTAATCGCGCCCTACTGGGAGGTAAAGGCGAAGGAATTCCAGAGAGGCCAAAAAAATTCGTCGGGATACGGTCACCTCGAGGGCGAACTTCGAAGTGGGGTGTGAAAAGCCGCTCCAAAAGCGGATTAGATTCAGGGAGCAGTTAGAGTGATTTGTCTGGCGGGCCCTGCAGGCCCTGGGCTCGGGCCCGTCAGGCAATTTCTCCTTTTGAGGCATTGGCATTTGCTGGGCGGGGTGAACTCGGTTAGCAAGATCGACATGCAACGGCGCGATCAACGCCATGAGTTTGCAAGCGACAACACGGCGGCAATTTGCCCCGAAGTGTTGGCAGCGTTGGAAGAGGCCAATCAAGGCGCAGCCGATTCCTATGGCGATGACGAAGGGACGAGTCGTGTTCGAGAGTTGGTCCGGGATGTTTTCGAGACGGATTGCGATACTTATCTGGTTTTTAATGGAACGGCCGCAAATGCGCTCGCGCTGGCGCAACTTTGCCAACCGTTTCACAGCGTCGTTTGTCACACTCACGCCCACATTCAGACTGATGAATGCGGTGCCCCCGAGTTCTTCACCCGCGGCTCAAAGCTGCTTCTGGTTGGCGGTGCCGCTGGCAAGATCGACATCCACGAAGCGGACGTGATGATCGCGCGTCAGCCCGAGGTGCACGCGCACAAACCGCGCGTCATCAGTGTGACCCAAGCGACCGAGTTCGGCACGGTTTACACTCACGATGAAATCGAGGCCATCGCAGAGCTCGGGCGAAAGCGCGAAATGTTTGTGCACATGGACGGCGCACGATTTGCCAACGCCGTTGCCGCGCTCGGTTGCTCGCCTAAAGAAATTACGTGGCAAATTGGCGTGGATGTTCTTTGCTTTGGCGGGACAAAGAATGGCGGGG